>Ga0247757_10000026_pt1 | contig 106824 bp, 105 predicted proteins | sample UWRJL126311R4_FD_180929 | JGI IMG/M metagenome (GOLD analysis project Ga0247757, IMG submission 180929) | Plant litter microbial communities from Arlington Agricultural Research Station in Wisconsin, United States - UWRJ-L126-311R-4 | ecosystem: Environmental > Terrestrial > Plant litter >...
CGGGGACAACAGTCGTGGTGGACCAATGGCTTGCGCCCTAGCGCGGACGTACCACGGTGGGCCGAGTTGGTGATGGGGCGGCGCAGGATGCGGTTTTCAGAGGACCTGCAGCGGGTGCCATTAGGCAGTTTGCGTGCAGCCCTCCTGGACGCCCCTGTGGGCGTTCGGCCGGGAGCGGCGGTAGAAGCCATGGTTTCATAGGCGTGCACATGATTAGATTCCCAACCGGTGGGTATGTGGTGGTGGTGGCGGTGATAAAGCAGTCTCTGCAATGTTCATAGTGGGGTCTCGACGCGTAGTGTCGAGAGTGTTGGTGGTGAGATGGTGTGCACCGCAACTCTACATCTATCCATCCATGCAGCTGGCATGAATGCCTGGATTGGAGGCAGGAGAACAATAGTTAGACTTGCTATTGTTGCAACCCTTTGTTTCTGTGACTCAGTTGCTCCGGAAAAGGGTTCGTCCCTTACAGAAGACAGTCTCTACGGGCTCGTACTGGGAGCCAACCGGAACCGGTGGGAGGACACGTCGGCGCTGGTAGACAGGATCCTCTACACCCGGTCCAACTCGTGTGGTTGTTGTTCACTGCTCTGACAATTGAGGGCTTGCGACGTTAAACTTAACACGATTAGCTACGGCGCTTAACCATAGGCTCGGGTTCCGCCCCGCTCTCCGGCCCTGACCCCCGTTTCTCTGGTACCTCTCTTGAGGCGTCGTGATTGGCTGCAAGCAAATCGGGAATATCACAGAAACTTGGAAGTCTAGGCGGGTATAGCCTTTGGTCTTCCTTCTTCGCCAGCGGGCGACCAAGGCCCGGGCCGCTTTGAATTGGGAAGGTGGTGCATTGGTGGAGTTATTGAATTATGGACGCAATGAGAACATGTCTTGCGCCTACATGCACTGCATAGCATAGAGCACAATGCACGCATGCACCATACCCTTAGCCTCAGCAACAAACAATGAACAACGCGGTCGCCGGTAGCGAACAAGTGCCTGCAGTCACAGCCATGCAGCCGTAAGAACCAATCAAGCTCAAAGGTGAACAATTAAGAATACGATAAGTGTATTGAATCGATGTGGTATCACGCTCCCGTTCACAGTTCGTGAGTTTCTACCATGACACGTTCCTCGTCTCACATACGCGCCGGAGGCCAACGCACAGCTCCTCCCGCTCGTTTTGTCGGCAAACAATAACAGCTGGCCGACTTCGACCAATCCCAAACAGTGACGAACTCAACCAACCCCGCAACACCGTCCAGAAAAACCCGTTTAGCGCCTGCGCACCCTCAAAGGTATTGCCGTAGAATAGATGACCCGGGTTTTTCGCGCCCAACAGAATTATTCGTGGGAGAACATAATGTCGTTTCTCTAAGGATGAGTAGACAAAGTAAAATAGTAGTCGTAGGGTAGAGTGCAACGCCAGGGTCACCTGGACCCCGGTAGTACATAGCTGGCCAAGGGTGGCTGACCTGAGAGTTTGATGACCAGAAGATGGTCTTGACGATCACGCTTGCTTTGGGTTGTAACAGCGAATCGGCATAGGAATTTACCCAGGGTTTTTAGAAAGGTAGTGTTGTTTACGAAGTCCTAATCGGCCGGAGATGGAGTGGTGGCAGTGCCAAGCCAAAGCATGTGCGCTTGCTGCTGGCACCAAGGAAATGAAAGCGTAAAATCAACATAGGGTCGCTCAATTTACTCGAGTTTCCTTCTTTTGCCGCGTGGGGCAGGGTCGATCTGTGGAAAGTTTGGAGCTTTGGCGTCGACTGGCGTACTGCTGTACGTTACAGTGCGCGTGACGACTTCGCGGACGCTGACACGTCGGGTTCGTCCCGTTTTCTTTTCAAGGTCCCATGTCCTGGGCGAGACTGCTGAATATGGTGAGTTGGCCGAGTGCACAGAGTTGGCGCTGGCGGGTGATCGTACTGTGGCAGGAGAGTAGGGCGACTGTGGAATGTACAGACGAGGCGTACGCGCCGATTGCGGACGAGTAAAGGGAGACGGAGGAGGAATGGTGACAGTCTGCTCCTTGGGGACGTCCTTGGGAAGCGGGGCAGTCTTAGGCGGATCCTGCTTGGCGTGGTCGCAATTACAGCAGCTGCTTGCTCGCGATGTTGCTGGCGAAGATGTGGCTGTGGCGGCCTTGTCCTTGCTTGCTGGACCCGACGTTGAGGTGAATGAAGCGCTTGAAGCGCTCGAGGTGGTGGATGCGCCTGAAGCTGAACGGTTGCCCTCGAAGACAAACTTGGAGCTGGTGCCAGTGGGCATTGGGCTCATGAGGACGGGCGACAGGGTCTTGAGGAAGTCCAGGTAGGCAGTTGGCGGGGTGATGGGTGTCTTGAGCGAGTCCTCCCGCTTGATGGTTGCAAAGGTGGGCGTGGAAGCCGAGTGAACCATGGGCGACCGCAGCTCGGACGGATAGGTGGCCGACAAAGGTGTTTTGAGGGCAGACAAGGCGGGCTTTGCGTCGGTGGTCGCCATTGCGGCGGGGAACAGCTGGCTTAGGCTGGGCCGGGTCGACAACGGTGGGAGGTAGAGAGGAGGAGAGGGAAAGGGAGGCGAGAAGGGGAGAGAGAGAGGCAAAGCAGAGGGACAGTGAGAGCGTGGCCGGGGTGGATGTTTATTGCGCGGGCAGGGCAGGGCAGCAGCAGCACCGGCCGGTGAATGCTCGTCAGCTAAAAAAAGGCGGGCGCGTAGTCTGGCGGCCTGTGATGCAAAACAGCCGCCGCGCTGGGTCGACGGGCAAATCAGCAACGGCTCTCGAAGCGCCCACGCAGAGGCGGCCTGGTCCGGGCGCTGGCGAACAGCTGTGCAGGCTGGCTCCTTCAATTGGCCCGCAGCGCTGAAACGACGCGTGTGATTTGCCTGTCACCCTTGCAGTGCCTGCTCACGGATCTGCTGCCTGGCCGACGTGATAGGTAGAGGAGCCGGCTGTCCGGGCTGTGAATGTCCACACTCCAGGCCGGTGATCAGCCTGGCGATCCGGGACGGGCGAGGGAAGGATGGAGCGGACTGGGGCTGGGAAAGGGAGCAACGACGCTGGGAGGAAGAGGCGGGGCGGATGCGAAAGCTGTTCGAGCTGGGCTGTGTCGTTGTGGAAGAAGGCTTATATGTATTGCGCGGGGACTGTGTGCTCTCCGCACGGGCGAGCCGCTGTGCCAGAGCCAGAAGCCATTCCCAGAGCGCCAGTGGCAGAGCCATCCCTAGAGCCAGTCGCGCGCTTCCTCCGCCCCCTGCCCCAAGCCCCCTCAAGGCCACCACCACCCGCTCGCTGGCCGCCTTCTCCAGCTTTCCCACGACACGGACCTGGGCGCGCGCCCCGCCACACCAGCGCAGGGCCCTGCGACCTCCTCCAAACCTCCCAAACCGAGGCTGTGCCCGAAACACTCTCCCACGTCCTCCTGACTGGCTGAACCCGTGCCCTGAGCGTGCCGTCCAAAGTTGAAACCTGCGAGACCGCGGCGCTATCTCTCGACCCCGTCGTTGTTGTTGCGTACAGCGTCCGGTAGTTTGCTGCTAACTCGCCATGCCCCCACCCTGCCATCCTGCTGCTCGCATGTGGACCATTCACCTCCCAACGTCTGCGGAGGCCACGCGCGGAGATTTTCTCCATGCAAGATTGGGGCACAGCGACCGTCTTCTCTCGGGGCCATCACCAACAAGGCCCTTCACAAGAGGAGCCCTCTCAGCGTGTCGTCGACTACGCCTTCGTCCTCTAGGTAGGGTTGAACAGCATCACCCACCATGATGCTCGCATTCTGTGCCGAGTCCACTAGGCGGGGCAGATGGCGCGTGTGCTCGCCAAAATACACTCGCCCATCAAACCGCCTGGTTTTGGACAAAGTCACAAATGCTTCAGCGTTGCGCTCCGCCGTCTGCTGGTCCACACATATCATTTGGCATCGGCGGCACGGTCCTAGCATTTCAAAATACTGCTGCCCGATCCGAAGGTAGCGCCAGTCGTCCTCGGCATAGGCTTGTTCCGCCCCAGGCGGGTACTGAGGCTTTTCGGCTACCACGATATTAGCTCGGAAAACCTCTGCTTGCGCCGCCTTGCCGCCCTCCGCCTTGATGCTCTCGTTCAGCCGGTTAAGGCTTGATCGCGAAATCGTGAGGATTGGACTCTCATTCGACAAAAGAAGAGCACTTGGCACCGCTCTTCCCGCCACCATCGCCCCTTGTTCTGGAAACGCCCCGGGAAGGCGCATTTGTTTAGCTGGGCGCTTGAGTAGATGAGGTTTCGAATGCCTAAGACTTATAATGTAAGCAGATAGCCAATCACAGTGCGAACCAAACACTCACCGGGAAGGGATCGAAGTACCGTTCTCGATACCGCCCGTCGGGAAGCGAGCGAGATGACAAGCCACCCCGAGCGCTTGGGAAAAGAACTCTGATATCTGCTCTGACTTGTATGTTTTCGCCAGAATTCGATCGCCACACACTTTGGCATTCGCTTCCTTGTACATGTCCGCATCCTCAAAGAGTCGTGGGTCTGCTGAGAGAGGCACAGTGATCACGTTCGTCCAGGTGGTGTCGCGTAGTATACCCGTCAGCTGTACACGTAGAAGACCTTCCTCCATATCAATGCTGGGGCGAATGAGAGCCATTTTAGGGTAGCGCTTTTGGCTCAAGGCTGCCCCTGTGCCCTGGTGGACAAGACACCACTCACGGTCCCAGATTAGTCCTTCACGTCGCACTTCCCATGCCATACCCGGCGGCACGCTGAATGCCCCGCAACTCTTTATGGGGTACACGGCAAGGCTCTCTACGTGCAAGCGAGTTTGTGTTGATGGCTCCTCCTCGATTGCCACCGCTGGCAACCCTCGTGGCAGTGGAGAAGCCTCGACGAAGAACTCCCGCACGAAATTGACAAATGAGGTCACCTAACCATAGTCTTAGTCTACGTGGATTAGATTGCGCTTTCTGATACCACTCACATCCTTGAGCGTGCTCATCGCTCCGAGGCTGACGCGTAACATTCCAGTGGGTTTTGCGCGAATGATATCGTTGTCGTTGCCGCATCTCTGTCCTGCGGAGAAATTATCCCTCATTTCCCACGGCGCCAGACCTAGCGAGGATGCTACGCCACCAGGATTGCAAAGTCCGCCGGTGCGCAATTGGATGTTTTTGATAGCTGCAAGCTTCTCCACCTCTGCATTACTGATCCAGCCACTATATTGGTTACGTAGGTTAAATGCGACCACAGGGCCTTGGGACGTTGCGTCTCCGTATGTGGAACCCGGATCTTTGTATACTTTGCATAAACGAGTTCCGTTCTCGTGGCTTAGCATCGAGAGCTCGTTATACAACTTCAAAGCCAAGAAGGTAGTATGCTTCGATACGTTGTCGAAGGAACCATATAATTCTTCATGAACGGTGATGGCAGCGTCCAATGCAAAGATACTGTGAATTGGCAACGTTCCATCCTCCAGCCTCTCATGCAGAGTATCGGATTTCTTTTCATGCCACCTAGTTTCAGTGCCTAGTTAGTATATAGCCTATAGATCGACCTTTCTGGGGTCACAAACTGTTCCTTTAGGCACACCACCATTTCAACAGTGCCTCCACCAAAGTACCGGCGCTTATCGAAGATGGGGGCTGCAGCTTTTCGTACGATTAATGCGCCAAGATCCGGGAAACCAAAGATTTTGTACAGACTCAACACGGTGAAGTCTGGGGCGTAACTCGCATCGCTCAAGTCAAGTGGCGAGGTCGATACGAGTGCTGCAGCATCTAGAAGCGTATATACGAAGCCTTGTTTCTTTGATCGTATACGCTCCGTCCAGCTTAGGGGCAGTCTGCGTCCATTCATGTTGGACTGCGCCGGGTATGCAAATAGACCGTGTTTTGCATTTTGCAAGCAGCCTCCCTCAATCCAGAGGTTGACTTCATTGTCTGATGCAAAACAGTGGTGTTGCGCAGCAGTTTCACGTACACCTATTAAACTGGTGTGGGAATCACGATGATAACCGTACCAGTACCCATCTTCGTGATCTCGGAAAGCATCCATGACGAGCTTGATGCCCGCGGTAGCATTCGCGACGAAAACAACATCATACTCGGCGGGATCAGCCTTGAATAGCCGTAGCAAACGTAGTCTAATATCTTCTATGCGTCTCGTGGTCAGCTGCGACGAATTCGAAGCCGAGTGTGGGTTGCCGTAAAGGTTAGACATCATATCAGCCGCAAAGCGGTCAATCAGCGATTTGGAATACAATGTGGTACCGGCATGATCTAAGTAGGTAGTATCTAAAAAAAGTGTTACCTCAAACCGCCATCCAGCTCCAATGATGAACAACCTACCTTGCAGCATAGGGTATTCCCGAAAACGAAACTCCTCGACCGCTTCGTCGTAACTCACGCGGGTGTTGTTTTCCATAGTGACAGACGATCAACGACCCTTCCTAGCCTAACTACAGTCCTGGAAAAGGAAGAGAAGATATGGGTACACTGTCTCATTTCAACGGCGTTGCGAAAGTGGGGGGAGGCAAATCGAAGGGCGCGGTGAGCTCCGACTACCGATCTATGAAATGGCGGCGAAACGCGCGGCCGACCCCGAACGTTTTGACATTCCCACTCACGGCGACATTTACGGGGTTCTACGGGAACATCAGGCGAATCATGAATTGCAACACTAAAGCATTTGGTGGTGATAGACGCAATGAATTCCCTATTCAATACAAGCATTCAATTGTCCATTCGAGTTCCCGCATCATATGACGCTTTTCGACGGTGCTGTTCGCAGAATTCGGTACGCTGGTATGAAATGCAGCTCAAGCGACATGACAGCCAGCAAACCCACCTATACCTGATGTACATAGTGTCCAGTACTATAGCCGCCAACTATCCGTCAATTTCATCGAACAAGCAGACTTTGATCATCAACCCGTATATAGACCCCATTGTGAAAGAGGCTTGTTTGGCGTCGAATCGATTAGTCATGTCGATATATGCTGTCTGAGTGTTCTTGATAGGATCTCGCGCCTCCAATAGGTGGATCTTTCGACTTGATGCCATGCGTCAGCGCAAATTCAATGATCTTACAAGCCTAAGCAAGCCATACATTTTGGGAGCGAAGTCGTGAAACAACTTGGCCAATTCAGCTTTGCCTGCATCAACAGCTATGTTGGTAACAACGACCCGGCAGGAAAGGTCTGCCTCTGGGTCACCAACGGAACGTGGGGGATCATGGACTGGTGGATTCTTGTATCCTTGAACGCTGTGACCAGCCTTTCCACTGCTGAACAAGTAACTCATCCAGCTCTGGACTTCCTGCCATTGGCAAGCCGCAGCCTCGAGCTGCAGGGCAGCAGCATAGCTGAGGCAAGATGGGGCTAGTTGCTCAACTCGTACCTGGTTGCGCGTTGCCGAGAAGGTAGCCCTCACCCTAAAAGAGTTCGCGTGTAAGTCCAGTCAAAAAGCGCATGCCATGTAACATTAACATACTCTCGACGGAATGATTCAATGTCATTTTGCGCCGCTGTTAGGGCCTTCTGGTCTGCGCCGTTAACCTCGGTTGTCCTAGCTGTCTTGCGTTCAAGATTGGCATTGGCGATTGACATTGTTTCTTTCGCTGGCTGTCCGAGCCTTCTCTGCCTGATTTGCTCATCACGCCGGCGCGAAGCGTTGACAAGAGTGGCGGATATGTTCATTAGCTGCTTGTCGAGCAATGTATTCCGTTGAGGGGGGTGATCCTCGTGGGACATCTTGATTATACGGTGGTGAGGGCTAGTAGTTGAACAATTTTTTATGAGCGGGAGCTGCGGCTTCGCGTTTGGGAAGCGTGAGAGGCAAGAGACACTGGCGGGGTTGAACAGCTGGGAAGGCACAGACAACAGACCGCCTGTTCTGTTGCCTAGCGACCACGTCTTTCACCACGCACAGTAATTAGTATGGTCCAATATTAAAGCGTAGAATTGGGGCTAATCTAGAAGGTCATCGCCCAGACGACAAGGACGCCGTACTACCCTGACCTTGCCGAAACCTCTTCCCACGAGTCCGGGGGATGGTGAATGCCGTTATTTGAGTATCCCCACTGTACAAAACATCTACTGTTTCTTCTTCCCCGCCTTCTTCCTCTCCTCCTCTTTCTCTTCGATCTCCTTCAGCTCTGCTTCCTCTTTCCTCAAAGCATACCACTGGCCCGCCTGCAGCACCAACACACCCACCAGAACAAGCGCAAGGATGGTATTGCTCGCTGCAAAGACCCTCAGCGTATCTTCCCTGCTAATGTAGTCTTCAGCATTCTTATCCTCGGCAGGGTCGACATTGCCATAGATGCCAGCAGTGACGATGCGCAGCCCCTTCACGATATTGGTGATGTACACAGTAATACCTGCCATATAGAGTACAAGAGAAGCGCCGTCGAACAGCATGTTGGCCTGGGAGGCCTTGTACAGTTTGGTCAAGAAACCAAGCAGACCGGTGCCGATGACAATGTGCAGAATGCGCGAGATGATGGGCGGAGACGCATGGAGGAACTTGAGATGGTCCTCTAGGATCTTGAAATAGGCTTCGCGGTTATCGGGTGTTGTCCACAGTATATTATAATCGTACGGAAACGACGAGAAAAGGATGCCTAGGAAGAAGCAGGTTGCTGCGGGCTCGTTAGCACTTTGCGCTGGAAGCTGCCTTGAAAACAGAGCCGGGGATTCCGTACGTCCAATGATGAGGAACGTTCCAAATGTTCCGGCTGCCATGATTGCGGTTCTACTGTACACCAAAATCGAAAGTCGCAATATGCCGGAGAGAGGAGGGAAGTGCTGCGCAGGATTTCCCTCGTGTCGTCGGTGTCTAGCTAGGCGTTATCGGCCAATTGCAATCCTTGTTGGCTGTGTGCGTCAGCTTAGGCTGGTTGGGGAAGGTGCGGCCGGACAAACCAAACTCTGGAGGACTTGTACCGTACGAAACTTGCCGACGAGGTTCTTGTACACGATTCGGTATAGATTATTACGGAAGCAGGGCATATGTGACATGCGGAGGACCTGAATCCTAAACGTGAGCATTCCACCGTGGCAGTCAACATGCTATGTGGGCTATGAAAAATGATAGTCACGTGATTCACCTATTAAATCGTGTTGTGGTGCACGTTAAACCCAGCGCATAGATATTGACTACAAGACCTAACTCCCCGCCCAAGTGATGGGAGTCAGGATCATAGCACCAAGGCCAGTTACATCTTAGTCACAATAGTTGATCATGCTAACCAAGCCCACATCGCCGTCATGGATGGCACATACTTTAGAAATCCTCATCATCCATATTCTCGTTGCCCGCCTCAATAAAGACGAGCCGAGTGCCTTCACTAGTCGTTTGCCAAACCTGGCCAGTAAAGTTAGCCACAAAGTTTTGAACATAGTCGCGATATCATGAGCACTCACATCTAACATCGCGTATTCATCGATCGCTTGCTCAAATTGGTCTGCCGTGAAACCCTTCGCGAGCACTCTTTCTCTAACCCTGCGCAAATCCAACTCTCCGTGACTACCGTCTCCAACAGCAGCTGCTCCACTCGCTTCCATAGACTTGATCAAATGGTAGATTTTACTGCTTGGTGTGTGATCATCTCTGCGGTTTTCATCGGTGTACAAGCTGGCCTTGCTCACTTCTACCAATCTCAAGGCCTCGTCTACATCCTCGGTGATGACTTCTTCGGCAAACCGAAGACGAGCTAGAGCTTGCGAGAGACGGAGTACACCAAGCAGTGTGCGGGGCGACGTGTGAGTAAATGCTTTCTTGGAGCCATCATCGCGCTTTTGTTGCTGGCGCATTCGCACATATGCTCCTACCATATAATCGGACACTTCTTTTGGAACGGTCGGGCGGAACGAGCGTGCCCGTGCAACCCATTGCCGCACTTCCGCAGGGCTGAAGACAACACCTCCCGGAGCCTCGGGATGAGCGTTGTGCATATGGACATGAGTGACGTGGCGAGCCAGCTCCTCATCGGAATCTCGAGAAGGGGTATCAAGGATAAGAAAAAGGACATCGAAACGGGACAGAAGCGCTGCAGGTAGGTTGATGTTTTCAACAGGTGAGATACGAGGGTTGTAACGACCATAGAGAGGATTGGCGGCAGCAAGGATCGACGTTCGGGCATTGAGAGTTGTCGTGATACCCGCCTTACTGATCGAGATGGTCTGCTGCTCCATGACTTCGTGAATCGCGGTTCGATCGCCGTCATCCATCTTGTCGAACTCGTCAATGCAGCACATGCCGTTGTCAGCCAATACGAGGGCGCCTCCTTCAAGTACCATCTCATCCGTGACTGGATCTCGCATGACTGCGGCGGTCAGACCAACACCGCTACTTCCACGACCGGTTGTGTAGACACCACGCGGAGCTACCTTGGTAATGTACTTCAGGAGCTGGGATTTGGCGACACCAGGGTCACCCATCAAACAGATATTAATATCACCGCGGATACGCATTCCATCGCCAACTTCCTTGGTGACACCGCCGATGAGCTGCAGAAGTAGCGCCTTTTTAACATCTGCGTGGCCAAAAATTTCCGGTGCAATTGAGCGGGAGAGATATTCATACAGTTGGCCAGTCCGCTCCAGCTCATTCATTCTGCGCAAGGTAGGCTGGGCAAGGACCATGTCGTCATAGGCCTTCTTGTGTTGCATCACGTACTGGGCCTCGAGGTACGTGTCAGTGAGCAATCCAGCTCGAATAGCTTTGAATCCAGTATAGGGCGTAGGGAGGAATATTCCCGCAACATCAATGACATCTCCGGGGTTGATTTGTCGAACGAGATTACCATGGCAATGGATTGTTAGCTGTCTAGGAATGTGACCAACGGGAACTTGATCTGCCATTTCTTGGATCTTGACTTCTTGAAACGGCAAAAATTTGGATGCGCGGGTAGATAAAAAGAGCTGGCCCTTGGTGTTGTTCTTTTTACAGTCATCTGATGGACACTCAGACAGAGGGGTAAATTGCTTGGTGGTAACAGGTTGAAAGACCTCACTACCACATCGGTCGCAGGAGTACGCATTGACTTGGATGGCCGGCTTTACATCCGATACCCTGGTAGCAATGCCGCGAACTGTGATGAGATGGCCCAAATGTTCGCCTCGGACATTGCGCACGGCCAAGGCTTTCATCCCACGTTGATCATTTGCTCCTGCAGGTATCCTAGGCTTGAAATTAAGTGTATACCTGCGCGTCAAGGCGGGGGGGAAAATGAGTTCTGGCGGGGCCTGGTTGCCATCCTCGCCACCCTGCTGCTCCAGCATCTTCTCATTCCGTTTTGATCGCTGTGTCATAACAATATCTAAAACGTCGTCCTTGTAGCTACAAATGTAAGTTTGTCGACCAGTATAGTGGCTGGAGTGCAATACTTAAGTTCTTTGGAAGGCCGCGGGAGGACCTTGTCCACCGCTCTTGAGAAGACCTCGATGTAGTGGTGACAATTGCGTTCGATTGATTCAATAAGCTTGAATTCGAGCCCGGCAGCCTTCTCCCACTAAAATGTATTAGCCCCTCCTCGTTTGTCTTCAGGCCTCTAAACGCACAACATCCAGGTCGTTCAAGTCAATCAGAACATTGGTCCTCGTCCTGTCCACAACATCTTGCAACATATCCATGTATTTGGCCTTTGAGCGCGGTGGTCTGCTCGTCTCGTTTGGTGCAGGGTCGTCAGACTCATCGACCATGTCATATTCGTCGTTATCCTCACCGCCATTAATATTCAGGCCTTCCAGTTGTTCGGCCGCTTCGGTGGATGCCGACTTAAAGTTCTGAAGGAAGTCTACAAAGGCAGCTAGAGTACCGATGGTTAGATCTGACTGCAGAGGAATTCGTGCCTTGCGCACAAACCTTCCTGCTCCTCGTAGTTTACGAGCGACTTCTCCGTTAGAAGCGCCATGGCTCGCCGTAGGACACGTATTAGAGAATACCCAAAGACGTCGAAATATGGAGAACAAGAGGGGTGGAATAGTGCTAATATGTACAGGATTCGCGAGGGAAGCGCGTTTTCCTCGCGTCGCGTCGTGTCGTGCAAGGGCTCTCTCTTCGTCAAATAAAACAGAGCCGGCCGTAACGCTAATACCACTTAATGCGGAGAAGCAGCGCGCTCGAGCAAAACTACCCACAATTAGTCATCGCTCAGATACCGTACCTTGCTTCACAGCCCACCTTGGCGTTTATCCCGAATACCTCGGCTCAGAGCTCCTGGAGCTGGAGTTTGCGCCCACCGACCGGTGTCTTTTGCACTCTTTACCATTACGCACCGGAAGCTCCAATGCCACTACCAAAGAAACCCACTGGTCAGGTTGTCCCGGCCGAAGTTGCGTTGCAGCAGTCGCTGAAGAATTGCCTTGTCAACCTCCCTTCGTCGCTCGTCTCCGTCTTGATCAATTCAAATACTGTCGCCCAAAACGTCATCATCGAGCTCTCGTATCGCCAACCACCACCACCAGGTGTCTCCGAATCGAAGAATGCCTCACCGCTCAAATCTGTGTTCTTGGGATGGACTGGCATGCAGAGCAAGCGTCGGCTTACGCCCGTCGTAGGTCGCGAAGGCTTGACGGGCAGCAGAGGTGCTCCGACGGCGAGAGATCAAGAGGCAGCGACTGTGGAACTTGACGCGACATTTGCGCGCCTAGTAGGACTTGTCGAGGGGCAGAAGGTTGGCATATTATTACACGTCGACCCCCCCCAAGCCCACACCATCAATATCGAGCCATTGACACCTGTGGACTGGGAGATGATTGAGCTACATGCCCAGTTTCTCGAGTTGAATTTCTTATCACAGATTCGTGCTCTACCTAACCCGCAAGCTCAGAATCCGCATCCCTTGACACTCCACTTGTCGCCTACTACCACTGCAAATATTACAGTCACTTCGATATCGCCCGCGCCGTCGGCTGAATCACAGTTTGTAAAGATTTCTACCGATGCCGAGGTCATTGTCGCTCCTAAGACCCGTCAAAAAGCTGACCGTGCGTCGGGGAGAGAGAGTCGGAGTGTTGGCGGAGCATCGAGAAAGAGTGGGAAGAGCAGCGCAAGTACTGTGAGACGTCGCAGCGGGCGAGAAGAACATTTTGGCCGCGGCGCTGTCTTTCTTCGTGGGGTGGATCGAAGCGTTGCTCGGGAGTGGTTTGATGAAGGTACTGGCGCGGAGGCAGATGGGCTCAGCGTTTGGGTTGACAAAGACATGCTTCTCACCAAAGCCCTGAGAGGGGTGACATGGGTATCGGTCACATTACTTAGGCCCGCCGGTCTTCAGGAGCCAGTAGACATGACTAAAGAACAGGGGGGGGACAAAACTGTACTTCGTGTAGTGGCAAAAATTGGAACGTGGGACGATGCGCCCGACAGTCGCCATGTAGCTCTCTCATCACAGCTGTGCCGAGTGCTCGGGTGTGAAGGGTTCGTGGGAGGACTTGTACGCCTAGAGGCCGCTCCAAGCCAAACCGCCAAACCGTCGTCCATCAGATCCCCAAGCTCTACTTCGAAAGATAAAGATACATTTGTCAAGGTACTCAAGGTCCTTCCCTTTCCATCTAAAGCCAGCCAAACCAGTCCTTCCATGAAGTTTGGTGGAGAGTCAAAACAAGAACAGGAAGATGCAATTCGACGCATAAAAACAACATATGGTGACGGAAATGGAATCTTAAATGGCCCCATTACGGACGGGATGGTTTTGCCCCCTACAGGCGATTCGGATTCAGGGTGGCAGGGAGGTATAATACGATTCGATCCACCGCAACCCATGCCCGCATTGTCGTGGATACTGTATACGGAGCGGAAACTTCCCATTGAGCTAGGTGCAGAGGTGACAACACCCACAAGTTGGAATAGGGGTCCACAACAGAGTGACTGGTTTCTATCTCGCCCACCAACCCTCGTCGGCATCGATGGGCTTGTCGAGCAGTTGCGCTCCCATCTAACACACAGTTCGTCTGTCCTGTTAACTGGGGGCTTGGGTGCGGGTAAATCCACCTGCAGCCAGCTTCTCGGCCACCAACTTCGAACCGAGTTTCTTTTCAATACTGTGTACTTTTCTTGTCGAAAATTCATCACAGACGAAACGAGAGTGTCAACAATCAAAGAAAAGCTCACTAGGCTTTTTGCTTCTGCTGCATGGGGAGCTAGATCTGGTGGGCACAGTGTGGTCATATTGGACGATCTTGATAAGCTTTGCCCAGTCGAGACTGAACTGCAAGTTGGGAACGAAAACGGAAGAAGTCGACATGTCAGTGAAAGCATTGTTTCCATCGTCCGCCAGTATTGTACCATGGACTCTGGGGTCGTGCTGCTGGCTACCGCGCAAGGGAAGGAGGCACTTAACAACGTCATCATAGGGGGCCATATAGTTCGAGAAATCGTGAGCTTGAAAGCGCCCAACAAAGACGGTAGGAGAAAAGTACTTGATATGCTTGCGCAGCCAGGCGATACTTCGAAGCAACAAGAAGCAAATGTTACGACCTTTGACAGACACACATCACCCACTAGCAGCAGGCCTAGTACTTCGCATCGGAGCCAGCCGAGCAGCTCAAGTTTACGGTACAATGATTCGCTAGAACAAGACGGATTTCCTGTGGACCCCACTATCGATTTCCTCGATCTCGCGGGCCAGACGGACGGCTATATGCCAGGGGATTTGGTTTTGCTCACTGCCCGGGCCCGCAATGAAGCATTGATACGCTGCGTTTCCGACACAGCAAACTCGAACTCGATATTGCTGACACGGGACGACTATACCAAAGCACTGGCTGGTTTCACTCCAGCTTCTCTGCGAAACGTCACACTGCAATCCTCCACGACAAGGTGGGATTCGATAGGTGGCCTCCATGCAACTCGGCAGATATTGTTGGAAACGCTGCAGTACCCTACGACATACGCGCCTATATTCGCACAGTGCCCTCTTCGCCTTCGGTCGGGGCTCCTTCTCTACGGGTACCCGGGCTGCGGAAAGACTCTGCTGGCTTCTGCCGTGGCAGGGGAATGCGGGCTAAACTTCATCTCGGTCAAAGGACCAGAAATTCTGAACAAGTATATTGGTGCATCGGAAAAGTCGGTACGAGATTTGTTTGAGCGTGCCGAAGCAGCGCGACCTTGTGTCCTCTTCTTCGACGAATTCGATTCAATAGCTCCCAAACGTGGCCACGATTCGACCGGAGTCACAGACCGCGTCGTCAACCAGCTACTCACGCAAATGGACGGTGCCGAAGGGCTGAGCGGGGTATATGTGCTCGCGGCCACCTCTCGTCCAGACCTTATCGATCCAGCTCTGCTTCGGCCAGGGCGCCTCGACAAGAGCCTCATGTGCGATATGCCAGGGTTAGAGGAACGGATTGACATCCTGAAAGCAGTAACCAGAAAGTTGCACCTTGCGCCCGCCGTTTTGGAGACGGGAAGCGAAGGTAAAAACCTACGCGAGATTGCTCAGCGTACCGAAGGTTATTCGGGAGCAGATTTGCAGGCGGTTGTTTACAATGCACAATTGGAGGCCATCCACGATGTACTGGGGGACGGTGATCTGGACGAAGGCACGAAGAGCGGTACGGCTACGGGCAAGTCGAAAGGCAGCAAATCAGGCCAGTCAAAGGAGCAGGGCATACCCGAGTTCACGCACTTTATCTACGGCGATGGTGGTTCGGTAGCCGGCTCCGAGGAGAAGACGGTGGCGGGCAATCAGCTCACCGAGCGTGCTCGCATGGCGCTGAAGATCCAAAACGTGCAGACGCTACGGCGGAAACAGAGACAGCAGCAGCGTCCGGGTAGCAAGGACGAGGACTACGACGCCAAGGGGAAGGAGGCGGCGGAGGGCGAGGAAGGAGGGGACAGAAAAGAGCCGCAGATGCAGTGGAGGCACATGGAGAGGTCGCTGGCGACGACGCGGAGCAGCATCAGCACCCAGGAGCGTCGGCGGCTGGAGGGCATCTATCGGGAGTTTGTGGTTGGGCGGAACGGCGAGATGCCGAGCGGGCAGGGCGGAAGTGAGGTTGGGGGCAGGAGCAGCCTGATGTAGACGTCTGGAGTCCCAACGGGCGTGCGGGCGGGCACACGGGGAGATCGGGGAGATGATGTAGGTGGTGGGGAGAGGCGGCGTGCCAACGCGGGCCAATGCACAGGCCCCGGGCTTGGCGCTGAGCACAAAAAGCTTGTGCTGAGGCATTTCGGGCTGGGGCGGGCAAGGGCGGGTGGTTGGTGGTGCCTGCCGGCGGCCAGTGTGCTCAGATAAGCAGGCAATGACATCACGCCTCGCCCTTGTGTTTCTCGCTGGCGCCGCCGCGAGCAGGCCGGCGTTGGTTTTCTGGCTTCCGCGTCGTTCCTGTGCATTCAATCCCCGCCCGCGCTGCAGCCAGCGCCTGACCCGCGGCTCGGCCGACGGCGGTTGAGGGTCAACACAAGTGCCTGGGGCCCTCTGCGCTCTTGTTGATTGCTGCTAGCCCGGGCTAGTCTAATGATCCCACGCGCTTGCAGGGCCAAGCCAGAGCTGCTGCCCGCGCTGGCAAGCTTCAATGCCGCCGAGCTGGCTAAGTACAGCTCCCATCGCACCTCTCCGTCCCTCCGTCTCTCCCGTCTCGCCGTCTCGTTCTCTGCTGCTGAGCTCTCCGTCCGTCTCCCTCTCCACTCTCCAGCCCGCGTAGCATCCTCCAGCTTCACCGCCCAGGTACGTGCTTTGTCTCCGTTGCTTGCCTGCTCAATTGCCCGGGGACCTGGTGCCGGTCCACCCGCCCGTCCCGCGCCATGAACCAAAACCGAACAAATGCCTCAGCGCAGCAGAGTTTTCGGCCGCCAATCGCCTTTATAAGGCCCTGCCCCGGCTTCGCAACCTGCTGCTGCTGCTCTGCTCTGCTTTGGATGCTTCGTCTCGCCGTCCCCTCGAGTCCATCTCCTGCCCATCGCACGCCTCGCTGCGCCGACTGCTTGCGCTGACCATCCCGCTTCTCCGCAGCTTCCGGACAGCTTCAAAGCAGCCGCCAATTGCAACTGCCTCCTCTAATCCGCCTCAGGATCCTTCTCAATCGCACAAGGTACGCTGGAGCTTCTGCCCGTGAAGCAATTGCACCTCTTCGTGGTCGTGTTGGGGACCGTGACCACCGCCCTCTCAACAAGCCTTAGCGCCAACCCTTCGCTGCTTGGTTTGCAACAAAGGCCCAAGCTCCCCCGCCTGCATCCTGACCTCAACGGCGTCTTGGCCGCCGATCTCGCTCAAGTTCACAAACACCAATTTCGCGCACGCCACTAACTCTGCCTCAGAACTTAGTCGCAATGGCCGCCATCGACATGTCTCTCGTCGCCCGCAGCGAGGTTGCTCTGCACCAGCTCGTCAAGCGCAAGAACTGGGCCGCTAGGGAACCCGGTGTCATCGTTGTGTTCGCCATCGTCGGCGCTGTTGCCCTTCTCATGATCTGCCTGCTCATCCAGAAGAGGGTAAGGACCCCGTCCATCGCCCACGCTTTCCCAGGGCCCAATCTGACGTGTGCTTCTAGCTATCCGCTCGCAAGGCCACCGTATAAAGATACCCCTCCGGAGACGGTGATGAAGTGGACGTGATGATGATGACGACGATGAAGAAGGAGAAGGTGGCAATTGCGTAGATGGTCGGCTTGCTTTCGCTTTAGTTTGGGTCTACGGATGAGATGGATGTGCAAGGAATCTGCTCTAGGCAAGACCATTCCTCGGCATCGGATGCACGGCACCACGGGGTGTGTATTGTTTTTATGTATACCACACTTGCATGCTGAATGAGCTTTATCTTGGGGTCAGAGAGAGCCGTAGTTTGGACGCCTATCACGGAGGGTCCATGGTAATAACAGATAGCTGAGGTCCCTTTAGTCTGCCCTCTTTCTTTTACAGAGAAATAAGAGTTTACCATTCGAGACTTTTATCCCTTCGTATATGCGCTCTACACCTGGCCATACCCATCTACCGTGCTTCTCTCTGAGGTGAGCCCTCCCCCTCCATCAGCAGTGCTTCAGTTGTGGTTATTTATTCTCAGGGCATATCTAAAATCGAATGCTTTACGAGCAATCCAGACTGACTCGAAAAAAGCATAAAAGAAGCATCCCCACGTTTCACCGAAGCACGTTACAGAAAGGGGGGATGCTATCCCAGATGATATCAATTCCTTGGCCTAGGACGAACCTGAAGCTGGACCATAGTTATTACAATACTCATGGAAATACCGAACAAGCATTCTCCAGCCATTTTTCAATCACGGAAGGAAGAGGAACTACCATTTGAGGCCAGTCATAGTCTCCCATTCCCTCACCAGCCGTGAATCCTTCAATTCGGGAAACTTGTCCCTGTGGGAAAATGCCAAGCCTCGGAGCAATCGTTCTATGCCTCGAACCCTTTCAGCATTTGCCATGCCTGGTTGGTTGAGAAATAAATCTAGCTGCTGGCGAAATTTCTCCATCCCCTAGGACATATCAGTTGACAGCTTCTCCTGTTGATCAAAGTTACATACCAAAGAGACGAGTTGATCAAAGGTGCTTTCTCTGAAGAACCCGCGCACGCCGCGGTACCTTATAGCACCTATAATCCTCCTCTTAGTGGCTGGAGGGCGCTCACGTGCTAGACACATTTTGGGGTGCACAAGCCGAGTAAGAGGCATGGTATTCTGTTTCTTCAGATCAGCATGTAGTTGACTCAACGTCTATATAAAGTGTATACTGACTGGCATAATATGAATAAAGAAAAACGGATGATTATGCAACTCGGGAAATCCCGACGGATTTGCAAGAACCCAAGGAGTTAAAAGATCCTCGAGATGATGTTCTATATCGCGTAGTCTCACTCTCGGGGAAAATAGTTCACTTATCGCGTGTTGTAACTGCTCCACATTTTGTATCGTGGTTTTGCCACTGGATGAGAGCAAAGGAATGGACTGTTATAATCAGTAGTCAGTATGATTTTATGTACGCATTCAGGACTATACTTACTGTTGTAGAAACACGACTTTCAAGAGTCTGCATGATTTTATCCAACGCTCTCTCTGATTTCGGACCTGTTCGCAAAAACAGGTCTACCAGGGGTGTCTCGACAAGCAACTAACAACCGTCAGCGTTTGCTCATTTAACGTAGTGTAAGCACAATGGAATTTACCGGCCTAGCTATTTGTTGCAAGGGTCCTCCAGAGCTTGAGGGAGCGGTAAGTGCATGCACTCGGTCCGACGAACCACCTTGCTCAGCCACGCCCGATGGAAACGACAGATTCATTACATCCTCGCTCCTTTGCTCGACTTTAGCGGTTACCGCAGGAGGTCCCTGTGTACCGTTCTGATTTTGTGCAACGTCACCGGACGAGTTTCGCTTCAACATCTCCATCTCTCCAGCTTTCAGTTTTTCAAAACTCGAAGCCCAGGCTTCGAGTTGTTGGGTGCTCAAGTTCGTAAACGATGCCTGGATCCTTTCTCTGATTGCTTTTTTAGATGTTTTTCCAAGCTCCTGCTGGACAATAGGAAGCGCGTGAAATGCAAAAAGATCGGACGTGTGCTTGAAGAACTTCGAAAGGTTATCTATATCAATTTGCGTCGGATCAACATCCCACCGCCAGTTAGAGGATATTTTCTTCTTTGAGGTGAGGCCTTTGCTATGTGTCGTATCTTCGTTTTGGAGGGCTGATGTGCTGTCATCCTGCTTAACGCTCATAGTTTGCTTCTCTTCTTTGATCTTCTTTCCCTTTCCTGTATTCGTTTTCAAAGCAGATGAAATGCCAAGGGCTTCACGTACATCTTGCTGCGGGTCTCCAAGACCATCGAAATCGTTGGGCTGGTCAATCACAATAACATCGTCAGCCGAGGTATTCTTATGAATGTCGCCCGCCATAGTTTTTAGCGTTGCTAAACTTTTCCCGAGCTTGCTAGGCGTGTTTAGAAATGGTGCTATCAGAGTGATGAGTCGATTTAACAAGCAAGTTTCGAACGTCACCTTCATTTTTTCGATACTTTGTTCAGATGCATCATTCTGTTCCATGTCCGCGGTGACAACATCGACACCAAGCTCTTGAAGAATCCCGTCAGGAAAGCACATCCTGGCGAGTCCCTCAACGGCTTCCTGGAGGACTTCGTCTCCTAGCGCTGCATTTGATGATAGAACCTTAATACGGAATCTCCATTCGTCATCCGTAGAGACCGACCTGTCGGTGATGCATGCTCGTTTAGGATTGCCGTACGGCACAGGCAAACCCGACTCCTACTATGCATTAGATCAAATTGTATAGCAAACCTGATGGTATTAACACACCTTCCGCTTTCTAGCCTTATTGTCGTCCATTATTGTGCCAACAGTGAACTTGTTCCTGTGAGTGACAAGTGGGTGTTCGTTGGATACTGGCCGTGAAGTAGTTTTGTTGTCAGATCAAAATTTCTAAACACAGTGTCAAGGTAATCGCGGTGAGTATGGCAAACAAATTGTTGGCTAGTGTGTGCGCGGACGCCTAGAGCTGTTAATCCGCACGCTTCGTTGCCATGCCTACCCTACCTGTGGTAGAAACAGAAAGAGCGCACTTTTCACTGGACTACAACAAATAAAAGATCAATGCATGGTAAGAGTACAAGATCCCGGTGTTCAGGAAGTCATTGTAACAACAAAATTAAGTCTTGAGCATTAGAATCAGTATCTAGTATATACGACCTCTAACCGGTAGTGTTGCTCTGTGGAAACCAAAAAGCTGGACACAACAACACCTTTAATGACCCTTATAAGCCTTGTAAATGTATTTTTTTAAGCGGAATAACAGGGGAAAGAAAGACCTGTGGGGGCCCTCTATCAATGGTGTCTGGCGTCTTGTTCCCGACTCTTTTACTTCACGAAGGACGTTGATCGTTGGTCTTTAATCAGGCGAATAGGAGGAGCGGGGAGGACTTATGCCAAGACCGGAGCGCGCCCAAAAAAGTTGCTGCTCTACCTCAACACGCGCCGCGTCCATTGCCTGTCCTCACTCCTTCACGCGATGAAATATCTATCACGCTCCATATCATGTCTTCACGCATTTCACCCCCGGCTTCGCGCATGCGATTGATCATCGAGGTGCTCCCACTTACTGCCGATAATGCCCATGGCCCAGATGCTGCCGTCGCTCTCGATGTCTTCAAGGGCCAGAAGTTCGCTCTGTCTGTCGCGCTCGACCAATCTTTGGAGCAGGCGTGGAACGAGATAGAGGAGCGGTTCAAGAGAAACTATTTGACCCCAGCCCAAGCTTCGTAGGTGGACAAACTTCTATGCGCGTTCGTGGCTGACCCTCCACAGATGCGTCACCATCAAGAAGCTCCAGGACTCTTATGGTTGCGACCTCGACCTCACCGACACTGTTGCTTCTATGTTTGAGCATGAATCTGACCCCCAGAGGCGCTGTATTCAAGTGCTTCTCAGCTTTATCAACCGCGAATTTTCTGTGCCACCCACATCCAACCTCCGGCCCCACAAGAGAGGAAGGGAAGTGAGCACAGAAGAATCTAGCAAGAGGCGCCGACTAGAAGAGGAGATAAACCAAATCACAAATATCGATCTGGCGCGCGACCTTCCATTGGCCTCAACCGAGAGCGCGAACGAGAATAATAGCAGCATACATAGCCGGCAGGTGATGAGGCTACAAGCAGATGAATCTCCTGTTATTTTACAAGAGACACAGAGTGGCCGACCCGAGTTTGGACCCGTCTTAAAAGAAGAATCTCCTGTATTTTTACAGGAGACACGGAGTGGCCAACCTGAGTATGGGCCCGTCTTGAAAGAAGAATCTCCTGAGTTAGGAAGCGTGCCGCCGCCTGAAGCATCAACGAACGTTCCGGGCACACCAATCCGTGAAACTGTTCCACAGCTCCAGGGGAGCCGTGGTACTTTGAAAAAACCTATGCAGAGATCCTATTCCATGTATTCATCGACCAATGTTCCTGATAGCACAAGCTCGAAGAAAAAGGGACGTCCTCGGAAGTTTCGACGAGGAGGCCGTCCCAGCGTGATGAGTCAAGAGAATCAATCTTCTCCTTCTGTCCACTTTGAACTTGCATTACAACAGGATGACCGAGATGAATCACCTATGGTGGTGGTGCGGTCTAGCTCAACACAGAGGGACCGAGTAATTAACGTTTCTCCATCCCCAGAGCCAGAAAAAGCATTAGAAATCATATCGCCCGCTCCAAGGACGCCTTCTCCTACACCAGTCCAAGAGCAAGAGTCTCCGCAAGCCCATTCGCCTCAAATCAGTAGACCCACTGGACAACGCTTATCTGCCGAACCTCCCGTCGGCCCTCTTACAGCAAGCGAGCAAAAACGGAAACATACTGCGATTATGGATAGGATTTTTCCTGCAGGTTATGACGGAAGCCGAAGGGATCAAGACGTGGCTCAAAACGTGTTTACTACAAGCTCAGAATCCGATGATGCTGAAGAATTAGCATCCGAGTCTGAGCATGATCATGAGTCCACCAGGTCATCACCAACGACGTCGCGGCCACCAGCTCGATTCGTCAGTCGGACGCCATCGCCAGTGCAGTCTGATAGCAATGACGACGAATCAGCGGTACCGCAGTCGCGTTCTCCATCGCAGAGGGGGTCTTCCCAGGAGCCGAGTGAGAATAGATCTTCGGGCAGTGGCACTAGCTCTGAAGAGGATCCTAACAGCGACCGTGAAGATGAAGAGGGAGCTTACAAGATAAAAGAGGCTAAAGCAGCTTCTTCAGACAACGGCACTAGCTCTGAAGAGGATTCTGACAGCGAAGGTGACAATGGAGAAGGAACCCATAAGGCTGAAGAAATCAAAGTAACCTCTCCTCCAGCACCGTCTATGGAGCTACTATCTTCACCACCTGCCTCTTATGGTACCGTTGTTCCGGAAACCCAACTATCCCCAGCCAGAGCTTCCCAACCCCTCTTTCAAAAGCCCGCGGCAGTGCCTCGCTTCAAGCGTCTGTTCCCTAGTCTCAAAGATGAACTGAACCGTGCACGAACAGCACCACCACCCGTCCCTGCGGCTAAGAAACTTGATCTTAAGAAGGACGGTCTAGAACAACTGTTGTCCTCCATGGGTCATGACTCCGGCAGTGAGGAAGAGTCCAGTAGCAACAGTAGTAGTGACGAAGAAGCATCAAAGGTTGGCCTTTGCTCAGTTGCGTAATGCTTGACTGCACATATCAAAAGTCCACACAGTACGTGCCCAAAGACTTGATGATTTTTTTTTACACCCACGCTTCTTCTACCGTGATGACCACAAGTAGAAGACCTGCCACGGTCTTTTAGGCCGAGGTTTCATTTTCGGATGCACAGGGCGCTGACGTATTGTCAATATCCATGAAATTGATGCATATACCTCACAGGATTCAACTATATGCAGAGCGTTTGCTCTCCGTAGCACGCGTCTGAGGTTGTTCATGCAAGCTGGAGCACTCGCTGAGTGCATCCAGCGCTCATGGCGCGTAAGATGATAGGCGTGCGCTGTGCTGGGTCAACCAACAAGCCACGGTTCGTCATGAAATGCAGTGCGTTGCCAAACTGGATCCCCGAGGCGCGAGATTGGAGGGCCTGGACTGCGGGGGAGGATGTGCATAGTAGGATAGCTTGGGACGACATAGCGTTTCGTATCGGCATTGGTTGTACGCGTCGTAGCGACTGCGTTACGCTATGTGGAATGGTCTAGGCCCCTTTGGCCCCTTCGTTTTCATAACAGAGTATTCTACCTTTCAAAGTCCTCATCCATTACGAAGCGGCAGTAGGATGCAAGCCCCCAACTGATTTCCTTCAAGCCTCATGCTACGCCTCGGCGAACCAGGAACCTTGAGGAAGCCCTATACATCCTGTCATATCAGAATTGTGACTACGTGGTAACGAAGTTGCGAGATATTAGCACTTCAGAACCATATGTGTAATACTAGCGAGAGTGTTCGAGCCATGATCATTCTGGACCGGAGCAAGCTCTCGGGGTCAATGTTCCTCAGTTTGATAAATATCGAGCAGTGCAACGAAAAGGCGTTTATACTCGGTCGTTCCAGAAGAACGCTTAGCACAGAAATTGAGCACCTGAGATCACAGAGTGGACACAACACCAGTGGGCCTAGACTTTCGAGCATTCCGCGGAGTGATAGCAGGCCACAGAAGAAGGCCTTCACTACGGCGGATGACCTGCCTTATCGCATGGGCGTTTGAAGGAACCAGGTCAGAGAGTGTTAGACCAATATCGGCGTGGGTCCAGACCGTTGCCAAGAGGAAACGAGGGCATCAGCGCGAGCGTTTCAGGCGGAAATAAGCGTGCGTGTCGTCACAAATCAACGCGCGGCGCTCCGAGGTGAATGGAGAGAGTAGGTGAACGAGGCCTGCACGTGGCATGATGAGTACAGTTGTTCGGCGTGAGAAAGTGGTTCGTTGGACATCCCATCTAGCAAAGGCCGGACGAGACCGTTTTATTCAACTGCCGAGAGGAGATTGGTTACCTGCTGATGTGAGACAGGCATAGCACAGGCTTCGGGTTTTGTCCAGACTCAGATCCCAAACATGGGGAAGCCATGGCAACCGAGGCCGCAGTTGCAGGATGTGGGCGACTTAGTTCTTGCTACTGTGTATGTCGTGGCGTAGACATGATATGCTGGGCTTGTTTGAAAATTACACTCGTCGACGATCCATGGATGAAGTTTGGGTGACAGGATAGGCGTAGTGCTGGCTGGAATGGTCTAGATGCCGACCAGCGCCCGCGGCGCGCACTAGGGCCAGGGACAAAGTCTGATGACTCTGCAACGAGCAGCAGCAGTTGGCGGATGGGAGAATGGCGGATGGGAGAATGGCGGATAGCTGTGCGGGTTACTGGCGGGGATTGCGATGTGCACGTCTTGACGCGAATGGGAGCGGTCGTGGGCAGAGATGTAGATGAGGATGAGGACAAGGGCAGGTAGGAAGGTAGAGGAAGCGAGAGAGGCGGGAGGAGGCGGCGTGGGGCTACATGCAGCCGATCATTCGTAAAGTATCCGGCGAACCGGGAATAAAAGCAAAAGCCAAAGGCATCAGGTCCCCGACAAGTGGAAAATGCAGAAAAGGCCTGCCAATGATGGCGTCGGGCACGGTAGCGGTGGCTGGAGATGGGGTCCGGGACAGCTGAAACGAGCGAAGCACGAGCAGCGCCATGTAACGTTACCACTCTCGGGCTTCGCTTGAGTTTGTCGATCGGAGGACCTGACACGTCGCTGATCGCCTGCGAAGAGCGGCCCGGCAGCGCAGAGAGGTACACTACTCAGCTCGCTCGGGTCAGCGCTGCGCCGCACAGCAGGCGGGTGGGCAGGCAGAGAGGCGGTAAAGGCGAGGCGAGGGAGGCAGACGCAGACCGGTGGCAGCGAGACTAGGGCCTCGGAGCGGTGCGAGGTGTTGGAAGGGCCGCTGACGTCGGCCAAGTTGGGCGTGGGCATGTACATACGTAGGTGCTGCACAGCGGACGCTGTATTGTATCGCGAGGATGGGTGTGTGTATGGGGAGGGGCCGGGTGCGACGAGGGCAGCTGATGGCCGAGGCCAGGTCCAGCTAGTCCAGCTGGGCCAGCTGGGGCTTCCAGGGCTCCCAGGGGCCGCCTATCGACGCGGTGGCTACCCGCAAGTCCAGACCCGCCCATCAAGTCATCAGCCTGCTGCTGCAGCGCCGCGCCCCCCACCACCACCACCACCTCCTCCTCCTCCTCCTCCTGCTGCTGCTCCACCAACCCTGCCAGATCGTGTAGAGTAGCCCACCCACCGCGGCTGCCGTGGGTGCGCTCATCCAGCAGGCAGACATACAAATGCGCATGCAGACAAGCGGCCCAGGCAACAAGGGCAGCGAGCAAAAGACGAGGGCTCATCGTCGGCGACGGCCCGCCAGCCGCTTTGTTCGTCGTCCGCGCCCGGCGCCCTGGCACTCGGACTTGTTGCAAGGCGACGCGGAGGCCCTGTTCTAGATCGCCCTGGCCGTCGCTCTCACGCAGCCAGGTACCATGTATGTGCGACTCTGCCTCTGCCAACCCACCCTGCCGCAAACGCTGCGCTGCCTTGCGCCGCGTCTTCCCATCCCTCGCATCCCTCGCTGTGCATTCCATCTACCATCCTCTCTGCACGTCCCCGTCAGCCCACGCGTCCACAATACGGTGCAGCACCATCCAGAAGTTCCTACCGCTTTCCTGCTTTTCCCCACTTGGCCCCTAGCCCTTAGGGTACCGGCTCTCGACCTCATCCGCCTGCAACCCCTGCTCCGCTTACCTGGTGCTCTGCGAATCCATAGGCCTCTCTTCTTACCTGCCAGCCCGCATGCTCCTTCACCAGAATGGGGGACCCGACTCTCCATGCTCGTCCTGTGCCTCCCGACATAATCCAGCGCCAGTCCCTCTGCTTCTCCCAGCCAAAGCCAGGCATGCTCGTCCACGGCGGTGACAACGGGTTCACCGACGAACTCCTGCGACACTACAGCCCCGCCGAGAGCAACGCCGCGGAAGAGCTCGTCACCCTCAAGGGCGCTCTTCGCAAAGCCGACATCGAGTCCTTTTGGCACCTACTCACCGAGGGACTGGCTAACATTGCTGGCGCTCAGTATGCTTTCGTCTCCAAGAGGATCCTTCGAGACGATCGAGATGTTGCCGTGGAGATGCCGCCCATCGGAGAACCCGGCGCCTGTCTCATGGGTGCTGCCTTTTATGTCAACGACGGCCACGGCATCAACGCTCACATGACCAACTTCAAGTACCACGCCTACTCGTGCCCCTGTGCGTACATGAAGCACGACAAGATCTTCATCATCCCGGAGAAGCTGAATGACTTCATCGTCAGCAACCCGAACGAACTTGTTGTCCCTGGCGAAGCTTATCTGGGTATTCCGTTGTTCGCCGACGGCAAGTGCTTTGCACATTTTGGTGTCATGTGGAGTCCAGAGGGTGCTGAACGCCGCCAGCTGAGTTGGGGTTATCTAGAGATGTTATTCCATGGCCTTGAAGACCTCATCCTGGATCGCGTCTTGGAAGGAAAGGGCTTTGCAAAGTCAGCTGAAGTGGTGAAGAGTGACGCCAGGATGGTCCCTAACGAGGCCATCACCATGGCCCAGTCACTCAAGCCGTACGCGAGAAGTCTCTCACATGAGCTGAGAACCCCGATGCAGGGCGTTGTGGGTATGCTGGATGTGATGATGGCAAACATCAAGGAAGTCGCTGAGGATACGCATCATGATCCCCGGATACGGCAGCTTCTCGACACACTGAAGGAGAACATCGAGGCCGTGCAAGGTTAGTAGAATCCTTTGCTTAGTTGGCTTCATCCACAAGGCTACATCATGCAAGTTTGCTGACCGTCAGGCACAGACTCATCAAGGCGCGCGGTAGAAGCAGCGGATAATGTTGTTCACGCTTACGACATGAACATGGGAGTGCCGGAAACTCCCACAACACCTTTAGACAGCGATCATTCTAGTATGAATGTTTTTTTGAAGGATGACCCACCGGGAATACCCGTTACAGGCATCACCACTCATCTCAAGCAATATCGAGGACTCAAACGGAAGAGAGAGGAAGTGTCCATCTGGTCTAGGCAAGTGAGAGTAGCAAAGGTCGCCCGCCAAAGGGCCCGGCATTCCGTTTCAGAAGAACCGCAAAGCAGTGCTTCCAAAGCGAGCCGTATCACACCGAGGCAATGCGCCACTGGATCTATGGGAGAGGGGTGTCCCTGCAACGCATCGAAAGCGGGCCACGAAAAGGACTCTACCATTTCGCCCATGTTCGCTTCCGAACATTCTACTGCGCCTGGTCTTCGGCATACGAATCTGCGTGAAGTGCTTCAATACGTAATCAATGACGCTCTAAAGGTTGGAGGACGACCGGACTCGGCTATTGCAGAGGAGACAGATATGGGAGAAAAGATCGAGGTGCGCACACGGAGCTCAAATGGCGAAGCTCACACGAAGATGATTGAATGGATGGTGTCGCCGGATGTACCGGACACGATTCTCACTGATGAGAAGGATCTTGCAAAGACGATCTCTTGCCTGGCACTAAACGCAATCAAGTTCACGGATAACGGGTCGATAACGCTGAACGCGACACTTAGTGTCAATTCTCGGTACATTCTTATCAACGTTAGGGACACTGGGTCGGGGATACCGGCGGCCTTTTTGCCAAATCTTTTCAAACCTTTTTCAAGAGAGGATGATTCTACCACACGAGAAAGCGAAGGTCTTGGTCTTGGCTTAATGGTGGCCAAAGGGTTAGCACGCAAGCTCGGCGGCGACCTCTTCTGTATTCAGTCGCATGTCTCAGGGCCAAGGAAAGGCTCAGAGTTTGAGTTGCGTGTACCACTTGCCCCAGGCGAAGTGTGTAGCCGACCCGTGTCGCCATTTGGGTCCCCGACTCCTTCTCTCAAACCGCGACTGTCGTTTGAACCCCTGGACATGCCATCACCCAATGTTTCACGGCATCCTAGCACTCCGCCATTGAATGTAGAGTCTTTCCAGCAGGTACCCAGTTTGTCCAACAGCCCAGCGCCTTTTAAACCAGAGGCTGGCTTCCGTCAACTCGGTTTACTGTCTCCTCGTTCAGCATCACCTGCTCGTCCTCGTGCCACCTCGAAGAATAGGAACACGTCACGTGGTGGTTCTGGTACAAAGCTCGCGACCAGCGTCCCGCTGAATTTCTTAGTGGTTGACGACAACCGCATCAACCGACAAGTCTTACGACAGATGCTCAAGAATCTCGGTTACACCAACATCATCGAGGCGTACGACGGGAACGACGCCGTCCAGCAAATGCGCGACAACGCAAAGCGGCCAAGGCATGAAGCCATCAATGTGATTCTCATGGATCTCTGGATGCCACGTCTCGATGGGTTTCAAGCTACCGAATCGATCCTGGAGATGGAGGATGTTGTTGAAAAACCAATCATCCTTGCGGTGAGCGCTGATGTCACGGATGCTGCCGTCGAGCGCGCTGGCAAAGTCGGCATGAAGGGGTTCCTTACCAAACCTTTTGTTATGCGGGATATCGAGAAACTAATTCTCCAGCACTGTGCTACTGTTAACGCTGGTGCGGCAGGAGTGCAATGAGTTTTGCACATGTCCCCCTCTCTCTCCTCCCCCGCCCCCCTTTTATTTTCTGTCTTCTTTCTTCTCGCTTCAGCTATATCTAATTAGCGAGCCGGGTTATTTTGAAAAGCACACGCATGGGATGGCCAACAGCATTTGTCGAATAGGCTTCTTAGCTTTTCGTGTGAGCATTTTTATGGGATGGTCATCAAAGCATAGCATCTGGCGTTTTGTTCTTGCTGGGCGTTTTTGCTCGGCGCTCCGAGGATATCTCTGATACCCTTTCTTGATGGATCAAGCATAGTATACATGGGCAGCAAGGCGTCATTCACGGTAACCTGGCAATAAACTTTTTTTGAGCAGAATAATGGAACCCATAATTATTGCGTGGCTGCCTCCCTGGCAAGGTTGACTTGAGTGATGACGGTAGCCGGGGCCGTAGTGGCGTCTAGTGTGGCGCATGACCGCACCAAATTGTGCCGGGAAAGTCGAAAACCAAACCGAAAACGGGCCGTTACAGCCTTGTGCAGCGTGCTTTGTGCCCCGTTGCAGGCCGCCATGCTCAACATCGGTGATCAAGGCAACGAAAGGAAGACGTAGTCAACACCACAAGCAACAGCCAACAAGTGCTGGCCAGCCAGTCTCGCATGCAGTCGGCCAGCTGGGGGCGCAGGTAAAACTACCCGTCTCGGCGTAGCGGCTTCAACGTCCAAGTCCAAGTAACTTTGAGTCGGCTCAAGTGGGTCCAAGCTTCTTCAGGACAGATTTCTTGGAGCTTCACATTGCCTTACTGCCGATCCAGACCCGGCAGTCGTCGCCGTATAAAACCGCCCGGACCTTCTCTCCCATTCGCGACAATTCCAGTACCGACGCACTGCAGCCTGCCCTTTGCCCCTCGCTTCCGCGCCCTTGTTGTGCACCCCAACCGCGATTGTTCGGTAATCGAGGCCTCTACATCACCAGACTGGAAGAGCATGGAGAATGCCTTTACTAAGACGCCTGCTGAGGCGCTGAAGCACTTTGGCGTCATCGAGCAACGGGGGCTCTCCGAGTCACAGGTGCTGGATGCGAGGCAGAAACACGGCAAGAATGGTATGTCTGGCACTCAACTGTCCGGTGGCGACGATACTGATATGCCACAGCACTACCAGAAGACCCGCCTACGCCCCTCTGGGAGCTCATATTGGAGCAGTTCAAAGACCAGCTTGTTATCATCCTGCTCGCTAGTGCGGCCGTGAGTTTCGTGCTGGCCCTCTTCGAAGGCGGCGATGACTGGACTGCTTTTGTAGATCCTGCAGTTGTAAGCTGCCTCCCACTATCCTAGGAGCATGTAGGAAATGTGCTAACCCAGTTGTCCGCAATCCAGATTCTCACCATCCTCATCCTCAATGCCGTCGTAGGCGTTTCGCAAGAGACGAGTGCCGAGAAAGCTATCGCAGCCCTCCAGGAATACTCTGCGAACGAGGCCAAGGCCGTCCGCGATGGTAAAATTATACGCATCAAGGCAGACGACCTCGTACCGGGCGATGTAGTCTCAATTGCAATTGGTGACCGGATTCCTGCAGACTGTAGGATCTTGTCAATCCAGAGCAACAGCTTCAGCGTGGATCAGTCCATTCTTACGGGCGAGAGTGAGAGCGTGTCCAAAGACACAAAGGCCATCAAGGACGAGAATGCAGTAAAGCAAGATCAGGTCAATATGCTCTTCTCTGGCACCACGGTTGTGACTGGGCATGCAACGGCTCTAGTCGTCTTGACTGGAGCAAATACCGCTATTGGGGACATTCATGAGAGCATTACTGCCCAGATCTCCCAGCCTACACCTTTGAAAGAAAAGCTGAACAACTTTGGGGATATGCTAGCGAAGGTGATCACCGCCATTTGCGTCTTAGTCTGGCTTATCAACATTCGCAACTTTAACGATCCTTCGCATGGCAGCTTCGCCAAAGGCGCAATCTACTACCTTAAGATTGCTGTTTCCCTAGGTGTCGCCGCTATTCCAGAAGGCCTTGCCGTTGTCATTACCACATGTCTTGCACTCGGCACTCGTAAGATGGCCGCCAAGAACGCTGTTGTCCGTAGCCTCCCATCTGTCGAGACTCTTGGAAGCTGCAGCGTCATCTGTTCGGACAAAACCGGCACTCTGACTACAAATCAAATGAGTGTAAGCAAGATCGTTTTCATCGCTGACGATGGTAAGAGTTTAGAGGAGTTTGATGTGGAAGGTACCAGTTTTGCTCCTGAAGGTCAGATCTCTTTCCAAGGTCACCCTCGAGAGAACCTTGCTGCTTCATCAGAGACTGTCCGACAGATTTGTGAAGTCACTGCCCTTTGCAATGATTCACGTCTGTCGTTGGACCCCAAGACCGGGCAACACACCTTAATTGGCGAACCCACAGAGGGTGCACTCCGAGTCCTAGTCGAGAAAGTTGGAACCCCCGATCGCGAGTACAATGCTACTCGTGGACGTTCTTCCCCAGCGGAACGTCTCCATAGTGCAAGCAAATATTACGAAGATTTGTTTACCCGGCAAGCGACTTATGAGTTCTCACGAGACCGCAAGAGTATGTCCGTTCTGGTGCAGAACTCGCATTCACAGAGGCTTCTAGTCAAGGGTGCCCCTGAATCAATCATGGATCGATGTTCGCATGTCATCGTGGGCGAGAACGGTAAGAAGGTTCGACTCGACAAGCAGATGGCCAGCCTCCTTACCAAAGAGGTGGTCCATTATGGGAAACGAGGCCTTCGCATTCTGGCCCTTGCAACCGTTGAAGATGTCGGATCAGATCCTCTTTTGAAGAAAGCTAAGACGACTAAGGACTACGCAAAACTTGAGCAGAATATGACTCTGATCGGCCTTGTTGGTATGTTGGATCCTCCTCGTCCCGAGGTCCGTGCTTCGATTGCCAAATGCCGGTCTGCTGGCATTCGTGTCATTGTAATCACTGGAGACAATCAGAACACTGCCGAGACTATTTGCCGTCAAATCGGCGTTTTCGGGCCAGACGAGGATGTTACAGGGAAAAGCTACACTGGGCGCGAATTTGATGACTTGAGTGAATCTGGAAAGATGGAAGCCGCAAAACGAGCGTCTCTCTTCTCACGTGTAGAACCAACACATAAATCCAAACTTGTCGACCTGCTCCAACAGGCTGGCGAGGTTGTTGCCATGACAGGTGATGGCGTCAATGACGCTCCAGCTTTGAAGAAAGCCGATATCGGCGTTGCTATGGGTTCTGGAACTGATGTTGCTAAACTTGCCGCTGATATGGTTCTAGTAGACGACAATTTTGCTACTATCGAAGGCGCTGTCGAGGAGGGTCGATCAATCTACAACAACACCCAGCAATTCATTCGCTACCTGATCTCTTCGAACATTGGCGAAGTAGTTTCCATTTTTATTACCGCTGCCGCTGGCATGCCCGAAGCTTTGATCCCCGTACAACTTCTTTGGGTCAACTTGGTCACTGATGGACTTCCTGCCACTGCGTTGTCTTTTAACCCACCCGATCACGACGTCATGAAGCGCCAGCCTCGAAAACGCGATGAAGCTCTTGTAGACGGCTGGTTGTTCTTCCGTTACATGGTCATTGGGACTTATGTCGGGGCGGCCACAGTCTTCGGCTACGCATGGTGGTTCATGTTCAACAGCGCCGGTCCCCAAATCAGCTTCTATCAGCTTTCGCACTTCCATCGCTGCTCGTCTCAGTTTCCAGAGATTGGATGCGAAATGTTCGCCAACGAATCCTCCCGTGCTGCATCGACCGTTTCATTGTCGATTCTTGTCGTCATTGAGATGCTCAATGCTATGAATGCTCTGTCTTCTTCCGAGTCACTTCTCACGCTTCCTTTGTGGGAAAATATGATGCTTGTTTATGCGATCTGTTTGTCCATGGCTCTCCATTTCGTCTTGCTCTACGTACCCGTCCTCCAAAGCTTATTCAGCGTTGTGCCTCTAGACTGGAGCGAATGGCAGGCGGTACTGGCAATAAGTGCACCTATCATGTGAGTGTATTCCACGTTCCAACGTCTTCAATATCGGTACTGACTCCTCCTTAGTTTCATTGACGAGGCTCTCAAGTTTTTCGAACGCAAGTTTTACATGCATAAAACGCCCGACACGCAAAGACATGAACAAAACGGGAGCGCTCGGCTGAAGGGAGAGTGAAGAACATTTCATGTCCATCACCATCAACAATAGGGGTTTTTCATTGCCGAGAAAGTTCTTTCTGTAACATAGAGGATAGACGAGTGGCCATGTTACTACTGCATTTTCAGGTGCATTATATAGAAGACCTGCGCAAGCCCCCTAATAGGGCGCGAAAATACGATAAGATGGGAATGTGTGGGGCCGATGAAGTAGGTACGTAGTGGCATGCGAAGCTTGCATTCGTTGGCGTTGGGGGTAAGTGTAGATCTTCGTGCTTATCAAGAATTATCATATAAAATGCAATATTATCGATGAACTTTGAGCTAATGTGGGTTTAAAATCAGTATGTTGACCCGCATTAATTGGTGTTCTGGAATGTATTCCCGCTCAAAACAAAAGGGTGGGGGCAATGCAAACAGCTTAGGCTCTACTATCACCCTAGAGCAATCAAGTAATACCAAGGAGACCCTTGACTATAGGAACCAACTACTTTCTAAATTTTACTGAACAATCCGCCGCAACAATTCTATGCATCCCATTTATATATATTCTGTGTGATATAAGCACAAGCACCCTCGTCTCTACGGTAGCCCTTCGTCCATTTCCACTTTGGCATAGTTTAATTAGACAGATGACTCGTAACAAGAATAACTACGATACGTGATGTTGCGGATTGTGGGAAGAAAGTACATGCCTATACATAGCGCACAGCATTAACCGAATGCGCATTGCGTAAGAATACCCGCAAGCAAGCGTTGGTGATGCTAGATGGCATGATGCAACTCGAGTAGACTAAACGGTGTTGTCATTTGATATTTCCGGACCTCGCCTTAGTGCCCGCTAGCCGACACTTCCCATTCGCGGAGAATTGGACTGGCGGCTCTGAAACGACCCTTAATCTCATGCCCGGGATAGGCCTGAGCAGCTCTCTGCACCACTGCTCCGGACAGACGGGCACCGAAAACCTGCGGGCCGCTTTGGTGGAATTGAATGAACGAGGAATGCGTTTGGACCCTCCGCCAAGATGCTAAGAGCTCCATCCTCACTCTTCATGAAGTAGTGCCTCCACCCTCGGGCGTGCGCCAAGGTTGGCGATACCACATGCGGCCGTTTGGGTGTTTGATGCAGATCATTGGAAGGATGGATTCGGGCGAGACCTATTGTATAAAGACGAAAGATAGCCTTTTCGATGACCCATCCGAATTGCAGTCTTTACCAACCATAGTCATTCTTTTCTATCTCGCTCAAAGCAACTCACTCTCCTTCAAAGACATTACATTCATTGACATCTCTCGCCTAAGCTCCGTCATCCCTTCAAGAAAATGAAGTTCACTCTTCTCGCTGCTGCTGCTGCCTTCGTGGCTCCTATCGCCGCTGGCCCTGCTTCCCAGTCCCCTAACGAGTTTTTTAGCTTGACCAAGCGTGCCTCGCTTCCGGTACCAGCCTCCAAGGGTTCTGTCACCTACAAGAAGGTCCAGTCAGTGTCTGGTACATTCGATGGTGGGATGAAGACCTATGGGCGCGGCATCAAGTGCACTGGTCAGAACGAAGGTGGCGATGCTGATGCCGTCTTTCTCCTCGAGAATGGGGCCACTCTGAAGAATGTCATCATTGGTGCCGGTACGTAGACAACTTACTTCCTTACGAAAACATAAGCAATAATACCGCGCACCGTACTTCGGAACAATTAGTTTAGAAATTTTTACGCTGACGAGGTTACAGATCAAGCTGAGGGTATCCACTGCAAGGGCTCTTGCACCATTGAGAATGTCTGGTGGGTTAAGGTTTGCGAGGACGCTCTCAGTCTTAAGGGTGATGGCGACGCACTCATCAAGGGCGGTGGTGCCCAAGGTGCTGAAGACAAAGTCATCCAGCACAATGGAAAGGGTACCGTCACCATCGATGGCTTTACTGTGATGGTTAGTGATTACCGATATGATCCAGTCCTATTCTATTACTGACAGAGCTGCCTCAGGACTTCGGCAAGCTTTACCGCGCCTGCGGCAACTGCAAGAACTCTGTTTCACGCTCCGTCGTTATCAAGAACGTTAAGGCCTACAACGGTAAGCTCCTCGCTGGTATCAACCCCAACTTCGGTGGAACGGCTACCATCACCAACACCTGTGCATCTTCCGTCAAGACCGTCTGCGAGGAGTACAAGGGAACTACCCCCGGCAACGAACCCCAGTCGGTGTCCAAGGGGCCCTCTAACTTTTGCAAATACACCGCATCTGCTATTAAGTCGTGTTAGAGACTTTCTTCATTTAAATATAAGACGTGGGTGTCACTAGCACAAAGCCAACGTACCTGGTGAGGGGCGGATGAGAATTTTTCTGAGACATGGCCTTCTGTATATATATTTTTTCTGTACATATTTCTAACCCGGCCGCACTTGCTGTGCATGTGCATCACTGAGCTGCCTATTTCAAGCCCTCCATCAGTTAACTCCGTGATTAACAATTTTCTTGGCCATGCAAACTATTGAACCAATACCTTGGCTTTCCCCACTCACATACCTTATTATCGAACTTTCTGCTTGCTTTCTTACTACATCGCTAAAGCAGTTAATCTTACTGTTACAACCGTACAAGCTAGGCAGCATCGACTAAGACGTGGATAAGAGATATGACGCTTACCTGGATCCACCACATAATATGGAAGCTGACAAATAGTGGAAAATCGGGAGAATGTAGACCACCTTCCACTTTCCTTCCACTGTCTTTTCTTGGTTCTTACAGTATTGGGGTGAGTCCCCACTTCAGTAGCTTCCGCATGATTGTGCTCTGATTCTGTAAGACCTAAGATATCAGCTTCAAGAGCATAGTGTTCTCAATGTCTCTAAGCTTAGTTTTCCGCCCCGTTGATCTTAGCATCAAACGTAGGTAGATGGTGTTTAGCGTTCCAGCGGGTATGTATAAATTCAAAAGCTCTGTAAACAAAACAGAAGTTGTAGGTGAATAAACAGACTAGGGGCAGCCTCATAGCCATGGGCCGGCAACCACTTAGATCGCTCGTGTTGCACATCGGGCATCGTTGTACTCATTATCTACAAGAATCACATAAAGGATGTCCTGAATAAGCACTGGCAGCCAACATTGTGCAGAAGGAGTGTCATCAGGGGGTACAAGATTAGAGTGGAGTTCTCCCACTTTCTATTGCAAAAGTAAGGAGGTATCGAAAGCCACGAAGAGGCTATCACGAAACAATACGTCGTCGGGTTTTACAATTTGTAGATGAAGGCTCACTGAATATCGTCGGCTCGAAGGACGATCTGCCAAGGCGCTAATGTCACCCAGCTCTCGCTCCTAAATCCGCCTCGATAATCGCCGACACCCGCTAGATCTGGCACGAAGAGTCTAATCGAGAAAGCGCCGGTCTTCTAACTAGTTGAAAAATGTGAAGTCCGTCTCTCATAAGTTGCTTCCCATCCTTGTCGTGACGTCCAGCTGTTGTAGATCGTGGTGGACCCTCAGTCCCGAGTTCGCACCGCCATCATATAATGAATCACTTCCGGTGACGTAGCCGTGAATGCAATCTCGATAACTCCGTCTGCATTTGTCAGAGGGGCACATTACTCATTCCAACTCATGCCCCCCACGGCATAAGGCCCGCATCATCCCTGGCGCCTCTCGCTACAACCCTTGCCTCTGCTTATCACCGTTATATATCCTTTGTTTTCTTACTGGCGCTACCCAGCCTGCAGCTGCCATTTCTTTTCCTTTATTCTGTTTGCTCAAGATGTGGGGTACCAATCTCACCAGATCACAGACGGAGGACAGTTCCCGGAGAAATCCATGGCACAATCAAGTCGAAACTCCCACAAGACCTCTGGAAGAGACTGCGACGCCACGAAGTGAGGCAAGCGACTCAGATGAGCATGCATATCGCTCAGATGCCGAGGGCACGTGGGGAGAACGCGACGCTGGCCATCCCGATACCCGCATGGCCCTTAATGAGTTCGAAGCTCTAAAAGAAAAGCTTACATCCTTGTCAAGACAACAATCTCGCGCCCAATCTGAGCGCGCCGATCGTTTCCTACCGTCCATAGCTCGCTCCAAAAGCAGCACTGATGAGGAGCCTGGTGATCTCGGCCTCTCTGCCGCCGAAAAGGACGACGACTTCGAATTGAGTGCTTTCATGAAGGAAGGCCACTTTGAAAAGAGAAAAGATGGCAAATCTGCGAAAAAGGTTGGAGTGGTGTGGAAAAACCTTACTGTCAAAGGAGTGGGCGCTACTTCCACGTTTGCAAGGACGCTGCCCGATGCTATTTTGGGTACTTTCGGTCCGGATCTATATAGGCTTATCACACGTTTCGTACCGTCTATCAGATTTGGTCGCCAGCCAGAAACTCGAACACTCATTCACGACTTCTCAGGCGTTGTCAAGGATGGCGAGATAATGCTCGTCCTCGGCCGTCCTGGCTCTGGGTGCTCCACCTTCCTCAAAGCCATTGCCAACAACCGCGAAAGCTATGCGTTAGTCGATGGAGAGATATCATATGGTGGTATTCCTGCAGACAAACAAAAAAAGTATTACCGTGGCGAAGTCAATTATAATCCAGAAGACGATGTTCATTTTGCAAATTTGAATGTCTGGCAGACGCTCTACTTTGCCCTTACAAACAAGACTAAGAAAAAAGAGAAACATGAAATTCCGGTGATACTAGAGGCCTTACTGAAGATCTTCGGTATATCTCATACAAAATATACCCCCGTTGGTAACGAATTCGTCCGTGGTGTCAGCGGTGGGGAGCGTAAACGTGTGTCTATCGCGGAAACACTGGCGACTAAGTCAACTGTTGTCTGCTGGGACAACTCGACTCGTGGTTTGGATGCCTCTACAGCTCTCGATTATGCTAAGTCATTACGGATCATGACGGATATTAGCAACCGGACAACCTTCGTGACCTTATATCAAGCCGGTGAAGGCATTTATAAATTAATGGATAAAGTCATGGTGATTGATCAAGGACGTTGTATATATGTGGGCCCTGCGACCGACGCGAAGCAATACTTCATTGATCTTGGCTTCCATTGTGCTGAAAGACAAACTACTGCAGACTTCCTAACCGCTATCACGGATCCCACCGAGAGGAGATTCCGAGAAGGCCATGAAAACACCACTCCCCGGACCCCCGAGGAACTTGAAGCATCGTTTAAAGCTTCAGAAAGTTACAGACGAGTTCTTCGAGAGATTGAAATGTACCAAGGAGAGCTTGAACGAAGCGACTACATTGACGCACGCGAGTTCGAAGGCGCTGTTCGTGAAGGCAAGAGCAAGACAGTATCCAAAAAGTCACCATACACCGTCAGCTTTTTCCGTCAGGTGTTGGCCTGCACTCAAAGAGAATTCTGGCTGACATGGGGAGATAAGACTTCGCTTACTACTAAGTTTTTCATCATAATCAGCAACGGCCTTATTGTTGGTAGCCTGTTCTATGGTGAATCACTTGATACAGCTGGTGCATTTAGTAGAGGCGGTGCCCTATTCTTTTCCATACTCTTCCTTGGCTGGCTCCAGCTTTCAGAGCTCATGAAAGCCGTGTCAGGCCGAGCGGTCGTGAAACGCCATGAGGATTATGCCTTCTACCGCCCTTCTGCCGTCGCCTTAGCACGTGTTCTACAGGATTTCCCATTACTGTTAGTACAAGTCGTCATTTTCATTCTCATCATGTATTTCATGACCGGCTTAGATGTCAATGTGTCCAAGTTCTGGATTCTCCTGCTTTTTGTCTACACGACTACTATTTGCATAACGGCTTTGTACAGAATGTTCGCTGCGCTATCACCATCCATAGATGATGCGGTAAGATTTTCTGGCATCGCGCTCAACCTCCTGGCCGTGTTCACAGGGTATGTCATCCCCAAACCACAGCTGCTTTCACAATACATCTGGTTCGGTTGGCTCTACTATATCAACCCGCTATCGTACGCGTTTGAAGGTGCACTCGCGAATGAGTTCTCGGACCGAATCATGGAATGTTCGCCTGCTCAGCTAGTTCCGCAAGGCCCTGATGTGGACCCTCGATACCAAGGTTGCAGTTTGCCTGGTGCTCAACCCAATTCACGTACTGTTTCTGGAGCGGCATACATACAGACAAGTTTCAACTATACGAGGAGCCATCTGTGGCGAAATTGGGCTGTAGTTATTGCATTCGCGGTGCTCTACTTAATTGTGACCGTAATTGCTACGGAAACGTTCTCCTTTGTATCAGGAGGTGGCGAAGCTCTCGTTTTCAAAAAATCGAAGCATGCTAAGAGGACCATGAAGCAAAAAAATTCTGATGAAGAGACCGTTGTGCCTGGAAGGAACGTCGAGAGTCGTGCGCATAGTCAACAGGAAGGTCAAGGAGATGAAGCTTTAGAGCAGATTTCAACGAGTGAAAGCATCTTCACGTGGAAGAACGTCGAGTACACTGTTCCATATCAAGGAGGCGAAAAGAAACTACTCAACAATGTCAGCGGGTACGCAATGCCAGGTGTCATGGTTGCATTAGTGGGTGCATCTGGAGCTGGAAAAACCACACTACTCAATACACTTTCGCAGCGTCAGAATATAGGTGTCGTTACCGGGGAGATGCTAGTTGACGGCAAGCGTCTAGGTCTAGATTTTCAGCGAGGCACTGGCTACTGTGAGCAAATGGATTTGCATGATGGTACCGCTACTATCAAGGAAGCGCTCGAGTTTTCCGCCGTTTTGCGACAAGATCGTAATACCCCTCACCAAGAGAAACTCGACTATGTGACCAAAGTTATTGATCTTTTGGAACTCCATGATATCCAAGACGCACTCATTTCCAGTCTTGGTGTTGAACAAAAGAAACGGTTGACTATTGGCGTCGAGCTAGCTGCTAAGCCCTCCCTCCTTCTCTTCCTAGATGAGCCTACTTCTGGTCTAGACAGTAACTCCGCATTCAACATTGTGAGATTTCTCAAGAAGCTTGCTCAGTCAGGCCAGGCCATCATCTGTACCATTCACCAACCATCTTCAGTCCTTATTCAGCAATTTGATATGATACTCGCACTCAATCCAGGAGGTAACACATTTTATTTCGGCCCTGTAGGTGAGGATGGACGGGAAGTCACCGCATATTTCGCGGAGCGAGGGGTACATTGCCCACCTTCAAAGAACGTTGCGGAATTTATCCTTGAGACTGCTGCCAAACCCGTCAAGCGTGAGGATGGTACGCGAATTAACTGGAACGAGGAGTGGGCGAAATCGGACAACAATAAGAGAATGCTGGAAGAGATCGATCGAATTAAACGCGACCGTAGTGAGAAAGCGGCCACGAGTCAACATGAGGAGATTGAATTTGCTGCACCCGTATGGCTCTAGACAACGATGCTTACGAAGAGGGTCTTCACACAGTACTGGCGCGACCCATCATATCTATATGGCAAGCTATTCGTAGCAGTGATCGTTGGCATCTTCAATGGCTTCACCTTCTACATGCTTGGGAATTCTATCCGCGACATGCAAAACCGCATGTTCACTTCGTTTCTCATCATCGTCATTCCACCGACAATTGTTAACTCGGTAGTACCGAAGTTCTTTTCGAATATGGCTCTCTGGCAAGCGCGCGAGCTTCCATCGCGCATCTACGGGTATGAATCCTACCTGACTGCGTTATTACGGACTCTACTAACTTCCACACCAGATGGTTTGCCTTCACAACAGCGCAGGTAGTTGCAGAGATTCCTATTGCCATCGTATCCTCGCTCCTTTACTGGCTGCTATGGTACTACCCTACCGGCCTTCCGACCGATTCCTCCACTGCGGGTTATGTTTTTCTGATGACAATGCTCTTCTATCTCTTTACTTCATCTTGGGGCCAGTGGATAACAGCTTTCGCACCCAGCTTCACGGTCATTTCTAACGTGCTCCCTTTCTTCTTCGTCATGTTTGGTCTTTTCAATGGCGTTGTCCGGCCCTACTCGCAACTTGCCGTCTTTTGGAAATACTGGATGTACTACGCCAATCCAAGCACATATTGGATTGGTGGGGTTCTGGCGGCCACCTTGCATGGTACACCCATACAATGCCGGCCAAGCGAGACGGCTCAATTCAACCCGCCACCCGGTCAGAGCTGCTCTGCTTATGCGGGTTCCTTTCTCGCCACAGCCCCCGGTTATCTTCTTAACCCTGATGCTACTACGGGGTGCATGTACTGTCCCTATTCAACCGGCGACGACTACTTGGCAACATTAAACATCAAGGCGAGCGACAAGTGGAGGGACTTTGGCATCTTTCTCGCTTTCTGCGTTAGCAATTGGGCGCTCGTTTACTTTTTCATCTGGAGTGTGAGAATCAAAGGGTGGAGTTTTGGCTTCGGGGCCGTGGCTAGGGGTGTTAGAAAAACCATTCGATATATCAAGGGTAAAGGGAAAATCTCGCTCAAGAGTGGTAGATGAATCTCATCCCTGCGATGGCCAGTGGAAATCGGATTGATATTCACTGAGGTCAGAGAACTTTCTGTGTGGTTGTTTTTTATACCCAACTATAGATGTAGATAGAGCCGCCTTCTGACGAAACTCTGTATTTTCAGACTGTATAATCCTATGTTACAATGAAATTAAAATTTTTAGGCAATTAGCTTCTAATAACCCAAACGCCTGGCTGAATGCTGCGATGCTGAATGCTGCGATGCTCTATGCCCCAATATGCTAAATCCATCTAGTTTTCCTTGTTCGTATTATGCTTATAATTGTACCTGAAACCTGGGATTTGTGCGGATCCGTTCACCCCTCAGCCTAAAGAACACAGGAACGGGAATCATAGCTAGAGCGATAAAACCCAGCAGCGAGTTGCCCCAGCCCAGGCCAAGTGCATCGAACATGTCGAGACCAGCCAAGGGTAAGAAAGCGCCGAATACGGATCTTAATACCGTGTTCGCGGCAATGGCGGATGCAGCGTGCACCGTGAATGCGTCCACGAGGTATGTCTGTATAGTCATCATGCCAGTCAGGTTACCCAGGCCAACAAATGCCGTGCCAATAATGGGTACGATCCAATGGACATGTTTGTCTGTCGTCCAGCCGTATATGAAGACGCCGATAGGAAGTAATACGGCTCCAGGAACGGTAAGCGGCAACTCGAGTCGGTTTTCGGGCGTCGCAGCGCCTTTGGCCTGCGCGCGCTTGATGTACACATCAGAAGCTCGACCAACGTAGCCCATGCCGACCATTAGACCAATACCTATACCCAAGTACGAGAGACCCACCGACCCGGAGGAGAAATGGTACTGCCCCTCGAACACGAAGGTCATGGTGGTGAAGAACAGGTACATGATACCATAATTGATGGCCACATAAATCGCCATGAGGAGGACAATGGGTGAGAAGAAGAGCATCTTCATAGGGCGTACGATGCTGCGAATGACAACTTCTTTTGGAGGAAGGTCGCTGTCAAGTTTAGAACGTAGATTAGGGTTCCCGGTTTCCTTGCGTAGACGAGCGGTTTTGCGAGCGAGAATGGTTGGATGGTATGTTTCCCTCCCAACGAAGAAAAACAGGATGGAGAAAGCACCGGCAAAGATGGCAATGATCCAGAATACCCATCGCCAACCTTTGGCTTCAACAAGGAATCCTCCTGCGATGGGACCGAGAACCGGGCCAAGAAGCGGACCAAGCGACCAAATTGCCATCGCAGCGGCCCGCTGCTGAAGTGGAAATATATCTGCGATTGTTCCACCGCCAATCGTCAATGGTGCCGCACCAGCCATGCCCGCCAACACGCGGAACGCAATCAGCATTCCGATACTGGTGCTCAGAGCGCAGGCAACTGTGAAGATTATGAAAGTCAGATTACACACGTTGTAAATCAAGTATCTGCCGTAGAGTTCAGACATAGGGGCGATAATTAGTGGACCGATGGCGAAGCCGAGAATATAAATTGATACGACAAGACCTGCAAGGATGTTCGATGAGATATGGAAAGTTGCCATGACTTGCGGTACACCAGGTGCGAAGAAAGAAGATGCGAGAGGACTGTTGAGATCAGATGTGAAAACATGTGAGAAGAAACTAGACGTACGTCACAAGGGTAACAGCCCCAAGGCATGCAATCAGTCCCCATTTCCTGCCTTCGGGCCAATTCAACGGATTCTCTGGATCGTTTGGTCCATCCCAGTCGACTACATCAGGATCCCGCAACTCTTGTGATGGTTCCTCTTCGCCAAGGGTCCTCTCATCACTATGCGTGGAAATGGCTGCACTTTGACCACCTTTCTCCAGGTCGGAGTTAGGTCGTATGTAGTCTGGTGCGAGGTCTGCATCAGCCACTTTCTCGTCCACCAAGCTTTTGATTTCAGAGTTGGGGTTGTGCGAAGTGTCAGGGGCTGCCATGTTCTAAGGATTGACTGCCACACCAGTCAGCGAGGGGGATCTGATAAGCTAAAGTTGCATTCACGGATACTATTCGTACCGAAGTAGTAAAGCAGTGAAGAAGTGAAGCAGAATCTTCTAAGTATAATTAGGTATGGCTTTGGCTAAGTGGTGAAGTGAAAGTGTAGTTAAGAAGAAATACACAAGAAGGGCTTGTCCTATATGTCAGAGGTGCAAGCTCCGGTCAACGTTCTCCGCTGTTGCTTTTAAACGATGCGCATACTGCAGCGATATGACCCCTGTCCAAATCGCGCGGCCCTTCAGGCTGCTAGCTAGTTAAGCTTGACGGGAGGCGTTCAAATGCTGGGACTAGACCATTAGTGGAAAGGCCGATGCCCTCGCGTAGCATGCACCTGTGCCTTGATTGGGTGTATTGATTGTCGAGATACGGTGTATACGGATGTATAGGCGGACGGTCGGAGGGTCGATGGAGAAACGGAGCTAGGCGGACAATAGCGCTAGCAGCTCGCACTTGCACTTGTATTGTAGTCACAGGGGAGAAAGGGACATTGGACATTGGACATTGGACATTGGATATGGGACATGGGACACGGGACACGAGACGAGCAAGCACTATACAGATGCGCGTGCACGTGACCAGGCAGTGTATTTACTTTGATGGGCTACAATACGTGCAGTCATCAATCCCATCCCCATCCTTAAAAAGAATGTACAATGCATGGATCGACTGCTGCTCTAGACACTGCGGGACATGATGCTAGTGATGGGTTCTTTTTGGGAAAACTCCAGCACCATCTCAAAGAACTGTACAACAATGTTCAGCAAACTCCGGGACCTTGTGGAGAGCAAAGACACATGATAAGATGCTTTTCAAATGGAGCCTGAGAGAGTATGGTATTTCAGAAACTGAAGATGCTCACTGCCATGCCCCTGCCGTGAAGAAAGTTCCCTTGGAATGCATAAGACCGGGCTGCGCCAGGACCGTTTCCCGTGCCGGTATCATCGCTCATAACCACTGCCCTACCCGCACCGTTTGGGTTCTCTATCTCAGCCTCCTGGCTTCGCGCTCCGACTCGAGCAAGCAGAGAATGTCGTTTTCGCGCACTGTCGGATGTTAGCTTCTCGTCGTCTCTGTAGGGCGGACGTGGGCGGTCGGTACCTGGGCCCTTGACGTTCCGAATGATGCTTCGGGTGGTGTCGTCCATGAACTCAACGCGGCACTGGGTGACACCGCCACGGGAGCCTATGTCTAGTCAGAGGCTGCTTCTAACTACGTTGTTGCTTGGTAGACAACGTACCGGTGCGGCCCAACACGCGGGTGACCTTGACGAGCTTGACGGGGACCTTTGCGGTATCCATGACTGTGACGCGGAGTGATCAGTGGGTGTCGGGAGAAGCAGGCGAATGCAGGCTGGGACCGTACTTTGCGAGTTCTTGTAGCGGCGGGGGACGTGTCGCGGACCGGTGTGGTGTGTGGATTGTGCAGTGGGCGAACTGGCAGTTTGGCGACAACGATGCGGCCTCGGCGGTCAAATTGGATGTGCGCAGCAAGCGAACTTTTATGCCGCCCTTCACCGCCGGAATCACGTGACGCTGGATGGACTTGGGCTGGCCCATGCCGTCGTCCTGGGCCTGCTTGGATGACGGTAGATTTTTGTTACCCAGTTCGGCCGCGGCTCGCGTCCACCTTGGTGGGGCTGTCCGATGTACTTGGATCGCTGCCCTGCGACGACGGGAGTCATCGCCAGCGGCCGTCCAAAATTCTGCCCTCCCCTAATCAATCCTGCACACACCAAAACGACAAATACTTGCTCACAATCAGCCCCACGCATACACACCCCATAGTCGCACTTTGCACGCAACCCCGCCTGCGACCCAATCACATCCCCATACGAGCCCACCCGCCCGACATCGCGCATTAGAGTAGAAGCAGTATGGATTTGGTAAATTCGTGCGTACCGTCCCTTTGTCCACTTCTTCAGCCATGCCTTCCGCAGTCCTTCCCAACAATGCCAATGACCTTGGGCTCCAGCGCCAGCGCACCGGAAGCCGAAGTTTGCCGTTCATGACTGATGTGCTGGGAAACAGCTTGAACGACCGGCTGCTATTCGCCGTGCCCAAGAGTACGTGCCTGCCTCACGTCCCCCAACAACACCATGCCTCGAGTATTGACAACCACCAGAGGGCCGCCTCAACCAAGCCTGCTTGGATCTTCTGCATGGTTCCGACATCCAATTCCACCGTCATTCGCGTCTCGACATTGCTCTCGTCAAGAACCATCCACTCGCTCTGATCTTCCTCCCCGCGGCCGACATTCCAACCTTCGTAGGAGAGGGACGAGTCGACCTTGGTATCACCGGCAGGGACCAGGTCGCCGAGCATGAGTGTACCGAACCGCCCACAGCCACCACCGGCGTCGTTGAAGTCATGGATCTCGACTTTGGCAGGTGCAGGCTGCAAGTCCAGGTGCCTCAGAAGGGCCCAATGACACGGCCAGAGGAATTGATCGGGAAAAACGTTGTGACGAGCTTCGTAAACCTCACTGAACAATACTTCAGGAAGCTCGAGGCAGAGCAGGAAGGTGCTACCAATGGCGCTGCAAACGGCGAGTCTAAGCTGAGAACCAAGATCAAGTACGTTGGTGGAAGTGTAGAAGCTGCCTGCGCCCTTGGCGTCGCCGACGGTATCGTGGATCTCGTCGAGTCTGGCGAGACCATGCGCGCTGCTGGCCTCAAAGCCATCTCCACCGTTGTCGATTCGAGTGCTGTCCTAATCAAGTCCAAAAACCCGTCCGACTCTAATCTTGTTGACTTGATCACCGCAAGAATAAAGGGTGTTATCAGTAAGTGACATGTTTTCGCCTTTCATTCAAGCCGCTGACTGTGAGTAGCGGCCCAAAAATACGTCTTATGCACATACAACATCGAGCGGCCCAAGCTCGAGACAGCCGCCAAGATCACGCCCGGTAAACGTGCGCCGACAGTCAATTCGTTGGAAGAAAGTGGTTGGGTTGCGGTTTCCGCTATGGTGGAGCGCAAAGAAATTGCCGTGGTAATGGACAAGCTCACTGAAGCTGGGGCCTGCGACATCCTGGTAATCAAAATCGAAAATTCGCGAACTGGATGATGCAATTCATTTTACTTCGCGCCACATTGATATATGACCGCGTGGAGAGGCTTTGAGTGGAGGATTCCGAGCATCACCGAGAGCGAATTCGAGTGTTCTGCAAAGATCCTCTGTGCGCTCCTTCCTGTCTCAACACTTAGAAAAGACGTCGAGAATTCATCGAGCATAGACGACAGCACAACACAGTTTCCGCCGCTTATGAATAATGAAGTGATGAGCCATTTCTGTTTTGTCTAGGCTGGGGTTGCATTCTACTATGGAGTGGTTCCAATGTGATGATGCTTATTATACCCGCGGAAATGCTTCACTGACTTAACGTGGTGTATCTATTATCAATTAAAACTCTTCAGCTTTGAAACCATTAGTCTGGTGGTACAAATGCTGCAAACAAGTAATGCACATGTATGGACCTCGCTTTACTTGGATAGAATATATTGTGCTATCTACACCAACCAAGATGCAATTGACATAGAACCATCGAATTCTGTAGAAAGGAGTGGAATATTGAATGAGAAACGCCTTTTCTCCATGCTAGGGAATGACTTTCGAAGACGCCTTTGAAATGCTATAAGCGAGCCAAACTCCAAGCTATGCAACATAAAAAGTAGTGGTATGAAGGAAGGAAGCAAGAACATTTTCTCGCAGTGCTCATTCTAAACCCCAGTCGGCATGAGTGTCATTTGAGATGCTCACTCGATGTTGATCTTGCGTGGCTGCGGTGCCTTAGCCTTAGGCACCACAATCGACAGGATACCATTCTTCAAGCTGGCCTTGACGGCATCCTGATCAACACGTGCCGGGAAGCTGAAGGCACGATGGAACTCTCCGACGCTACGCTCGCTGACCCAGAACTTGGGTCCTGTGTTCTCATTCTTCTGCGCGACTTCGTTTTGACCCTCCTTCTTCGCTACCGCCCCAGTGGACTGGTTGTTGGCCCCGTCGTCCTCCACACTCGGCTTCTCATACTTCGGATGGTTTTCCCCGCTCCCTGCCTCAATGGCAGCCGCGGGCCGCTCGCCCTCTTCACGCACGGTCTCATGGCGTCCGGAAATCGTCAGCGTGTTGGAATCGGACCATTCAATATTGATGTCCTTTTGATCGATGCCCGGAAACTCGCCATGAAGCTCATAGGCATCCTCGACTTCCTTGACGTCGAACTTGGGGGTGAATGAGCGTACTTCCTTCATCTGACGCTCGAATTCGGGACGGAACACGCGTCGGTCGTAGTCGTCCATTAGGCGGAACAGAGGAGCGAACTCCTGAGTGAAGCGCGGGAAGAGAGACATTGCTGGTGCTGTGTGTGAAAAAGTTCGTGTAGATGGCTTGGTAACGCGGGCGAGTTGCCGTGGAGCTCGGTGTAGGTTGTTGCGCAGTGATTGCATAAAAGTCTTTTGATGTTTGATCTCGATGTTCTTTCTGTTGGTGATGCTTTGAAGGGAAGAGAGTGCCCTTTATATATTTGTGAGAGACTGTCTGAATGCAGGGAAGTGCTGTGCTAGAAAGTTCTGATGATTTCGTCATGTCGTATGATCGAAAAATGCTGAACATTTGAGGATGTTCGGAGCAGGTTCGGAGATATTCTAGAACCATCTAGATGCTGCCAACCATCAATGGGTAACACACTTCAGGTTAAGTTTGCTCTCCAAATCATCCATGCATGAACATAAGTTTTTTCTCTTGACTAATGAAAATCTATCGGAGTGTCCTGGGCCTTGACGTCGACGGTTGGACGAAGAGCTTCCACGTCAATGCCTAATCACGTGATCCGGAAGAGTGCACATATCAATGTTGCGTGTCACAAATAAAGTGAAAGTGTCATAGTTGATGTCAAACTGATGGGAAACGGTCAATAATCAAAACACTATTGCTGGAGAATGCTGTTTACACCATAATTCCGCTGCCAGGCGTGCGATTGACATCAACCACGCATTTTAATAAGATGTCTGAACGATTTCTCATGGCTCACTGATGTTGTATGGTGACTAGACTGATATAGACAAAACATTAAGTATTGAGTATCAAAATAAAAAGAACGTCGCATATATATTCCAATTATCCATCAGCTGGTACCGTGCATAGAGGGCTCTTCAGATTCAGTTAGTATCCCCGAAAACCTTGCTTACAACCCAATCGTAGGGCTTGATGACCCTGTCGGCGATTGCATCCGTGAGTGCAAAGTATACATTATGACGGTGAAAGAAAGAACGACTTTTCTTGCCAAAGATATCTGTGGCACATCAGCGGGGCTGTGGCACGGATTGCCACCTGACACGCAGAGGCAGCGGGTTGTAATGCGATGACTTACACATGGGAACTGTGAGCATACAAATACCTACTTGTACACTTGCAATAGCCACGAATACAGGCTTTATTTGTCCTGCAACAATCCAATCGAACCCCTTAAAGGTGAGACCGAATGAGAACAGATTCTTGAATACAAGAAGGCAGGTAAAGCCCTCAACTGACATGTCGCCTATTACAGTGTTAGTACCGCGAAAAGTAGATGTTGGAGATGAAACTCACGATGCGCATCAACAATGTACAATGCGCTTGCCACCGCCCCGCATACCATGCCTGCGACTTCGACTGCGAAGAAAAAGTCTGGCCAAAACCACCCATACTTGGTCGCGTCGGAACTGGTCCAACCAAAACCATAAAGACCAGCACACCCAAGGATTAGTTGCGGGAGTACCAGGAACATTCGGAATTCGGGCTCGTATACGCCATGATTTAGGCGTGTAAGAAATCTGGCAGACCAATCGGAGATGAGACCACACAAAATGAATCCGACAAGTGCACCGATAAAAGCCCCTGTATACATATAGCCAGTTTCGACTTCCCCAAACCAGAGCGGAGGGCCAAGCATAATGCCAGCAAGCACGACTCCAATGAGGACAGTCCAGCCAATCAGTGTACCTTGGATGAGACAAGCCTGTGCGTGCGTTAGAAAAACTCACTGGGTCTTATCGCAGAAGACATCTTACCCAGAGTATACCTGGGTGAAAAAACAATGGGAATGGCCTCAGGAGCAAATGCAAATACCGTTCATCCGTGTGACGCCCGTTGAAAGGGTACAGACTTCTCTTCCATGAAATCTTCTCCGGTGGCTGCACATGCTCGGCAACGCTTTCCCCAATCGTCTTTTCTGTTGAGTGATTGTCAATGAGGTTTCCCATGGTATCGATATCGAACCTCTGTTCACGTCTATAGGTTGTCTCCGGACAGAGAAAGAATAGAAGAGGCAGCATGGCCGCTGCAAATATGGCGACAAAATAGAAAGTCCAGACGTAACCCATGGTACTTGCGATCTTTCCTACTAGTACAGGCGTAAAGAAAGCTCCACCAAAGAGTGCGAGGTTAGAGAGAGCCATGCGAGCCCCTCGCTCATGTACAAAATACAAGTCGCCCACGCTAGCATTAACTAGAGCTTCAAATGGCGCAAGTCCAATGCCCTGGAAGATGCGAGCCCACAACAAACTCTTATAGCTCTTGCCGTTTGCGCCACCCCATGCGCTACTGAAGATAACCACAATGGTCCCAAGGAGATACAGATGCCGTTTGCCCCAGATGCGTGCGCTGGGTACGAAGAGAAAACCGGCAAAGCCTACTCCAAGGAGATGGTAGCCAGTTAACAATGCCATGTCGGTAAAGGTACGACCGAAGTAGATGGCGAGAGAGACAGTGTCGGCAGCAAGGAGTGGCGAGAGGGTGGCTGCGATAACGGATAGCAGCGAGAGAATGGCGACGATAAGATCGCGTTTCCATAGCGGCCAGTTCTTGAACCCCCCGTTAGCGTTGTGTTTGTGTTAGGCGGGACAGGGAGTAATGGCAACGCGTACAAGAGGATCGTTAGGATCGTCAGAAGGTTGAGGCACGAGTAGAATCTTTCCCGTCACGTCGTACTTTAGGTTCATGTCGCGAGCATGTGCCTGCTCCTCCTGCCTCCTCCGCTCATCTTCAAGCACATTGGCCGTACCTTGGGATGTTAGCAACCCCGCTCTCCTCTCAAGGTCCTTTGTTGCATACCAGGGACGTGCTCGAGTTTATGGTCTTCGAGAATACCGAGCCCCATTTCTGTCTAGGTATAGAAAAGAAGACGAGACTCGAACGATGCTACAAAACTTCACATGGCGCGTGTGACAAAATACATAGTAAACGAAGATGTCGGATGTTGTGGAGAATCCGGGGGTGGGACTTGTCCCAATTTTAATTGGGCCAATCAAATATCACACGGACCCTTCAACGATCACGTGGCCTTCTCATCACTAACTAGCAGGGCAAAGATGTCCAATCTACCGCCTTGGCACCCTCTGGGTAATGCCGAGCACCATTCCGGTTGCAGCATTCAAGAGACTTTTGGAAACTGATGCATCTTGCATTTATCTCCTTCCTACTTAATACACATAATCTGTCTCATTTCCATCATCCATCCAAACATGTCCCTGAGGTGTCAATCTAGTCCGTCGCTATGCTACCCAATCCAGCTGCAGGTGCCCCTGAAACGTCCAAACCTCAAGCCGATGATGTATGTGATGATCAACCCGTACGCCTTTCAAACAAAACTATGATCAAAAAGATGGGTGAAGGAAAAAGAACTAAGAGATGAGAAAGAAAGCAAAACAACCTCTCATGGATATGATGCCCGGACGCCATACGAACCCATGCTGTAAATCGCTCGAGATCTGGTATCATGTGCAAGACATTCTGCAAGTAGCTTCCCTGGACATTGCGTGCGCCGTGAGGAAAGAATTCTAGCGCTTGAAACAGAACATCGAGAACGAGCAAGAACGGGCCTATGGAATGCTAAAGCAGGTAATAAGCAGAACAGCAAAACACGAAAACGATAAGAGGAGAAAGGATGTACGCCCAACGCCCTTCGGAACTGACGCCTAGAAATGCAATGCTGGGATACGGAATGCTGGCACCAAAAAGAGCTCAAACGAGCCAAACACCTCGGATGCACAATCTGGATCATATGCGGTTTACATTCGTGTTCATCTCGCAATGCCCTGAGATGAGGGCGAGCCCCGAGTTGCACTCTGGGGCGCGGACGCACTTGTGATGGAAACTCGTTTCTGTGCCTTCTGCAATTGAAGCTTCTTCTTCAACGCTGCGTGGCGTGACTTCATGCCCTCCAGTACTACTCTACAATTAGCCTGGTCCATATGATCCATTATTGGAAAAAACTCACGTTTTTGAATCGACTGGCGATCGTCGCTTTCCAGTTCACTGGCTCCTTCGTTGTCAAGTTTGCGACTCGCTGACTCATCTTCGTCTTCAAGAACAGCTTCTAGCATCAGAATGGCGGTCCAATAATTTAAATCGCAGCCTGGGAGATCAGCTCCGACGAGCTCATTGACAGCAGCGGTTCTGCTCATTTCCAAGGCTCGTTCATACATTAATTTCTCTGCAGTAACACCAGTGGTTAACAAGATGTTCTCAGCAGAGCCGACCGTCGTAGTAGAACCTGATGCTGTTGATCGATTGTTTGGGTGGCTTGGGTGATCAGGCGGAAGAAGAGCCTGTGCCTGTTTCAACTTCCGAGCCACGATCTCAGATTTGACACAGCATTCATTGAACCGATCGCGAAGCCACTTCACTACATCTTGGAAGCGTTCGGTATTGGATGCTGCACGGGCAGCACTATCTGAGCCAGGGCTACGTGCAGTCCGGTTCCAATAGCTTGCAGTGATGTCCATGGCCTTGTTGAGCATCCCGAGCGCTTTAACGTAGAGGACCAAGGCTTCCTCAGAAATCACAAGGATAGTCTCAGGGGTCAGATCCTCATCTTCATCATCTTCAATCGCTTCGTTATTCGGTCTCCTAATCCCTGTCGGGCCGATTCCCAACCCCTGGTCACTCGGGGCAACCGGCACGAGCTGTTTGTACTTGACTTCTGCGAATCCGTATACGACATGGCTGAGCTGAGCGAGTTGTTCGATTTTTTTGAGGATTGAAGTATCTTCGGTCTTATTCGTAACTCGCCCACCATCACCAACTAGCAGGAGACTGCTCTGCGCCGTCGGATAAACAGGAAAACCAGCATAGCCATGGGGTGGAGAAGTACCCTTCATCAAGGGTGGAGAAAGACCAAGTCCTCTGATGTTGACCATGTTCATAGCCTTGGAAAGCGCCGATGTTGCGCTCTCGAAGCTTGGACGGTAACGTCGTTCATAGGATCCAGTCCGTTGATGTGTGGTTGTCTGCTTCTGCTGAATTTGAATGGCCCTTGAAGGAACAGTTGCGCCGGTTGTAGACGTCGGCGAGCCTTGAGTTGTCGCACGTCGTTTCATAGCAGCCTCGCGGGTTATAGCGCGGTCCCTCGCAGTTTGCGGGCTGGCAGCAATCTCGTCTGCCAGTGCATCAACCTCAACACGTCGCTTTTCAACAAACACAAAACCTTCATCAATAGCAGTATCTTGCGCAGCTCGCTCCGCAGCTTCTCGCATCACAACTTCTGGCCGTTGTGGCATGCGCTCACGCTCAAGATGCTCCTTCAGACCAGATGGTGGGGGAATGATCTCGTCGCGTGAAATACGTCGCCTGCTCCCGGCATATGAAGGGTCCACTGCTTGATCATGAAGGCTAGGTGGACGAATAGGTGCAGTTGCGGCGTTGGGGAGACTCGGCCGTCGCGGTTCTCCTTGAGCGAGATGCTGCTCGGTTGGGAACTGTGGAGCGTTGCTCAGTCTACGAGATGCCGGTCGAAGTGGAGTGCTGGTAAACTGGCCGGAATTAGGTCTGGAAGTCGGTCGTGAAGGCGGTGTGGATCCAGAAGTGGTCTTATCTCTGGGTGACCGTGAGTACGCGCTCTCCGAAGATCGCCGTTCTATCTCAAGGGGTGTCTTTTGGGCTCTTTTGAGCTGGGGGCTGGGGGCTGGTTCCAGTGTCTGTGGGTGATCTTCGTCGACCAGGCCAGGAATGTCCTCCCGAATGACTGGATCTGAAAAAAAGTTGTCGTACGACATGCGTTCTATTGGTTGACGTTTGAGTAGAGCGCGGATAAGGTTTTTCATTGCCCTACTAGCGACGAGGCCCTCTGTGAATCTGATCTGGTCTTTTCGATCTTCAATCTTTTTGAGAAGTTCGACATGATTGTTTGCCCTAAAAGGTGGCCTAGCACACATCATCTCGTAAAGAACGGTACCCACGGACCAAAGATCAGCCTTTGCATCATACTTCTCGTAGCGCAGAATTTCTGGCGCCATATAGAGGGGAGAACCACAGAGCGTCTCAGCAAGAGATGTGCTTGGCAATATCCTAGCGAAGCCGAAATCAGCAATCTTGAGCATGGGAAGTGATTCGACGCCGGCAGCAGGGATCAGTGAATTGGCATCTGCGGCTAAAGGCATGCGTTCAAGTGTACCGCTTTGCGAATAAAACAAGGATGACGGATTCAAAAGAAGATTTTGAGGCTTTAGGTCACGGTGAATGTAGTTTTTGGAGCGGAGGAATTCGAGGGCGCTAGCCGTTTGCTTTGCGAAATGGCGGACGATGACTTCGTTTAATCCGCCTACCGGGGGATTAGGATATTTCTCTATCATGCGCTGGGTCGAAGGATGATTGGCCAACTCGGCACGTTTCTTGATGAACGAGGAGAGGTCACCGAGCTCGCAAAACTCCATTATGATGTGCATCCGTGAGGGTGTCTCTTGGCAATCGATCAAGGCAACGACGTGAGGGTGGTGCAGGCTCCTTAGGATGGAGATTTCGGACACGAGGTTGTCTCTGAGTTTCTTGTTCAGCTTGCTCATGTTGACTGACTTGATGGCGACGGATTGGCGCTTTTCCTGTGAAAGGGATACTGTTAGCGCTAGTTCCGTTCGAAACTGGGTGGGAGGGGCTCGTACCACATGGATACCGCGGTAGACTTCTGCAAAGCTTCCCTTACCGATGTGCTCGAGACGTTTGAACGGGCCGATGTGGTGTTCGCCGGACGCAGACGCTGGTTGGCGGTTGCGTGGGGATGGAGCAGCCATGGTGGCAGCGCTGGGGCGACCAGCGTGGTCGCGACCGCTCGCTCACTTGTTTCCACGCGCTGGAGCTACCGACAGAGATGGGGATACAGGCTGGGCGTGAGGGCGTTGCACATGAGCCTGCGGAGGAAGGCGTGCGACAGGCGGGTTGGTGGAGTGGACCGAAGAGTAGCGGTCGATGACGGGACGGCGGCAGGGTAAGGTGGTAATAGTATATAGGACGAATATGCAGAGGATGCAGGCGAGCGTGCTCGAACGGGGCGCAAGCTGCGAGGTGTGATGGCAGCAGCAGATGAAGAGCTGAGAGGAAGTAGGCAGCTGTGACGAACAGCAGGGCTCTAGCGGACGGGCAAGGCGGCCGCAGACAAGCGCAGGGCCCGGGGCGAGGGCGGGGCAGAAGATGGAGGAGGAAAGAGTAGAAGAAGAAGAAGAGTAGAAGGAAGAGCGGCGGCAGGAAAGGAGCAGGGCGCAGAGAACGAAGGGCTCAGGGGCACGAATAGCAGCGACAGGTAGACGGGCTGGTAGGCAGACAGACCAGCTGGGCGCGTTGTTGGGGAGTCACACTTGAGTTGCTGTCGAGGCGGATGCAGGGGTGCGAAGCCAAACAAGTATTAGCACAAGGCACGCCGATAGCGATAAGACACGGGCGCGTGGAGGAGCCGGCCATGTATGTACATGTGTGCAGTGGAGTATGCATGCACCAGCTGTGCAATCGCCAGGCTGGCTCTCCGTCTGCAGCGAAGGCACTCGCATTCCCTCTCGACCCGCTCGTACACATGCGCCTGGCTGGCTGCTCCGCCCGGTACCGCGCGCGCGCGTTTGACCTCGACCTGCGCGTGCAGCCCACCACTTGAGCCCACCAAGTGCGCATTTCCATCAGCCCTGCCCGTGTCATATGACCTCGAAAGAGGCCTGGTCATGGCCCGCCCAATCGCCAACCGCGCCAGACATGGCCATGCAGGCCTCGCTGTCGGTCGCCGTGCCCTGCATGCTCCTCGATAACCACCACCACGTCGTGGAGCAATATCTACGCTGGTTTCCACCATGCGCCCCTCCGCTCTCTTCCAGCCGGCACCTGATCGCCGCGCCCATGGCAAAGCCCAAGTCCGGTTCTCGCACACATGGCCCTGCTTGCTAATCGTCCCTCTGCTATGGCGTCATATGTCGTGCCGGCTGCCCGCATGTTCTTGCCCGAGTAAGTCATCTGCTTCTGCTTCCTGAAACTTTGCTGTGGCGCCTTCGACTGAGCCTCAACCCCGTCCGCTGGCCTCTCGCCCGCAGCCTTTGCCAAGTGACCACCCAGCCGTCACTTTTCGACACGGTGCCGGGAGCATCAGCTTCGCGAGAATAATGCCCTGTCACCTTGTTCAACTCAGACCTGCCTTTGAATGCCGCCATGTTGTAGGCCGTCGATCCCCAACTCTCCAGGTCTCCCAGCCATTACACCTTCTGAATATGGTAAATGGGCCAGGCTGGTGGTCCGCGGTGCTTGGCCAGTTAACAGACGTGTTCTAACCTCGAAGCCATGAATGCCGCTACCTCTAGCGTAACCGCGTGCACTTCTGTGAATCCAGCCTTTGCATGCGCCTTATTCCGAGGCCAGCCGCCACGGTATTGCCTGTTTCATCTTGCCACAAATGTAGCAGAGCCGCGTGTCTTGAAATTTAGCTTCTCAAAGGCAAAGGAGTGTGCACACACGTTCCGCATGACCGTTGATACGCATAAATTGCCGACATACTGTGTATGCAACCGACGTCATCAATTCTCCGTCTATATTTTTTGATGCTACATCAAGCAGCATGCGAGCTCCCGGAAACCTAGCCGCAAGCCTCGTGTAAGGGACCATCCGTCCACGCCTGCTGCTGGAACCGCACCCTAAAGCCTGACGCCTCTCACAAGTACCCACAGAATCACCGGAACAATCACATTGTCGTTCCCTCCCGTCAAAACCGCCTCTTCGAGGCTGGCGCCTACGGCACACAGTGCCGCCTTTCCCACTATCACAATACATTCCATGCACCATTCTGCCAAACTTAGCTGTGTTTCAATGTCCCAACCAAGGACAAGCCATGCTTTTGCGAAAACCAACCCCAACGTGACAGCTGCAGCAAATGCAAACGAACCTTCCAGGGACTTTCCACCTACCCAAGGCCACTTCCTACGGCCATAGCGGCGCCCAATGAGCGAAGCCGCAGCATCGCCCATACCAACACACACCACGCCGGCAACCATGCTAACATCTCTGGAGTGAACCTCCCAACCCTGCCAAGGCTCATCCCCGATTCTCTCAACCCCGGCAAGGGAAAGCCACAGCGGTATGGCGCAGCCGATGAGCAGGAAGATGTGGGACACAACAACAGGGCCACGCAAGTCACGCCCATCCACGTAGGGCGTGAGGAAGGTAGCAATAGGCCCTGAAAGAGGGGGAAGCTGAGAAGCGCGTATCAAGTCCAGGAGCAGGAAGACGGCAAGCACGAGTGCGAGTGCCAGAGCCACAAAGCAGGGGTCGATATAGATTGTCGGGAGTAGCATGGCAACCATCATGCCATGGAACACTTTGCGGCGCGTATCCACCTCAACGACCGATGTAAGGCGAAAGACTGCTAAAAGACCGAGCAGGATTATGCCGAGGCAATACGCGCAGAGCAGGAGTCTGGTGTTTGCCTCTCCAAGAACCCTTCGTCGGATGTGTTCAACGGTACTGAGTTGCTGTGTCCACTTTTTGTCATCTTCGTCCAACATTGGTGGGAGCGCAACCCAGCGTTCTAGATCCCAATTGAATATCTCAAAGCGGATACGCTGGAGGTTTCCCAGGAGATAACCGATGGCCCAACCAAAAGGCTCGTGGTCTTGAAGGCCATATTTGCCGATGACATGGCGGATAGGCCCAAATATTAACACAGCCACTATGGAATGGAAATACCCAGCATAAAGCCACTTTCGAAAAGCTGCCTGTACCGGTGTTAGAGCAAGGAAGGACTGCGCTATAGACTTTGTACGTCTCCGATGTCGGATAGTACGTGTTGGTACGTAATTGCGTAAAGGAATGCTTGCAACCGTGTTTCGCCTCTTAGGGGGCGCTAAAGGCGAATCCGGATCACCGTTTTGTTCGTAATATTCCAACTTCTTCGGCTCGATTGCTGATTGAGGCCCAACCTCATCAACTACAATGCTTCTTCTTCTGGAAAACTCCACGCCTTTCAACTTTAGATCTGGGCGACCTTTGCTCAGAATTCGAATTGGTTGGCAGTCCTCGTCAGCATCGCTGTCAGAGGCGGCACGGCTAGCGCTCTGCGATCGCAGGCGGTCGTTGAGAATCTGCAGAAATGATTGTTGCGCTCTAACAATACGTCCAGCGCGCCGAAACCTCCAGCGTGGAATACGTGCTAACGCTACTCCCCATCTCAGGACCTTTCCGCAAAATGCGAAGAGGCTGATTCCTCCTAGCCAAAGTAGAGTCTTTAGGATGACTGCTTGAGGTGATTCTGCAAACAAGAGGAGGTTGATCAAGCCAATAGAGAAGAGATGGAGCTCAGCTGAAAGCAGACTTGTCGTTGTAAGGTAATGCAATGGTGGAAGGAGCGCTTGATGCAGAGGGAAGAGGCAGACCAATAGCTCCGGATTGGGTCCATGGCCAGAAGGTGGTAGCTTCAGCTCGTACGGTATAGGAGAAAAGAGTTTAAAAGGAAGTTCTGTATTCTCGGAAGCTATGAGTGGAAGAATGGAAATGAACCAATGCAAGACCGAATAGCCCGCTATTGGGAAGCCGAAGGGTATTAGCTGGGGCGGCAATGTTGCCAAACTGAGAATGATGTTTGGAAGTAAGGACGCTGGAAGTGTTGGGAACAAGGAGATAGAGATTAATATCGGAACCGCAGAGGGATACAGAATGGGTGCGGGGTCAAAGGTAGCCGGAATGTGTATGCGCTGTCGAAATCGTAGACTCGACGGGGGCAGTTTGCGCCAGGAGTAGTACAGAATTCGTAGAGGGTATAGGCCCACAAGGCCGGCCATGATAAACATGTACGCCAGCAAATCTACTGTGACTGTCTTAGCAAGTAAGGAACTTTGGTCGGCACAGCTTGCACTCACCTCTATGCCATTGGAGCAAAAGCTCGCCGCATCTACATCCCCCAACAACAAGAGTACCAATGATACAGAGCAATGCAGTCTCAGTCACTCGCCTGATCAATTCGCTCCGTCTTCGTTTCAAATACTTCTGTCGCCTGATTCTGGCTTCGTCGTCGGTCGGCGATGGTTCCCCGCTCCTTAATTCCTCCTTCCTGGCTCTGAAGTAGTTGCCTGAGAGCTTATGCGCATCCTCATCGACTTGGGACGGAGTTAAGAGGGGGCTTGTCTCGTCATCTAGTCCGCTGCCCCGTCCGTCGCGCAGTCCTTTGCGTGGCCTCAAAGGAGGCGCCGGTAGTGCTTTAACAAGCCCGTAGCCCTCATCATCTGCTTCAGTTCCACTCTCACTCGGTGACTGGGAGCGTTTTATATGGTCCCTTCTATTGGCGTCTGCTCTGCTGTAATGCGACGGTTGTGTGCTGGACAATAGATCATTGCTGGGCGATTCGGAGGCTGTTTGGGCGGTTCGTAGTTCGTGCTGGCGACGGTGATAGGGATGCGGAGAGCGGCGGAAGAGGGCGAGAGCTTCAATGTCAGAGAGCGCAGGCGTTTCTTGCTGTGCATCTGGCATCTCGGCGTCTTGCTCCATAGCGAGCGGCAAAGTAGGTTAGGAAAGGCTGGCGCGAAATATCCCCAATTACGCCGTCGCCGGCGAGCAGGCAAACGAGGGTTGGGAGGGATCAGTGCGACCTGATGCCGCATATCACCGTAGAAGCTAGCTGCCAGGCACACATTGAGTACGCCGTTCGCCTAGGCACTCTCACATGTCTTCGGCCATTCACGGAGGGTTGAGCAGGCTGACGTTGCGGTTAAGGAACCCGCAGGGGTAGTACCCGCATCCCGCCTAACGCCAAGCCACTCACAGGAGACAGAAATCACACAGCCTTACATGCTCGCAATTTCTCCCTATCGCAAGATTATGACTTGCTGCTATTATACAAATGTCTATTGATGTATTATTCACAAATGATGGCGCTCGATGCTTGCTTTTCTTTCAGTCGCAGCGCCATGCCAACAATGACAGCATTTTTTTTAGCGCGCCTTAGTAACAAGCACCTACAGGTATTTGTTGTCTTTCAACCATGTCTTAACATCCTGCGAGTCACGCTCGATCCAGGCTGCTTTTGCGCTGATGGCATCAATGCTCTGAGCGAGTGCTTTATCGAAACCTTTAGTGCTCTTGTCCGCGAAGAACGCCTCGATTTCCTTGATATGATCTCTCTTGGTGAAACTGGAAGTTGAAATAGCCACCACAGAGCTGAGCATACTCAAACTGGGGGGCAGCTTCTTTTCGAGCTCACTCCAGTTATCTTTCATCCAAACCCAAAGAGCCTGTATGCCTTCTGGATGAGTACGCAGAGAAGATATCGGAAGATAGATATCTTGGGCTTTAACGTGTTCGCTGAGAGAAAGATCAAGGGTGCGCTTGATGAGGTTGGGGGATTTGGCACGACCCAAGGCACGCATTGCAGTGTTGCGCTCATCGCTAGTCTTCGCGTTGATGGCTTCGTTGACAACTACGTCGTACTGTGCTTCGTTAACAATCCAGCCATCGCATTAATCAAAATTGACTTACCTCTTCTTGGCCACCATTGCCCAAAACGATTGCGTACACACTACCGCGTAAATTAGGATGGATGGCCGATCGATCACCATTCTTGAATTTATTGAACATGTCAAAGGACGCCTTGACGATATCGTCGTCCTTTGCAACGCCTGCTGTGCCAAACATCATAGCCTTGAATTGCTGCTCAATGTGTCCGTCAGTATCGGCAAACTTCCAACCTAATTCATGAGCTTTATCCTGTGTGAGTTTCAATTGAAAAGTTCTGAGAGCATCCTTGACTGATTGATCTTCGAACATCCAAGCTGACCGTAACGCACTAATACGACTGCTAATCTCCTGCCACACGACAAACTCAGTTTCGCTCTTGAAGCTGTCGAGCAGAGAAAGAACACCGGATGTTTTTTGGTAACCCGAAGCAGCTAGGGCACCAGCATCTGCAATCATTCCAGCTCGATCTTCCACAGTTAGAAGACCTTCTTTAGCAGCCAAACCCAATTTTCGCAACCGCTCAGGCGAATACGATGTTCGGTATAGACCAGAATGGTCGGCATTGAGCTTAAAGAAGTCCAGGTCATTTAATTTAAAATCAGCCTCACGGGAAACCAGAGATAGTTCTTGATCGACACCGTCTTTGGTACGTAAACCGAGGAAAATAGGGTAAAGAGTTTGATCTTCTTCTGGTTTGACGTCTGCGGTTCGTAGGAAGCGATTCTGCTTGACATGAATTGAGCTGGCCCCTTCGGTAACGGTGACGATGGGGAATCCAACATGTTTCGTCCAGATGTCCATTACTTTTTCAACGTCTTTACCGCTGGCGTCGCTAAGCGCAGCCCAGAGATCACCGGTTTGGGTGTTCCCATAAGCATGCTTCTTGAGATACCTACGAATACCTTCCATGAACACATCTTCGCCAAGATACTTGGAGATCATGCGGAGAACACAAGACCCCTTAGAGTATGAAATGGCATCAAAGATCTGATTGATCTCATCTGCGCGCTTGACTGGGACTTCGATGGGATGGCTGCTACGTAACGAATCTAGCGAGAGGGCGGAGGCAAGGTTGTCAGTTACGTATCCCTCCCACACCTTCCAATCAGGGTAGAAGACGTTGCACGAATACCAAGACATCCATGTCGCGAAACCCTCGTTAAGCCAGAGACCGTCCCAGAAATCCATAGTCACCAGGTTCCCGAACCATTGATGGGCCAACTCATGTTGTACAGTCTCAGCCACCCTTTGCTTGAGGGTAGCGCCACTATTCTTCTCGTCGATGAGCAAGTCAACGACGCGATAAGTAACCAGCCCCCAATTCTCCATGGCGCCGGCGCTGAAATCGGGGATGGCGATCATGTCCATCTTAGGAAGAGGGAATGGGCTATCGAAAGTCTTCTCGTAGAAATCCAGAGTTTTGGCTGCAAGCTCAAGCGAGAAGCGGCCGTGCTCGATATCACGATCTTTGGGCGCATAAACACGGACGGGGACTCTGAAATTGTTCGTCTCGATGTAGTTGAGCTCTCCGACAATGAAAGCCAAGAGATATGTTGACATGAGCGGCGTCTTATTGAAGGTGACGGCCTTCCGCTTTTCACCTTTTGCTACCTGGGAGTCGACCGTATTCTCCGAGGATACGTCCATATTGCTAAGGCATGTCATCTTGTCCTCGGCTACGAGCGTCACAGTGAAGGTGGATTTAAGCGCTGGTTCGTCGAAGCAGGGAAAGGCACGACGAGCGTCGGTGGGCTCCATCTGTGTTGTTGCCAACCACGTCCTCGAGCCATCCTCTGCCGTGAACGACGAGCGGTAGAAGCCTGCCATGTTGTCGTTCAGCGTACCAGTGAATGTCATGGTGAGAGAAGCCTTGGCACCACCAGGTATAGTGTTGGAGAAGGCGACCTTAGTAGTCTGGGCATCCTCATCGTGGGTGAGGGTCGGGGAACTTGAGACGACGTGGTCAGCCGAGGAGACTTTAGCTGAGTGGATCTTCAAGTCCAGGGTGTTGAGGGTGATGGTTGTGGTGTCCTCGACCACGTCGAGACTGCAGCATGGTCAGCACGTACGACAATAGCGGGTATGAGATTGAAATTGCGCACTCAATCGTTACCGAACCGGTGTAGGTAAAGTCGCCAAAGTTGGGTTCCAGCGTCAGGTCGTAGTGGAGCGGCTTCACGTTCGTGGGCAGCACCTCGCGGGCCTGCGAGACGTCCATGGCGGAGTGAGGGCTGTCTGCGCCAAAATGTCTACACATATTGCGGCGGTGAGAGCAATGGCGAGCGAAGAGAGCGGTGTGTTGGCGAGGGGGGAGGGACCGGCGGGGTACTGGTGGAGGGATTGTCCACTGTGGGCGGATGGCGGGGCTTGCTAGTATGGGGCGGGAAACAGTCAAGTAGGGGCGGCTCAGCTGCACGAGGCGGCGACTGACGATGGTACGCGATTGAGGCAGAGCACCACGCGCGCCGGCTCGGTGGACTGCACTCCGAAGGGCGCCATTCTGGCTGAGGAGGCCCATGTAGCTCGCAGACGATGGCCGCGGCGAGCACCAGCAACAGGAGCAGCAAGCAGCCTTGAGACGGCAACAGGCACAATTGGTTGGTGAAGAAAGTTGCAGCTCTCGCTGGCCACAAGCAGCAAGTGCGCCAAGCCAGCCTCGGTTAAAGTCCCTCAGATCCCTTCTTCTGCCTCGATTTCTTTTCCTTGCAATTATCGCAAGCAAATCCTGCCAGCCCTCGCTGTTCATCGAGACGCTGCCTGTTCTGGCTCCCTCGGTTGCCAGCCTTGCCAGACCAACACGCACACGTTTGAGCCTCTCCGTCGCCGCCCCATGCATGGCGAGGTATAGGTTTTTCGCGACATGTTCACGTATCTGCCCTGATGCCCGTAATTCAGTTCACGCTGGTCTCGTCTTGTCAATTCCCTTGGGTCTGCGTTCACACTCAGATATCCTTTCATGCTGGATGAATGAATCAATCCTGAGTTTTCCTCAGATTGGTCTGTAGTCTACATCGTTCCAGTACTCTGTGCCGAGAAAGTGTAGTAGCAGAGTGGATACGTGGGCAATGCTAATTAGAAACGGCACAGTGGGGAGTAATGAAATCTAACAAGATGAATATTTGCGGCACAACTCTATTACACATGAACGCCATGAAATGCTGATGCTCGATACTTCCAAACACCCGTTACTTTAATCATCTTCATCAAATCTGGTAGATGCGCTTGAAAAGTCGCCCAAGAGAACATCATCAGGGGTTGGGCCACGATGGTGTCGTACTATTGCTTGTCAGTACACAAAGCGTGTCCATTGTATTGTAACCCGGAGAAGCACGTACCCCATTCGCACTCGACACGGAAGAAGATCCATATCCAACGTCTCAAGACTTCAAGAGCCTCCATTAGAAAAATGCCGCCTTCTAAGTCGTTGAAGTGGTCCAAGTGAGGACTCAGCTTGAAACTCCATGTGCAGCGTAACATAGCGTCGGCAAAGATGGCCGCATAGTAGAATTCCTTCGCGTGAAACCAACGGTAACGTCTTAGGCCATACGGATGTTCCGGATTTTCCCTCTCCTTCTTGCTGAGCAGAAGCGTGAGATCCCAGTCACGACTCACATCCCACCAGAACGAGTAGGCGGAGTTGACAAAGACGGCGGCAAGCCACAAGCGAAAGAGGGTAGCTTCAGACATGCCGTATTTAGAAGGTTCTGGAGTGCGCTGCATAGCTGACAATATAATTACGGGGAACGCGGTCGAGTACTTCAACGCGTTGGCAAGGTGGACACCTCCCCATCCAGTGACAGAGCTCTGCTGGCCAGACTGCTGGTTCGCCTTTCTTACACGCGAGTACTCAGTCAGGCACTGGCGTAAGCGGATCAGTGACGGCACAGATATGATAAAGGGCACCCAAAAGAAACCTCCGCAGTTGCGGTTTGGGGGCCCAGTAGAGCTGTGCTTAGACGAAAAGAACATGCACAAGCTGATGAAGAGATCGCCCAAAACTTTAGCGTAGCTCGTAAGTGCATCGGCCAACAAAATATCACCAAACTTCCCGTCCTGCGCTTCAGCGATGCCTCCAACACTAATCCTCTTTAAAGTCGCAAGCGTCCGATGTCTCCCATTATGGCTAACAAACGGAATCGGAGCCACAAAACCAACGACAAGGACGAGGAGGTATAGATTCGGCAGGATCTCCCAAGCGGCAATGTCAACAGGGCTACCATTAGTGAGACCCCAGAAGAGGAGCAGAGAGAAGACCAGTGGAACAGTAAGAGACAGAGCAACGCGGTAGCAGGAGAGATAGTGTGGGGGATGATGGGCGGAATTGCGCGCCGGATAACGGATGAGAGAGGGAACGTCGATGCGGATGAGGGAGAGGTAGTGGAGGTTAAGACCCCAGGCCCATATGCCTAGTATATTGTCAGCTTCGAGCAGTGGCTGTAAAGATAGGAGTCTACATGATCCACATACCCAGTACAATAACCAAGGCTACGCGATATGGCAGTGGCAGAACGCGACTGAACAAGTCGAGCTCAGGCTCCACGACCGGGTCTTCGTCCATGTTGAAATCGCTCACTCGCACCCAATCTTGCCTCCTCCTGCCCTCTCATCAAATCAAAACGAAGCGAGCAGCTTGAGGCAAACTATTAGACTCCCCTTTCCGTTAATGCGCGGTAGCCGCCGTGGTGGTAGCGTGTCCAGTTTGTACGGAGGTTTGGTTTCGCAAAAGGGACGCCACAGTTAAGCCTCAGCAGGGGTATGGACGGCAGCCTTGCCAAGCACAGCGGCACCGCGCCATTGCGACAGGGCATGAGGTGAAATGCACGAATCTAATGTATGTAGCGCATCACCATGACGCCAACATTGACATCGAACAGTCACATCAACACGCTTCAGGCATCGCGCATCGACACGGCATAACTTGAGGAGACCATATTGCCATAATCGCACCACCATCATCCAATACTTCCCATTAGTCCTCCGCTTTCGTTTCTTTTGACAACGCTTTTTCTTTGAGCTTTCCCACGACCTATCAACCTTCAATCTTCTAGACCTACGGATATCACCATGTCAGGGCGCCTTACTATTCCTAAAATCTTTATGGCTGGCGGAGCCGTTGGATTTACCTACTACATGATAATGCGGCCGTATTGGTTCCCAAACCCGTACAAGACAAGAGAAGTGAGCAACATTGAGGACCGCTTCACGGCGGGAGGCGGAACACCACACTCGACACCAGCGGCAGGTACAAAGCGGGGTACGTCTGTCTTCTCGATATCGACTCTTACAGCGAGCCTTAGCTGATATGACGCTGCAGATGACTCTGGAGACGTGCGTCTAAGGCAGGACACCGAGCACAAGGGACCCCAGACAGAGCACTACAAAAAGAATGTGTCTGAGCAGCAGTCAACAGTAAGGCGATTCCTTCTTTATGTGCTCATAATCAACGACTAATGTAACATTTAGGGAGTGTAGCCAGATAAATTCTACGAGGCACAAACAGGCAACCCGAAAGGCAGATAGAAGAGTTATTCCGATGCATTAAGAACCGGCGTTTACAACTGTTTTTCATGTTGTACCACTATCTATCCTGTCTATACTCTATCTATGCACTTTATAAAACTGCATGTATGTGTGCAACCGGATGGCCATGCCATTTGCATAAGATTATACTCAAAAAGGCTTCTGCGCTCCGTTCTTTAATGTATATTGTATTACCGGTCAGCAATGTTAGTAAAATGAACAACATGTTTGTCTGATGAACTGAAAGCTCCTCCCACTCGCCTTTGTGTGGTGTCGTGCTTTTGCTCGTGCTTGTGTCAATCAGACGCAACATCCCAGTGTCCAAGCGCACCTCGGCCACGAGCCGAGGTTCAACATTCATGTAGTATTACCATTTCGTACTTATCAACAACGACAACGGTCGCGCGCAACCTAGTCCAGTGTCTCCTCTTCACCCTTGCTACGATGCCGTCCTCTCCGCGCTTCGCTTACCCGTATGCGACGTCTCCTGATATCATTCGTGCCCACCAGAAAGACGCCTACTTCAGCGGCGTTCTTCTAGATCAGGTCTCCACACTCCTCCGCAAGATCAAGGGTGCCCGTTATGCGCACACTTACTCATCAGAAACACGCGTCCTCGGCGAGCTTCTATATCTCGGACTTACGACGCTCATTGGCAATCGAACACTGGGCGAAGAATACTGCGACATCATACAAACAGAGGGCGAGAATGGTCGACTACCGGCGCTGGGGCGACGCGCAGGTTATATTTTGAGCTGCATTTTAGGGCCTTACCTATTGGGAAGAGTATTACCAGCATTCAGAAGGCGTGTACGCGCAAAGCTCGAGGCAAATCTGAACCGCTATGCGCGGATGCACGCGAGGGCCCAGCAGCAGGCCAACGGGGGCAAGAACACAAAGCCAGTGCCGATGCCATGGGCAGCACGCCTACAGAACTATATTCTAGTCAATCTAGACACTATCACGTCGCCATCGCCCCTTTATGCTCTCTCCCTGGCGACATTCTACTTCGCCGGCAGCTACTACCATCTCTCAAAGCGACTTTGGAATCTCCGCTACATTTTCACGCGTCAGGTACAGGATAGTGATCAGCGTGCGGGATACGAGGTGCTCGGTGTCCTGTTAGTTCTGCAAATGGTCGTTCAAGCTTATCTACACCTTCAGAATACGCTGCAATCGCGTGCTCGCGGCGCTATTGGCACGAGTGCCATAGTGGGTGGCGGCGCCGAGGTCTCTCTAGATCCAAACGCATATAGTGCAAACAACGCGCTGCTATTCGACGCTTCAGCGGGTGCATCGATACCACCAACTGAACTGCCCAAATGGACCAATACTCCAGTAGCAAGCAAGCCGCGATACGAACTTGACAACGATACCACCATGGCCTGGATAGGGGATAGTAATAGGAAATGCACGCTGTGCTTAGAAGGTATGAAGGATCCTAGTGTGACGACGTGCGGACATGTATTTTGTTGGGTATGTATAAGTGACTGGGCAAGAGAGAAGCCTGAGTGTCCGCTCTGCAGGCAGAGTTGTATGGTGCAGCACATTTTGCCTCTCAGAGGATGATGGATACATTCTATGCGTAGATCCTTAACCAGCTAAGCTAAGATGGCTTACACAAATGTTTTACAATCTAATTTATGCGTTTCCCTCGACACGGAAGCAGAGAACCTAGCTACATAGGTAGCACATAGATTCAGCGCATGATACCATTCATCAAGCCTATATTTTGAGTTTGAAGACATAGGCATCTAGTAGTTCAGCTCACTAGTCGTAACGTCTTCAATGAAATGTGCATCTCGATACCTCTTCGTCCACCACAAGTACCATGGTACTACTGTCGATTTGATCAGAGGCAAGTCGATTTTGAAAGGGGCATATTCACTGACCTGTGGTTTTAATTTTATGCCCCAACCATCCGACATCGTTGACTGTTCTCACTACGCCCTGGCTTTCATCGAATGCTATGTCAATTCTTTGCCGTCTAAGCCGTTCGTATGCGTTGAATGCTTCCTTAATGGGGGTCCCGTCATTCTTTTCTACCCAACGACTAATACACCGGGCAAATAACACGCCATCTTCAAACACGATGCCTGTAGACTCCCCCTGAGGTGGCATTGCATGGGCGGAATCGCCAATCAGCATCACGCGGTCAGTCGCCCACTTTCCTCCCTTGCTGAGCGTGAACACTGGCCATAAATATAGATCCTGCGCATCTTCAATGACATGGTTGATGAGCGGGTTAGCGGCGCCAGCATAACGTTCTATAAATTTATTAGAGATATATGCCATATAATTTTTCAGTAGCACTATACCAAGAATGTCTTGCCGTGTCTGCTCTGCGTCTGCACCGCGGACTTTCCAGCCATCGCGCGAAGCAATTTCTAGTACCGTTAGTTCTACTACACATATAACCCAGCTGGAGAGGCGAGTATTTTACCAGGCATTTGCATGAGAGCACCAACATATATAGACTTTTTCTCTTCGTCGTGGAAAGAAGTGAGCAACATGCCGCGACGCCCAAAGTTCATGCCTGATGCTTCGAAGTGAGTGTCTTCGTACGAACCGCTGGGGTTCTTTCGGCGAGGAGCAAAACCGAAGGCATTACAGATCCCAGAGTATACGCTTCTGCGTTCAGGGTCAACGTGCTTGAGACGGGTTGCCGAGTGTATACCGTCACATCCTATCAGAAAGTCTGCGCTAACCGTCTCACCGTCTTCAAAAGTGATGGATACACCGTTCGAATCTTCCCGAAAGTCGATTGTTTTCTTTCCACAGATGAGTTCAATGTTAGGATGCTTCTCAATGGCGGCTAGTACCCCTTTCAAACTCTCCCCCCGCGTGATTCGGAGAGCTCTGAAGGGAGGTGTGCCCAAGCCTTGTCCATCGGGCCCACTGAAACTACTCTCCGCCAGCTTAGTTCCAGTGTACAGATCAAAGACCTCGACGGCACCACATTCTTTCCCATAATTCCTTGCGCGAATCTCTTGGAGTGCGCCGAGATGTGCTAGCAAGCGTAGCGCGTTCGGTGTGAGGTTAACAGCACCACCTATGGTTGCAGGCTGTGGTCGAATTTCATATAGAGTAACGTTAGGTGGTGGGTGTGAAGCAGGCCAAAATTTAGTCAGAGCGAGAGCAGTGGTTAAGCCAGCTATTCCCCCGCCTAGAATGATGATGTTCATCTGTGTGGATTTCTTGGCCATTGTTGCGCCAGATACTCTCGTACATGTGCAGAATATAAAGGTGTGCGGTCGAAACCCCGACAGGGCTTCGACCCTAAGTTATATCTTCATCCGTGACGGTCCCGACTCAAGAACCGCTTGTTGGGTGCAAGAGAGCTAACTTGCACACGAATTCGTGGTGGTGGCTCGGTAGTGGTTGGGGACCCGATCCTACTATCCCAATGCCGAAGGCCAGAACACATGCGAGAGCGTACCCCATACCTAAAACGTCGAACATGTGCCTCCCAGACAACTACCAAGCCAACCACAAACACTCTGATACAAGCTGTCCAATACTAAGTGTGAAACGTGACACAAAATCTAATAGATGATTCGACACAATATCGTAAGCAATACTCTAGAGCCTGTCTTTCACAGCATGTTCTGCTCTGCCTTCCTTTTCTGCAGTAAACGAACAGCCCTATGGCGGCGTTCGTCGCGTAATGAAAGAAACACCTACTACCGATTAGCTGCACGCATTCCATAGTGGGGCTTCAAAAAGGATAACTTACCCAGAACCAAACGCTCAGCTCCATGAAACCCCAAGAAAACACCACGCTGTTTTTCAGATGTTGTCCTGCATAGCGTGTTTGAAGCCCTGAGCCTTTTGTGGCCACGACGCCCTCTTTAGACCAGTATGAGTACCCAGTTATCCCGAATAAAAATGCGAGCCGGACAGGCGTTTGGGTACCCCAGTAAGACTCGCAAGCTTCTTCAGAGAGTGAGAGCGCAGTGAGGTCGCTGAGGCCAAGGAAGGCGAAGAGCACCGCAACGAAGGCTGTGGTTGCAGATGGTTGGAGAAACTCCCGCGGGGTCGGCTGCCGAGGTCAATTCAATCAACTGGCAGCGAACGCATTGCATCGGTGTACTCACCAGCTGCATGGCCTCACCCAAAAGGAAGACCAAGTTCTGCTCCGCAACCATCTTTGGATTCCTAAGGATGAGCACGGCAAGGGTAAGATGAAAAAGCGACAAGGCGCGAATGATAGTGTATGCAGAAACAAGGCCCATGATTATGACGAAAATTGAGTCTGGAGCAGAGAGAAGCATGCGTTGCACATGGACGGTGCAACTGTTTCGCCAAGCCACCTTCCGTGCAAGGACTAGTGTACGACCCTACATTGTGGATCCAGGTCCGGTCCAAGTCGTGTACTTCTCACATTCCAACGAGTCCATCGTCTTTCTCGACGCGTCTTACATCTATGGAGAAGCAAGTCGAACCCTCGATTAATGCGGCCCAGCCGCTTGCTTCGCGTCGCACCACAAGGAGCAGCCCTTTAAGCAAGCGGTCTGCAGTCATAGTCTTCGTTTCAATCCTCATCTCAGCCTTGATCTTGTTTCGCCATGCTTTTGTAGATGGAGCCCAGAGTACCTCGTGCCGTTCCCTCTGGCGGCCGCTCACAGTGGAAGAACGAGCGCGGAAGATTCTTCGGGAGAACCCGCTAATTGGTTAGATTCCTCCCAAGGTTCTAAAGTTTCCAAAGAAGGAATCTAACCCCCCAAAGATGGCCACAATGATTTGTTAATATCTCTTCGATTACGTTATCAAAATCACCTATATGACTCGGACTTTAGACACAAGTTCGAGAATGGCGGTTTTCCACAGCACGTGGACCTGCCCCGCCTTGATGCAGGCATGCAGGGTGGTGCTTTCTGGAGTGCCTTCATGCCTTGTCCACTTGGAAATGGAACAGACTTTTCTGATGAGAATTACGCGCCTAGTAAGATCCCCTCTGGTTTCCAGCACGGATACCACGTTAAGACACTTAGTCGTGCGCTCCACTCTTGAAGCACTTGATACATTCCACCGTCTTGCTCAAGCTTACCCCAAGTATTTCACCCCTACGCCAGACAGTTATGCAGCCGTCAAAGCATTCGAGGCTGGCCGCCTCATATCACCCGTGATTATTGAGGGTCTTCATCAAATTGGCAATTCTATATCAACTCTTCGTCTCTATCATCGACTGGGTGTTCGTTACGCTACGTTGACTTGGAATTGCCACAACAAATACGCCGATGCCGCTTGTGAAACCGGGCCCAACTTTGAAACGAGGGTTGCTACTCCGTACTGGAAAGGTCTAAGCCCAGCTGGTCGTGATTTAGTCAAAGAGATGAATCGCATGGGCATGTTGGTCGACCTAGCACACGTCAGTGCAGATACGATGAGAGATGTTCTTATTGGAAATGGAACTGAAATCTGGAAGGGCAGCCTCGCCCCGCCGATTTTCAGTCACAGCTCAGCTTACGCCATCTGTCCACATCCTCGTAATGTGCCTGATGATATTCTCCATCTCGTAAAGAAGCGCAACTCCATAGTCATGGTTAACTTTAGCCCTAGTTTCATCTCCTGCGTCCCCGGCAAGGCTGGCGAACTTCCGGTGGTATACCCGAAAAATGTCACGCTCCACCAGGTCGTACGTCACATTAGGCACATTGGTGAACTTATTGGTTACGATCACGTCGGTATCGGCTCGGATTACGACGGTATCGATGCAACACCGGAAGGTCTTGAGGATGTGTCGAAATTCCCTGACCTCGTGGCTGAGCTACTAAGGCAAGGTGTCAACGATACGGACGTAGGGAAAATTGTTGGCAGAAACATTCTCCGAGTTTGGAAAGAGGTTGATGATGTGGCCAGAAAATTACAGGCTAGTGTCGATCCATTAGAAGACGATGTAAAAAATTATTGGTAGCTTGTCAAGGAAGTGCAGATGAACATGTGGTTAAGCTCCGAGATAGCGGTGCACCTTATATAGAATATTCCAATGCAATACTGGGACATGAACGCTATTTCAAACTTGGCAAGCCTGCTAAGGCGGCCAGCTAAATAACAGTGTGAGTCGCGATTCTCAGTTTCCATAAGATTTGCCTAGTCCTTGGCGCAAAGCTTCTTGGAACATCATACGTGAATCTCCTGACGTGACCACTGTGGCTGAAGACAGCTCAGGTATAAGTTTCGCGGCAGCCCATCACGTACCTTCTACTTTGCTCAAACCCCAGCACTCTCAGCTGCAACCGAGTCCCCGCCACGTGCAACATTGAAACTTCGAACATCGGCAAACGCACCACTTGTAGCCCTCTTTGCCCCTTGTGCGATTTACTAAACCCGCATACACAATCAGCAGCTCAAAAAATGGAAGAACACCGTCTAAAAACGAGCATCGCCATTATAGGCTGTGGCGACGTAGGTTCCACTCTGGCCTATTCACTCCTCCAGAACCCCATATGTAGCGAGGTTATTATGGTAGATCCCAAGACAGAGCTCCTTATGGCACAAGTTCGAGACCTGAGCGATGCAACCTATGGTAGTAGGGCAGCAACAAGAGTTAGAACTGGCACACATCAAGAGGCTGGACAGGCAGACATTGTGGTGATTACGGCGGGAGCAAAACAGAAACCAGGTGAGTTAAGAATCTCAGAGTGTCATAATCTTATCGTAGCCCATCAGCTGCTTTAAAGTTCATGATGCTATATTGTTTTTATTATTTTGGAATAGTCTGTCTAGCCGAGATCAATTGATGCCAAAACTTGAACATCCGACTGCGTAAACCATACATACCTATTGGATTTCTATTAACTGTATCTAGGTGAATCACGAATTTCTCTTCTGAGCAGAAATCTGTCCATCCTCTCTTCGATATTCACATCCATGTCACCCATCTCGCCCACTACGATTCTTCTTCTCGTCGCGAATCCCGTCGACATTTTGACTTATTTTGCTCGAAAGCTATCTGGGCTCCCGGAATCGCAGGTTCTCGGCACAGGCACAAGTTTGGATTCAGCGCGTCTTCGAGGCATTCTAGCGCAAAAGGCAGAAGTCAGCCCAAGCAGTATCGATGCGTATGTCTTAGGTGAACACGGTGATAGTCAATTTGTGGCCTGGAGCTCTGCTAGCATTGGGGCCACACCGTTGCGCCTCGCCATCCCGGACGCTATGACCGATGAGTTTAAATCGGACATTGCGAGCCATACTCGAGGAGCAGCAGCCGCAATCATCGCGGCAAAAGGCTGCACGGCATATGGGATCGGGAACGTTGCGGCTAGTATATGCAAGTACATTCTTTTTGATAGTCGCACCGTGCGCCCACTTTCATTTTTCCAGCCCGAACTTGGGTGCTGCCTTTCTATGCCGGCGGTCATAGGAAGAAAGGGGATATTGAGAGCTATGCCAATCCAACTTGACGAACACGAAAGAGAACTGCTGAGGGATTGTGCGAAAGGGCTGGTCGCGGTGATCGAGGCAGCAGAAAAAGAGCTTGATGCGGATGATATGCTACGAAAGGCTTTGGAACGAAAATGAACCACACAGCGAATAGGTGCGCTAGGGGAAAGTCCTTTTTAACATTACCTTTGCTGATGACGTCTATCATATCAAATCAGGAATCATAGTCTGGTAGCCAGCGCATAATGAAAGTTCCGATGAAGCTTCTAATGTATTCTGTTAGCCTCCAGCAGAAAGCATGTTCGAATTAGCCAATTTCGAGTGCCAACATTTATTCCGTCGGCATAAGCGTCATGGTGGTATAAATGTAATAGTATACATAGTAATCCGATTGTTCTGTAAAGAGTACATCGCATGGTTCTTTGTTATTGATTCTCAAGATACTCTTGCATTAATTAAAAACACTATATATAGAAGTGTCAACGACCAACAAAGTCACTTACATGCGGATAGATAGCTAAAGCCATATGAAAGGTGTTGGGGGTATGACTCAATTCTTGCGTTAAAATTGTCTCGCATTTCTCTCCTTAACAACTCTCCCAGTGGTGTACGAGGAATCCTGGCAGGTTGGTGAATGTCAATCATAGGTAGCAGATAGCACAGCCACGTACAGAGTCGACTACTTCAAGCTTATACGCTTCGATCAATTTTAAAGTGAACTCAATGTCCCGTTCAGACTATAACACATTAGTATTTTGGACCAGGTCTGTGCGTGGAGCGCAAAAGAGCATTTTATACGAATATTACATGGGTGTCGCACCTAATGCCGGCTGAGATGTCAGACTGAGCGACAATTGCACGTCTAGTACGATAACTGAGTTCCTAGTGTAATAGAGGCAGCTCACAGTTCCATCCTCGCAAATTGAGCGTTACGGGTTGCAGTGACCAAAATTGGAATACCCGAATGATATCCATTTCTGTGAGTGGTAACCATTGCTTTGATCAAGTCTGATATTCCAAATGACTGGAAAATATATACCAGCCTATCACCACGCAGAAGCTTCTTCGGAGCTTCCGAGAGATCTAATCCCTGACGAACCAGCCTTTCAACGGTTCTGTAACCGGCCACGGCATCGGGGCTTGCGTTATCGCCTAAATCGACGACTCTCCGGGGGCCGAGAACCAGCTTTAGCGGAGAGGACTTGTCATCATTCTCTATTCCTGTCTTCAGAATTTCTTTCACGGTAGGCAGAAACGACTCATGACACACGATGCATGCGATTTGCATTTTTCTGGAGGTCTCACCACCACTCAAAAGGGGTCGGGGCAGGGCTTCTTCCACCAAATAGTGGTTCGGAACGGAAGCAAGCTTAGACAATTATGAGGTAATGCATATGATTCCTAGAGAACAGGCCCACGTTTTCGCGATCTTGTTTTGTCGTCCGCGGGACTCTTTTACGGACTGAGCGAATTAGGATCCGCAAGGTCTGCAAGTGATTTGTTACGTGTAATATACAATGAATATTTCTTTTGAATTTATTATTATGACTTAGCACACGAGCTAAGGAGCATGTCTTACTATAGAATTCGTGTAGTGCGACAATTTCATTCATAGCTACGTTTATAAAGAGCGAGTAGTCTGATGGAAAGGGGTTTCTTTGGAGAAAGAAAAAGGTCGTAAATTTTCAGATCTGGTATCGATATGGGAAAGGACCCGTACGGTTATGCAAATATTGGTTTGTTGTAGGTCAGGGGCATCTGAATGGGAAAACCGAGACGAATCGTCCTGGAAGATACCGTGGATGGATATTTATCGACTATAGAACAGGGTTGAGAGTTGAAAGAAAGCTTATGATTGATCGAATCGCTGAGGCCTAAAAGTATGTTGAGCTGCATACACAGGAGATGTTAATCCTGGAGAGTGCAGGGCTGACCGAAGATCTGCAAGGTTCCCCGCACTTGACACTCCCATGCAAGTAAGCGTAGAAATTTGAGTCAGCAGTGAAAATGATTAGGTCTTAGACTATGCAGTCTGCGATGCCTTTTCTGGCACTTTACCGTTGGGAAGGCTTGGTGGATGCTGAGCAGCTGCGAGTCGCAAGCTCGCCCAATCAGCGGATTAACCAAGTACAACTGACTGAGCATGAGACCCTGACTTGTGGGATACGTAAGGGAAAAAGCGTTCGAGCGAACTATCTACCACGTGAGCGTGCAATCTTAAAGTTTCACGTTATCATGGCAGGGCCACAGAATGGATAGCTCCCGCGGCTTGCCGAACCATGCCACCCTGTAAAACGTGCCGACCTTCGATCCCGCTGCGATTGCCGAGAGAAAGGCGGCAACATCCGAGCCGTTTGATGCCGAGCGAAGCACAGCAGCAACGTCCTTTACGTAGCCAAGAGCTCTTCATTCGCTCAGCGAAGCGGTGACTTGCTTGCGTGGAACGTGGCGCCCTTCTCCGTTATCTTGTTGGTTGCACAGCGCTGCACGGTTTTTTCCGGCGGCGCACACTTCTCGAGCTGCTGATTGGCAAGCCTGCAAAGGCGGGATATTGGATGCACTTGCTGGTATTCGCAAAGTCGAAAGAGGAGATACGATGTGATACTATGCGCTGAAATGCATGGCCGTGACCCCGCACCCTCAACTTTACAGATTGCATTACCAGGGTTTACGTTTGTTAAACGGCAGCATCCTATGTTTGCACCCAACTGATGCTGAAGACACTACGCGATCTCGCAGACCAGCTGCCGTGCCTCGAAATGGAGTCCCTTTCCACGAATTATAGGAAGCTGCCAAGATGGGGAAGCGGGACTGAACCATCAATGCATGGATAGTGACAATGCCGTTCCTTCGGCCCACATTTTAGATCGGGAAAGTGATCAAACTTGTTCCCTGGAAGCAGTCCAGTGGTAGTGTACAGCACACGATACGACCACCTGTCACTCAAATGAACAGCCGGAAGTTGGACCAGTCAGATCCGGTAGCATAGGCTCATGTTTTCTGTCAAACTCCCAACACTGTGGACTCCCCATCGCGGCTCGGAGCCTCGCTTAGTTGAAACAAGGAGGTCCAATCAAAGAGGGTTCGGGTTGCTTTTCCGAACACGACACCGAAAACGCTTGACAGAGTTGACAGGCCACGGAGCCACATGCAGAACATGGCACACATTGGGAAAGGCCAGTGCTTAAGCCGCGTTTGCTATTCTTTCCTTTTTCCGAGCCGAAACATGGGCTTCGGTAGTCAACTATCTTCCCATCCGGCTCTCATGGCCTCCTAGACGCTTATTGCTCAACCACAAAGTCAATAATAATCGAGATAGCAACCGCTTCACAGCGTACGACTCCCTTGGCAAAGCTGATTGGTTGGCAGACACTTGAGCTATTTCCCCTATGCAATGCTTTAATCTGCCCACGTACCAACCTAGTTGCATTTTCTTCAGGCTTGTCAGTCAGACCGAGGTCATGGCTTCTATGCAGAATCTCGGGAAACAGCTGTAGGAAAATGAATAGGATCGTGTCTGCCGGCGTTTCGCAACGAAACAGCACAGAAGCTATGTTTATCAGGCCAGAGTGCGAGCGAAGATATGGCAGGTATGAGACAACTTGTGCTCCTCACACAAAAATGACTTAAGATCAAGGGGTATTGACGCATAAATTCATTTGTGGAATGAAGTATTCCAGGGTATACAAGATAAATATACAGGCCGCTTTGTAAAAATGCTGAATGTACGAGTGAACTGGATGATTTTCGAGTCTGAGATCTAACCACGGATGGGTGGTGGATGAAAATTCCGCCTCCTAAACCAGGATTAACCCAGCTACTGCATTCAACCCTGTTCGAGAGAACCTGGTTCACGGCCAGTTTCATCTTTTCGTATTCGGTTTTCGAGATTGAACGACATCTTGATGGGTATCTCTTCTTGCTTGATTTCTCTCTTACGTTTTCTAGCTGGATCAATCCACATGTTACTTTCGTCGTCCGCGGGAGGCTCGTATTGAGGAGGTGGAGCCCCTTCTACCCTAAGTAATGTACCAAGTTGTTCGGTTACTTGAATTTTTGCCCCACCCTCACTCTTGTAGAAGAGTCCTCCAGACAACGGTTGCTGTGCCAAAGGAGTAGTTCCTGGCTCGGGTGGTGGCGTCAGTTGGGAAGGCTGTGGAGACAGAGCATCACATGAAAGCTTGCGGAGCTTGTTTGCCACGTGACTATCATCAGGTGGTGCTTCGGGTTTCCGCTTGTGGTTCGATTGTGAGATGGGCTCTAGCGAGGCCATGCATGGTGGTACTTGACACCCCGGTTCCACTCGATGGCAGCGGGTCCATTCGTTATAATCTGCATTTTTCTTAGCCGCATAATCGCTCAGATTATCCAGTATAGCTTGGTAGGCTCGTTCGTATTCTAAGCTGGTCTGAGAAGGCCGTGGTGCCTGCAATGCCGCCATAGGCGGGTAAGTCCAAACACTATGGCAGTGCGCGCACATCTCCGGAGGTCGATTCTTCCGGAATTCCTTTTCTGTACTAGTGGCTTCTGGTGACTGTCTCCGAGTGGGCATAAAGGATGGTATTTGTGGAGAAGATGCAAGGTTAGTAGCTTTCTCCAAGTTGTTGTGCTGAGCGTCATTACGTGAAGCATGCTTCAGGGAGCTGGTTTGTACGGTGTGGAGATGTGACAAGTTTCCAGATGCTTCGGATTGGGGTGTAGATACAGGCGCAAGAGAAGGTGTGGGCGGTGGACCCATGCTGCTAATAGGCTCTTTCACAGCTGTCTCGTGTGGAAGTGGCGTCACTTGTCCACCAGGCGGAAGCAGGCGATTAGGCGAGGGAGGATGAGGGTTCTCGTAAGAAGACAGGTGTTCTCGGTCATCATCTTGATGATAATAGCTAGATGAGGGACCTGTGTGCCTGTCGTGGCCAGTTATTCGATCTGTGGAAGCGTGACTGGATTGACTCTGGGTCGATGTGTGATCGGGCGGAGGCGTTACAGGATGAGTTACAACGGGAGATACAGCGGAGTCTTGGCGGGATGTTGTTGGCTTCCCCGCAGTTTGGGGCTCCTCAGGGGTCCGGGCGGAGCGGCGATTCGAAGGAACTTGGCCGTGCTCGGATTCGGGCAGCAGGGGAGTACGAGGTTTGGGCATTTGCTCGTGGCGAGACGTGATCTCCCGGTGGTGCTGGTGCGATGCTGCGGAGCGGGCGGGTGGCGACACAGAGCGCGGGCGGTTTATGGGGGTCCATGAGGAAGAGGCCGAGTCAGGGGGGATGAGAGAGGGTGTTGGCTGGCAGACAGAGAGGGCGGGCATGTGCGCAGCGGCGCCGTGCGAAGATGGCTCGTTGGGATGGTCGCTGGTTTCCATGGTCGCGGGTGAGGGAGGGACAACGGGGGAAGAGGGCGGCGACATAGATATGAAGTGGTGGACGGAAGCAGGCCGGCGGCGGCGTCGCTCGACGAAGCTGCATGTCCAATTGTCGTGCTGTCTCGCTAGAGCACATGGGGGATGAGGGGGACGCTTGCCGTGTCAAGCCGTGCGGATGCTGCTGTAGGTGAGCTGCAAGGCATTCGGGGAGACGGCGGGACTGATCCATGGCGCCCACTAGCTAAAGGAGGCTGCAAGGGAGGGTTGCGCATTGCCAGCGCGGAAGAGCAAGCCCTGATCCTTGGTAGGTTGGGGACAAGGGCCGGGGGCGCAGGTGGCGTGGGATGCGCAGGTCGATGCAGGCGGCTTCGGCCCGGCGGTGCTTGGACACTGGGAATGCCAGGATGCCAGAGACGGCCGCTGGAGGACGGTGGCACTGCGGACGGCGACGGACAGCAGATCGCAGCCAGCCCGCAGCAGACGAGCCCGCAGCAGACGGGCCCGCGACGCCGCAGATACATGAATACATGAATACATGAATTGCACGGCGACGCTGGCACGCCCGCGGCCGGCCTGGGTCGCCTCGCGCTGCGTCGGTCGCGCCTCCCCTGGCCCTACGCGCGGTGCCGCATGAGGAAGCCGCCTCCCCGGTCTGTGTGGGCAGGCACAGACGCGCTCCTTCCCCCACGGCCGGCGGGCTGGCTGCTGCCGTCGTGCATTCCTCCATCCATGTATTGTACGTGCATCCACACACACACCCATGGGCACATGCATGGACACACAGGCGGCACACGGCGGGCTCTGGGCTCTGGGCTCTGGGCTCTGGATCCATAACGCCCGATCCTGGACTCCGTGCTCTGGGCTCTGGGATGCGTGGCCCCGGCTCCCTCCCGCATCCCCGCTGGGGCGGCAGCAGCAGCAGCTTTGGAAATCCTCAAAGGCGGACGTACGCATATACCGAATTGCTACCAGACATTATCCATCGGTGAGCAGCACGTCAGCTGGCCTTGCACCAGCACTGGCAACCACAGCACCGACGTCCTTGGGCGCACGGCAACGCTGCGCAGCGCCGGCCCGAGGCAATCGGCATCGCTCCCGCTTTCCTCGCACTGGTGTCGGCTTCCTATCCGAGCCCATGATTGGCCACCTGTGCCATCCCTTCCCTTTGGATCTTCTACCGGAAAAAACACACGTCGATCACGTTACCGTTAGTGGCTGCGTGCATGATGGCGCCAACGGCAGATGCCACTAGCCGTTTTCGAGAAGAACCCGTACATCATCGCTGAATATCAACCCATCCCTGGTGTCACTCACATCCATGTCGCTGCATTGCTGGTCAATTACCCGGGCGACACCTGGCCTTCGTTCCATGATCCTATCCGGCTGTGTAACTGCGATGGCTTGTTCTTTGTTATACCGATGCTTTGGTGCTTTTCGTCGGGAGCTTGCATGATCGAGTCAATGTCCCTGGCTACTTCTCATTGTGTTGCCTCCGATAGTTTGCATTGCAGCGTTGATGAAGAAAGCTGCAAGGGTGCCCACCGGTGACCACAAGAGCTCCTCAACGGTGCCTTATCGACTTGGGGGCAGATTGTCTATTCTATCTTAGTCACCAGAGACTCAACTTTTTAGAGTCGTTTAGTTTGATCGCGATCCTTTCCTCTTCGCTCCATCTCTTGGCAGGCATAGCTGGGTTACCATTTGTTTTCCAGCTCCCAGTGTGGTTGGCTAATCTCATCCCCACCATCGTGCGACTCACTGCAGGCCAGCAAACCGACTTGTTAAACACGCCACACTTCAGTATGTGGTAGAGAGTAAATTTTCTTCAGTAGGTGACGGAGCTGTCATTGTAACCAGTTACTTATCTGCATGAAGGCACGATATGCACTTGATGCGTTTTAGTAAATGAAGTCGCGTGACGTTCATAAAAAATTCTGAAATAAAAAAACAAACAACGAATATTATTAAACTATTTAGCTTTTCCATATTTCACGCATGGAACGGTGACTTGCATCCTACACATAATAGGAAAGAACCTCAAGATAATCGCGTTGCCCGTGTTATAAAAACTCAAAGAACGGTAAACAGAATTCATAAGCTTTTCTTTTATAGAGCCTTTAAATTCACGCACTATATGGTAGAGAAATCGCTACTGTCTTTAAGATGGTTTCAGGGTACATAGGACGAATGTCCTTTTAGTGAAATTCAACAACAAACAGATTGTAAGGCAAACAAAGAGGCTCTTATGTGGTCTCGACTCGCTCAGGCTTCATCCACATTGATTTATTCCCCTTCAAACCCAGTCCCCTGCGTGACATGAGCGCACAGTCGATGCTTTCTCCAACGATGTTGACCTTCCAGAGCAATCTATGACCGTGCCCCCAATCTGGTGCTATTGACCTTGAAACGGATCAGCCGATACGTCCGCTGATATCCATAAAACGCAAAATACCAAACATCAATCTCAAAGACGACAGTCATTCCTCCACAATAGTTATCTAGAGTACCATCTTCGAGTTATTGTACAGCAGGGGATACACTTGCCGTCTTTGAGATCTTTCCAGCGTACTTGGGACAAAAGTCTCGCTTGTGAATTTATTCATTGCCTTGAACATGCTAATAGAAGCATCGCTAAGGTATGACGGATCGATATTCGCATAGCATGTTTTCCCCACATTGACTTGATGTCTCAGAAACAGCCCGGAAAAAGACAGCCTCTGCGCGTAGATTGATGGAAAATCTTCTCATGATGGTACGGGTACCACGTACTATCGATTATAGGCACCTGCTGCACGACAGATACCGAACTCTACCCCGCGTTAGCTTCGTGGACCCGGCAGTGGCAAAGTAGGCGCCGAAGGAGAAAACAGAAAGTGAAGAGAGAAATCGAGACGACGTGTGGAAATCTCCGCTGAAACTTTCCTACATGAGACGCTGGTCGCTGCATCCCTGAGCCCTCTACTGCTTCGAAAAGAGCGATTCCATCGAAGCAACTCGACAGTGTCGACTCGACCAACATGAAAAAATTGTAGAGCTAGTTTCAAAGTAGCGTTCGCTTTACGTATCTTCACGAACATCGCAATAAGCATAGAATAAAATTGAGGTGTATGAAAAGGCTTCCACGTAGCCCGAGCATAGCTACACAGCATGCAAACATCAAACTGCAATAAGTGCTTCGTTTGAAGCACTGCAAAACGGACGGTATATCGCTAGTAGGACGCAAATAGAAGTCTGAACGATAAACAAATATTTCGGCAGTTGTGCAGGGCCCCTCGCCACAGCCGCCTAACCTTCCTACTCAGTCACAAGAACTCACGTGCCCACGAAGACGCACTGGTACCATCGGTTTCAACGTAGACGGAAACAGCCCCGGGCCAGCCGGTTGGAACTCCGCTGCTGCTTATAGAGTAAGCTAAGCCACGATAGACTTTCTTGTTTCTGTGCCGCCATGCCCAGTTGAGGCATATGGAGCATGTGGGAACACCATTCAATGGGCAACTGTAGACCTACAACATTCCACTCATGTTCCTCTCATCCTTTGAGCTTCATGGCTACCTAAGATGGAACTCGTCACCTGGACATGGCTGATGTGGATATCGTGGGCCGTAGCCGTTCCTCTGCCGTGGGAAAGCAATGAGGAAAATCGTGTGCGCGATGGCAGCACAGGGACGAATCCGAAGGTTGAACAGATGATACCGTCTACACAAAAAGATCCGGCTCGTATGGCTTATGCGGTGGTTGCATTAATCTGTGCTGTCGTGTTAGCGTTGGTGTTGGGTGAGTTATTGTTTCCATCTAAGAATCCATCACCAGGGAAGAACGGCAGCTCACAGGTGCAGCAGGGCTTCGCGCAAAAACGCTCAAGAACAACATCTTGGGAAAAATGAAGTTCACCTCGGTCCTCGTTGCCATGCTCTTTTTCATGGCATTGAGCTTCCTTTTCTCGGCCGCCGTAGTGGCAAGCGGACAGGCGGTCATTACCTATCAGCTATGCCATTCAGCTGCGGTGGTCTGCCTGTTTTTTTATGTGGGAGCTAAAGTCCTACTGTGAGGGCTCGATCACGACATCTTTTGCATAACCTGTACTGATACCTACTTTGCAGATATGTATTCTTTTTAGAGCGCGTCCGTATGCTGAAGACGCCCTCCAAACACCGGTGCAAAGACTGGCTTTGGGTTTCTGGCGCATTCATCATCTGCGGTGGCTTCCTTGCCATTACTGTCACCGTATCTGTCTCTCCAATGGTTGAACTGTCGAGCGTCGATGGTCACTGCCGCCTTGGACTTCCCTCCAGGACCTCATTTCCTCTAAACTGCTTCGATATCGGTGTGAACCTTGTGCTCGCGTTGGTATTTTTGTGGCTCCTTCTGCCGCTGCTTCGATGCCGCAGAGCCAATCACAAGCCGGTATTTCCTCAGGAACTGATCAGCCTGAGGCTGAAGGGAAAGACAGAGAAGAGAGGGGGATTGTTATGTCCAGATCCACGGCCCATAGCTGAAGATAAGGCTCCCAAGCGACTACTCTGGCAGTCACTTCTTGGCAGCTCGCTGCTCACGATGGCTACTGGAGTGAAGATAACGCTTTTTTATGTGTTGGGTGGCAGGGAGCTGACGTGGATATGCTTGACAGTGTGCACGTTGGAGGGTGAGTTGCATGATACTTTGAGAGGGAGTATGCGGAGATGGTGCTAACATGCAAGCAGTTACCTGGGGCACAGTGATTGTTGCTTGGCTCATGGCCGGGTGTCCGGTGTCGGAGAGAGACGGGAGGGTGCCATTATTAGAGCATTCGGTGTTGGAAAGCGAGGGGCCAGTACCGTCAACAATTTTGAACAGTCGGATTAGTGAGCCCGGTGAACGACCGCCACCTGCGGTGCTGCAAGATGCGGGCAAGCTGTTGGATATAGACGAATTTGTGTCGCCAATCAGACGCAGCCATGGCCACTGGACGACGATAAAGAGGCATGAATAGGGGCTGCAGGCAGGTGTTTGTGAGCTGAGAGTGTGTTGCAGGCGTCTGGTGCGTAGCTGGTGATGACGTGTGACGTCAAGGTCTGGTGGTTGTAGCGCAATATTATACACAGTACGCCGCAGGCCCAAGTCTTCTAGAAGCGCTAGCGAGCATTGGGCAGAGAATTCGTAGCGTGAACCGCAGCTCCCGAGTGTCTTGGACGCGGAGAGATTTTTCCCACAGCCCTGTACCTCTGAAACGGCGCGGTGCGTGCTCGAGGCTCAACTGGCTCAGGGGGCGCCGGGGGCCGTTATGGCGCCCAAGGCAGGAACTGCCGGGCGATCATAGCTGTATGGGACAGGACACGGCAGGCTGATTTTACCCCGAATCCGACCGAACGTGGCGCGCTGTGAAGGCCGTGTCAGCAGTGAGCGAGGGCGGCAAGGCGAAATCGATTGAGCCCGACGAGTTGTCGCATGCTTAACCTTAAATGCACCTCGCCAGCCCAGTGGTCGTTGGGATGGTCGAGGGCACTGATGGGGGCCATAGCGTAGACTGACTCACTCAGAGTCTTGGTGTATGTATGTATGTATGTATGTATATATGCACGCATGCATGTGTGCCCAGCATCGCGAGAGCACGTGACATCATGTAGGATGGTGCATTGCAGCCACCAATACATGGTTCGATTGGATCCCGTTTTCCGCCTCTCCTCCGTTTCTGCTCCGTTTCTGCTCCGTCTCTGCTCCGTCTCTGCTCCGCTTGCTTCCGTGCTGTGGCCGCATCGTCGCCTGCTGGACAAGTGGCCAAGTGGCCAAGCGGTCGACCATGCCATGTCCAGCTCATCGCACACGCTTCCCAGATCAGCCTGGCGGGCCTGACCATTGATCAAAACCGTCGACGCGTCTTCATGCGGCATCGCCCGTCCGCGCGAACATGGGCTAAGCTTTCCGTCAGCGACATGATTGCCCGCTCTGGCCAGACCCGCCTGCGACCCCTGCCCTTAGCCTCTATCCCCGACGCCAGCAAAAGCCATCTCCTTTCATCGCTTGATTCCGTTCCTACTGTACACCGCCGTGGGGTCCGAAACCACTCCCAGATGGGCCACCGTTGCCAACGCTCACCACGGTCTACCGTTATGCGCCCCCCGCCTGGCGTCATAATTTTCAGCTTCTGTGTCGTGGCTCTGCTTCCCACATCAGCTTCGACTGCTGTAGTGGACGGGCCCGCCGGCTTGTGCGGTGCCCGATGGCCCTCGTCCGACTCCATGTCCGTGTGCCGTGTCGACTACTCAACCTGCCAACATGGCACACGGGGCGTAGAATAGTGACCCCGCAGTCAAGATTATCGCACGACACCCGTTAGGAAGCCACCACGAAACGGCCGGCATACCAAAGCCGGCTGCCCACTCCTATCTTACACTAGCTGGCAAGTGCTCACTTTAATTTGCACCCAACCTTACCTTGCGCTTTGTTGTATGCCGCAAGGCTTTATGCTTGATTTGACCGCTGACCTAAAATAGGGAGCTGCCGGGCGTAACTTAGCCTCTTAGCTGGGCGCTTCCAACGTCACGTGAGTGTGATCCTTGCCCTCTATTCGCACGATATGTATTTGCCCGGCCTCTGCTTCGTGCCTACTGTCCGTACATCAACCTACAAGTGATTTTGTAACGCTTGTCAGTCCAATTATTGCCTGCCCTGCTTTGTTCTACGCTCCTTCCTTTCCCCTAATCCCACTAATGGCGGCCCGTTATGACGTTCGAGGTGATGCCCCTACCATTACTCGTCGAAGGAACGTACTGGCTTGTGCAAGATGCAGAGCCAGGCGCGTAAAATGTGATCGTGCTCAACCAGCTTGCTCCAACTGTGTCAAAGTTGGCGCCCTTTGCCAGCCAGTCCAACTACCTGGTCAACCCGCGGGATCCAGAATGTCTCGTTCGGGAAGCCGGGAGCCACCTGAGCAGCTTCGCCTCACAAAGACTGAAGAACAAGTTTCCCACCCCTCAAGAGAGTTTGACAGCAAGTCCCCTTCAAGAGAACCGTCGTATTCGCCGCCTCCAGTTGAGTCTGTTGCAACTGGCATGTTTACAGATTCGGGAAGGCTAGTGAATGATCCGACTCCAAGATATTTGAGTCCCTATTCATGGGCTGTAGCCGCAGAGGAGGTAAACGGCCACTTGCGCTCCAAATACAGGGTCTATGCTGATTCATCGCCAGATATTACCAGTCAATACCTTGTTGCATCAGAGCCCAGAAGAATCGAGTGCCGACGAATTCTTGGATGGCACCAAGGATGGGGCTTTGTATTTGGTTGATGACCAGATACACGAAACCCTTTTGGAGACCTTCAGCCAACGAGTCGACCCAATCATTCGGGTGCTACACTGGCCTTCGTTTGTTGAGAGATGCAATGCTTTTCGAAACGGAAGACCTCAGGTTGAAATCTCATCAGGATCCTCATTTCCAAGTGCATACGCCCAAAATAGCTCATTCGACCCTTCACAAGCTCTACCTTTTCCGGGTCCTCCTATTGCAGCCGCGCCGCAGGGAGCAGCAGGAAGATACAAACACAACCCTACACTCACCGACCACGCGCTTTCAACGCTTCTCTGCTCTGTATATTATGCTGCCATAAGCTCTATAATCCACGGGCCAAACCCTTCGGAACTTAATCACATCAACGTCGTGAATATATGGTCGGCCATGAAGAAGGAATTGACATCAAGACTCAATATCATGGACGATAGTTTCGCCCACTCTGCATCCATAGAGTTACTTCAGGCCACAATACTCTTCCTAGTAAGTTAGCCAACAGTTCATTTGATTGAGGATGCCAACACCTAGCAAGTCTATGGAGCTTGGGATCGTAAACCCTCAAAAACAATGGCTACAGCTTGGTGCGGTTATTCACATGGCCCACGGCTTGGGCCTACATCGGGATCCATCCTTGTTTCGGTCCAGTCCCATTGACTGTGAAGTTCGGCGTCGTCTATGGGCCCAGATATGCATTGTAGATGCACGCCTTGCAGAGCAGTTATGCCGTGAGCCTGCAATCAACCCTAACACATACGACACCGCTCTTCCAGTGAGCATCGCTGATAAGGATCTATCCGAAATTGATCTGGAGAGCAGAGCTGCTTTTAGAGGCAGAGACAAGGGTACTTTGAGTCTTCAAGAGTTAGAGCAAGCTCAAGAGCACACAATGTTCTTTTCCACAACAACCTTGACAATTATGGAAGCCGAAACCGCGAGACAGCAGCAAAGTCTGCTTTGCATCCGCTACAATCCTCGAGACCGTCCATTGCGGGCAAACTCCGGCTCACCTCAACTTGCCCGGCGCGCGATTCCATTCTCTGGACGCACTGACCGGATGCAGTTGGCAAATGAGCTTCAAACCCGCTTCTTGGCCAAATACAACTGGGAGCATCTCGATGGGTCAGATGCACTACAGTATTTGGTTGCTGAGATATGTCAAATAAATCTTCTGAAAATTAAGTTCATATCTCGGATGACGCAGCACAGAGAAGCGCCAGGCCCAGCCCCTCATCGACAGTCAGAAATCGCCAGGTATGTTTATATTTTTGCATGTCACCTACCCTTTTTTTTCACCTTGGCTTTATGACGCGAGCCCACTCTGATTGGAATAGTACCATGCATGAAGCCCTTCACCTGGCGACACGTTGTGCCGGTCTCATGCAGCAATATGCAAATTCTCCCTACCATTGGTATACGAGACGAATCAGGGACGCATACACATCCTCATTTTTGGCCATTACTATTGCTTCGGATCAACAGCTTAGGGAAGAGGACCTAAATGCAGCTATTACTGTCCTGGACCAGCTCTTTCCTACCAATGCCTCTCGGCATGCTTTGGAGACGGGTTACCGTGAAAGTTTTCTCGAAAAGACAGTAGCAAACGCCAAAATGAAGCGGGAGATGCAAGCGCACCTGCCTGTAGATCAATCTCTTGTGGAGCAATCGATGCATTCGACACCTGGGGGGTTCGCAACGCATTTAACTTCACATCCTGCTATTACATTACCCCCAAGCCTAGGCTCAAGGGCCGCTTTTCAATCTACCGGAAACATATTCGAGGACTGGGATGCTCTCATGCAGGAACAGATTTGGCCTGCCAGCCTGCCTAACGAAAACAACTATTGGGTATGAAAATCTCGCTTTATTTCAATGTGTCAACTTTGCTTCTTCTTTGTCCGGTATTGTCTTTTTCTTTTCCTTCTCAAACCTCCAAACAAGCCTTCGCTCGAATTCTTCCAGTTTTTGTCCTTCTTTTGCCTTGCAGTCCTATTCTGGGACTTGATGGTATTTGCATCAATAGACACCCTCCATTTGTTACTTATATCGTCCCCTTCTCACCCTCTGATTTGTTACGTCGTCTCAAATGCATGGATACATCAACTAATTGACCAGCCGTCAGTTGAGCCAGGCCCAGTCTCATACAGGCCGTCGCACCTTCTTCTCCCCTGCCCAATCTCCGCCATTTGAGCAGAAACAGTCCTCAACGTATCGTTCTCTTCACCCACATTCGACCATGACAATAGTCTTAGACCCTCGACTGCATCCATCGTTACCAACCAACTCCAATGTGCCTAAAAACCAGGAGGAAACCTCCCAGATGCATCCACAACAATATGGCAATCAATTACAGGTACCAAGTAGCCATGTTCGGGAAAGATCAGCCTCGCAGCCTCCCATCGTCAATGAAACATTATCAATAACTGAGGGTCGGAGGAAAAGAAGGTCAGCATCCAACCTAGAGTCAAGGATGGAGGGTTTGGATCGTCGTCTATGACAGTCAAATGATAATACTAGAACTACAGAAATTCATGAGACCGCTTGAGAGGTGCGCCGACTTTGAGAGTGTTTGAATCGCACTAGGCATAGAAAGCTCACGCGGGCCCGGCGAATCGACACGATTACATTTGTGTTGTTTTACCTAGGAGAAGAGATAAGAAAGATGTATTCATTTACGCTGCAAAACCTTCGTCCAGCAACCTTGCGGGTATCTTCCAGTACGCCTGATACACCAGCACCAGAGTGCTGGTTGAATGCAAACATGATCGATACTGCTTAGGATCATACGGTCTTCTTTTGGGGACCCAACATTCCCTTGTTCCGTGGCCGACCTGACTTAGAGACAACTTACATATATACTTGTTGTGACAACAATAAAATAAAACCGTTTTTATCGTTGCATGGAAATTGGGTGCCTGCATTTTTCGGCTTCGAAGTCATTTCTGTTCCTTTCGTTAGTGTCAAGACTGCGGTATTCTTGGCCAAATGTGTGGCTACAGGGGGACTGGTGCCTAACGAGCTTACTTGGGACAAGTTACTATGCATTGAAATGCCTTTTGAACTGGCTGATTGCGTTCTCAGTCAATTTTTGTCCCATCCTCGTTGAGGACCTTCTCTTTCTCATATGGGAGTCCACTCTGCAGGCGTCCAGCGCCATACACGCCAAGCAAATCACCCTCGGAACCGCAGTATTCTTTTACTACATTTATCTGCTTTCGCACTGCCTTGTATGCAGGAAGATCTGCACCATGTGCTTCGGCCAAAGCTACTACGTGCGACGAGACTTTCACTGCCATATCGATTGGTACCATTGGCTACTTAGTTAGCGGAGAGAAATATGAAGTTGAAATTTCGCTCACATTCTCAACGTAGTACTGACCGGACAGCATCCGCCTTGAGTACAGCCCCGCAGCACCAGGCCAGAGTGTGTTGATTGCATCATGCATTACTTCATTCTTTAACCCAGTCTTTTCTGCAAGAACATGGATCTCCGCCACGGCTTCAATGATCATCATGATCATTACATTACCAATAAGCTTGAGATGCGAAGCTGTTCCAACCTGTTGTTCGCTTAGGTTGACAACATCGCGGGCAATACTATCACTTTAATTACCGCTGAGTCGTCTGTGCAAAACGACCAACTTACACGCCCTCGACGTATGGCAGTATCTTTTTCACTGACTCCTTCGGACCAGCCGGCACGCACACCAACTTGCCAGCCATGGCCGCCGTGGGTTCACCGAAGACTGCGCGGCATGCTGTCAGCTCACAAACGTGCAGCCAATCATCTACCAGTCATCATACCCGGCATGGAAATGAATTCTGCACCCGCCTCGCGCACCCGTTCTGCAAGCTTATTCGAGGCTTCTGGGGTAACGGTCGAGCTCTCAACAAAAAATTTGCCCTGGACATTTGTCTTTAGGATCCGTTCGAAGCACGTGAGAACAGCATCCTGTGTTGCGAGGCAGGACCACACAATGTCGGCATCTCTGACAGATTCTCCGAGGTCCTCCACAGCGTCCGCGCCGATTCTGACAGCCCAGTCACTAGCGACTTTATGCGTTCGGTTCCAAAGCGTCACAGGCTTATCGAGGTTTCCCTTGTCGACCAGATTTTTACTCATGGCCTACGGTTGCGTGACGTGATTAGTCGGTGGTGGTGTAGCTAGAAGTTCACGTACCCGACCCATTACGCCCATCCCCAGATATGTGAACTTCGGCGCCATGGTGGTGAGCGAACGTGCAGGCGGTCAGAAATTGTTGAAGCAAGCGTCGAAGTAAGGAAGGGTTCGTTGGTGCATTAAAGTACGACATTAATCATGGGGACTGCATGCATCGTAGCGGCGACCGATGACCGACAGACCGCAGCCTGAGGTTCCAGCCCAACAGAATCAGCTTTGGATAGCCCAAGTCAACCCGGTCCACTAATGTTCGGACCTGATGTATGACTTGCGGCTCCTTCGGTGTACGGGTTTTGAAGCCCTCGCTTATGTACCTTGTGCCTCGCCAGAGCTAGCGCTAGTCTACACTCGTACCCGGCAATTACTGCATACGCACAAAGTAGACAAGGGCCATCAGGTGGGTGGCTCGCTGGCCATGTCATCTGTGCATTGACGCTCCGATCGGACCTTTTGACGGGTGCTAAAGACAGTGAATGCAATCTCGCCAAATCATGAAGTTTGAAAGGGGTTTGACTGCAGCCATCAGCATTACATACACATGTTTTGTTATTGGTTTAGTAACGTATACACAGTGCTATAATTTCTGCCGACCGATCACACGCCGTTTTAGTCGCCAAGCCTAGGCCGGGTGGTGGGCTGGCAAACATTTCACGATATCCAGTCTCATCTCTGACAGTATGGATATGTTAAGTAGCTGCAGATTTTAGTCAGGCAAATAAACTTCTGAATCGTAGTCCAATCCTTTAGCCCAGTCGTGCTGTATGTTCCTAGCGCTAGGGCTTCAAACGTACCCGATCTTCGGCTCTTCACTGCTTTAGCGAACCTCTACCCTTTTTTCTGCGCCAATCGATACTCAAAACAACGTTAATATTGATCCGGGATAGTCAGTAATAACGCGATGTATGCGAAAGTCGCCGGCCTGACGACGAAACTGAGTTAAACACCAATGTAGACCAGTTGGCAAGGAACCTATTATTGCCTTATAAAAAGACATATCCTCCGAAAGTTGTATTGGCGAGGATTGCACTATCGTAAAGCATGCTTTCTTGGTAGGCAAGTATCCCATTTTCAATTCCAAATTCATCTTGAGCTGAGCTGTCAATTACTATGTTAATGAGCTAGAGTCTGATCGTATGCGCTCCATCTGTCACGCAGAAGTTAACCCCGCCATCTCTGGCATATTTGAAGCGCCGCAGGTGCTTTCTTGTTTATACCACAGAGCCACTGATGCGTATGCCAACCCTAAAGCTTGGCAATTGAGGTCGAGCACTGAGATAATGGCGCGGAAGGATATGAACATACTGGATATACTTGTGAATCGCGAAAAAGAAGACATCTTCTACATCAATGAAATTCTGTAGAGCAAGCTTGATTACGAGAAGCGAAATGGAGATATTGTACAATCAAGACCGGCGAACAATACATATTACTAAAAGAATCAAGACGTTTCCGATCACCAAGAGTATCAATTACCCAACAAACAAACGTCGCTCTTGGTGGCATCGATAACACAAAACCTAGCTAAAAGCTGTCGTTCATCCCTTCCCCCCTCCCCGAAACATTCAGTAATTAGCTCATACAATTACTGAAGGCTGATGCATATATTGCAACTAACCATACCAGTTTATATGGTATTACAAAAGAAGTTGAAATCGTCTTTTGTCTTATAGTGTGGGTCCAAATGCTGCCAAAGAAAAGTTGGGAATTGTCTCGTATGAAAATGATAGGCATTTAAACTGATGCTTCCGATTTCATTGGCACCAGGTAGGTGCATGGCTTTAGTTTATGAGCAGTACGTTTGCTTTGTATTTCTCAAAAAAATCTTCATGGATATGTTATTTAGCTGTGGGTGCGGCCTAATCCCCATTATAATGCGGGAGGATGCTAATCATTTGTGATAATTGGCTCAAACTAAAAGAATCACTAGGCTGAAAGTGGCACCGTAGATCTAGCATCCTGTGTATCAACTTGAGTAGATGGCTTACTTACTGAATCGGTCCCATTCGGGTGACCTCTGTTTCAGAAGAGGGAGTGCAAGTTGTACACCCAACAGTTGCGCCACAGATTCACAAAGTGATTAGCGTGCATTATACCATGCTGAAGACGCAGTAATTGCCATAAAGCAAAGATAAGTCTAAAAGGGAGAGCATTATCATAACTATAAATGATATAACGGTGACGTTAGTTTTGTATTACTAGTGTCTCTCAACCCCTGATTTACCTTACTACCAAGATTCTCTACTAGGGAGACATAATATAACAATGAAAGGAAGGCTGAGGCTTCCACCTATCCTATCGTGTATGCATATATAGGCCTCCATCTAGTCGCATAGCATATACATTCCCTCTCGCGTTTGAGACTGTCTCCGACCATCCCAGCTATTCCGCGACCATGTTCGACACCATCACTAACTGAGATGGTCCTTCTTTCCCGTTGGAAAAAAATCTTTACACTCTCAGTCAAGAGGCTTCCGGAAACACCGTCCCGTCATAATCATAAATGTCTGACTAGATGTTCTTGCATGAGTATTGTGCATGCATACAGTGCTACAGCTTCTACATGCTGTGAATTTTACTTGAACTGACCAGGTAATCTAAGCTCTATCACAAGCCTCAGAATGTGGGTCTCGTTCGCTCTCCACCCTTCCAGAATCCCATAAGCTCGCCAGTCTCCCCAACCCAATCCCTCACTCCATTGATGGCCTTTTTGGCCATGCCAGCGTTCGTGCCGCTCCTTTGCCTTCTCCTCCCATCGGTAATACCCCCTACTCCAGTTCCATAGCCGCTAACAGGTTCCTTTCCAGGACTTATAAAGCTGCTGCCTTCCCCAGTCGCATATTCAGATCCCATCGATGGAAGTACGTTTTCCCCAGCGGAAAGTGACACGAATAGAGCGAAGGGAACGAGCCAGACGCAGAGGCCGAAGTAAGATGCTATCTCAGTGAATGTGGGAATTAAGGGGTCGCGAGAATAGGGGTACGCGCTGTGGTGCTGCGGTGGGGCGCTGAAGTGGCGGAACCAGGCATAGTGGTTCAAGACAACAAGGCCTTCATGATAAGTCTATAATCAAGGATTGAGAGGGAATATTCGTACCACACGATATCAAGAACAGTGGATCGGAGAGTTTCACAATCGGAAAGCGGCGTAAATTTTGGGCATATATCACATGAGATGCAATACTCAATGCGCTTAATGCCAGTGGAAAGTTGTCGATAAGCAAGAGGAGAATCTGAGTTGCAATGACGAAGTATATGAGTCGTGTCAGCAGTTTCTTTGCTAGCACAGTATGCTCCTCAACCAATTCGGACAGATAATACAGCCCGGAAGCTGGGGAGGCATTAGCGATCCGCTCTCCTGAAAGGACTGGCTTTCTAACGCACCAATAGCCAGCGTGAGAAACGCAAAGCCGAGGATCACGCCGACATATCCGAGGAGCGGCAGGATCCACATAGCGAGAGGAGTTCAGATCGTGGATATTTGAAAGCTCACAGCGGGCACGATGAGGTCAGACAAGAAAGGTGGCGCCAAGCTCGGGAATACGTTTTACCGAAGGCCGAGGTGTGAGGGAGAGGTGTCCCGCCTTTAGGGATCAACACCAAAAAAAGTTGGCTAGGCAAGCGAAATCTTGGCGTCCTTACTGGCCAACCTGCCTCTCATTGTGAACTTACCAGCGGTGCTTCGTACATAAAATCACCATGTCGCGACCCGAAGACATCTTGTACGCTCCCGCCAGACGCTACTCTATCATGCACGGCCAGCTCACACCAATGCAGACCACCTGATCTCTTCTATAATGACTCCGAATCACGGAAGTACACCACCTCCTCGCGGATACAAAAGATCCAGTCCGACATGACGCATCGTGCACTCGAACTTCTCTCACTTCATTCCCCGTCGCTCATTCTTGATGTAGGCTGCGGCTCCGGTCTGAGTGGCGAGATCCTGTCGCAAACAGAAGATGAAGGCACACCCGGTGGACCACACATCTGGGTCGGCTTCGACATTAGTAGCAGCATGCTTGGTGTTGCAATAGAAAAAGAAGTAGATGGAGACTTGTTCCTTGCAGACGCTGGCCAAGGTGTTCCGTTCCGCCCAGGCACCTTTGACGCTGCGATTTCCATATCTGCCATTCAATGGCTGTGCAATGCGGAAACTAGTACGGATTCGCCGCTTGGTCGGCTATCCCGCTTCTTCGGTGGTCTCTATGCGTCTCTTCGCCGTGGAGGTCGCGCAGTTTGCCAATTCTACCCTAAAAATGATGAACAGAAGAAGATGATATCACAGGCAGCGATAAAGGCTGGCTTTGGTGCGGGCTTACTCGAGGATGATGAAGGCACCAAAAATGCGAAAACGTACCTGGTACTCACTGTAGGAGGCGGCGAGTTGGACAGCGGTATTACTGGAATGGTGAGTGGGCTTGAGGGCGTTGATATAATGGACGCAAGGCATAAAGGAAAAGGAGTAAAGAGGGGCCAAGAGGTTAAGGGAAGCAAGGCATGGATTTTAAGGAAGAAGGAGCAAATGGAGCGCAAAGGTAAAGTCGTGAAGACGAATTCTAAGTATACAGGACGGAAGAGACGGGTGCAGTTCTAGCCTCACCATACTTTGCCATGATATCATGCTTCATGAAACTGCATAGCGCGGCGTTTTGTTTGGAGGTACAAAATCGATTCATGCGTACTAGCTATATACCAATAAAAGTACAGCTCTATTCACAATCTCCTGTATATTGTACACTAGTGTGTCCAACCACCAGAACAAAAGATAGACAAGCCGCCAGGACATCAGAGCTAGTACATGTCGGGTGCTAACAAGTTTTGAATTGTGTGAAGTGCCGTGATGCACGTGTGCACACTGGCTCGAGTGACTGCCATAGCCAACTTTGCTCCTCGACTTAAGACTTCTCCATCTGATCTAAGATAGCCCTGGTAAATTCGTGGGTGGTTGAGCTACCACCCATGTCGCGAGTTCGGACGCGGCTGTACAAAGTTAGATATACTTGAATTAGAACACTGACTAGAGAACATACCCGTCCTGGATGACCTGGTACACGGATTGTGAGATGCGATTAGCGTGGTTATCAAGACCAATGTGTCGAAGGAGCATGGCCGCAGAAAGAATTAAAGCGCTTGGGTTGGCCTGATCTTTGCCCTTAATATCAAGACCAACATGGCGGCAGCCAGGTTCAAAGACGGCAACGTTACGGCCCATGTTGCAGCCAGGGACAATTCCTGGGCCGCCAACGAGGCCAGCACCAATATTAGACAAGATACCACCGTATAAATTGGGCATCACCATGACGTCGAATTGCTGAGGACGAGAAACACATTGCATCGAAGCATTGTCAACGATCATGTCGTTGTACTCGATCCTAGGATAGTCCTCAGAGACCTTCTTACATGTGTTGCGGAACAGACCATCGGCGAGCTTCATGATATTGGCCTTATGAATGCAAGTGACCTTCTGGCGGTTGTTGGCCAGTGCAAAGGCGAACGCAAACTTGGCAATACGCTCGGACTTTGCGCGAGTAATGATCTTGAGCGATTCAACGACGCCGCTGACAGACTGGTGCTCCAGACCGGAGTATTCTCCCTCGGTGTTTTCACGGATAATGCAGAGATCGACGTTCTTATGGCGGGTCTCGTAGCCGGGGATGTTCTTGATGAGGACAATGGAAGCGTAGATGTCGAGCTCTTGGCGAAGAGCGACGTTGAACGACTGATGACCAGAGCGCTCGATGGGCGTGTGCAGAATACCCTTGAGGCCCAGCTTGTTGCGCTTGAGCGATGCGATGGCTTCGCGGAAGAGCTCTTCTGAGTGCTTGTTGCCCGTCTCAACACCAGACACGTTGACCTGCTCCCACTCAACAGGCACGTTATCCGCCTTAAAGATCTGCTTAACGGACTCGGAAACTTCAGCGCCGATTCCATCACCTGCACAATGTTCAATACATGTACCGATCGGGTGGGATAGGGCAGGTGCTTATCGCTGCGTACCAGGAATCAAAGTCACGGTATATTTGCCACCGAATTTGGTGGGCTGGAATGTGTCCTGACCAACCGTAGCCATTGCTATTGACTGTCAGCCTGTACCGCGCATTCCGGAGACGTGGGTGCGTACTGCGAGTCGCCATAGATGGGCCGGCGATGCATCGTGAGGCTGGACGCGCGCCCCGCAGCAGGGACTGGTAAGCGTTAGCTGGCGGACGTCTGAGGCATGCCAATGAAGGCGCCGTGGGCCCATACGTACCTGCGCTGTCTTTTGGGAGCTTCTCGACAGCATTGCGGCGGTTTGGTGGCTTCTCTGGGGCGGGTGTGAGGGATTTGAAGATGGAGCAAGCTGTAGCTCGGCGCAAAAGGCTAGGATGACGCTTGGCACTGATAGCTCGTTGCAGACTTGCAATAGCCGCGGCGCACGGCTCAAATTTTTTCAGACGTCACGCCGCAGCCTCAACTCACTCCGCCTTCTTGTTTTGGAACATAGTATACCACCGTGTTTGGCAATATGATTTTCCACAGGTATACCGTGACCTAACTGGATAAATGACCAACCACACAGCCCATTTCTGCATATCCTGTGCACTTGCTTCAGGAAGCTCTGCATTTGCAAGGAGGGTGCAACAGCACATGACATGACGCGGTAGTTGGCTGGGCTACCTTCACTTTCAATCGTGAAGTACTCATTCTCTTGGGATTTTGTGGTAGGGAAAGCACTGCTATCTTGACTTTTCCATATGTTATAGGACGCAAGTCTTCGTTCCATATATGTATCCAAAAAACCCCCCCCCGTAATTTTACTATTGCAGTCTTCTCTCACCTTAACGAAGCAGTAGTCCCTTCAACTGTATGAAACTGCGTGACAGTCCTTCCCTTCCCTCCCCTCCCCTAATTACTCCTCCCTCGTTCCTAAAGTTTATGGTTAAGCTTACTAGCCGTGGTGCTATTGCCGTTACATCCTTCGAAGCTGTGTACCCAGCATTTGCCTTGGATCTCGCATAAAGTATGAAAGTGCAAGAGGAGGATACTGATCGCAGAGCTGTGGCGCATCTGCATATCCGTGGAACAGCTGAGGCTCTTCGAGAGTACGGCGAATACATTGATGAAGATGACAAAGCCATTTGCTGCTATGTCGCTGTTGAGGATGGTGACGAGCTGGAGGTTAAATGCAAATTCTGGGGCACAGTAAGTGGTCCTGACCAGGTTTCCCATTTCTGTACTGATCACTAATACTAACAGACAATGGCGATCTTCCGGGATGTGTCGGTTGATGGAATTCTCAGGAAATCAATCAAGTGGAGTGGGAAATCCTTCTCAAAGCAGAGCTCGAAAGCTCTCGATATTGACAAGTTCCTCTTTCAAACTGGCGACGATATTATGGACACAGGTATCAATATCACCACCGCCCCTGATCTGATATCTGTAGAGAAGCATGGCATTGAGACCATCGGTACAATCGAGCTGCGACTCTATGCTCTTCGTACACCCGGCGAAGGCTACATTAGTCAGACAAGCCCAACTTATTACAGCTCGAGTGATACGGGTGAAGAGAGTATACAAAAAGAGGCCCATTTCACTCGAATTCCTGTGCAATTTGTAGCGAAACCGAAGAAGGACTGTGAGACCGTCGATAAAGCCAGTGCTGTTCGCTTCAAGCGTAATATGGAAAAATTGCGTCCTGGAAAGGAGCCTTGGGCTATTTTTCGATTCCATTACCGACTCTTAGGTTCGCCGCCCCATGTTTAGTTCGTGACATAAAGCTAAGAATTTCTCAGATTCAATAGAAGACCACGATATGCCTCAAACCTGGGATCCTAAAAACAAAAGACTGGAGACCGCACACAGTCTGGATTTAGAACCAATTGAAAGCTACTCCACCGACATTGCTCAAGCAAAGCATGATGATGATGATTCTACCTTTACAGCATCACCTACATACTCCACTCCAACTTCGCCTGTGACTGTACAAGCACCCCCGGATTTTCCAAATCCAGGGAGAAAGCAGCCAACATCAAGTGAATATGACGAGAAAACTGCTCGCCCAGAAGCGACCAGTTCTTATATTCTAGAATCAAGTGGCCGTGACGTCATCACAACCCAAGAAAATACAGATAAAGATACTCTGAGTCTTGGAGAAGATCACACCATGGCAAGTGTCACATCAATAGACCGAGAAGGTATATTACCTTTGACATTAGGAACAATGTCAGTCCCATCTCCAGGAGCAATACATGCTCCCAAACGACCTGCGCCACCTACTACGTCGGACTCATCTAACACCAAGCGCCAACAATATTTGTCTCTTACAGATACTCGCAGGCATCTAATAGAAATAAAGAAGCAGCGAGAGAAGTTAGCAGAAGAGCGGACGAAAGTGAAAGCACAATTAAAACCATACGAAGCTGCCCTAGCGGAGCGTCAAGAAAGACTAAAAAAAGAGCTTGAAGAGCAGAGGCGGGCAATGGCAGAGGAGGAGGAAGAACTAGATAAAGACCGCACACTTCTGGCAGAATGCGAGGGCTTGGCGAATTGAGTTGACGGTACTTAGATCTGAGAGACAACCATGACTTTCAGTGACTGGCCTTTGGATGAGAGATAGGTGGAAAAGCTCTTTTGGATTTTCAAGAAAAACGTGCTCATCCTCTAATGGATTTGATCTGGATATAAATATTGGGATTGTTAAGCTTGATGCTATGATCGAGCAAGGATCTTTGGTGACGAATGAGAGTCACGGCAGAAGCCGTCTCCTAAATGTCTTTTTACGTTCCTAGTCCGATGCAAATCATATATCAAAGCGGATAGGATATATTCAATAAAATCATTGCAGTGGAGGTATCTCCGTAAAAACAGCAAACGTGGAACTGAGGTCGTAAGATCATCAATTAGCATATAGTATGGGCAATATCCATACATAATTCGAGTACCTTCCTATGAAATATACCATAAACCAAAATAGGGGACATTCCCATGGAAGCCGTACAATATGGTAAACCATGTGTTTTCAATTGTAGGACAAAGTCTACTCGCGCCTTATTCTCATGTTTGCCTTAACCCTTTCGAGTAACTCCGCTGTTGTCGCAAGCGGCGAGGGATGGAGGTTGCGCTGAGCGCCTCATTAGCTAGGGAAATAGGATGCAAAGAGCCGATTTGGGAAATTGGAATAATCTTAATGAGGTAGTATGAGTGGGAAACAAACCTTCTTTAGCCAGGTTACACATTCCTCATGAGTCCTGCGAACAATTAGCTTGGGAGAGCTCTAGACGAAAGGGCCAGGCGTGTACCATGTTTCAGGATCTAGGACAATATTAGCGCCGAAAAATAACTCCTACGTATAAGCAATAGCAAACGAAGCAGAGAAAGAGCTGGCAAAGACCCCAAGTCTGGGCACATGCCTGGCCTTTATTTGTTCGATTACTCAATTATGAGAATCATAAGTCAAGAAAATTGACGCGGCAGAAGTAACAGAAATGAAGATTAAGAGTAGCAGCATACCTCCTTTGGGGTCCTGGGCTGGGAATATGTCCTGACCCCAAATGGACCAGGCAGCGACACCGGTGACAATGGCAGCGAAAGCGAAGAAGGGAGTCTGGAATAGTACTTAGAAAATTTCACAGGAGACATCGGGATACCCAAACACACTCGTGAGCTCGTTGCGCGGTCGAGAGGCGTTGGCATAGTTGCTGTTGCCACAAAGGTATGTAGGTTGTTTAAGGGTGACTTAAGCGATTTAGTTGACAAGCAAGCAAACGAAGTTTTCCTAGGTGTGAGCTGATGCAGTATTACAAGCAGCCGTTTTAAGAGTCTTTAACGTGTTCTTTGCCGGCGGGAGTGTTCAGTGCGTTGCCTGGCAGAGTTCATGGACTTAAGTGGCTTGTAGCGTTACGCCACGGTCGGGCATGGGACTCCGGAGCAGCGGGCTTGCACGGGCCTTGTATCACGTGCATCTGATTAGCTATACAAGCGCCTGTGGTCCGTGCTATACAAGCGAGTTTGACCTCCACAACAATTTGGCGAGAGTTCTCCAGAACCAAGCCGACATCGACCTGTTCCATATCAACCCGCCACCATGCCGTCTGAAGTTTCCGATATCAAGCAGTTCATCGAGATCTGCAGGCGCAAGGATGCCAAGTGTAAGTGACTCTTCTTTATACAGCAGTCAACGCGAAATCACCTGCTTTGGGCGAGGATAGGCGCATGCACCATTGGAAAAGAAATCAGGATTGGTCGTGTGCTCCACTATCCCAATGATGCTGACTATCGTAGCTGCCCGCATAAAGAAGAACAACAAGTCCAACAACATCAAGTTCAAGGTCCGATGCAACCGCTTCATTTACACCCTCGTCCTTAAGGACACCGATAAGGCCGAGAAGCTCAAGCAGAGCCTGCCCCCGGGTACGTCTCTCAACACGGTAGTCCCTTACTCAGCACAAGAGCAAAGGGTCATATGAACTTTTGTTAAATCATTTGCAGGTTTGACCATTTCCGATGTCGGAAAGAAGAACCCCAAGGGAAAGCGAGCGGCATAAGCGAAGCACTGCGAGGAGAGGGAATGTGACAGGCTACGGTCTGATCAGGACGGGAAATCGCACGAAGCATGATGGGATGGCACGGACGGCGTCTCTTCGGTTAACATAACTTCAATGGCATACCGGAAACCTCTTATGGATGAGGATCCAAGGAATTAAAATATTCATACTTGACCAACGCTCGAGAATGCACGTCGCGACCCGAGATTTTGTGACCAACACAGAACGTAGGCTATAGCTGAAATTACATAACGCAAGCCGCTCCTTACTAAACTACTGTTGTAGGTTTGATTCCATGCCGCACATTGAAGGTGAATTGCTCCTTTCGATCCAGATAGACAACCCGATCGCTAAGTCCTGCTTCCAACACAGCCTTTTTGAAATCTGAAAGAGGTGATAGGAAAACATCGTAGTCGTCGTAATGGATAGGAATCGTTACATCCGGATTGATGAGCTGCATGAGCTGCACGCCTTGTTTTGCATCCATGGTGACCATCAGTAGCGGCATTCTCGGGCCAGGAATGGTCGTTCCACCGAGATGGATGAGCATCAAGTCAACGTTCTGGCCCTTGTATCGCTCTGGTATTTCCTTCAACTCATCAACCATGAGGGTATCGCCGGATATGTAGATGCGATAACCGTTCTCAAACTTTTCAGAATCGTCCACAGCGCTGTATCCGAGTTCAATCATCCACCCATTAGTCGGAGGTACAGCATTGAGAATGTCATTTGCGATGGAGAGTGGACCAGGAGGCACGTGCTTCCCGGGCATGCCCGTTATCTTTATGCTTGGCTTTTGGCCGCCCTGGATCTTGTTTGTCTTGACATCCAGCTGCATGGGCTCGAAGAAATCCAGAGCGTGTACGGCAGTGAACGAGTCTTCACCTTTGGCGGTCAGGCAACTGTGAGCATGAGGCGTGGTGATTATGGGTAGTGAACGCTTCAGTTTCTCTTCAACCAGTCGATCGAAGTGATCTTCGTGGTAGTGAGAGAGCAACACAGCATCGATGCGTGGGAGTTCTTCTAAATCGATTGCAGGGTTGGTCTGTCGCGTCGCACTCACCCCTGGACCCAAATGTACATGATCGCCTGCATGGAGAAAGTTTGGGTCCGTAAGAATGCGTGCGCCTTCCCACTCGAGAATAGTTGTTGCAGTCCCGATGAAGAACAAAGTTGCGTTTGTGTTCTCCTCTTTAGCATTGGATGGATGGACCTTGGTGGCTGTTGCCTCTGGCATCTGGTCAGGTACGAGAGCATGCTGCTTAGTAGGGGGGCCCGAGTTTTTGGGGTCGATGACAAGGTGCTTCATGGTGGCAAGCAAATGTAGGTCGTAGTTGTGAAGCAGAATATACCTAGGAGTTGATTATTCTCTTCTCCATGCGGACCAGATGCATGGTGGATAGTGATAAGGAATGCACATAGGAGGCATGATGACGACACAAAGCTGTAACCGTGACGATTTGATGCAGCTCGCCCCTTTTTTTTCCCAGCCGAATCAGTTCAGTTGTTGCCACCGATGGCTCTATCGGACGGATAGTCTAGTGAAGAGGCTGAGGAGGAAGCAGAGCACGGAGGAGCAGTCGCTGGTGAGCCGGGAGAAGCCAGCTGTACAATGGGCCAATGGGGGAAGAGATGGGCCGCGCAGCCAGGCACGGCTACCGGCTGCCATCCCCTGCAACTGCAACTGTGCGCATGCACACTAACAGCCGTTTAGTACACCTGGCACAATGCTGTCTGTGTACAGGCCAGAACCAAATGTCTCACACCGCACTTCACTCCAGCGCTTAGTTGCTTGCCGCGAGATAGCGGCGGGGGTTCCATCGTCCATCGTGCGGTGCACCACATTCCCAGTGAATGTACTCGCGCGACCCCTTCAACGTGCGCAAGCCTCCACCTCCGGCCCTGGGCTACCTCCAAGGCGCCGCGTCGGCGGCCGCGCAGAAAGCGTCCGAGACGGTGCAAAAGGCGGCCGAGTCGCTCCAGGACGCAGACATGTCGTTCAAGCTGCCGAGCAACATTCCCAACTTCGACAACGCCCAGCGTCGCTTCGAGGACCATGTCTGGAACAAGTTCGCCGGCAACGAAAAGGGTCTGCCCATGTACAAAGACAAGCCGGCATCCCACGGCACTCGAGGGGTGGCAGCGAAGTGGTGCCACGGCAGAAAGAGAGTCGCTGTGGTGGTCGTGGCCGTGCTGGCCGCCTTCTACTGGCTGGGTTGGCTGGGCAGCAGCGCTGCATCTGAGGAAGGCGTCGACGGCGCGAGGAAGGAGTGGATGGGCTCAGGCAAGAAAGGCAGGATCGATTGGGAGACGCGGAGGGAGAGCGTCAAGGATGCCTTTCTGCTGAGCTGGAAGGGCTACGAAGAGCATGGCTGGGGTAAGTCGTCCGCCTCGCAATTGTGGATGCAGACTGACAGCGCCGCCAACAGGCTATGACGAGTACCATCCAGTGGCGAGGACAGGCCGATACATGGCTCCTCCGAACGGCATGGGCTGGATTATTGTCGACGCCCTCGATACCCTCATGCTAATGAACCTGACCAAGGAACTCAAGCATGCTCGCGAGTGGGTGTCCACCACACTCAACTACGACAAGGACCAGGATGTCAACACATTCGAGACCACGATCCGCATGCTAGGCGGACTGCTCTCCGCATACTACCTGCAAGACGCCATTCCCGGGATGAAACCCGAGAATGCGAACGAGGAGGACCTCTTTTTGGAGAAGGCCACAGATCTGGCCGACAGGCTGATGGGTGCCTATGACTCGCCGTCTGGCGTGCCCTGGGCAAGCGTCATCCTCAAGACTGGTGAGGGCAAAGCTTCGCATGCCGATGGAGGAGCATCCTCCACTGCCGAAGCCACGACCTTGCAGCTCGAAATGAAGTACCTTGCTTTCCTGACTGGCGAGGCACATTACTGGGAGAAAGCTGAGAAGATCATGGAAGTGGTCGACAAGAACGGCGCCAAGGATGGCCTTGTGCCCATCTTCATATACGCAGACAAGGGCTCTTTCCGTGGCAGCGAGATCCGCCTTGGTAGCCGTGGGGACTCGTACTATGAGTACCTTATCAAGCAGTACCTTCAGACCCAAAAGCAGGAGCCTGTGTATCTTGATATGTGGAACGAATCACTAAAGGGTGTGAAGAATCATCTTCTTGCCTATTCGAAAACCAGTCATTTCACCGTTCTCGCCGAGCGCCCGAACGGCCTAGATGGTCAAATCCACCCCAAGATGGATCACCTGGTCTGTTTCTATCCTGGCACCATTGCTTTGGCTCTGACCGGCGGTCTTACGGTCCCGCAAGCACGCAAGCAGCCTGGTTGGGGCAAGCAACAAGAGGACGATCTCATTCTCGCACGCGAGCTTATGAAGACCTGTATGGGCATGTACCGTGTGAACCCGACTGGGCTGGCTGGCGAAATCACGCACTTTGAACTTGACGATCCGCCCAGGATGTATCGACAAGAAGTCTTGCAGTCCAAATCAAACCTGGAGTTGGATGACGATGCGGACTGGAAAACGGACTTTATTGTCAAACCCGCCGATGCACACAACCTTCAGCGACCGGAGACTGTTGAGTCCCTGTTTTACATGTGGCGTATCACAGGCGATGAGTTATATCGGGAGTGGGGCTGGGAAATGTTCGAGAATTTCGTCAAACACACTATCGTCGAGAACGGAGGGGGCTTCACCAGCGTTAATGATGTGCGCACTGTTCCACCACCAAGCAGAGATAACATGGAGAGCTTTTGGCTGGTACGTCTTCCTTCCGTTCCATACCTCCTTGGGCTGTATTTCTTTTTATTAGTCAGCATCATGAGCAACGTATGGTTTTTTCTGACTCTTAGTACAGGCCGAAACCCTAAAATATTTCTACCTCCTTTTCAGCCCCAACGATTTGCTGCCACTTGACCAAATTGTCCTTAATACGGAGGCCCATCCCTTTCCTCGCTTTGATGCAAGCAAAAAACGCTTCAAGACAGGCTGGAAACGTAATTCACCTGGCGCCAAGGATGGCCCCACGACAAATAAGGTAACACAATCAGCGTCGTAAGAGGGAATAAAGATGGAAAAGAAAAATAAAAGGTCCGCCAGTTATGGTACCAGGCGTTGGAGCGTGCATCTTATTCTGCATCGTGCTGTACTATTCCTGTATACTTCTGGAAGGGTAGAAATATGCATCTATGGCGATTTGGGTCTTGAATTGTTGCAGGAAGATTGATAGAGCTTGATAGGATCGATATGAATGTGCGAGCAATGGGGCAAGGATAGTAGCTCAATGTACATAGATTTCATATTAGAGATATTACTAGCTATGACTAAGTGTGGGAACTTTATGGCCATCTATATCTAATATAGAGAGAAACTATTAGATGCTGCCTTGTCCAGTCGCTGAATTCCATCACCCAGTTCAATGTTTTATGATCTCTGGAGGAGGTTTAAATCATGAACTTATGGTACGAATACCAAAAGAATTAGTTGATCGTTTGCTCAGAGCCTTCGGGTTCACAAGCTCCCATCAGTAAGAAAATTATCCCTATCTATCACACCGTGAATGAAAGCCAACTCCTTGGAAAATCTCTCACATCTTGGCCTGCATCTGGAACACATTCTCCCAATGGTCCCTTTTCACAGGTGCCCTTTTAGCGATCCTGCTCGGAATGCTTGGTACATCATCTATTTCCTCCTTCGCTGGTTGTGGTGGTTGCTCTAGATAGGCGTATTCGCGCCTCCACTCCGAGAGCAAGTCTACGGTGACGTTGCTTCCGCCACACAGCACGATGACGACTTTCTCATCAGGCCGGGGCTTGCGGCCCAGAGCACGCTCAAGCCGACCATCGTAGCACAAAGCCACATTAACACCGCACGCCAATTCCACCATGATGCGCTCGTCGTCGGCCAACCGCCAGCATCCCATGGCAGCCTCGGCATCCGGCAGCACCACGCCGCGGAAATTGGCTCGCTGGGCTACGTCGAGCGTGGTCTGCGTGACGCGGGCGCAGCCCAAGCTGGTGGCCTGGCTAGTGATGCGCGGCAGGGTGACGAGGTGGCCGGCGCGGACGGCAGCGGCGAGTGAGTCTGCGCCCGCCGTCTCGACGCCGATGACTGTCGTGGTGGAGGCCAGGGCAAGGTCTTCCAGCGCTTGAGCTATGCCGTTGAGCAGACCGCCGCCTCCGATCGAGCAGATGACAATGTCAGGCGGGGAGGAGGGCATCTGAGCGGCGATCTCGTGCATGACGGTGGCATTGCCGCACCAGATGTCGGGGTGGTCGAAGGGTGGTGCGTAGATGGCCGCCTCACCAGCCTGGAGAGGATGAACAGTCAGCTCCTTGCCGCAGGGGAGCGCAGTGCTTTGCGGGAGTCGGGGGCGAAGTGTTGGGGGAAGGTACATGGAGATGAGTACCAAAGGGCATGACATACCTGCGGCATCAACTCCTTTCTCATAAAGGTATCGGCATCTGCCCACGCATCTCCATGCTGTAATACCTCATAAGCCCCTGCTGCTTTGATCTTGGCTACCATCAATGGTTTGACTGTCGCCGGTATCACCACAGTGCATGGCAAGCCAAGCGTGCGTGATGCATGTACTGCAGCGAGACCAGCATTGCCGCCAGATGAACAGAAGATGTGTGGATTGGTGATATGCTCAGGCAGCTCTTCAACACGACGGATAATGTAGTTGCCAATACCTCTGTGGAAGCTGTTAGGATGGATGGCGCTATTTAAGTATGGTCGGGACAGAGAGACCGTACCGTGACTTAAATGAGCCGGAAGGCTGCAATGTCTCGAGTTTGAGGAATATTCTGCTTCTACGATTTAGAAATCTCCACACCATTCAAGTTCGGTTGGATGGAAGGGAAGGAATGGATGGTAGGACGCAGTAGGGCTAAGTGTGACCGTACCATCCGGCAGCCTGGGACAGAGCATATGACTCTCTGAGCGGCGTCTCAACCCACGGTTTCGACTGAGCCTGCGACGACTCGAGGAATTCCTTGACAACCATTGTGGCTCTTTGTATGGCAGAAACTGGAGCAGAAATGACAATGGTAGAATCAGGAATGGATGTTAGGAGAGTGCTTGGGTCGATTTTAAGAGCAGCAACGCAAGAATCGGAAAGAGACTACTCAACAAACACAGCCGATAAGGGTGATTCACAGAGAGATATGGTGTATTATAAGCTCTTCACACGGTATCGATAGGGGCCCTCGCGTGTACCCACCCGATTCTCTCCGTCAGTACCGCATACCCCTCTCGCCCATGTATCTATTACCCTATAAAAGCGGCCAATTACCCTATAGAAATCCACGATAAGACAGACCAATCTGCAACAGAGTCTTAATCCGGCCCATGCCTAC
>Ga0247757_10000027_pt1 | contig 103276 bp, 112 predicted proteins | sample UWRJL126311R4_FD_180929 | JGI IMG/M metagenome (GOLD analysis project Ga0247757, IMG submission 180929) | Plant litter microbial communities from Arlington Agricultural Research Station in Wisconsin, United States - UWRJ-L126-311R-4 | ecosystem: Environmental > Terrestrial > Plant litter >...
AGGATATTACAGCGGTCATCTTGAGATGCAACCCCTTGGCATACCCTGCCCTGTCTTCCCGTCTTGATCTTCTTATCAAATCTGGACCAAGCGCCCCTCCAACTAAATATTACTCACAGGGACGCGCCTTTTTGCCTCCATTAAGCATTCACCCTCGTCGTTTGTTTATACTTTTTGCACCTACTTTACACCGTCCAACCACCTTGCAGCTACTACATTGTAGACATCTGCAAGACACCATCACCATACCATGGCTATGTCAACCGTTACCACACAGGCCACCGAGCCCCAGAAACCAGACAACACCACCACCAACAATGCCGCTGCTGCTCCCAGGAAGCGGAGGAGGAGAGCGCCGGCTACGGGCGCCAGCGAGGACTGCTTTGCGTGCCGGAAACGTGGAGTCAAATGCGATCGACGACGACCGTACTGCGGTCAATGCATCGAAATGGGAAAGGAATGCTCAGGCTACCGGACCACGCTGACTTGGGGCGTTGGAGTTGCAAGCCGTGGAAAACTTCGAGGCATGTCTCTGCCCGTGGCCAAGACGCCTACGCAGAACCCCAGCGCCACCCGCGATTCCAAGACGCAGACTACTGCTGCTGCCGCAACCGTCGCTACTCCAACCACCACGGCCGCCCAGCAAAGCCCCTCCCGACTGGAGACGCGGGGAAGCGTTGACTATGGCATCCACTCTCCGACCAGCCCCACCAGCCCGCATCCCTTTTCCGGCCCTCAGGAGTACCAGTATTTTGGCCCTACAAGCCCAATCCCCATCCCCTCACCTACCACGCCCATGGGCTATCCTGTTCCTGGCTACGGGGAGCACGTGGATCCGTTCCACCCGCATTCATCCAAATTGCGTCGACCTCATCTCCACAGGGGTCCTCTGCAGAGGCTCCACACCTCTCTCGCTGTCCCCTTTGAAGACAATGGACTCTCAGCCTCGTCGGCATCGCTTGGTACCTACAGCGACAGCGATTTCCCCTCGCCTGGAGAGTTTCCTCATACGCCTGCTGACGAGTTTCCTTTTACCGACTCTTCTGTTCCTCGATTTTCAAACATCACGTTTCACGATCACAATGCCATGCACGCCATGGAGAATCTTCGTTACCAAGAAAATCCTCATGGGCTTCACATGGCCGACGACGTGAGCTCCAGCATCAGCTCCGACCAGAGCGTGCAAGACTTCAACGAGGTCAGCTCGACCCGGCAGGCCATGGGCCCGCCAGCGTTTCCAGATATTTTTGTTGAGGGGGAAATGAGTTCAAGTCTTGGCGGATTGTCTCAGCCTGGTTTTTCCTATCTCCCCTCGGAGGGTATGTCTTCCATTGGTTCTGGCCCCTTGTCTTTTAACGAATCCCCGCTCACCACTTTCATTCCTCAGAGTCTCTCCACCGCTTCCCACCTTTCCCCGCGGATGCTATACCTGCTGGATTACTACGACAAGTTTATATCCCGGGTTCTCGTGGCTGGTGACGGACCTTCGAATCCGTATCGGATGCACGTGATGCCCCTTGCGATGAGGAGCGAAGGCCTCCGTAACGCCATCGCGGCATTGGCGACCAACAACCTTCGGATGCGCGGTGGCATCGAGGGTCGACGGTTGAGTTATGCTCAGGACTTTGGGCTGCTGCCTGAACATGCATTTTCTCAGATGACGGCTTGGGAGCTGCGGGAAATGCACGGGGAGCCCTCGAACGAGGAAAAGCACTACAAGGCCCAATCCATTACTCTGCTCAACCAGAAGTTGGTCGATCCTGAAGGTGCGCAGGACGACAGCGTCCTGGCCACCCTGCTCATCCTCTGCCTGTTCCACGTATGCGATTCTGGCTTCACCAAGTTCAGAACGCAATTGGCGGGGGTGCAGAAGCTTCTGAGCATGCGCGACGGCACAGTACAGTCGAGTTTCATTGGTTGGATTGAATTTTTCTTTACTTGGTTTGACGTCTTGACGAGCGCTGTTAATGATAGGGAAATGGAGGTACACGGTGATTCCCTAGATATGATGAATCTAACGGCCAACTTGGGAGCGTCGGAGCATCTTTCGGGATGCGAAGGGCGTCTTTTCAAACTCATTGCTAGACTTGGTAGACTGAATCTGCTGAGCCAAAACCGTCCTGTTCGAGAAGATGACGCCACGCCGCGCGCCTCACCACGGCTAAGGCAGAAGGACTTTTATTCATTCACCTTCAGCAACATCGATGGCAACGGGTGGCGGCCTTCGATGCGCGAATCAGACGACCCGATAAGTCCCGGGACCGAGGATTCGCGCTCTGAGTTTTGGAAGGAATGGCAGGACATTCGGACCCGGCTCCAGGAATGGGAGTTCGAGCATCCCGGCGGCAGGCACACCGAAACTGGCATGTCTGGTGTCGCTCTCACCCCCGCGGAGACGGCCATGCTCCACATGAGCGAGAGCTTCCGCTACGCGGCCCTCCTCTACACGGAGCGACTGGCACACCCAGCCCTCTCGTCCAGCGCGCTCAACTTCCAAAGTCTGGTCTCGCAAGGCCTGTACCACATCTCCCAAATCGGCATCACCAGCTGCGTAAACAAGTTCCTGCTCTGGCCCCTGTTCATCATCGGCACCGAATGCGTCGAGTCGGAACACCGTGCCATTGTACGACAGCGGTGCGTCGAGATCCAACGTGAGAGTGGATTCTTCAACAATCTTAGTGGACTGGAAGTATTGGAGAAGGTTTGGCAAGAAGATGACGGCCGGGGGGATGCAGAAAGTCAGCCCCGATGGCAGGGCGTCTTTGGCGCACAGCAGCAGGCATTTAGGTGGAGAAAAGCCATGGACCGCGTTGATGGGGAGTACATTATGATCTGAGCATTGGGCGGATTTTTTTTTTGGAGCACACACGGACATGAAAAGGGCATGTGGCGATTGGTCGGAAATCACGGTATGGACGCTGCTGGAGGGCGTCTGGGATTGGCTGGCAAAAAGATTCATGGCTAACGAGTCTCTTTGCGTGTTTGGCGCAAATAACGGATACATGGTTTGGTTCTCGCATGTTGGTAGGCCGGGCAGGGCATTCTCTTCTCCGTTTGTGTTTTTGTCTCGCGTTAAGGCGGGTATATGGGTGCCCCTATAGCTCTAGGAGGCAGTACGACATGTCTATACGATCTGCAAAAATCTCATGATGCTCACGATGGCATGCAAATGGATAATGCGCGTTGGGCGCGCTCAGGCATTTCTCCAAAACCCACCCAGCGGTGTCTCTCCTCGTAGTTTGGCATGGCACGGTGGCATGCTGACTGCTTGGATGTTGATTGATCACACGTCTTATCGGCGTCAGGTGGGCCCGCCGTCCACGCACACTGACACATGGGCACGCACACACACACACAAGCATAGGTGAGCCGGGCGGATGCTCAGCGGGTGTGGGAACACAAGATGAACTGCTGAGCACCTAGAGGGCACAGGGGAGCCGCGAGCAAGACGACGGCAACCCAATACTGCTAGTGCTCAAACGGAGGAGGGCATCAAGAGCAGCTAGGTTGTTTGGTAGCGAGTCCACCTAGGTGGGCGCCTTTCACATGGCAATTCTTGGTACCACGCTGGAGTTTACCCTCCCCTCCTCTCCCCCTCTTCTCGGTGCGACGCTGTTCAACACGCGGAGGCGGCCCCCAAGTAAGCCAGCCGTGGGTGGGTCGTCTGGCGCGCTGCAGATCGTCGTCCCGCACAGCCACCGAGCAGAGAGAGAGAGGCATGGGGTGTTACAAGCTTTGGGAAGTGGAACTGGTTCCGCTTCACGGCCGGCACCGAGGTCGGTTTGACGTGCGCTGGTTGGCTGGGGACAATTTTGCGTTCTCACGCGGACGCGCGGGGGAGCCTTTTATTTTTCGGGCTGCTCGGGGATGCCGGTTTGAGCGTTGAGGCTCGTATCGGCTTGTCCTGTACAATACAGCTCCCTATGCCCCTGGCTAGCTGCCGCACGTTTGGTGTTGTAAGATGAACAAAGGACGGCGGCGAGGGTGGCGGAGCTGGGGATGACAGGGGGGGGTTGGAATGTGGAGGAGGAGGTGTCGTGACGGGAGAGGAGCTGCTGCAACATGAGAGGCAAAAGCTACTTGACGGGAGTCTGATGAGATGGTGCACGGGGTACAGTAGGCTGTTATCGTTAACGACAAGGGGAATGGATCAGCGATGGTTGGCGAAGGGGGGTGCTGGGTTCATGCTGCACCGAGGTTTACTTTTTGGCGGGGCAGAGGCGATGCAGGAGTAGAGGGTACACATACATAGATGCTGCATACCAGACGGTAGAGGAGGGACATATGCATAAGAATACGCCTAGTGAGTAGGGATGTATCGAGTGCGGGGGACGGGTAAGGCACTCTCCAGAGCGACCGGGGCAGGATACATAGGGGAAACAAAGCACCCCACGCGCACACACACACACAAGACCATCTCCCCGTCTCCCGTCTCCCGTCTCCCATCCCCCATCTCCCATGTTTCCATCCGCCATTGCCATCTGACACGCCGTGGTCGCCGTCGTGGAGCAAGCAGCTTCCCCTCATCTCCGTGCTTGCATGCTTTGCTTTGGCTGTCGCAGGCCCTCCAATTCCCGACGCCGTTTTAGCACGCCGCGACTGCAATGGCAGGGCACCAATGAGGGTGGACAGCGAACTGTGTACAGTACACGAGCTGCGTGGCAGGATGCGCTTCCGGCTATATTGTGGGCGTGAGCGTGAGCGTGATCGAGCTTGACCTGGGAGCGGTTGCTCGTACGTAAAAGGCAGAAGTGGCTGGGCGCTGGGAATACGTCGCAGAATGCCATCATCTCCGCCTGTGTGGCGCGCGTCGACTTGCTGCTCTTGGGTTCTTGGGTGCGACGACCTGGAGAACCTCAGGCACGCCATCCATTCCTCAGGCACTCCCTGCGCTCCCAGGCACTTCTCGCGCACGCCCCCTGCCCAATGACAAAGCCAGGCCCATCTGGGCGCCGCCGTCGATCCGCCACGCCCGTCTAGATCCCACCACCACCACCAGCCCTCAGCCAACCTCTCCACCATCGGGCTCTCCTGGATCGTGACGTCGTGACTTAGTCATCCACCATGGCACAACCTGCACCACCACTGCACCACCTCGTCGCTGCCGTCTGCCGTCTGCCGTCTGCTGTCTGTTGTCTGCTCTCTGCTCCCTGCTGCTGCTGCTACTGCTGCTGCTGCTGTTCTTGTTGTTACTGTTGCTGTTACTGCTGTACGCCCGGGTGGAATGCGACACCCTTCTAGATCCCCCCGACGCCCATGAGATACGCTGTTCCCGTTGCCAGCCTTGTTGCCGCATCTCAGCCTCGTCCATCAGCCTCGTCCGCCCTGCGTCTCTGTTACCGACGTGCTTCTGTTGCACTCATGCCCACCTCGCGGAAGCGCTTCTCAGCACTAAGCCCCGTGACCGACGCGCCGCTGGCATCCGACGCGCCTGTCCGCCCGCGTCAGCGCACCAAAGTGCCTTTGCCTGCCAATGTTGAGAGAGTAGAGCCTCAGCCGCCGCGTCGGCAGCCATCCCGCGCGAGCTCCACCCACGCCAGCACCATCACCAACGCCAACTCTGATGCCATCCATGGCCATGCCGCCCTGTCGCCCTTGTCTAATGCTGTGCTTCCTCCCGGTGTTGGTCTTGATCTGAAACCCCGACGGGAGAAACACGTCGGCCCTGCGCCAGCAGCCACAGGTGCAGAACCAAATGCACGCACGGAGGAAATCTCCATTGATGTACCTGCAGGGGCCCGCGTCCGAAAGGGTTCCGGCCGTGCGAGGCGACTGCCGCCCCCAGGCAGTCCAGGGAACGCGAACGAACCTGGTCTGTCATCTGAGACAGCACCGGCCCATGTTCCTGAACAACAGCCTGGAAGGATCAAAAGAAAGAGGCCTGTACCTCAGCATGTGAAGGTGGATGATGCGGCCGTCGTTAGCGCCTCCGCTACAACGACGTCCGCGGCGAGTTCAAATGTCTCTGCGACTGCTGCCGTCGAAAGAGACGTGGGGGTCACCCTCGTCGATCCCGAGGCCAACGAGGGGCCCGTGGATGGGATGGATGGGGAAGATGAGGCCAGGGAAGCACTGTCGAGGCCACCGCCCGTCAATTCTGATTATCTGCCGCTACCCTGGAAAGGCCGGCTTGGATACGTGAGTGCCTCGCCATGTTACTCTCGCTCCACGCCAAACGCTAACAGGAAATCACCAGGCATGCCTGAACACGTACCTGCGTAACGCTAGCCCGCCTGTCTTCAGTTCGCGGACCTGCCGGATAGCCAGCATTATCGAGCATCGACACCCTCTCAAGGACCCCTCGCAACCGGAGCATGCTACCAAGAACCGCCCGGACAGAGATCAGCCCGCGGATGTTGCACGAGGGCAGAGATATGTCGAGGAGATTGGCCTCGCCAATGCCCGCGACATCATCAAGATGCTGCGTTGGAATGACAGGTACGGAATCAAGTTCATGCGCCTAAGCAGTGAGATGTTTCCCTTTGCCAGTCACGATGAATATGGGTACAAACTTGCCCCATTCGCTGCCGATACCCTGGCCGAGGCAGGTAGAGTGGTGGCCGAGTTAGGCCATAGAGTGACCACGCACCCAGGCCAGTTCACACAGCTTGGATCACCACGTAAGCAAGTCATTGACAATGCAATTCGTGATCTCGTATATCATGACGAAATGCTTTCGTTGCTGAAGTTGCCGCCTCAGCAAGATCGAGATGCGGTTATGATTATGCATCTCGGGGGTGCGTTTGGTGACAAAGCTGCCACGCTCGACCGCTTCCGAGAGAATTATGCTAGACTCCCACAAAGTGTCAAGAACCGCCTCGTGCTCGAGAACGACGACGTGGTATGGTCAGTGCATGAGCTCCTGCCGCTCTGCCAAGAACTCAACATTCCCTTCGTTCTCGACTTTCACCATCACAACATTGTCTTCGATTCGAAGCAAATCCGAGAGGGCACCAAAGACATTGTAGATCTCATACCCGCCATCGTCGAGACATGGAGCAAGAAAGGCATCACACCCAAGATGCACTACTCGGAACCCTGTCCCGATGCTGTCACGGCACGGTCTAGAAGGAAGCACTCACCACGCGTGATGACACTGCCGCCATGCCCCAACACCATGGATCTTATGATTGAGGCAAAAGACAAGGAACAGGCCGTCTTTGAGCTCATGCGTACGTTCAAGCTCCCGGGGTTCGATCTCTTCAACAATGTCACCCCCCACGTCCGTCAAGACGAGAATAGGCCATGGAAGCCAAAAGCAAAGAAGGTTGCAAAGAGGGGCAGGAGGAAAGATGTGGATGGGATGGACTTGGTGGAGGCCAAGCTCGAAGAAGAGGAAGAGAAACCTCCACCAATGGTCGCCGAGGAAGACGTGGCCATGGGCGGCCCAGAGAGGCGAGTGTACTGGCCTCCGGGTATGGAGGACTGGCTTCGGCCGCCGAAGCGCATCGTCAAGAGCAAAGAGGACGCGAAGGGTGGAGCAGCACCTGCTCAAAAGAAGAGGAAGGTTGCGGGTGCCTCCACAGCTAACAGCGACGGCGTTGCGTCGATCAATGGAAAGGTGGCCAATGAAGGTCGGGTGGATACGAGGATAGCGATCAAGAAGGCCATGGGCAAGCGGGGAACGACTGGCTCCGCGAGGAAGAGGGGGATGGGGAAGGCTGCTCCAACGCCTGAGCCGTCCGACGAAGAGAGCGACCCACTTGCTAGCTTAGGCGAGGATGAGGACAGCGCAGATGGTGGAAGCACGGGAGGTGCTTCTCCGAGCCAGAGTGCAGCAGCTCCACGGCCGACTAGGAAGAGGTCTGGAAGGGTCTCTCAGCGCATCAACTACAAGGAAGAGGAGGCCGACGAAGTGAGTGTGTGAAGGCACATGTGTACATAGTGTTGCCTGGAGATGGAAGTCACTTGAAGCCAGCACCGGGATTGTGCGTGGGCGCCTGGTGGATTGCATACATAGACAGTACAGCTACCGTATACACGACGGTGCATGGTGGAGGAGGCCATGTACCTAATTTACACAGTTGTCGAAGACGAGCAACGCGGTGGCGTCCACTGTTTCCCAGCGTCCGGAGGAGAGGGAGAGGGCGCGCTTGGCCGCGGTGCCGACTTCCTGCCTTGGCTGTCGTGATTCGAAACGAGATGCGATGGCAATCATGGCGCAACGTTCAAGCTTCGAGCGTCCAGCTAGCGGCCTCGAGGTGATGCAAAGCATTGGTGTGGTGTGGTGCGGCAGGACGTCCATGTACCTAGGCAGGGCCCCGCATTGGAGACCGTGTGTGCCGGCTAGCGTGAAGGATGGGCATGGGCCAAGCTTCAGTCAAGCTCCACCAATGCTCACCGCTTCCTCATGTCGTGATGCAGCTGGCTGGCCGGCGACAAAGGGGTCGCGGCACGACCATGGCTGTGGCTGCCGGGCCCGCACGGCCTAGAGCGGAAGCAGAAGTGTGTCCGCGGGGCGGAAGAATGTTCGACGGCTTCGATGCAGCATGGGGAAGCGCCAGGGTCTGTGGGACTCTCCTCGCTGGCGAGCCTGGGCTTTTGCGCGCGCCTTTGTGGCTCCGGGGCTGCGACTGGTGTAGGGAAGTGCGAGCTGATCGCGGCGCAGCGATTGGGGGAGCCTGGAAGACGGCCTGGCGAGCGCGCGGGACGGGTCTACGCAGCGTGTATGTAGACAAGAATGCGCATGCGAGGAGCCATTTTCGGCGCCTGCACACGGACGCGGTATGGTGGGCTCGGCCATGGTCGTCTTCGATGCCCCTCGATGCTCCGACGCACAACGGATCCGTCCTGCATGCCAGGCCCCGTCACATGCAGCCAGCCAGCCAGCAGCGAAGTCGTTCTCCTGGCCAGGGACTGCAATGCCTTCGCACCCGCCCTCATCGATTGCCGCTTTGGGCCGCTAGCAAGGTGCGAAGACGTTGTTCCTTCACGAGCTTTCCATCGAGAGCTTTAGGAGCCTGGGGAATTGGGAGCTCGGGAGTCGGCGGCTTGTGTCGGCGTTACACTCTGCTCTTATCGGCCTGCATCTGTCGTGCAGCGGGGGGTGAGTGGGGGTTGTGAGGAACATGTCTTCCTCACTCCATGTGTGTGATCGTCCATGTCTGTGATCGTCCATGAATCGATAAAAATAGACGTCCGTGAACCATCCTATTGACTCCATTTCATGAAGCCAAACACAGCATTCAGCACCACCCCCATAGCAACAGCCAGCTGTCTTCTTCTCGACCACACACCCTCTTCCCTAAACCCCCACACCAGGGCCCCCAGTGGCCAGAAGAAGCCCGTCAGGTACCCCCAAAGCATGTCATCAAGCCCGCCATCACTAACAGCAAACCCCTCACCCCATCCGCCGTCGCCTTCGCCCATTAGCGCCGCCGACCCGTCACCAACACCAGAATCCAACCAGCGGTCTTCGAGCGCCCTGATTTCTGCGAGTGATGAGGGCATAGTGTCCGGCGTGTGTGTATACGATAGATTCTGCTGGAAGCGCATACGAAGGTCGGCAACTTCTTCAGCCGTAAAGCCGGCGGAGAGGAGCCGGTCGAAGCCCTGCGGCGACGGGTCGGCAGGCGCAGCTGTTGTGCTATTATTTCTTCTTCCTCTCCTTCGTCTCGTGCCATCGTCATCGTCTGCAGAGCCGCTCCCAGCGTGTCGAGCAGAGGCCGAAGTGACAAGTTGCGACTTCAGCGAGGCTTCCGTCGTACGCGCAAGTGTAGCTTCCTCGGATAGTTCGCTTGGTGACAGCGCGTCGCCCAGCGAGCAGTGTATGTAGTAGTTTTTGGCTTCAAGGGACGGGCCTGGGACAGGCTGCTTCCCCTTGCTCCTACTTGCTAGCCCATTCCCATTGTGCGTCTCGACTGGCCGTTGCGGCGCCGGTAAGCGTAGTGAGCCCGAAAGAGGCGCGCTATCAGGAAGAACTTTTCCTGCATAGATGAGGCGGATTCGGGCGCAGGCCTCATTTGGGGACAGATGTGATCGGATGAGTTGTTTGAGCGAGAGAGTAGTTATCGTACTTGGCGAACCGACGGTGAGAGACAAGTCTGGTATGGAAGACGCGAAGCGGATAATCAGATGGACTAGCTGGTCCGGAAGCTCCACCGTCGTTTCCATAGTACAACGCAGTTTCTGATGCGTTACCACTGCAGTATGGTAATGACGGAGTGTAGAGAAGCATTGAGGTCGCCATTCGGAGCTTAGGTCTTGGCATGTATGTACATCACTATCGATAGCACCGGGCCCGATCGGTCCACACCAATTCGAATCAAACTTTTGTTCCCCCTCCGTACATTCAGCACGCCTCCCCGACTACAACATCTGAGAAAGCTCACTCGCGCTCTAGGAAATCTTTCATATACTGGCAAGGGAGCATCATCAAATGGGAATGACAAACTAGGCCAGAGTTCAGTGGACCAGCCCCCTGTCCATACGAACCGCGACGTACTGTATACCGTTCCCTCTTCACAACTAAGAGACCCTGTTATAAGACTTTGCGACACTAAGCATTAGAGGCTTATAAGTGAGGCAAGAGGCTGCATTGCAGAGTTATTCCGATTTATTATGCTGCCTCGAGTATAACTCTTGTCACAGCTTGATTCAAACTCCTAATCGACCCAAGTAAAACTACAACCCACACTGCATGTTTTAAGATTAGATTAGACACAACAATGAGCAATAGTTTGAATTCGATATTGTACTTGGATACACCTTTTTAATTAGCAAAGGATGAAACTGTTAAAGGGTCAACACTACAAAACTACACGAACAAAGTATCCAAAGTGATCGACTAAAGTGCTTTGTTACCAACACTACGCAGAGAAATATGGTACGCTCTCTTGCCCAAACACTAGAATAAGAATCACCAGCCTTGAATTTGCAACAGAGTGATCTTTTTTACTCTCTTGCACTTTTGTGGTTCGAAGTTTGTGATGGTGACCCGATTGCAAAGATCACAGAATATAGTAAATAATTCTGCATCTAGCAATAACTGATATGTCATTCCCGATACAGCACCAAAGGGCTGTGTTGGTATAGCAAGATTTTAAGTTAGTGATCTAACAGCAAAGAGAATACAATTACTCCAAGCGTCGTAGTTTTGGGCGTTGGACGGGTATCCTTAAAATGCCACTGACCATTCCCACTCCAGATGCATAGCAGTACTTTTACTCCCGCGTGACCTGCTGCCTCTTTGCCTATCACCTCATTACAATCATCTGCAAGCAGTGGACGTACACTCCTTAGATATATGGGAAGAGTTTTAAGTTAACAGCGTTTTCACTATTACAGGCCCCTAAATAAATTGAGGCAAAGCGGTCATAGTGTTAGAGCTGATGAAACTTCGCAACAAGAACTTCATCACTAGAACAAATCGATCATATTCCATCAGCACCTATTTTATTGACCCTCAACACGGTAATCATCCAACGTTGTTGTCTACGACATGCAACAGCAGCACCGGGCGACGTCGAGAAGGCAAGTACCCATCTTTTTTTGCAAATACTTTACATGGCTTTAATATGTATTTGATTTTTTTCATACAAGTGTTCATCTACCACTGGAAATGCGGTCATTCCACGTTTGAAAGGCATCGTATCAAGTCGGCCAGAACGTATTTGAATGCTTTTCCTAAAAGGCCTCGCAGTGCATAAAACCTCAATTGCACGATTTGTTCTATCCTCTGCTAACGCAGGTGTGCTTTGCCTACAGTTCTGCTATGGATCTTTGGGAGTGCCAAGTATAACTATATTTTCGTTACAGGGGATCCAGTACATAAAGCCTTGATGGAATTCGTAACGGAAAGAATAGGGGATATGAATGCTCTCGAGCTTGAGCTTAGAAGAGCATCGGGACTTAGAGGGGAGCGGACATGGTTCGCTGGTTGCCCAAGGGCATCAGGTGGGAATTATGCTGAAAGTGAACGCCGAGGAATGCTGTGCTGAATTGATAATGCTGCCACAATGCGAATGAATATGAAGCTTTACGAGACGCTGAATGATTCTCCACATCCACACTGCTCGGCTGCTTCTTGTTAGCGAAGCTAATGAACACAAAAACGGTACTCACTTATATTAGGGTTCTTGAAAACGAAACGCTCGTTAAGTTTATCCTCAAGCCAGTCCATTTCGCTCCCAATTATATTCAGTAAAGCCTTATTGTCGATAAGCACCTTGACACCATCCTGCTCTATTTGCTCGTCAAGCACCGAGGGCTTGTCTACATATTCCAAATGATATGCCAACCCAGAGCAACCTTTTGCTTTTGTTCCTATCCGTATAAGCTTTGGTTCTGGTTGATTCAGTAGCTCCCTTAAATGCGACACGGCTGATGGCGATAACTTTATGGTAGCTTTGCGTGGGCCGAAATTGTATCGCCGCAGTCGATGAGATTTGGTTGCTGGTGCAGGTTGAGATTTCTGCGCTTCATCTCCAGACACGCTATATTTGACTTGCTCTTGCTCTACATGGGGGTTTGGCTGCTCCTGAGGGGTCGGTGACAGTATTGAAGTGTCGAGGTCGGTATTGGTTCCGGCTATGGATGTATCGGACACCCCCCAATTGCGCGGCGGAGGTTCAGGATGGAGGTTCGAAGAATTATGTACACTAAATGTCTGCAGTAACCGCTTTGAAGATTGCCAGTGAGGATTTGCCGTAGAGAAGCTGCGCAGACACTGCAGACATGAGCGCGGAGCTGATGACTGGGCGGCGAAGGTGGACAATGCAAACACGGGAACACGCACAAACGAGCGTGTGGCGCGGGAAAGTGACATGGTCGTAAAGGCACCGAGGGCTTGGTTCAGAGCGATCAGAAAGAGATATGGGGGTAGGGCGCTGAGACTCGACACTTGAGTTGATGTTTGGTGTTCGGGTGTCGACGAATTCGCGTAGCGCTCGATGTCATCGGCGGTCTGTTCCGGCATTGAAATGGTTGGGGCGATTACCAATCCTACGGACTCCCATTGGTTGGTTGTCACGCACATCCTCACCATCACCACCAGAGGAGCAAAACCCTTCTGCAGTATCATGTTGGCGAAACTGTCTGTCATTAGTGGCCCTTGGTTTTCGAAAGCCTCCATCCGTGTGTTTGGTGACTTTTGTTGCAGAGCGTCTGCTTGCGCCTTTTGGTTGAGCCGAAAGGGGTCCGCCAGATCTTCAAGTAGGATGGACGTAGGTCAAGTTAGCAAAGCTAGAGTATGCCATAGCAGCTCCAGTGCAAGCACGTATACCAAAGCAGGGGAAATCGGCCTGCACGTGACAGCCTGCTGGCGTGGGAGCTTTGCTGTTCGGCGGTCCCTTCGAGTGCTTGAGTGTCTACCAGACGCACAGACCCACAAGCTCTGCCAAGGCTCCACTAGCGTAAAAATCTAAGCGAGAGCACCATGAATTTCGAACAGCGTTTGATCCTTAACTTCAAGCCCCCACTCGCCGACAACAGGTTGCACCAGAAGGCACGACTTCAGGTATGTTCTATGTCTATCTACATCTAGGGGCAGACTCTCGAGTTCGCCATCTATCGCCCGGTCCACGGCCACCTCCCGCCGGCCTTGTGCAGCCCTGCGAACATCGAAATCGGCAGCGAAGGTTTCGATAGCACCCTTCGACTGGCTTGCTCGTTGGGCGCAAGGCAAAGCCACAGGCACTGGGACACATTGGGATATCTGGCATCCGCTGTCATTGAATTGGACCCTATGGAATCGATGCTAACTCCTTGTATAGCAGTCTTCTGAACTACCGCAATCATGGGGTATCTATATTCTCCAAACCATTGATTCCATCTTGGTTGCTAACTTCACCAGTATCTCTCGCGATTCTCGTCACAAGCGCTCTGCCTCTGGTGCGAAGCGCGCATACTACCGCAAGAAGAGGTATGCATAACCCGATCGCTTCTACAGTCATGTCTGACATGACTTTAGGGCTTTCGAGAAGGGTCGCCAGCCTGCCAATACCCGTATTGGCGCTAAGCGTATCCATCTTGTCCGCACCCGTGGCGGCAACCGCAAGTTCCGTGCTCTCCGTCTGGACTCTGGCAACTTCTCCTGGGGCTCTGAAGGTGTCGCTAAGAAGACCCGTGTGATCGGTGTCGTCTACCATCCTTCTAACAACGAGCTTGTCCGTACCAACACACTCACCAAGTCCGCCGTTGTCCAGATTGACGCCGCTCCTTTCCGACAGTGGTTCGAGGCCCACTATGGCCAGTCCCTGGGCCGTAGGCGACAGACCAAGGCCGGCGAAAAGGAGGAGGAGAAGAAGTCCAACAGTGTTCAAAAGAAGCAGGCTGAGCGTTTCAAAGCTTCTGGAAAGGTCGAGAACGCCCTTGAAAAGCAGTTCGAGGCAGGTCGTCTCTTTGCCGTCGTTTCTTCCCGTCCCGGCCAAAGTGGTCGTTGTGACGGATACGTTCTCGAGGGTGAGGAGCTTGCTTTCTACCAACGTCTCCTCAGAAAGTAAAGAAATGTGTTTGGGGATTCTTCGGTGCATCGGTCTGGGTAAAATGGGTGTCTATTCACGTATCTGGTCTGCATAGTGCTCCGAATGGATATGGCAAGATAATGCCGCTTCTAGATACCACGAGCTTATGAATCATGGGTTCTTCCACGTCAAGTGATATGCCCGCAGTGCTTGTCTAGGCGTCCTTTCATTGTAAAAGTTCAACGGTGATCAAATTACCATTCTTCGATATTCACTATTTATTTTCAATGCTTGGGATATTATGGAATCGGAAACCACCGCCGAGCTGATGGCACACTGGTTCACATAATATTGTTCAGAGCTTAATTTGCTAAATTTGAGCGCATGTTCATACAAAACACAAGATATTCAAAGGAGTTCTTGTTGAGTTGCATCCCAGAGAGCTTCCTACTGCTCCACTACTGGTATGACTACTTAGAGTATCATCCTAGTACAGGTCTTCCTCGATAGAGAAGATGTCAATTAACTGTATGCACCATTGCGAATACTTCAACTGTAGATAGGACACGGGCGGAAAAGCAACTGATACCTAGGATCCAAAGTTAAGCCAAATTTGATAGGCGCTTTTGGCCTCGTATACCACGGTTGTATGGCAAACAATGCAGTAGCGAATCGATGTGACGATGGGTTTGTAGAGAAAGGGGTTGAAATGCTTCAAGTCCCGCCTTTAAACAACTCAAAAGCTTCTGCAAGACCACATTTGAGATGATATCGTTTGAGTCTCTCCTCCGCTTCATCCGTCGGGCTCATGTCGCCTCTGCCGCTGTAGATCATCCTGTCGTAAGGGCTAGGTTTAGACATTTCTTCAAATGGCTCACCACTAAAGAGCACTCGTAGATTGAGCCAGATAGGTATGGTTTTAGAAGAGGAGTCTTGGTCAAAGAGCTCAACTTTCATCGCTGCATGTATGCGCCGAACTAAAAGAATGAACAATCAGTATGTTTCTCCATGAACGTTTCAGTGGTTGACCTACCGTATGGGACCCAAAGCTCTTCTTCCTTCCTCGCAAGGCGTCGTCCAAGTCCTTTAGCCATGCTATCTAGCTCAAAAATGATGTGTAGGCTATCCAGGCTGCGGTAAGCACATTTCAGCTCTGCGTACCCGCCGTTGGCAATCCATTGTAAAGGGTAGAACGCTCGAACACGGATGACAAGGTTTCGAACCAAGTACTGACAGTCACGTGGAAAAAGCGGAATCGTGTAGTTTGGAGCTGGATTCATTTCAAAACAAGGAGCAGTGATTTCGAACGAGTTGGCGCCGTACAATATAACCTTAGTCTCAGCATGAATCTTCTTGGAGACAGACAGAATATGGGTATTTATAGTGCCAAATCGACAAACGCGAAACTTGGACCCATCGACGGCAAACTGTCCGAGTGCATATGCGATGCCTGGAAGAAACTCGCGAGGCTCAGTATATATATATGGCGTCTTATCTGTACGATATCCAGTGTGTTTTTGACGCACGCATATGATAGCTGGCACAACAAGAAGCAACCTGTAGATCCGGTTGCGAACGTTTGGCGGTAAACTCATAAACGGAAAGTTACCGTGGCGATTGAAGAACTGGGGTGAAAGTCCTGTATGGGAGCCCCAGCTAATCGAGGCAGAAAAGTCGGAGATGGCTGGACAGCGTATGGACAAGGGACTGACAGAGCTGGTGTCACTGGCTTCCGAAACCGTGATACCATAGGTCTCATTGTCCTGGATCTCATCGTAACCAGACAAGGCATCTTTCTCTGTGTCCTTAAACTGCTGTAGGCGCTTGCGCTTCTGCTGGGCGACATCCTCGAGCCAACAGGGAATCCGTTTTTGAGAGCCGGCTGTAGAAGATGGTGTAGGGAGCTGGTAATGCACTTCTAAGTTACCAGGGGGTGTGCTTGGAATGCTAGTCTCCATGGCCGTGACTGGAAGATGGTACTTAACACTAGTTCTTTGGTATTGACTGGAAGAGTCGCGTAGAAACACCTAAGGGTGCATAAGGTACAAGACATGAATGCGAAGAGAGTGGTTGTACTGTAAGTAGAAGAGATTAGCGTAGTAGTGAAGGTGAAGGTGAAAGTGAACCCGGTCATCTGCCTGTCATAGCGCGATCAGCTATCACTAACAGCGTTTGTCACATGAAGGTAAAGAAAGCCTTTCTACATTGTAATTGGAAATTATATGGCGAAGCGAGAAGTTCTAGTCCCCATTTGAGCCTGAAGATGCAGGATATCCAGCTTGAAAAAGGCGTGATAACCTAGCTTTACCGACGAGAGTAGTATCGGTTCGCGAGACAATAGACACCTATTATACAATGGCTATGAGTAAAAAAGGAAATCGGGGCCGGGGCAAGCCAATCTCATGATAAATATGAATTAGTAGTCACTGGATCGCCATCAATGTAAGGATTTTGTCTCTAACGAGACTCTAGACTTGGTGTTAAATCACGGCCTTGTCTTACAATGAATATGAGAACAGGAAATTAAGCTCGCTGGGCCTTCGAAGTCGTTCTCGACGCTCAGGCCAACTCCAACCCGATGCATGCTAGCGCAGTCTTCGCCGAGCCCGGGAAAGAACCTCATCCTCACAACCCACAGCGCACGACGCAAGCTTCCACTCCATCGGTCGCCATCCTCTCTCTCCTCAAAAATGTATTCCAGTCGAGCTCTTACCTCGGTCATCCGTACCACCGCTTCCCGTACCCCAATTGCCTCCCGCTTTGCTGCGACGCGGAACTACGCTCAAGCCGCTGCTCCGAGCAGCCAGACCACCAAGCCTCCTGTTGCACTCTTTGGCATTGACGGAACCTATGCCAGCGCTCTGGTACGCCTTATTTCTGCTCAATTGAGGTTGTCCGTGATGAAAAAGCGATGCGGGAGCCCCCAATTACTGCTATGGAGGAGTGGCTAACAAATTTCTCTATTTTAGTACACCGCGGCTGCAAAGACTAATGCTCTTGACTCCGCTGCTAAATCTCTCGATGCGCTTGCCGGAGTGTTCAAGAGGGATGCTAAACTTTCCGCTCTACTGAGCGCTCCCACTCTGTCTGTGACAGACAAGCAGCAAATCATCGCGGAGCTTCAGAAGCACCTTGGTGGCCAGGACAAGGATGGCATTGTAAAGAATTTGTTAGAGACTCTGGCGAACAATAACAGGCTAGGCGTCTTAGAGGGTGTGGTGGAGAAGTTCGGCACTCTGATGGGCGCCTACCGGGGCGAGGTTGAGCTGACTGTTACTAGTGCTGCGGTATGTGGATTTTCTCTCAAGAGGCAGACGTGCCATCAAGGTGCATGTAATATTGTTTGATTTATACTAAGCCGTTCCAGCCGCTCGATAACCGTACCCTTAACCGTCTCGAATCTGCTATCAGCAAGTCGCAATACGTTGGCCAGGGCCAGAAGCTCAAGGTCGTTTCCAAAGTCAACCCCGATATCCGAGGTGGACTAGTTGTGGAGATTGGTGATCGTACTATTGATCTATCTGTTTCCTCCAAGATAGCTAAGATGAACAAGCTTCTCAAGGACACTTTGTAAATATAATGTACTTCGGAGGTTACGTATAGTGGTGACCCAGTGAAAGGAGATCTTGTATTCTAGCTAGAGTAGGAATGCGGAAAAAACACATTTACTTCATTACGTTTCTACATGCAAATAAAGAGTTCAGCACATCATGTCATACTAGGGCGGCATTTATGGGAAGACAAGAGTTAAACGGCATCTAACTATCTAGCTCGTCTTCAGTCTTACATATCGCATGTAAAAATTGCTTGGATGACTCCGTAATTGCTTACTTGCTTAATTGCACACCGATGCTGCGGGACTGGCTAATGCCTGTCAAGTTCAAGTATCTCCTCAATGCGAGATACATCTATCCAACTGTTGACCTAGGAATTAGGAGTTATCCTCGCAGACATACTGCTTCGTCACGGTACAGATCATATTTGTGCCCTCGGACTGGCGGCATGATAACACGCTGGTAAAGAGGAGCGTAAAGATGCACCGTATACATAGCGTATATGTGGTTATTACTAGTTTGAGTAGATTGTTCTAAGGTTTCTGTAAAAGCACCTACAAATGGCTCGAAGAAAGGGGCAAAAGAAGTTGTTATTGTAACTTACAATAATGCCTACCGTGGCGTACCTGCCATTGGCACAACCATAATTCAAATGCCATGCTGACAAATCCAGCAATGCAGATGCCCCCAGAATCACTTACGCTGGTTGCTCCCAGGCTGAACTCGCGGTCTTCCTTGGGCACATTGTCTGTGATTTCGGCAAACGTGCTGACGTATACCAAGCCGCCAAGAAGCCCTTCCCAGAAAATGATTATACAAACAACGTAAAAATTGGGAAGAAAGTTGAACATGGCGTGGAATGTTAGAAGACCAAGGTTGGCTACTTGGAGGAGCGAGGGCAGGTATAGGTCTAGGTGAGATTGAAAGGTGAGATCAAGTCATAGAGATGTCGCGTCAGCTAGAGCTACTCACGGTGAAATCTAACAAAGGGAGTAGAGGATCGCGATATGAAAACGCCCATCTGGTAGATGGCGTTGTAGGTGGAATAGAAGGATCGATATTCATCGAAGGGGCTGGATTTGAGGGGAAATAGCAGGGTAGGCGCGACCCCTTGATTGATCGTGTATTCGGCGATGTAGACTAGTAGCAAAGGCAGCATGCTGAAAGGACGTTAGCCTGGAATGGAAAATGCGGGAATCGGTTGGCATGGCATACTAAGGAAAGAACAATCCCCTTGCACGCTCCAGATTAGCTTTGAAGCTTCGTAGATGTGACGCATGGGTTTTGCTATTAGGCGACGTGAGATTGCGATCAGAAGACGGATGCACTGAGGATGCCAGAAGATGTTCGTGTTCAAAATGACGTTGCAAGTTTTCAGTCTCTTCGGGCGTCTCGTCATCGTCGTTGATCGCTTCGTACTCAATAGGCGTAGGGATAGACAAACGAAGAGGGCCACTTGGTAGAATAACAAAGAAGCTTATCAGCATTATCAACGGCAGGAAGGAAAAGAAGAGTAGCGTGTTTCTGGGGCTGAACTGTAACGTGTTTGTCAGGATCGCATAGGCTCCAGCTCCAATCAAACCGGCTCTGGAAAGACTGATCAGCTGCCAACCCTAAGAATGTGTAGGGTTATCGAATCGAGGAAGATTCCAACTACGTACCCACCAGTCCCGCTGCTCCAGCTAGCTAGGGCAAACTGACCATAGTAATGCGTCAGGCCCAGGAAGCTTAGTTCTCCACCACCGCTACTGAGGCTGGCCAGCATCACGCCGCACATTTTTATGCTAATGGTCCTGGTATCTTGCAACTGAGGGGTGAGTGCGATGACCAGCATGCCGCATGCAGACAGGGCACAGAAGATGAGGATGCGGATAGCGTAGGTGATCCTGTGAATGAAGTACGGGGCGCACAGTTTGGTCACGAAGGATGGAACAACATCGGCGAGGAGCACCAGACCCTTTGGAACGCTGGGGCCGACGAGATCGAGGGCCGACGAGAGGATGATGACATAGAGCACATTGTTGATGAGGCCTGGGACGAGATGGTAAGCTGGGGATTCAAATGGCAGGTCGTGGGGCCAGACATACCAAACAGCCAAAAGGCGGCGCAGACACGAGGATCGGCACCTTTGAAGACGGCCTTCAAGCGGGCCCAGTAGAGCTCGCGCGAGGCGGAAGGCGATCCAGGCATGGGTAGAGGCATGGGAGCAGGGGCCGGAGCGGCGACGGGGCAGCGATGGGCAGCGCCTGAGTGTAGGGTAGCAAGGTCCCGACGTTCACATCGCCGGGTGACCTGCAGACGATGAGGCTGACGACAGGGATCGGGGAGCAGCAAGAGGCTGTGGAGCCATGGCGGGTCACAGGCAAACAGGAGGAGGACGTGGCTGCGGTGGCTGCAGTGGACGTGGTGGATGCGGGGATGCGCTTGTGCGCTTGTGCGCTTGGGCGGCTGCAGGGATAGCAGCAGCGCCGAGTAGGCGTCGTTCAATGTGTGGGCCGCCGTGGGCCACTTTGGCCGATGCGCCAATGGGCCCCAGAATGCACTTGCATATTGTGTGCCATTCTTGTTCTTCTCGTCGTCGTCGTCGCCGTCGTCGCTCTGCTTTCCTCGCCGGCACCGCGCGACCTGTCCACGCCATGACTCCCAGCCTCTCCTTGCTCTCCTCGCCGTGCCAGTAGCCTTCGTTGGCGCTCCTCTGCCTTGCTGCCCTCCTGCCTGCCCGTCCATCTCGTCCATCCTGTCCGTCGTGCCGCTGTCTGCTGCCCCAGCTGCCCCAGTCCTGGCCTGCAACCACTCGCTCGCCCACTCTCCAAGCCATTGCAGCGATGGATGCCCGCCAGCCGCACCCTTTTACGCGCGCAAACCACCAGTCGCCGCCGCAGCTCCCGCCGTCGACGCCCTTTGGCAGCTACCCACCGCCCGCCTCGCAACCACAGCCGCCTGTGCACGTTCCCTTTTCCACCGACCTGTATCCCTCGTCTCGCCGCGACCCGTTCCTGCCTGCGACTGCGCAGCATGTCCGCCGCAGTAGCCATGGTGTTTTGGGCTCGGACCATTCGTCCCAGGTCGATAGACACCCAGGGTGGGGAAATGCAGGTACGCTGCTCTTCTAGAACCTCGTTAGCACTTGGACGACGCCGTCTTCCTCGGATGCATGCGTAGCAAGCTGGCAGAGACATGGGCACCGGAGACACTGGGTGGGCAAGCCCTGCTGCCGATCTGCTGCTCCCTGCCGAGGCGCTGCTACAATTGCTGTGTCTGCGTGTCCCACCAGCTGTGCGCCGCCACCGGCAACAAGAAGCAACAGTCGTCCTGACACACCGCACGCACACGCACACGCACACGCGCTGCTGCTGCCGCTGCTGCTGCTGCTGCCGGTTGCGAGTGGCAAGGGATCGCATCATCATCATCCATTTCTCTTTTCCCGCACCGCTGGCACGCTAAGCGACATCCTCCCCTGTCGTCCTAACCGTTTCCGAACTGATCATGCTCTAGCGCGCCCGCATGCCGTCGGCCATGTCTCCCATCACCACAGCGGTCCTCCTCCACCGCCATCTATGAACACCTCTCAAGGCGCTCCAGGCCAGTCGCAGTACGACTTCGACTCTTCTCGCAGGCGTTCGTTTGGCGGCGCAAGCCCCCCCAACCGCTATCGAGGTAGGGTTCTTGGTCGCCGCTGCTCTCTCCCACGTAGCATGCTAAGCATAGTCAGGTCTTCCACACGAACCTCCACCGCCGCCATCCTTTCCGCGATCGCATATGCCACCTCCATCGTCGCCCCAGCAACAACATAGCCATGCATCGCAGGCATTACGACCACCGTATCCGTCCGCCTTTGGGCCAGGGCGAGAACTTCCTGGTTTGGGACAGGCCCATCGACCTGGAAGCAGCATGTCCATCTCATCCCTGATTGGCGGCGGTGACACAGTTGTCCCGAACCAGACGTCGCAATCACACCCATCACCTCCCACCAATGCGCCGCTGTCAAACAGTCACACCATGCAACCCCCATCGCCCAGACATGGTCTTGCCGCCGTCCCTAGATCTGACTTTCGGACATTTCGCCGTCAGCCCTCTCCCGACCGTCATCCGTACGGCAGCAACAATTCAAAGGGACCAGAAGGAAACCCCCATGTGGCTGGGTCGCCGCCTCGGTCCTACAGCAGTATCCAGGGTTCACCAGATCACAGTCGTCCTCAGCTACCACACACGTCACAGCCATACAAACCAATGGTTTTTCAAGGTCAGCGCGCATACCCAGCTACCCCAAATGATGCATCCGCGACAGACCAGCGACAGCATCCCGCAACGCTGCCGCCACGACCGAACAGCCAACCCAGTACCGCTGGTCTGCCAGACCAAGGACCAAGGGCAACATATGAGACGACAGGGCAGCTGCGCTCTTCGTATGGCCCTCCGGAGGAGCGCCGCAGGACGTTGGGAGAGTCGCATCATTCTCGACCGAATGCTGCAGAACTTCTCGGTGTTAATTCAGAGGCTTGGTCAGACCGAGATCGTCCTTCTACTGTTCAGCCTGTTTCGCAGTCTGCCTTTGGCCCGCCGAATGACACTCATGGCTCCAATGAGCCTCATGCTCAACGCCGTCTATGGCGCCATACTATACCAGAAGAGGCGGGACGAGAAACCAGCGAGGGTAGACGGGAAGAACAACCCCCGTTATACCGTGCCTATGGCGGATATTCCGCACCACCACAAGGTCCTTCACCTTATGGCGGGCCTGGTCCCGAAGACATGGTCCGTGGAAGGAGCTTAGATCATTTGAGTCATCGGGTTGTAGAACAATATCACGCTCCACCCACATCCGATCCTGCCTCCGCCGACAGGCAAAAGTCTGAACAGCTTTCGCGCTCCTTATCTGGTGGCCCGGGGTATCCTGCTCGGTCTCTCTACGACCAGCATCACGCTAAATCGTACCTAGCCTTTGGACCGGATGCCAACCGTCGCACTGGCCGAGCATCACCGCTTCCTCAAGCCGTCCAAGGGGCTCAAGCGCAGCCTTTGTCAATCGGCAAAGATCCGCACGTAAAAAGCGAATTCGGACGAATGTTCTCTGGTCTGGGCGGGTTGGGAAGCTCTACTCCTTCTAGAGGAAGTCCCATGCCTCCAGCTTCACATGAATCTCTTCCTCCAGGAACCGATGTCAGCGAACATATCCGACTCCAAAGAGTAAACTCACAAAACGGGAAGAAGTCTAAGCGGCTTAAAGATGAGGATGGGTTGGATATGGAGAGCATTGATGGACGAGGCACTCCTCTCGGGGTGCGAGGAATGAAACGAAACAAGCACGCTCATCCAACACATCACCATCATCATCACCACGCTCATCCTCACCAGTAAGTATCTTTAAGAAACAATGTACATCGAGCTTACATGATTCCAGTCATCATCATCACTATCATCAAAGGCCTGATGAGGAGCTCATTCAGTCTTCGGCATTGCCCTTTAATGCCCGCTATGCCAATGTTCCTCAAAACGGAAGTGCACAACCGTCGCACCACCACCACCATTATCACAGTACAGCTCACCATCCCCACCATCACGCCTCTAAACCCATCCCGGCCCCACTGCCATCCCCCCCCCTTCCACCGCCCAAGATCCATGACATACAGGCCGTATTGGACGAAGCGGCCAAGTACCCTCGCAAACACCTTGGGAATCAGCTTTACGCCGCAACGACAGAGTTGCCGCGGCCGAGCTCGTCGTTGGACGATCAGTTTGGGTATGCTTCTAAACCGAACAAGCTTCCGCGTTTCCAGATGGATCCTATCAACTGTACGTACACGATCAGGGTATCTCGTTTCTATTTGAAGCCAAGGCAGAGGCAGCAGATTGTCCTGCAACGCCATCTTTGGGGGGCGCGCATATACCGCGATGACTCGGACCCCATTGCTGCTGCCATACATTCTGGGTGGATACGAGGTGAATGGGATGACACTGTGGACATCAAAATGCTAGATCCTCGACTTTCAGAACCCAACGACCCGGCCGATACCCAGGATACGCTGACGAAGGCTCCCGTGGCACCTGTGCTGCCCCCGGCCGACATGGACCTGCAAATCGAACTTTTGATACTGCCCCGAATAGAAATGTACGCGGGCACGGTTGAGTATGGCATATCGAGTCACAAAAGCAGCAACCATGACGGACTAAGCTTCATGATCAACAAGATGCGGTGGGTGGAGGAAGGGTTCGAATCCCGTGGACAAGAAAGGACTGCGGCAGCTCTCAAACAGCGGTTAGATGCAAGCGCAGCACTTTTGTCGCTGAAGAGCGGGGGCGACGACGGGTTCAAGACGATCAATGGGACAGCCAAGCTATCCGCCTGAAGGACTGGGCCTTGTGTAGGAGGCGAGGTTGATCGAGTGGGACATCAGCAGGTGGATTGGATATGCAGGGGCTGATTTGCTGTTGATTTGTACGATATTATGGAGGCTTTGATTCAGCATTGCTATATACCCCCAGTTTGACGACTGACGGCCGCATCGCACCCTGAGCTTGGATAGATGGGACGGAGGAGGGATATTCGAGACATATAGGTAGAGAAGCAGAGAAATGGCAGTGTTAATTTGCCGGCGAGGATCTGATTGTCCATGGAGTTGAACGTGCGGGAAGAAAACTAGGGAAGCAACGGCCCAAACCGACCGACCGCGCTTTCCACGGATGGGCGGTTGCGGTTGCATTTTGCTCCTGATAAGACCAGTCCGATTGATGATAACCCCCAGCTTGCACCACCACAGACGTCGACTGGTCCGATATCCATCCATCCATTCACCCATCCATCCATCCTACTCAGTCCACCGTCAACCTGTCTGCCGGCCCGCACCTCTTTCGCTTCCAGTAGCCAGCAGCCTGCACGCCTGCACGCCTGCACGCCTCAGAGCCTGTGGCACCTTCGGCGCCAGCGCCACCCCTCCACCAGTCCGCAAACACCCGACCCAAATCGCACTCTACACAGACCCTTCTTTGCCTGCCGACAGCAAGACTGGCGAATCGGAGGGGCAGTATGGCGCGGATCAGGAACTATTCTATTTCGACGGTGAGTTGCTGCTTCATTTCATTTCCCCGGGCACCATCTTTATCTGCCGTGGGTCGCTCGATGTGGGACTGAAGCCGCCGCGGCTCCGGCATTCGGCGAGGGCTAGATTGCATGCGTCATGGGAAAAAGCTGCATGCCACGACGAGCACACGCCATGACACAGATCCGCGAAGTCTTTCCTCGCACCGCGCCGCTCCGGAGGGTGGATCCATTGGCTGCCACCAGAGGCTATCCAACACGCTCCGATCGAACGGCACGTCGCCGCCACAGCCAGCAAAGGCAGAGTCTGATTGACGAGGAACCGCCGTGTTTGCTGTTCTGCGAACTTGAGCTTGCGTGTGCGCTTTAATACAAGGCGCGGTCCAAATGCGGGGAATCGACGACAAGCTTCGCTTCTTGTAAGCCGAGCCTATTCCACCGCCTTCCGACACCATTCGCGACACCACGGCGGCCGTCCCAATAGCAACAGATATTCCAATTGCCCCGATCCTCGACTGCACGCCCCTTCCCTTCTCCCAGCCAGACCGCCTTGGAAGCCCTGCGCGCCTCTCGTACCCGTCCTGATACCCGGAACAACCCTGGCCGCATTTCCGTTTTCACCTCGCTCGTTGCGTAGGTTGTATAGCTTTCTACACCTTTTTCCCTCCGCCTTCTACTCTCCACCCTCTGGTTCCGCCGAGCCTCAGCTCGTCTATACGTACCATGTCGGAAACCAATGGAGTCTACGTGCCTAACATGCGTGCCGTGCCCGCGAGTGAACTCATCAGGCCGAATAGAAAGACTAACGCGGTTGGTGTGCAGGCCGAGGACACGCGGATATGCGTCGTCATGGTGGGTTTGCCCGCAAGGGGCAAGAGCTTGATTGCTCAAAAAGGTATGCATCCATCCCAGCCCATGAAGTCTACTGTCCGCTCATATTGCGCTAGTCGTTCGCTATCTTCACTGGTTGTCCATCAAGGCGAAAACCTTCAACGTGGGTCAATACCGCCGTACCGCTACGCCGAACCCTTCTGCCGAATTCTTCGACACTTCAAACCCAGAAGGGGAGCGTCTACGCAAGGCGGCCGCCGAAGCGGCCGTCAATGACATGTGCAAGTGGTTCGCAGAAGGCCGGGGTTTGATCGCCATCTTGGATGCGACAAACTCCACTAAGAGCCGTCGTCGCTGGATACAAGAGCGCTGTTCAAAGGAGAATATCGAAACTTTATTCGTAGAATCCAAGTGCGATGATGAGGATTTGATCATGAGTAACATTCTAGAAGTCAAGACGACCTCACCGGATTATGTTGGCCAGGATCCCGACGAGGCTGCAGCTGATTTTCGCAACCGGATCCGAAATTATGAGAAGGTCTATCAGACCATCGACGAAGATGAACGCGACCTAACTTACGTGAAACTGATTAACGTCGGAAAACAAGTCATTATCAACCAGATCCAGGACTACCTCCAGAGTCGTGTTGTGTACTACCTGATGAACCTCCATATCAAGCCAAGGTCCATATGGTTATCACGCGTAGGTTTCGGCCATACTGTGCCTTTCGGGTGCGTGCTAACAGTTCGCAGCATGGAGAATCGCAATATAACCTATCTGGAAAAATTGGAGGAGATGCAGACCTCTCTGAGAGGGGGGAAGCCTATGCGCATGCGCTACCCGGTCTCGTCGCAAAATCCGTTGGAGATGGCCGCAAATTGACAGTTTGGACTTCGACACTCAAACGCACGATACAAACCGCTCGCTTTCTATCTTTCGAGAAATTGGAGTGGAAAGCCTTGGACGAACTCGACTCCGGCGTATGCGACGGTCTCACTTATGCTGAAATCGAACAGAAGTACCCTGAGGATTTCGCACAGCGCGACGAAGACAAATACAACTATCGTTACTTGGGTGGGGAATCGTACCGTGATGTTGTAATCCGACTAGAACCTATCATCATGGAGCTTGAGCGCAGCGAGAACATCCTTATCGTTACCCACCAAGCAATTTTGAGGTGCATCTATGCTTACTTTATGAACGTTCCCCAAGAGCAGAGTCCGTGGATGGAAGTCCCACTTCACACATTGATCAAACTTACACCCAAAGCGTATTCAACACAAGAGGAAAGGCTGAAGGCCGATATTCCGGCAGTCAGCACTTGGAGGGGCAAGGGCACGAAAGCTCAGCATCAGGAGGTTGATGGCAGCGCACCAAGTCCGGCCACCATATCCGGCGGTGCCAGCACTTGATCTGGCTGCGTGCCTCCCATCTTGTGTAAGAGCTCAGGTTCAAGTGGACCGGCCTCGTCGGCACCGATTGCCGAGCAAAAGGGATAGCCAGATAGCCAAGCAGGCAGGTCTTAGCTTGGCCAACACATTGGGTCAACCGAAGCTAGCGCACCTGGGGGTAGATGCATGCAAAGAAGCTATCAATTTTGCCGACGATGTCTATTTGGACTGGAAAAAATAAATAATGCTTTGGCATATCGACATAGAACGTTTTATATCGGCATGATGGTTGCCCTATTTTCGTTTTGCACGATTCGGGCTTATGATTACGACCATTACAGTACTGCATGGGCATGGTGCATCAGGATTGTTCATACGAGGTTTTGGGTACAGATTATGGTTTTTATGGGGGACGTATTGGCATTCTAGACAAGGAGAACCACACTGAGGAATATACCCTCATATGAAATTTGCATCGACTTGTCGAACGATGCTTCCAACGTGCTAGCCGCCAAAAAAAGTGAAAGATTCATTGAAGCTTTTGCCACTTGAATTTGTCGTATATGTAGTTACGGTTGGGTCTAATAGCAGCGCCCTTCAGTTTCCTCTGTCTGTATATACCATCAAGCCCCGTAGGTGGAAGCCTTATGGAATGGTCATAAAAAGCTTAGAAGAATTTTGTAACACTTGAAAGTAAAGTGTAAATGGGTAGGTGGCCCAGTCCCCAACTCACTGTATCCAAAGTACAGTATAGGTTAGAGTCAGACCAACTTTAGTTAGACGTAGGAGAATATTGTCACATGACTGGCCTTGGCAAAGTACTATGTGTAGCCTTGCCTCAGTAGCATATCGTAATACATCATCATATCCCTACTGCTCACGTGCGTACTTAGCCTCTTGAAGTGGATCAGTAATGGTAGTTGATGGAGACTAAAACGTTCTAACGATACTCACTTGGTTTATGATCAAGATACTTGCTTCCCATACTGCCAAGATACCGGCAAGTCCCTCTAGTGTCCGCTAATAGGACGGTGGGAGGTAAGAAATGTACAACTTGCTACAGCGGTTGTGGAAGGCGTGCCGAACAACTCCTGTGCCTCCTCACGTTGTTGCGCTGATTGGTCATCATACTCTTCGGCTCCACTTTCCTATTTATAGCATTCGTAGCTGTGGTTAACCGCTTCTAGTTTCTACGTTCCATTGCAAACCCTTCATCACTCACCTCATCTCCGTTTGCACACCTACAAAGAAAACTCGTCACTTTCTCAAAAACTTTGTATTCGTTATGCCTGATAACCAACAATACTTTACTACGGTATTGAATCCGCCACCAGCCTTTACACCCGCGCAACGTTTGTTGCAAGCGCGTGGCAAACCATTTACCGATACTGTGGAAGGTGAATCTTACGAGGCACATCAGAAGCGTGAACAAGCTGCAAAAGTACTTGAAAATGTGGAATTACTTATTTGGTATTCAAACGCAAGAAATGAGGTAAGTGATATTTGTCTGTGTATTTATTAGGATACCCCATCTGGCGAAAGGTCGTAGGCAGGGTACGTCTCAGAAGACTTCTCAGAGCGGTATTTAATATTCCATGTAGAGTATTACCCAGACTACGCATTATTTTCGAAACATGATGCTTGGTCTTGAGGAAGATGAAGTAATATGGCAAGAAGCATGGGAAGTGCCCATAGGACAGCGTGCCAAGGGAAGAGACGATGGCAACGTATCGATGGGAGAGAAGAGCCCTGCAAGGAGTGCAAAGGCGAATGACAAAGCCAAAGATAAAGAAAGAGGAAAAAAGAAAGAATGATTGAATGTGTACGCATATCAGGTGCAGGATGTGAACATAAATTCACACATAGTGAGATCTTGTCTGTATCACGTAGGTTAGAGACCTCACATGTAGTCGGTACATATAACTCTGGCTTCAACTGCCTAGGTATTGGAAATATGACACCCTGCTGTTAATTCCTTCTCAATTGTGTAACTTCCATAGACATGCTCACAAAAGTTGTTTATCCCTTTCGTTCGATGTGATGCCAAGGTTACGTTAGATAAAACTACTTCATATAGATGGCAGATCAGATGTCACCTGACCGAACGCTCTCGCGAATTTGTATTACATAAGCGAGCTTCAACTTCAACCTAAGCAATGCAGGAATATGGACACTGTGGAACTCATGCAACACAAGATATAAAACGCTACAACTGAGAAGAACAGGATTCAAAGCGTATGTGATATTCAGACAAGTCGATTTCGAAGATTTTTAGTAGTATACGACATTGCTTTGAAGAGTATGAGGAATGCCGATAAAGGTAAGAAAAGTAAATCTTGAAAAGTTGATGCATCGAATGTTTAAGACAACCCGAACTATTTTGAGAAGTCGGTTCCTATAACTGATGTGGTTGGCGGGCACTGTTAACTCTCATCAGAGGCCGCCCATGCTTGCGGCTCCAGTAATACCTAAACTCACCAGCATCCCCTCAACATAATGCTTGACTGGTTACTAGATGCAAGGAAACTCAACAGGTCCACAGAGTTTTTGAATAGTTCGATGGAAAAAAGAGAGCGGAGCTTTCGGGTTCGGATGCATGCAGACAGTAGCCCTGACGGGCAGGGTGGATGTGGGCTTGGCGGGTGGCTTCCCTGACACTTAAGCTGCGCACATCCACCCGTTTCTCTAGCACTCCTACTTCCCACTCCTCCCCTCCATATATAGAAGCCAACATCCACGTTGCCATCTCGAGCCATCTTCAAGGCCCTTTTCTAAGAGTTTAACCCCCTTTCGGACTTGTTTCTGTTAATAAAACAATTACCATACTGTGTTCCTTGCTCCTTCTTCCATGTCGTCAACGCCCTCAACACCTGCATCGCCTAGGGCCTTGAAGCCAGTCCGAGAACCCCCCTCATATCGCCAGACTGAGTACTACGACGGGCGAGATCGTTGTATTGTCGAGTCCCGTCGACATTCGTCTATGGCTTGTCCTACTATGTTAGCATGCCCACCCAAGGTCTTTGAACCGCCTCCATACGCACTGCGGACAGGAGCGGCATCTGAACAGTCGGAAAACCTTCGCCAACTCTTTTCTCCCGGATCAAGTCGATTAAGCGCTGGGTCACGTGCTATGGTTCACGTGACCATGAAATCCCCGGAACCATATAAGGAGGCCGTTGTCTTAGAGAAGGGTGTGCAGAAAAAGTCGAAAAAGGCACAGGAGAGCCCTATTTTTTTCGAGTCGGATGTCACAAATCCCCCTCCAACGCCCAGGATTAACCGACTTGCCACACCTGAACTGGATGAATTGGATGAACGACCGTTCTGTGCTTGTTGTACTCGAGCTCACATGATGAAGTACTGCACATCCTGTGGCTGCAAACCGGCTCCAGCGACGCATTGAAAATCGTCTCATTTAGTGCCTCCGTTTTTAGTCAGTATTGAGAAGTAGCAATCTATTGTTGGCATCCTGGATTGATGTCTTTCGACGCATGAGTCCATATTTGGTTCGAAATCAATCCAAACGATGTTCTTACATTTAACTTTCGAATGGGAATGAAGGTATATCAAACAACTCAGCCGTCCAGAGTGTGAAAATACCAATACTGTTGTGAGCTACCAAGAATTTGTTTATTCTTGCGCATGTTCATTGTCGACAACAAAGAATCTCCCGACCTTACGCTCAGCTGAGCCTAGCACATCCCAACCTTCCACCCCTCCAGCGTTAGTGAGGGTTGTGTCTCTTTGTATTCTCTTGTAATGCTTCCCGATGACTTTCTCTTTAGCAAAATCTTCTTGCAAGGTCTTCAGTGTGATCGACTGCTCTTCTTCTGAAGCCAAAGTCTCATCGCGAATAGCTGTCAAGGGCTTGACTCCATTCGTATCAACCTTCTGGATATTTCCAACGAAGTGCAACTGATCATTAAGAGTAGAAATCATCCTATCCTCGATTTCCTGGCAGCCGGGAAGCGGAAGCGCTGAGAGGCGGAGCAAGTGGTGTAGCTGCTGCGGAGTGACTTGTGGGACGTCTGGTACACATGTTGTGGAAGGGAGAAGTGATTGCACGGACCATGTCGGCTCCGCGAATAGATTTTCAAGGTCATCTTTACTCATTTGACGTTGACGCTGAGGAGCCGGTGTTGATTTCATACTCATACATCGGCAAGATGCATGTAATCGAGCTGTTGGCTGTTGATGCTGTTGCAGTATGCCTCTTAAGCAAACGAGAGCAGAGCGAAGAGACATGTCTCGTTTAATCATATATCCTCAATAAGTGAGAAATAGAGAAGCAGAGGGATGTGTAGTGTTGAGCGGTGAAGCGCAACTGATAGAAACGGTAGTGTAAATCATGTATGAAGTCTAATTCCTAGCCTCAGCTAACAGCGGCCACCACCGAGGTTTAACCGCAGGGCTATGCACGGACCAAAGGAGCGTCATCCTCACCTTAATGCGGCAGCCACTTGTCACGACTGCCTTTCAACCTCAACACCCGAATCTTTCAAATAAGCCAGTACAAAGGTAGTGTTTTATTAAAACATTTAATACAATCCAGAAGCCTCTTCAGTTCCCCTGAAAATGAGCGCAGATCCGAGAGCGCTGCTTCGACAGGTGAGGACTTGCTGAAACACTACCACAAAGTCAGATATCAGATATTCATGTGACCCACAGGCAGAGCAATCCTTATCCAAGGCTGGAGGTGGATTTAGTTTATTTGGCGGCCGACAAGAGAAGTGTACGAGAACCAGCGGAGACAGAATTAAGGTCAACGTTGACCGATTTCGCAGACGAGGCAGCAGCCGATCAATTCATTGCGGCAGCAAATGCATTCCGAATGCAGAAGATGGGTACGACTTAACCCAGATTACTTGCCGCTGAGAAGGCACCAGGCTGCAGTCCTGTAATCTATTCTAATCTGATTTTTAGGCAAGGAAGCCGGAGAGGCTTTCGAAAAGGCAGCACAAGTCCAAAAGCAAAATTTAAACGAGCCTGATGATGAGGCCAATACGTTGACAGAGGCCTTTAGTATGTATTTCCTCTAATTTCGAAGGCAATCTATACCTTACATTTACACAGAGGCCTATCGTAAAGACGACCCTGAGGCCGCAGCGCGGTGCTTAGACCGAGCAATCGCACACTACTGTAGCAAAGGTAACTTCCGCCGTGCTGCAACTCAAAAACAGAATCTTGCGGAATTGTTTGAAGTCGAGTTGGGCGACAATGTACGCGCAGCTGCGGCATACCAGGAAGCTGCCGAATGGTACGAGAGCGTACGTATTTCTCGGGAACCCGATCTTCACAAGTTGGGTCGACGCTAATAATTTCTAGGACAATGCCGAAGTATATCAGTACCTTTCTTATGTTCATTAGCTAATACAAAGTTCTTTACTAATGCTCATTCTCTTCAACAGGCTCTTGCGAATAAATTGTGGCTTAAGACAGCTGATCTTGTCGCATTGGAAGGGAAAGATTACTACCATGCCATAGGCTTGTATGAGAAGGTAGCCAAGGCTTCTATCAACAATAATCTGATGCGTTGGTCCGTCAAGGAATACCTCCTCAAAGCTGGAATTTGCCAGCTTTGCACCGGTGATGAAGTCGGCGCCAGCGCCGCGTTAGACAGGTATAAGGATCTTGATCCAAGCTTCTCACAGCAAAGGGAGCATCAATTGCTTGTGGATTTGCTACAAGCTGTCCGTGATGGAGACCAAGAGATGTTTGCGGATAAGGTAAGTTTACTTTATATTGACTAGTGCAGCAAGACCTGCTACTAATTGCCCGACCAGCTTTTCCAGTATGACCAGCTGAGCAAGCTGGACAAATGGAAGACCACCTTGTTGCTACGGATTAAGAGTACAATTGAAACAATGGAGGAGGACTTCTCATAAATCTGAAAAAATTGTTGGTCGACCAGCTGTCACCATGATGTTATGGATAGGAGATATTGCAACAATCCCTTGGGAATTGCCACAATGGGCGCTTTGAGTATAGAGATCAATGAGCTACATTACCGTATGACGAAACTGTCCTGTCAGCAGCTGTTATCAAAGTGTGCATTGATCCACACTAATTAGGAAGTCGCTTTTCTATTCCATTATCCAGCCCCCTTCTCCAGCTCCATTATTCTCTTTGCCTTCATCTTCTCCGCCTGCGCGACTCCCCAAACAAGCCCGATCTTAAACCTTATCCGTTGCCCCACTCATGAGAGTCTCTTGGTGCTTTCTCTCAATCTCATTCTCTAAATCTACTTTCTCTTCATCATCGTTCCTACGATTTTTTTCTTTGTTCTCCCGCTCTTTCCTCTCCAACTCTTCCATAGCATGCATTTTGCTTTCGTCTTGCTCTACTTCTGCAACATCAATGTCTTCGAACCCAACCTTTTTGAGGATACTTCCGGTGAGGTATCGATACTGCAAATGTCCATTTACCATGTCCGACACGTCGACGTTTTCAATGCCCGGGATGCCGAGCACGGGTTGAAGCCCTGCGACCCCGAGTTGAATGCTCGCTGTCCGGTACAAAAATGCCAGAATGTAGTCGTTGGTTGAAAATACGTTGACGACGCGACCGCTGACGACGCTGCGTATTCCGCGCCAGTCTTGGGCACCTGAAGGACAGGGCGAGCCCAGTAGAGCAACATTTTCAACGAGGCCAAATGCTCTACGCCTGGCAAGTGTTTGTAGACAAGAGAAGATGAGGCGAGCGCCGAGCGAGTAGCCAATCAATGTAACTGGACGCTCACCCTGCACTTTGTTAATGAGTGCATCAGCCAGCACCTCACCAGCCCTATCGGCGCGGTACTTGGCCACTGAAAATGGGTTGTCCAGGATGGATGATATCTTTAGTAAACCTAGTGGCCAGAGCCCTGCAGCGAGAGCCCCAAAAACAGTACGCTTGATGATTTGTCCTTTGGCATATGACCACGCAGCGCTCTTCACAAAACTGTCCATCGAATTCCCAAGCTTGAGCAGGGCTTCTAGCTCCCAACGCAGAGCGAAGCTCTCAACACTAGGCTTCATGTAATGCCATGGTACTACCACTTCCTCTTTACTTGTCAACCAGCCTGAGATGGCAATGGCGATGCGGAGTCGACGGAATTCCTTGTCAGATTTCGGTGGCTGGTGGAAGTGATGGATCGGTATGAATCCAAAATCCTTCACTTCTTGCGCGTAGTCATCCATGGCTTTGCTTGTCATTCGGGCTCCATAGGCACCGAAAAGACCGCCTACAAGAACTGAGGACGATGCCAGTGTGCCTAAGTAGCCCGCCGCAGCCGTTGCGCCCAGTCCCAATCCTCCCATCACGCTGCCTATACCAGCTGCCAGGAATGGTGCAGCTAGACCGCCTGTTACGCCAATGAGTGCTGCGCCGGCGACCCCGGCAAGACCGACTTTCCATTTCCGAGCCGTACTGGAGGATTCCGCTGCTTTCTTCGTTTCTGCATCAGCATTGAGTTGCTGGGTAGCAGCTTCGAGAAGACCGCGTGCTACGGTCTCTTCATCCTTCTTTAAGATAGAAAGCTTGAGGTTGAGCGAGCTGGTAAGGTAGAGCAAAAGGACGCGGGAGTGGGCTGAGTAGCTCTCAAGACTGAGCAGAATGAGAACGAGAGAGTGCAAAATCAATACCCTCTTATCCCGATCCAACTGTGCCAAGTGTGTTTCGACAGGTGGATACAGTTGATTGAACGCTGCATCTTCGTCCTCGGCTTCGTCATCCATACCGCCCAAATTCCTCAGCCCTGTGTCTGATCGCTTCATTGTCTGGTAATCATTTGCATTGTTGACTTGTCTAATTTGCTCTTGCGTCTTCTCTCTTGAATTAACAACCTCACCCACTCGGCCAACTACCTTGCCCCACCATTCATCGAAGTACTGTAGCATCTCCTTCCTCAGGTCTTGCACCTCCGGTCTTGCTAGCTCCTTTTTGGCATCTCTTATTCTTTCCTCTTCTTTTTTCCCGAGCCGATCTTCTTTTCCTGCAACGGCTTGATCGATATTGGTTGGTGCAGCTGCCCAGGCTGATTCTTCGGATTCAGCAGACTTAGCCTTGAGAGGCGCTCCTTCAGGTATGAATACCTGGACAAGAGACTTGCGCATTGTTGCCGTTATCGAGGCGATGAGGAGTGTGAGATCAGCACATTGGTCTGCCGTGAGCAACGTTGTCAGGGATGTATCTAGACTGGGAGAGTGGGGCGGAGACTTGGGGCGGGCGAAGGGCAGCTTTTTTGTGAAGCCCTCCATCTTGGTAGCCAGGGGTTTGGGCAACAGGGATTCTTTGCTTGGGGAGAGCCGTTCGAAAGACGTGGTCCCGGTGTTGATGTATGTAAGTATGGTACACAGCAGTTTGCAGTTCAGCCAGGGTGACGTAATGTCGTAGCGGGGACGCCGCGGAACGAAAGTGGGTCCTGGTCAGCCCTACAAGGAGAAGCACTGGGGCGATACACATGGATCTGGACCTGGACCATGTATGCGAAGAGGGCACTAGCCCAGAGGGAAATTGGCAATCATCAATGCGAACATGGCTTGGGTTTACATATCCTTCTTCAACCTCCCGCTCTCCCTAGTGGCGCCGTGCTCCTCCCACCAGCGGGGAAATTCCTCGCACTGAGGAAAACTCCCTTGACCGCTCGAATGTCATTCTTCAAGACGTCGATCTGATCGACTTGCCCATCCTTCATCCTTGGCAATCCATAGTTGCTGGCGTAGAAACTGCCCATGCCCGAGTAATACGGGTTTTGGTAGCTAATTTCACTCAGATACGTCGTCATATCCGATAGCTTCGTCTTAAGTGAATCTGACGATGCAAAGTCGTTGGAGCGAGTGGCTTCTAGCTCACGGAGGTGGGAGGTTAGCACCTTGAGCCTACTTTCGTGGGCTTGCACTGCACTTTGGTCGCCTGCATCCGACGACACTGAAGGTCTTCGCGAGAGCATAGGGGAGGTTTGGGTGCCAAAGTCCCGGTGGTACAGCTCCGTAGGATCCGAATCGGCCTCTGACACGTCGTCCGCTACGACAGAAGCGTTCGAAGTTACCTTGGTCGACGGATCCACCGATGCGGCATCCTTCAAATGCTCATTCAACTTGGTCAAGTGTTCCCGAGCGTGGATCGCGAATTCATGGCGTGATTCGGCCAGGTTCTGGGTCATGGGAGCGATGATGTACTTGGACAATCCGTACAATGTGGCCGTGAGTCCACCGGCCATGTATGCTGCATTGAGCACACGACGGGTGGTCATGAGAGGGGGCTGTTGGGAGGGCTGGGCGAGGAATTCAGGGTAAGTGACGATAGGGGGTATGTCGCGGGGTTGCGAAGCAGGTGGGGGGGGGGCAGGGGGGCGTGGCTACACGGGCTCAGTCAGATGGGGCAACGTGAAGTGGGAAGAGGATGAAAGCGTACCGCTACCCATGCGCGCTCGCCGGCGTCTGAAAGATCAGGTGCCGTGCCTGTATCCCGTGCGGGCTGTTGCCTCTCCAGCAACGTCTCGATGTCCTGGGCCTTGAGGCCCTTGGACTGCAGGAATTTGACCTTGTCCTCGCGCGGGGCATCGCGAATGGCAGGGTCGTCGAGGAAGCTGGACGCGTGGGAGAGCAGCGAAGGGTCGGTGGTGTCGGTGGTGTCGGTCGAGCTGGTGTCTGGCGGCCGATGCTCTGATGGGGCTTCTCCATCGGCGCGCCGCCAGGCTTCGTCGTTATTGTTGCTGTTGTCGTTGTTGGGCGACATGCAGTACGAGCAGAGGGGCGAGAAAGGTGAGAAAGAGGACGAGGGTGGTGGTGATGCTGAGCCGAGGTCCCTAGCGCGCAGCCATGGACATGCACCCGCACATGGACAGGGACGCAAAAACACGCCAGGCCGGTTTCGGGCCCATGGGCGACCTCAATCCGAGATTTGGCTTGCTGAGCCCTCTGCCACCCCCAATTGCCTGCGCATCCATCTGCACCCCCGCTGCCCATGACAGACCGCCCGGGCAAGCGCTCGTTCTCGTTGCGCCGCCCCAGCGCCGATTACGACGAGTCGGAGGGCGTCGACCGCCAGCAGAACACCACCAACGCCATCAGGTACGCGGGCTGACCTTTCTTTTGCCTGCCATGTGCCACAAGCCTCGCCAACTTGCCAACTCGCCAACTCGCTCTCACTCTCTTACTTTCTCTCACTCCTGCCAACCTCCACCGTTGCGCACCCTCGACTGTCCTCGAAGCTCGCACCTTGCCGCCCTCGCCACCACCCCTGCCTTCTCTGCCCTGCTCTGCCCATTGTGTTGATCCTGCCCACCCGCTTTGCACCTCAACACCGGCTCCGTCGCCTCTCGCAGATGCCTCGTCTTCGGTCGCGCGCCGGTCTAACAGCTCCCAGTGCTGCGCCCACAGCCTCCTCTACTCGCCCCAGGCGCAACACCACCAACCAGCCCCCGCCCGCCGCCGTTATCCAGCGTTCCTCTCCCGAAGAGTCACGCCACTCCATCCACCTCACTGTGAAGGCCTCGCCAGGCAAGCTTCGCAAGGCAACCGGCGGCAATGCTTCGACCGCTGTGAGCTCTCGCAACATCGTCTCCGGGAAGCGAGCCTCGCGGAACAGTAGGGTGATCCGTGAGGTGGATAGTGACGATGACGAAGAAGAGGACGAGGATGCCGAGGATGCCGATGTCATGCAAGTCGACGATGACGACGATGACGACGAAGACGACGACGGCGATGGCGACGACGACGATGACGACGTAGATGCTGAGGGCGAAGAGGATGAAGACATGGACGCCGAGGGCGACGATGACGACGATGAGATGGAACTCACACCCGCTCCGCCTATCGCCATGCCAAACAACAAGCACGCGTCCGTTAAGCTTGCGCCTGCCCAGGACTCTGTCGAGGCTAAGGAAATGGCATTGGAAGACGACGATGACGACGAGCTGTCGGAGCTGGAATCAGACATGGAAGGAGACGAAGACGCCGAAGGTGAAGACGACGACGACATAGGCCCTGCAAACGACGAGGACGACGAGGATGAAGAAATGGACAGTGACCAAGAGCTGAGCCGAAGCCATACCCCAGACCTGAGCAAAATGACCCGCCGACAACAAGCCCAGTTCCTCCAGGGCGCCGATGACACACATGTTGCCTTGTCTAACGGTGAGATTTTCCAGTCCAAGGTCCAACCCCCACACACTAACAGCTCAATTCAGAGGCCCAAAAGAAGAAGCATCTCACTGCCGAGGAAATAACCTCGCGAAGGGCAGAAATGGCCCGACGACGTAAAAATTTAAGTGAGAAACGCAACGAAGAAGAAAAGGTCTGCGCTCTTTCTTGCTGTCCGATGAAACGTGATCCGCAGACTAACCCCAGCAGATGGACACCATCAATCGTCTACTTAAGAAACAACCACCCAAGCGAGGACGCCGTGCTGCCCAGGAGCTCACTGAGCCCGGCCAAGAGGAGGAGACAGAGCCCGAGAAACCCAATCCTTTGTTTGTCCGTTACAAGCAAAACGAGAATGGAACCACTATGGCGATTCCCGAGGAATGGCTGCAAGCTCCTGTCGGTAGTATCTTCAACGGTACCCTTGTACAGCCATCGAAGAAACCTTTTGGGAGGCGCATGGTTGAGGAAGTCGCTTAAACAGTCGTATTTTGTATTTTATCATCGGATGCATAGTTGACATTTGCGGAGTTTTGGGTACCAAACCGCTAATGTTCTGGCGAGTCTGGCTCTCAACGCCTAGCTTGAGGCGTTAAAAGGTGGTCTGGGGTATCCTTTCAACACATTCTCCTACCTTGCTATCACATGCAAGTGGTCATTGGGCCAAAAACGACTTGTGAGGGTTGTGCTCGGTCACGAGGTGCCGATACATGGGCATCTATAAAGAGAGGCGTTATTGCAACAATATTGTGATAAAAAAGGAAATTTCCTGTCTGATGGGAGCGAGGTTATTGCCACTGATAGGCGGCGCTCTTATCAACTGACATTAGCCGATAGACTGCGCTGCTCAAGCTTTCCATCTGTTACCATTCGTGGCATGTCATGTCTTGGTTTGCAGCCATCCTCTAGCAGGAATAGAAACCGCCCCTGAACACTTCTCACAAGAACTCTCAAGGCATTTAAATACTAATGAAGAAGCTCTTCTCTCCCTCCTTCGGCTCCACCCAGGCTCTTTTTAATATCGGATCCGCACATGATATCCGGATCCTCTCCGGCGTTGCAGGACTTTGCAATTGCAGCACACTCCGATCTCCAAATTCTGCTCTTGCAGACTTTAGCGCATCTCGTATGGCAAAGAAGACAGCGCTGCCCATGAACAGCGGCGGTTCACCTAGAAACTACGTGTCAGTGGACGTTCCCGCCTTTCGCCTCCAAAGTCTTGACTTACCAACCCCTCTACTCCTCTGAATCGTTCGCAAGTTCTCCCACTGTACATCCTTGAGAAGCGATACGTTGAACTCCTGTGGGATATCCCGAAACCCCGGGATCTTGTATGCTCCTGGACCCTTTGTAAATATGCCCCCGGTGCTCCTCTGCCAAAGACTCTCTTCAGTGGTGAATAAGCCTTGCCCCTGTATAAATGCACCCTCAATCTGACCATAATCAATGGCAGGATTGATGCTCCTTCCAACATCCATCTTAATATCTGCACGTCGGCACGTCCAATCTCCGGTCAACGTGTCAATCTCCACCTCAGCAGCAGCAACTCCCTGAGTGAAGTAAAAGAACATCTGACCCTTGTTCTCCCCCCACACATAGCCAATGTCGGGAGTCTTATAAAATCCCTGTGCAGAGAGATTGATACGGTCAAAGTACGCGGCGTGGGCGATTTCCTTCATCGTAGCGTCAGGGCCAAGTTTTTCGCGATACGGCTGCAGACGCTCGTTGAGTTGTTGGCAAGCGTTGTAGATGGCATACCCGTTTAGATCGGACGATGCGGATGCAGCAGTAGAAGATGCGTTTGCAACAGTGTTCGTCGCAGTCTCTGAGATGAACACGGAGGACAGGGGTACCTTCAAGGCCTCTGCAGCGATCATAGTCATCTTGGTATGCAGGCCTTGGCCCATTTCTGTGCCTCCGTGGGCAACAAGAACAGACCCATCGTGGTAAATATGCACAAGGGCACCGGCTTGATTTAAGAATAGCGCAGTGAATGAGATGCCAAACTTGGTGGGAATCAAAGCTAGGCCTCTCTTGTTCCATTTGTGGTCTTTGTTAAACTGTTCTATGGCGATGCGGCGGTCGTTGTAGTCTGACGATTCCTGGACCTGTTTGTACATGAGGGGAACGTACCAATCTTTGATTTCTTGATTAAAATGTGTCACCATGTTGGTAGAAGGCGAGTACATGTTAATTTCGCGTAGTTTCTCAACAGGGATGTTCAGATGGTCAGCGATTTCTTCCATATATGTCTCCGCGATAAACATGCCCTGCGGACCCCCGAACCCTCTGAACGCAGTGTTGGAGACAGTATTTGTCTTTGCCACACGACCTCGTACATGAATGTTTGGAATAGAATAACAATTGTCGATGTGCGAAAGTGAGCGCTCTACGACGGCGCCTGAGAGATCTTGGCTCCAACCCCCATTGCAGAAGACATCAGCATCCAGAGCCTGGAGCCTGCCATCTTTATTGACTGCAACCTTCCATCGAGCAAGGAAGGGGTGACGTTGACCTGAAGTTAAGATATCCTCGTCGCGATTCAGCATACAGCGTACAGGTCTGCGAAGCTTGCTGGCGGCACATGCGACAATGCCTGCAAGCTGTATCGAGCGGGTTTCCTTGCCACCAAAACCGCCGCCCATACGTTTGACACGAGTGACAATCCTATTAGCTGCTACCCCGCACACCTTTGAAACGTATGCCTGGGTCTCAGCCGGATTCTGCGTGCTGCTGAATATCTCCATTTCACCGTCTTCGGGTTTTGGAACAGCAAGACAGGCGTTCGTCTCAAGATAAAAATGCTCCTGGCCACCCATTCGAGCAACACCCGTGAAGACATAGTCGGCTTCCGCGAATGCCTTTTCTGTATCCCCCTTTTTTATGAAACGAAAGTGGTTAAAATAGCTCTCTTTTTCTATAGCTTCTTCAATTGTGAAAATAGCAGGGAGGTCTTCATACTCAATCAAGACTGCGCGGGCCGCATTTTCAGCGCGTTTTGCCGTGTCGGCCAAAACCATGCCAATTGGTTGACCAGCAGTGAATACTTCATCAACGGCGAAAAATGTCTCGTCACAAGCCGGCGCGCCCCAATAATTGGCCTCGGGGCTGGCGACATCTCTGTGGTCAACCCAACCTGCCACTCCCGGAAGATCAAGTGCAGGTTCAGGGTTGACACTGACGAGCTTTGCATGTGCCCTGGTAGACAGGACAAGGCAGCCGTAGAGCTCGTTCTTCTGTACAGGAATATCGTCAGTATACTGAGCTTCACCAGTGCACTGCTTCATGGCAGCTACGTGCGGCCTCTCCAATCCCAGAATGTTTTGTTGGTACTCTTTTGCAGCGCTGTGGTCTTTCTGACCAAAGCTGATACCTCTTTCTATCTCGCCAATGGCCTGAGTGTCGATTTGCACGGCCTGAGTTTGTAGTTCGGCTAAGACTTCCTGATAGAACTTATAAAAGAAGCCCAGTGCCAGCGTCTTTCGATATGTCGCCATGCCTCCAGGGACACCAAAGCGCAAGTCAAAGTCTTCTTCAAGCGCCCCCATAACACCTTCTAACGTGTTTATATCTGTTAATTTCTTATCACGAAGAAATTCCATAGCCTTCTTGGCTGCAACAGTGGTTGGTGCCATGCCGCCGTACACCAGGTCTACGCTATCTACAATATCGCCTGTGTTGAGTGAGATCCTTAGTGCAGCGTTCACGATTGCAATATCGTCATCCTTCCTCTTGGCCTGCTTATAAGCACGCATGTACTCGCCCTTCTCTTTTGTGATGGGAATTTTCAAGCTTGCGATTATGCCATCTGGGGGAAGTGCAGTTAAACGATAGCCCTTGAAGAAAGTCGACATAGGGATCTCGATGGTTTCTGATAGAGTTTTGGCTACGAGAATAGCATTGCTTGCGACAAATACCGGGTTCAAATCGGAAATGGGACTAGCAGTGGCCAAATTTCCAGCCGGGGTTCCCACATTTCGAATCTGTCTTCCAGCAAAGTAGCGAATCTGCTTCAAGATTGCGGCAAAAGGCTGACCCTTGGCATCCCCGTAATGCTCTAAGGCCTTTCTGCAAATATCTTCCAGGTCGGTAAGGACAACGTTTCCGCCAATTTCAAGATGGTCATCATGAAAACAGTACTGCCTGAGCTCGGGAATGTCGCCGACGAATACGGATGCACTGTAATGCTGTGCCTTGAACTTGATCTCGATCTGCGTTTCTGTACTGCCTCCAATGATCTTCGCCGAAGGATAGGCATTCTTGATTTCCAAAAGCTGTTGCAACGTCACTGGTCTATACCAAGTCTTTCTCTTGTTGCCGAAAGCCAGTGGCTTGAACTCGTGTTTCCGTAAATAAGGTGGGAAAATAAGTTCTGTATCTGGCTTGTACTCTATAAATCCCGGTGGTGTGAATCGTTTGATGGACTGAGAGCCAACATTCAAACCATCAGTCTTGCAGCATGCTCTCCTGTTCGTACTCTTCTCCATGCAACATCCACTACCTCCATTGGCCGTCGCCTTCCCACACCCAGTTTTCACATTGAAGCTCTGAGCAGCGTCCAGTATGGGTCTGTATCCTGTGCATCGACACAGGTTGCCGTCAAAAGCTTCCTCCACTTCGTGTTCGGATGGCGACTCGTTATTCCGCAACAATGCATACAGACTCATGACGATACCAGGCGTACAAAAACCGCACTGACTGCCATTGCCTTTAGCTATTCTTTCCTGTGCTGGATGTGGCCTCTTGACGTTCCCAATACCCTCAACAGTTATTACATGCTTCCCATCTACGCTCACGAGCGGTGCGATGCATGCGTTTACGGATGCATGGTAGATCTGCTTCGTCGTGGGGTTGTACTGCGAAACTACCTAGCGTTGTTTGAGACGTGTCAATTACTCATCTGGTGGCAACGATATAGAAGAGAGCAAGCGGCAAACTTACAACGGTGCACGCACCGCATCCTCCCTCGGCGCAGCCTAGCTTAGTCCCTGTGAGACCAATGCCCCTCAAGTATTCTAGCAGCGTGACCTCTGGATCTGCTGCATCCAAAGTAACCTTTGTGCCATTGAGATAGAAGCGCAGGGTGTCGTCGTAAGCTGAAGTGATGGAGCTTAAAGCCTGCAACGCGTCGTTGGACGTAGCTGGCTGCGGAGACACCAATCCAGGTGCCATCACGAAGGGGATATCGTACAAGTATGGACTAAACGGCAAAGGCAAAAGAAATAAAAAGGAGCTGGGCTATTGTAGTTGGCTTTGGTCGAAGAGTTAAGGAGGGGGAGGGGAAAGAGATGCTAGAGCTACAAAACATAATGTGGGGAACATCAAGCTAGATATGACGGACATGGTAGACCGCGGCAGACAGCGATGGACAGAGGTCTCCGTCGTCCAGCTCGCAAAAAGCACCCAATTACGTCCCGGTGACTTGTGCTTATCAGCATAGCGCCCGCGGTATGCCTACGGGCCTCTGGTAGCTGACAGGAGGAACTCGGCGACCCCCGGTGCACGTTCCGTTGCTGTTTGCCCCTCGTTTGGTAACCCCACCCTAGCCTACGAATTATTCGACAGCTGAAACGCCTACACGGTAGTTCAGTAGCCTACCCCTCGCCTCGTAGAAGAAGAAAAAACGAAGGGGAAAAAACCATGCATTCCTATGCAAAACAAGCGCCATGGAACTGAACAGATTGGCACGATATGATAGTCCTCCCCTGCAAAGCCTACACTACCCACCTCCCCACGGATATGTACAAGCAGAGCACGAGCTTCCCATGTCTAGGTAATGGCGCCGACAGAAGATATTTTAATCCAGCTCCCCACAAAATGAGAGCAACAGGACAACCTAAGCCTGAGAGACCGTAATTTGCAACACGCTACTGCTGCTTCCTTCCTCCCTTCTCCCCATGTGTTCCCCTCGCAACGACTTTCCTATTCCAGTCCTGCTAGGCTCAATAAGGAATACCTTCATACTCGCCATAACCAAGCGCCAGGTTCATGTTCTGTAAACACTGCGTAGCTGCGCCCTTGAGGAGATTGTCAATAGTGGCGTTGACGACGACTCGCATTCCTGAGCTGTGCACGGCGAAGCCACCGATCTCGACGCCGTGCTTGCCAGAAATATTGCGGACGAGTGGAGATTCGCCAACAACTTTGACAAGTTTCTCACCCGCATAGCGATCTTGGTAGATGTTGCGGATATCTCGCGAGGTCATCGTTCGATTGAGAGGAATGGAAATAGTGTGCTGTGGGCTGTTAGTGCCGTAATCATGAAATGAAGGTTATGATGCATCACTCACGTGGATGCCCTGGAACCAAACAGCCACATGGGGAATAAAGGCGATGTCTTTACCCAGTTGCGCTGAAATTTCCTTCTCGTGGACATGATCCGTCAGGCTATATGGGATGAGATTGTTTTCCAAGAGCTTGACGTCGTTCTTGGGGCTGGGCTTAGTGCCAGCACCAGAATAACCCGATACGCCGAACACAGTAGGTTGGCCACCAATGAATTCACGAAGCGGCGCAATACCAAGCTGCGCAGCAGTGGCATAGCATCCAGGGTTCGCTATTCGCTTGGAATCAGATATCTTGCGGCGATCAACTAGTTCTGGAAGGCCGTATGCCCAAGACGAGTCGAAACGATAATCGGCGCTCAAGTCTACAACGACAGCATCCGTTTTGCCAGACTCGTTGATAGCGTCCACAAAAGGTTTGCAGACACCATTAGGAAGTGCCATAACCCAGCAATCAATCTCGCCTTTCTCTGCCATCTTCTTAACGTCCTCTGGAGACAAGTTCTCGTAGGTAATGTCGCGTTTAGTATACCCCTCGAGCTTTTTCCCTGCAAGCTCACGAGATGAGACATGTCTAAGATCCATGTTGGGATGTCGGTTGATGAGGTCTATCAAAGCCTGACCTGTATAACCGCGAGCACCGATCAAAGCGATTTTTGAAGGCCAGTCTTTGCTTTTGAATTTGATGCCGTATGGCGGATTTGGGTTCGTGTTCTCCACGAACCATTGGGCACTTGAAGCAAAGGCACGACAAGATGATACAGAGCGCCTTTGCCCCATGATTGGCCTTGAAGACCAGCCCATAGCCCTTGGAGCTGATGCCATCGTGGAGTATGCTCTAGCTTGTTGTCCATGCTTCAAACTCGCGGCAAAGTCGGCTGCCCTTCGCAGTTGAGATTCAAGATTGTGATCGCCAAACATCGCCCTTCCGTGCTGAGAGAATTCGCTCATCAATGACACGACTTCTGATGCATCAGCGGATCCCCAGAAGCAGAATATCTCCTTATCACGACGAAGAGTACCATCAGCCTTCTCTTTGAACCATCCAAGGTTTTCATCTTGAGTTTCCACAGTCCAATACATCTTAGGATACTTCTTTTTCATGCGTTCGAATATGTTATCGGCCACATTGGTTAGAAAAGCATCTTTGGAAGTAGTGAAGGTGGATAGTTGAGCGAAGTCAGAGTCGTTCGACGGCGGGTAGACGATTGCAACGGCACCCATGGAATCATCGAAAAAAGCCTCAAAACGCCGGGACTTGAGGTTGTTCAAATAACGGTCAATCACGTCGCCAGAGTCCATACTTTCACGATCTCTCAGCAGAGCCTCCCTGAGTGTCGTCACATCTTCAAAGTCCTCAAATTTGGTCACGGTCTGGATGCTCTCGCCTTTTCGGATGAGGGTGCCACCTCCAGTGTGTGTGAACAACTCCTTCTCAAGATACTGAGGATGGATGATGGCGACGCTGGAGGTTTTCGGAAGGTCATCTAGTAGCTTCTTGACCTCTACAATCTTCAGCTTAGTACCGTATTTCACCCATGGCTGCTGCATGAGTGAGTCGTACTCCTCATCCAGATTGATTGTCGAGATGAGCTTGCCGGTCTCTCCGTTGAACAGACCGCCCTTTTCCGAAAGGTACACAATCTTGAGTGGTTCGAGCGATCGTGCCAATGCTCCTGCCACAACGTCGGCGTTGACATTTAAAATCTGGCCGTCTTCCGTCTCTGCCATTGAGCACAGAATCGGAAGCTCCTTGGCCTTCAAGGCATCTATAATTGGCCTGGAGTTGACGTTGGTGATGTTCCCGACATATTTCCACTTCTCTTTATCCAAGTAGTCTGCTTGCAAGGCTCCGGCAGTAATGGGGCGTGCGGGGATACCCCAATCCTGCCTCAGCTTCAGCACCAGGTCCATGTTGGCCTCGAGAAAGAGCTTGCGTGCAATGCCTAGTGTTTTCTTATCCGTAACTCTGATCCCATCAATGAATTCTGGCTCCACGCCGGCATCCAAGAGCAATTTGTTCATCTGGGGGCCGGCGCCGTGGACGATGATGGGGTAGAGGCCCATGGCATAGAGATGCTGCAGGGCCAGGCATAGCGTATCAATGTGGTCGGTAAGAATGGCTCCGCCCACCTTGACCACGGCAAACTGCTGCGAAGACACGGAGCGGAACTGGGCGAGGTACTGGTCGATCTCTCTTCGTGAACTAACGCTGCCGAGCAGGCTGAGGAAGGCAGCCCGCATAGACGTGGCATCTCGGTTGTCGGCAGAGGAAGTGTACAAACGAGACGTGGTGGTAACGAGGGCGCGAGGCAGCGTGCGAGCGCAGGACGCTCTACAGGCGGCGGTGAGTCGGCGCGAGGCCAAACGAGCACCTGGACGCGCGACGGCGTGCATGGTGGCTGATTGCCTTCAGCTATCCCTCCTTCTCTTGCTCTTTCTCTCTCCTTTTGTGGGCACGGCGCAGAGTCGTTGCAGCAAGGGGGGATGGTCGAGGTGAGTGAAGGAGCGGACAGATCAGATAAAGCTCGAATGCAAACTACTATTGTGCTGCGCCCAAAAAATTCGCGGCCGATAACGCTCCGCTCTCCACTCGGTTCTCCCCGCAAGTGGCGCCATGTCGATGCTACATTAGCCTAGGGCATACAGCTGTGATTGGGCAAGGGTACGATGTGAAAAAAAATTTAAGCTGGAACGAGTACAAGCTGCGTGCAAGTCCGACTTGCTGAAATCGATCTTGATCGTCATTCCTGCACGGATACGAGAAGGCACAGGGTGGCTGCGCTGCTCGTGCATTCACCCGGTTTAGCCTCTGCCTGGCGGCCATGACCGGCGTACGTACATGTAGTTCGAACTGGAGTAGGCCGAACGGCATAACCTCACGGGACGTGCAAGGACACTGAAATTGAAGCTCCATTGATCATCTACCGACCATGCCCAGAGCTCCGCCTTTAGGTATCAAAGGACAGGCGCCTCCCAGAGAGAGACGGGGCTGCATCCCCATGCCACAGGCGACTGCCCAAATACAGAGAAAGACAAGAAACAAAAGCCATTTCATCGCTCCCAATTCGCCGTGGACGTTAAACCTACAAGCCAGATTCGTCGAGTGTCAGCACGGTGCTAACCGCTTCCTGGGCACTTCTCCTTATGCGTGCATTATTAGTTGGTTGGGTATGTGTATACAGGTTTCGAAGGCGTTTATTTCTTAGTCACCACGACTGCGTTTGTTAGCCCAGCAACGTTTGGAATCCGCGGGAGATATACCTGGGACGATGATGACGACCAGTAGGATGATGATGCCGACAATCAGGCACATGCGCATCTTCATATCCTTCCACCACATCTGCTTTCGCACGCGGTTGGCACCCCGTCGAAAGCCTTGCGCAGACGTAGCGAGATTGTCGGTCTTGTCCTGGAGCGAGTCTAGACGGGCACCTCGTTCCGATACCTTGTTGATGTTGTCTCGCATGATGCCGACGGTGCTGTCGATTTCCTGGAATATACACGGTCAGCCATTCCGATCGAGGCACACACATGCAGCTGGGGCACTCGTAACGCCTCTGCAGAGGCTATGGCAGAGGCGATGGCAGGACGGGGCCAGCGACGGATGACGAGCATCGGCTGCCACGTCGACTGCCCCGTTGCTGGTCATGACGGCTCTCCTGAAACCCCAGCGCAACATAGCCATCGCCGGACCTCGACGGCGTCTCTGGGCAGCACGATGCTATTGCGCATGGGCAGAGCGCGTGGTGTCGACGTACCGCTTGAAGAGCCGCGGTGCGGTGGTTGCCGCTCTGGGCACCTTGGTTGGCATTGCCGCCGGTGGGAATGTACGGGTCGTAGGGCTGCTCGCGGTCGGCCATGGCTGTAATAATCGATGACGAAGTTCAGTCGAGGGATGCGACGGACGTAGTGCTCGAGGATGTGGTGCAGATGGCCGTGGTGATGGGTGTAGGGGTGGATGGAGAATGGAGGTGTGTGGTGGAAGAAGACGTCGGGCGAGCCGGCGAAAGATGTGTTACGTCTTGGTCAGAGCACCGTTTGAGCTGAGGCTGATTGTCACCGTGCAGGTCCACGTCCACGCCGCGGTGGCACAGGCGCAGGCACACACAGGAACAAGACGTCGGCAGCGGGATTGCAACGCGCGGCCACTTGGGGCAAGAAGAGCGATTACTGTACTGTCGCCTTTTCTCGTCGCCGGCTGCGCACGCTGCGACGCCAGAAGGAGGCTGAGCACGTGACCATGCCTTGGCCACATAGGGCCGGGCGTGGGCTGGGAACATGGAAGATTGCATGTGTACCTTGGCCAGTGTGTGATGATCACCAAGCTGGAATGCGCTGCACACTCGTGGCCAGGCGAGGACCTGGCACCTGGGCGTGCTATGGCACAGTGCAACAGGAGATACCACGATACCTCGTGCAGCAGCAGCACCAGGCTCGGTGGCAAACAAAGAGCGCAGCGCCTCGGACGATTACGATTACGCACCCCAAGCCGCTGCTAAATTCAGACCAGACGCTCGCTGCCCTTGCGAGCGAGCGCCCAGCTGAGGGCCTGAGACGCCAAACGCACCAACGCGAGTCGCAGCAAAATTGCACGCTGCACCACTGCAACAAAGCCCAGCAGGCCCTCGATGCGGCTCTGGACACGCTGCATTGCGTCTCCCCTGTAGCTTTGCCGCTGCTTGCTCGGGCTCGCAGAGGGTGCAAAGGGTGCAAAGGGTGCAAAGGGCGCGACGTGCTCTTGGCGCCGTGCCCTGCAGTCCGACGACTCCGCAATGCCAGGCACAGACTAACCTCCTGAACGGGGTGACGACAAGAACCCAGTTACACCCAGTACCATCTGCACTTCCACTTCCACTTCCACTTCCACTTTCGCTTCCACTTTCACTTCCACTCCCGCCTCCGCCTCCGCCTCCGCCTCCGTCCTAGCCTCGCTTTTCGCTGCGCTGCGCTGCGCTGCACCCGCCCACCCACACTCCTTCACGCTTCCACTCCAAACAGCCGCCGCCGCTGCTCCTGCCTGCGTCTCGCTGCCGAGCTACCCAACCTGTCGTTCGTTTCAGGCCGCCGTCACATCACTCGTGCAATCCTAGACTCAGACGCTGTCAACTGTGAGCCTCCGCTTCTTGTGTTGCGCGGAGACACCTGGACGGACGCCCATCTTTTGCGGAGCAAACTGTGCATCCCGTCAGCGGTGCTCGCCCGTGCCCGACGAACACCCAAAGAGCAACGCTCTCGACGCCGTTTGCGCCTACATACACGTAATGAAGTTTGTTTCTTCGGCCCTCGGCGCTCTCGGCGCCTCGACTCTACTATGGTCGGGCGCAGGCGCTATCGACCTAGACATCAACTCCCCAGGTACGCCTATAGCACATTGTTCAGACTAGACGAAGCCCCTCTAACCCGCTTAGAATCGATCAAGAAAGCTGCTGCTGTTGCTGCTGCAGGCATGCGCAAGTACTACACTGGTGATAGACCCGGCGACGTCCCGGGCAACCTGCCTGATCCCTATTACTGGTGGGAATGCGGGGCCATGTTTGGGGGCCTCATCGATTATTGGTATTATACAGGCGATGACCAATACAACAACATCACGGCCCAGGCCATGCAGCATCAAATTGGAGAGTACAATGCTTTCATGCCACCAAATCAGTCCAAGTCACTAGGAAATGATGATCAGGCTTTTTGGGGCATGGCTGCTATGTCCGCTGCAGAGAACAAGTTCCCAGACTTGCCCAGCAGCGGTCCATTGGCCGGACCTTCGTGGCTAGCCCTCGCACAGGCCGTCTTCAACACGCAGACAACCCGCTGGAACGATAAAACCTGCGGGGGCGGTCTAAACTGGCAGATTTACACTTTCAACAACGGCTACACGTACCGGAACACTATTTCCAACGGATGTTTCTTCAACATTGCTGCCCGTCTGTTCAAATACACCGGCAACAAGACCTACTCCGACTGGGCTATCAAGACTTGGGACTGGGAAGCGTCAATTGGTCTCATGACCAAGGAATTGAACTTTTACGATGGCAGCGACGAAACCAAAAACAACTGCTCCGAGATCAATCACATCCAGTGGACCTACAATCTTGGTGTGCATCTCTCGGGCGCCGCTGCCATGTGGAATGCTGTAAGTAAGACCGTGTATGACTGTGTGGCCACGACTGACGAATGCAGACCAAAGAGGACCTTTGGAAGACGAGGATCAACCAGATTATCGAGACGATGAGTAGTGTCTTCTTTGAGAACGATATTATGTTCGAGGTGGCATGTGAGAAGAACGGCAAATGCAATGTCGATCAGCGGTCCTTCAAAGCTTATCTGGCCCGCTGGATGGGCTACACGATCCTGACGGCCCCTTTCACGAGGGACCCCTTGATGAAGAAGCTGCAAACTTCGGCGGTAGCGGCTGCAAAGCAGTGTAATGCTGGCGACAACCAAACAACATGTGGTCTTCGTTGGTACACAAACGGACAGAATGATGGAAGCTTTGGCGTTGGCGAGCAAATGGCCGCCATGGAAATCTTCCAGAATCTCCTAATCAAGCAGGTTGACGGTCCCGTTACCGAGCAGTCTGGGGGCGTGTCCAAGAGCGACCCCAGCGCTGGTGGAGAAGTGCAGAACACGCCCGTTGTTTTCAACGACATCACCACTGGCGACAAGGCTGGAGCTGGCTTCCTGACAACCATTGTTCTCATCGGCATCTTGGCGGGTGCTTGGTGGATGGTGGCGAACTGATGCACTTTTGACCATGTAGATAATGGACTGTGGGGCGAGGAGGACGTTTTTTTGATGCTCTGTGTTTTGTCTAATCACGTATCGGGTCATTGGAGTACTTCTGTACAAATTTCGGGTTGGGTGTTGGCTCGAGAGACTGAGGCTTCCTGTATACCACCTCGGTAGGCGACATGGCAGGAGTTTTTGTGCTTGTGTTTTCTACTCCATACCACCACCATGGATGTGTGAGACTGCCCTCTATGCGGCCTGGTCTCTGCACGACGCTGCAGTACAGGGCTCTGACCAATAATGACGAGCTGACCAATGTGGTTGCTCATCTATCGCGATCCAAACAAGGGCCGTTGGGAAGGGTGGAGGGGTCCAAGGCCGGGTGGGATGCAGCACCCCGGCGTCATTTGAAGAAAAGATATGCTTGGGCCGAGAGTGGCGGGACGAGGCTCCAACGATATGCATGCATCTACTGCTCGCAGACCGGACGCGGGGACCGAATACAGGAATGCAGGAATGCAGGAATGCAGGAATGCAGTCGTGCTTCACGTGGCCGCCAAGCCCCTTGTAAGCCAGCCGGCGGCATCGGCATTGGGGCAGAAAAAAAAAACTCGCGACTAAAATTGCAATAATGCTATCAAATCCCCACGACCATGTGCATAGCCTGCTCAACCACTGCTCGGGAAGTCCTCCCCAGCCCGTCGTCTACCCCAATCGCAATACGCCTTCGACACTAGTCCGCACCATGGGCCTCGCCGCGCCGCCCTTGTGACCGCTTGCGCTGGCCGCTCTACTCTGCTCAAGCTCCTCGTCCTCCTCCACCCCACCTTCGACTTCCCGACCCCAACGCAGCGCTGGTGGCCTGCGTCGCCTGTAGGTACCTTGTCTCCCCCGTTAGCTACTGCTCAGTCTCCCCTTTCCGCCATGATGATCTCGTCTTTTTTATATATAGATGTTAGACTTGCGACCTTTACGGCATGAGCGCCAAAAGACGTCCTGATCGCGCTTTCCCACTTCTGACCCGCCATCGTTTCCTCCATCTTTAATCACGGCTAACCCGGCCTTTCCCTAGAACTCGTAACCCGTAATCTTTCTTCTCTCGTCGCCTGTCCCATCCCAACAATGTGCGGCATCATCGCCGTCATTCATGCGGATCCGTAAGAGACCACGCCCATTCAACTGAGCCCTGCTAAGATACGGAAGGAAATCCCACTCGGCTGCTGTCGAGATCCATGATGGGCTTTACCTCCTCCAGCACCGTGGGCAGGATGCCGCTGGCATTGTCAGCGGCGATAGCCGCGGCCGCTTCCACCAGTGCAAGGGCAACGGCATGGCTTCCAAGGTTTTCCACGATGGCGCCCGCGTGTCCGACCTCCCAGGCTTCATGGGGCTCGGTCATCTTCGATACCCGACCGCAGGCAGCAGTGCAAATTCCGAGGCACAGCCCTTTTATGTCAACAGCCCTTATGGCATCGCCATGAGCCACAACGGCAATCTCATCAACGCGCCAAAACTCCGCAATTTCCTAGACAAAGAAGCACACAGACATATCAACACGGAAAGTGACAGCGAGTTGATGTTGAACATATTTGCCAACGAACTCAATGAGACGGGCAAGGCGCGTATCAATGCCAACGATTGTTTTGCAGCCCTGGAAAGGATGTACAAGCTCTGTGTCGGCGGATGGGCCTGTGTGGCTATGCTTGCAGGTAAGTATCTTTAATGTAAGAGTGCCATAGCTCTCTGACCAATTCACAAGGCTTTGGTCTGATTGGCTTCCGCGACCCGTATGGCATCCGCCCGTTAGTCTTGGGATCCAGACCTTCAGAGTGCGGGAGTGGCACCGACTACATGATGGCCTCGGAAAGTGTAGCCCTTGTCCAGTGTGGCTACAAAACCTTTCAAGATATCTTGCCCGGCCAGGCTGTCTTTATCGAAAAGGGCAAGGACCCGGTGTACCAGCAAGTGCACCCACTCTTGAAATATACGCCAGATATCTTCGAATATGTCTACTTTGCCCGGCCCGATACAGTCATTGACGGCATTGACGTGGACGAGAGTCGCCGTAATATGGGATTCACGTTGGCGGAGACCATCAAACAACAGCTTGGTCCAGAGAAGCTGGCACAAGTGGATGTGGTGATGCCGATCCCAGAGACAAGCATTACTTCCGCTATCTGTGTTGCAGAAGCTCTCGGAAAGCCGTACGTTCAAGGTTTTGTAAAGAATCGGTACATCTTCCGAACTTTCATCATGCCTTCCCAAAAGCTCCGACAAAAGGGTGTTCGAGCGAAATTAAATCCTATGCCCAAGAAATTCAAAGATAAGAATGTGCTTTTGGTCGATGACTCCATTGTTCGGGGGACAACCTCACGGGAGATTGTTCTCATGACGCGAGAGGCCGGCGCAAAGAAGGTATACTTTGCATCGTGTGCCCCGCCCATCACCAACGCTCATATATACGGCATCGATCTTGCATCGTCTTCCGAACTCATTGCTCACCATCGGGACTCAGCTGCCATTGCTAAACATATCGGAGCGGACGATGTTATTTACCAAAAGCTAGAGGACCTCGTTCATGCATGTGCATCTTTATCCCCACGAGACCCGGCCACACAGGAATTCGAAGTCGGCGTGTTCTGTGGCAAGTACGTCACACCTGTTGATGATGGTTACTTTGAGCACTTGGAAAGAGTTCGAGGAGAAAGCCGGAAGAAGAAGGTAATGGAGAGTGCTCGAGAAGCAGTTGTTCATGGTGTGGCGGATCAGAAGCAGATACGCATGGCTGCCAAGGGCGTAGTAAGAACCACCAAGCCTAGTCTATCAGCCATAGCATATACTCATCCTTCATTTAGGAAGTCGACCAGCATGGCAACGTAATACCAGCCGACAATGGGAGCCCTGATTGGGGTCCTTTGAATGGTGTGAGTCTCGCAAATGGTACTGGCACCACCAGCAGAAATTCAAGTCGGAAGCCCAGCCTCGATCGCATAGAAGTGAGGAACAGCCAAGACATCAGCTTACACAATCTGAATGACCATTTTTAAGATCTCGCATCTATAATATACGAAAGCTACGACGATAATGACAGAGGCTTAGTTATGGTGTGATGTGGATGCATTTATGAGGCTACCCGGGCGACTACTGACATGAGGGAATGCGCACTTCAGCAGTCTTGAGTATGTAGTTGAAGAAAACAAATCCGGAAGCAAATAGGGTTGAGCCTTTTGCCTGCAGATAGATGTTCAACCGATGGACGGATAAGGCAATGGTGAATTCGGTGTTACTTTTTATGTCGGATCAACTTAGTAACTAGATGGAGATGTATGTCCCTGTGGTTAGTGTCACATGCTCTGCCTTGAATATACGACCCTCTTCGCACAGCCGTCCACGGTGTATAACATCATACTGGAAACTAGACTTGAATCGCAAATGTCTAATTAAAGGGCTGTCATGGCAAGACGCCATGAAATACATCGATGGTCGTTTATATACTGTTGGGGGGGTTTGAATTCATGTACGCAACGTGGACTTACGTCCTACACATAAAATAAATCTCAAGATAACAGCGCTTTCTAGGTTACAGAACTCAAAAGAAAGGGTATACTATTTACAATCGAGGGAAAATCAAATGCTCGCAGAGCAGAGAGATACGTCCAAACACCGTCGCTATGCAGAGCCACATATAGGCCTAAGTCAACGCCGACCAAAGTAACCTGTCTACATGAATTACGGTTGAAAGACAAAGAGAGTGGGGATATCCGAGTAGAGAGTCTCATGCATCCACAATGGCGAAAGAGCAAAATTAGCAGAAGAATCAAAGAGATGATCTCCTAACCACGCGGGTTAACACCCTTTACCGCCGCCTCAGCCCGAGCTTCCGCCTGAGCCAGCCGCCTCGCCAGCGCCCTTTCCCTCTGGATCAAGTCACCTAGACTCTCGCCAGTCCTTAGCTTTGGCAAGCCCATCCCCTCTCCACTACACACATCCCTACTCCTGCCGCCCCACGCACCCACACCCCAGCTTCCCTTGGTATTCTTACCCGAGCCCCACATGCTTAGTTGCTGTACCTTGCGCAGCTTTTTGAGGCCATACGCTGCAACAACAAAGCCGAATAGTGTACAGAAGACGGACACACCCGCAAAGCCCAGATCAGATTCTTCGATGAAGTTCTTGAGATTCATGCCGTAGAGAGCGGCACCGAAGGTACCCGCTGTTATGGCGAGAGTGTAGATTGAAAATTTGAGGTCCAGAAGCATGAGTGAATTGCGGTTTGCGTCGAGGATAGCCTTGACTCTGTTTGACTGCCATTAGCACGCGCTACTCTGATGGACTTGCCTGGGAAAACAAGCGTTTTGGTCTCACATTTCCTCAGTATTACGGATACTGGACACCAGGTTCTCGGCAGACTGAACAATCTCGTCGGCAACCTTATGGTAGGACTCCAGTAGCATTTCTACTTCGGTGTGATCCTCTTCCTCGCGGGTCTTGCCTTGGGCCTTTTCGGAAAGGTACATCGAGGACAGATCATCATCAGCGTCCAGTAACTCACTCAGAGCGTCTCGGACTAGACGAGCTTTTTGCTCAAAGGTGCCAAGCTTTTTCGAGTATACAAGGAGGTATCTCAATTTATCCCTATCAATGTCTTCCTCTAACTCCCTCAATACCCTAACAACCGGCTCGCTTACGCCTTCGAACTCTTTCTCCAAACTGAGCGTTACACTGATGAGTACTGCTTCTAGAGCACGGAATTCATAGGCGAGAGTCCCAGTTGCGGGAGATTCCTTTTGGCGGAGCTTGGAGTCCAGGTCATACATGAAGACGGATTGGGACTTCGAGTCTGTTGTACCATAGGCATCAAAGACAAGAACACGGTTGTGCTTTATTAAAGCACGAATGTGGAGAAGGTTGATTAGGATGGCAGTCGGTCGAATGAGGATGTTTGGCAAGATGGAGGAATCAATCTTGCGGAGATCGCGGGGAAGAAGACCATACTACGAACAGGTTAGAAGTTATAATAGACTTAGTCAGGTAATTGGCAAGTACACACTTTAGCAATCAGTTCGCTTTTCTTGAATTCACCGCTGACCATAGTGACGTTGCCATGTTCATCCAGTTCGGTGCATCGCATTTTGTACTCATTTGCTGCCCGTGTCATGCGTCCTAGACTTTCAAACCCAAGAGGAGTCGGGGCGTCTCCCATTGCATCAAGAGGTGGAGGTGGTGTTTGCAATCCAGCAACCTGACGCCGCTGGCTACCTCCAAATATATGCCATGAATTGGTGAAGCTCGTTGTCGAGAAGTTTCGTCGGTAAGATGGAATGGTATTTCGGGTGCGAGAAGCATTGCGCGTGGATTTTAAACTAAACGCAGCTGCTTCCTGTATTGTTATCCTCGACTCGATGAATCCTTTTCTGGCCGTCGCAAGTCTCCTACATGGCTCTCTTGGCACATGTACACATCTTCCGAATCCATCTGTTCCGAATCCGCGTTTCTGTTCTCTGAAGGCTGCGCATTGCGCCCCGGGTAGTTCGAACGCATTCCGCACTTGGGATCTCAGGAAGTTCAGCACCGACGGCGATGGAGCTACGAATGAGCGAAGCGGGATTGGCTTCATAACGGCCCATTCGCTGATTCAAGTATACGGCAATAATCCATGCGGTGCCTTGTCGTGTCGAAAGCTTGCTTCAAAGTCTCCCGGCCTAAGATCTTTGTACGGAAAATCAAAGCTGCGCTAGCGCAATTGGTCACGTGTGTAGCTGTTTGGACGAATGTTAAAGTGCCGATGCAGTTGGCATGCCACTGGTAATGATCCCCTAGTTCTGTTCTTCTTTTGGGGGCTTCCGATAGTATATCATCTACGGCAGTCATTGACAAGGCAGTGTTCTCGAAGTCCAGGGGGGCGAACGGTCTGGTAGCATCGAGGGCATGCCTTCCGTCTATACGGCCTTAATTCGCACACACCACATCACTTCACGCAAAAAGGTCGCAAAGTTGCGCGCCGCCACATCAAACTACAATGTTTATGTACTTCTCCGTTATGGCGGCTGCCCTGGTATCATGTTTTGTCAAGGGACCGAATCTGCTGTAAAGGCCTGGGTCGCTACGGTACAAAGGCTGCGATACAAGGACTTCAGCTTGGCCAAGAAACCTACCCGAAAGACGCAGAATGAGCAACAATGGACGGACAGTGTTGCTGCTTATGGAAAATTGGATGAAGTGGATACTGTAAAGGAATTCGGGGTAAGAATGCAAGAGCTGGGCGCTTGGGCCTGGTGGAGGAAGGGAATGGGTTATGTGGGCGAAGATTGAAGAAAATCGGGACATCCGACCGCGATGTTTTGCTTCCGAATATTTTCGATGCCAACCTACCGAAACGTCCACGCCAGACGTTCTTGCCGTGTACCTGAATCTAGCACCACATGCATAGCCCCGAAATTGACTCTCTCTATCTTCTTGACTCGTCCTCATCTGGAGCCGGTCCGGCCGGTATGCGCCTGGTTCTGGTATCCTGCAAAGTCACTGTAGTACACACGTTTTGAGGTTGTGGCGTGAAGAGTTTTTGCTCTCAGGTTTGCAGCTTACTCGCCAGTATGAGGAAAATGCCTAGGGTGATGTTGTTTTGTTGGCTGAGTGGTACGTAAAGCAACCAGGCCGATGAGCAATCCAAACGACATTTTTCGTAAACAGCCATACGATAGCAATACAGTAAAACCCAAGCAGCATTTAGAAATCTCACTTCCTCACCTGTTAATAGCCTAGCATCGACATACATTTTGGAACAACGTTAAGCAGATCAGAATGTAAGATTTCCAGAGCTCCATGCCTAACAATACTTGGAGTATTATGCTATTCCTGCTGCGCCATGTAAATGAGAATTTATGGGTATCATAACGCTCACATAGGAGAAGATTGGTAAGACAAAGGTGAAATAACTCCCCCCCCTCTCCCCTCTCCCATCCCAAACAACAACGACAAAACACCAAAAAGAAAAGAGCGAAAGATGACTTTACGTCTCGCGGAGCAGTAACTCGACAGCCCGGTCGACTCTCAGTCCATCGCCAAGGTCTGTCTTCCTAAGCGCCTGTCTCGCTTGCTCGGGCGTAAAGCCCATTTCTACGATGCGATAAATGGCACGGTCGACAGTATTTTCGATACACCCATCATCATGCATCATACGCTGAAGAGGATGCTGCTGAAACACGGCTTGGCTATCCACCGAAGGGCTGCTGCGCTGGCTGTGACTGTAGCTGGTACTCGAGCTAGGGTAGTGAGGTGAACCTATGTTTTGTTCATGCATGTGTAATGCAAAGGCGGGGTGTTCATCCAGGCGCGGCATCTCAGGGACAGTGTCAGACCGCCTGAATGGGGGATGCGTATCACTCAACGCAAGACTGCTCCTATCTCGAGTGCTAGGCACTGTGGACGGTGGTGGAGTGGGGAGAAGTGGCTGAGCCACTATGCGCCGGGGAGGGGACTGGGCTCGTGGAAGTGGTGAAGGTGTGCGTGTAGCTGGAAGCTCCGGAACTGATATGGAAGTTTCCCTGTTTAACCCATTTGCAGACCGCAAAGACGGTATGTGTGAGACGATGTTGTTCGACGAAGTAAGTAGCGGACGCGGCCTTGTCAAGCTATTGATGACGCCCTCCCACTCGCTAATAGGGCGCTCTTGGCTCATTCGTATAACATCAAGCCTTTCTCCGCTGTTCTTCCGTTGACGGAGTTCAGAAATATGCCGTTGAATGCGTTGCTTCGAAAGGGCGCGCTGAACATCCTTGTTCGCATTTTCAGCGTACGTCAGTGCGATCTTGTCCTCATACACTCGTGAAGCGGCTTCTTTGAGGAAATGGCGTCGTGTGCCACCAGATATTGGTGGATCCCAGCGAGTCCACCCACTAAGTGTAGCAACCACAAAAACAGAAGCGTCGGGCTTCGAGGATGGTTCTGTGAGGTTAAGAATGGTGGAGAGACCGAGCGTCAAAAGGTAATAATACCATTCGTCTAACATTGGTGAGCAATCAAATAGAGCATGAGAACGTAGTTACGTACCAAGCAGCATTTCTTCACCATCAATGTCACCTCCTCGAACGTTCGTGTTGTCGTAAATACCGTGCTCCCTTGCCTGGATGGTGCGGCCTTCAATAGGTTGCAACAATACGCCCAAGCAGTTCCATAACTCCATCATGTCGAACAGCTGTTCAGCACTTAAGCCATCTCCATTTCCCTTGGCGAAACATTCAGGAGCGCTTGCCAAAGTCTCATTCATATCATCCGAAAATAGAGCACTGTGAGTGCAGCTCTTTTGGTGTACTGTTTCACCTCCCTTGAGCCAATCCATTTGTGCCACAATGTCCTCTTCGCGTCCTCTACCAGAGCCAAATATTTTACAGAATGTCCAGATGCGCCATAATGCATCATCAACACGTGCAGATTCCTCCAGGTTTTCACTGACGATAGCCATGGAGATTTCTGGTCGCATAAATGACTGGCACTTGTCTTTGATTAACGACTTGATTGCCGCGATTGTATACATATCATGGACATAGTAACGGATGTAAGACTCTGGGGTATAATCTTGCCTTGGGCGATCTAAATCCTGTTCCTCTAGTTGATCGTGACCGGGATAGCAAATCTCACGCAGTTCCCACGCAGGCGGCGACATCCTCTGCAGTGCGGCTTTCATGAGGCCCAGCTCGTTCCGCTTGAACACTCGGTAGAAGCCACGGTTTACAATGGCGAAAGAAAAAAGGTCATCGAGACTCTCCAGGTTACGCAAGATATGGAAAATAACACCTTCGGCAACTTCAGGTGTGATACTCCGTTTGACGTCCTTGGGAGGAATTGGTATGGGCGAGAGGACGAAAGTATCGTCCGTCATGCGTCTTGACTCGGGTATCCTGATACTCAATCCTTTGGCTTTCTGTTGTGAACGTCGCTTGAGCTGTGAAACGATATGGTCCTCCGGAACCCGTGATAAACGGAAGCCACTGTGTTCCACTAGCGTTGATCGCTTGCTGGATTTCCTTGGCACCTGAGGAGGGACGCTTGGAGGAATGGCATATGTTACTGAATCCGCCCGTGCTAGACCCTGAGGGCTCAATGGGGTCCGTTGTTGGATGAAAAGATCATCCCATTTGTCATCCCATTCAAAGGCGTTGTCGTCGCTGAAAGAGCTGAGTTGTAGCTCAAGTTCATTCTCAGCTTCGCTCAGTGTTGGGCTGTGAAGGCCGGTAGAAAGTTCCCGAGGATTAGAGCCTTCGAAAGCTTGACTGACCCTAACCATGTCTTGTTCGGAAGCTAAGCTGGCGTAGTCACTATGATGTATTGGCGTTTGAATAGTGGGCATTTGGCAAGGTGGAATACCTGGTGCAACACGCATATGTCGGAGCGAGCACGAAGGTATAAACTCATGGTCCTGCTCAATAGGAGGGTGGTGTGGATAGCTCCGCAGTAATGACGGACTCGCGGGATGTCGGGTTTCAGAAGTATCGGACTTCGTCGTCTCACATGGGGGTGAGCTGCATGCCCCTGCATTGGCTGGGGCAGCTATGGAGGGGTCGCTACGAGCACGGCGGTGGATGCTTTGAGGCTGCTGTTCTGTTGATTTCATGTCGGCTTCTGCACTCGTATACGAAGAGCGACCACTGTATAGCGAGGCACCGTCGTAGTCGTCATCGTCTTCACCACGAGAGTCATCAGATGAGGTTCCTGCTCCAATGGATAGTTCTAGGGACGCCATATCGGACTTTGACGATTTGTATTTGACTGGAGCATGAAAAAGTGGCCTTGGATAGGCCTGTTGTAAGCTTAGCGGCGACACAATTGAATTACGGACCATCATATGGCCTGAAGCTGAGGGTGGCGATACATTATATGTGACTTCAGTCTCCCCAGATGTGAACTGGTCGTGATTGTGTGTTGGTTTCCTAAAAAATGGACTGGTCGGTAATGGTTTTTCATCGCGCTCTTCATTCGGTATGACAACTTGTATCTGTGGTTTTCGCTTCGAAGCGGGATGTAGTGTTGGTGGACGGCAGCCCTTCATGCTCTGACGACTTTGGCGGTTCCGTGAGCGAGGGCCGTTGGAGTTACATTGCACCTGGCTGGCCTTGCATGTTCCCATGACGTCAGTGAGCGAGGTGGGTGACGAAAAAGACCTCAGGTTCGAGCTAGGATGAATGGCGGAAAATGTGGAGGTACTGCTGCTGCGCTTCCCAATATGCGCATGGGAGGCTTGCGAAGACGCTCGGGTGGTCGACTGGCTGTAGGGTGTTGGCGCCAAACGGCCCGTCATGGATCGGATTTCGTAATCGACCATTGTTGGCGATGCTCTAGAGTCTGCAGCAACGACACGGGTAGAAGTCGCAGGAACGGTAGGCGAAATCGCCCCCGAGATGTCGGAGGTGTAGCTCTCCTAGAGGGGAAACAATGTCGAGAGCGGGTTCCACGTGAAATACTTCTATTCGATGGCGCAAACGTCAGTTTCGTGTTATCGTGAGTGTGTTGGTAATGCCGCCGAGTGGGTTTGGGGGCAGAGTCGAAGCTCGGGGGCAAGAATGGTCGTGGATGGGAGCGGCGGATGACGAGTAGAAGTTCCTGCGAAAGGCGTCGTACGGCAGACGTTGGCGAGAAATGGGGGTCATCAGGAAGGCAGCCTGGACGAACATGGTGGCTGGGCAACGTGTATACAGACGCACGATCCAAAATAGCAATGCTGGGGCTTGGTCTGGTGGGTTAGTGGACGGTGCAGCTGAGCCGGACAGGGGACCGGGGGACGAGGGACGGGGGACTGGGCGGAGTGGCGCCTGGCGTGGGCTGCGACCGGGGCTGAGACTGAGACCAGGTGGGCAGAAAGCAATGCCGGGTGGAGGTGGGGGTGTGCGAAGCGGACAATGGCTGCGAGCGAGGGAGGCAGCAGCACGGCGCCTTGCTGCTGGGGACACGGCCGAGCACGGCGGACGGTGGACAGCGTCCATGGCGGCGACGGGGACGGGCAAAGCTGCAAAGTTGCAAAGCTGCAAGCGAGGCGTGCGAGGCTTCGTCGGACCCCGCCAACGAAGACAGGGCTCGCTGATCGGCACGAGGATGGCTACTGCAACAGCAGCGGGGCTGGGACGCGACATATTTAGGTGCAGGGCGCTTGGTATGGCCGGATCCGGCGTCGTCCTGCGAGCATCCCACGATCCAAGTCCACGTCAGGCCCGCACGCAGCGCCATAGCGATCCGAAGCGCGCCGGCTGAAACGACAAAATCTCCGCAGCCACAAACACCGTCGACACCGAGCTCTGCGCAAATCAACACACAAGGTCAAAGGGCCTCCTCGGCACAGTGGTGTAACGAGTGAAATCTACTTGCCTGGGCAATCGCCCCAACGGGCCAGCATCTAGCTCATCAAAAGCCTGCACACGCTCTCGACATTCAATCCCCTCAGATCTGCATAGTGCTGTCCAACGCCTAGGAACACAACCGGAATCCCCGTCGCATGCACCATACTTACCAATGTTCCCACCATGTCGCCCACAGTATCGCACTTGCTGATGACGAATCCGTCCAGACCTCGGCCGGGCCCGAAGCTTTGATTGAAGTTGCGCGCCTGGGCAACAGAGTCGGAACCCACCAGTGCTTCGCCTACCATGAGGATCTTGTCTGGCTTCGCCAGCTTACCAAACTTCTCGAGAGACGACATAAGCCGCTGATCGTTGTGCCGTCGTCCGGCTGTGTCGATGAGCACCACATTAAAGCCCGTCTTCGCGGCATGGGATACAGCGTCAGCAGCAATGTTTGCCGCATCTTTGCCGTATCCTTTCTCGAAAAGGTCCACCTCGCCTCCTTCACGCTTGCTGAGCTCCTTGAGGTTTCGCACGTGGACCCCGAGTTGCTCTACAGCGCCCGAACGGAACGTATCTGCTGCGGCAATGAGCACGCGGTGATGGTTTTGTAACAGGAAGAAGGCAATCTTGGACAGATTGGTTGACTTGCCCACCCCGTTAACGCCGACGATGGAAAGGACGTAAGGGCGGCCTAAGGCGTTTGTGTTTTGGATCTCGCGAAGGAGATCAAGGGAAGAGGTTGGGGTGAGTATCTTGGTAAGTGCCTTCTCCATAGACGTGCGGATAGTGGATTCGACGGCTAGTAGAGTCAATTTGTGATGGTTGCATCGGATACAATACGTACTGGTAAAAGAACTAGTCTTGAGACCGACCAGATCTCGCTTTACGCTCTCGCATAATCGTACTGCCGCTTCCCGAGCGACATTCTTCTTCAAGAGATGATCTTCCATTCCTTTCAACGGCTTCGTAAGATCCTCTTCTGTGAGCGTCTTTCCGCCCACCACGTTGCGGAACAGCCCCCCTATCGCGCCTAGGCTGGACCCTACTAACCCGTTCCCTGACGAGGACGTGGATGGCTGCCTCTTTGCATTTTGTTCTGAAATGATCTGGTCCATCTCAAGGTCTAAATCTTTTAGAATAAACTGCCCTTTGCCCGTTCTGCTACCCCATGTCTCGGGCTTGATTTCTTCAAGAGCTTCGCCATCAGAACCCTCATCCCTGATATCTGATTGCGAGTAGTCAAGTACCATTGAAGAGTCTTCCTCTTCGGCCCCAAACTCCCCCCACACTCTGTTTTTCTTCGCTGCACCTTTGACTTTGCGCTTCGCCGAAGACTCATCCCCTGACGATGCTGGTGCCGAGTTCGCTGCCGCTGTCTTCTTCCTATCTCTTCTCGACAACTTTCCCCCAGGTCTCGTCTTGCCCGTGATAAGATGATTCTGCGCAGGTGTAGTCGGCCGCGAGGTGTCTGGTGTGGGAACGGGGGTGGAGTCTGCCGAAGTGTCGTACAACGGTCTCTGCTGTTTTTGTAGTAGGTGTAGCTTCGGTGCACCTTCATCCGCGCTTTCATTTTCAGCGCTCGAAGGTGGCGTAAGCTTGAGGCCAGGTGCCGAAGAAGATGTTCCATCGCTCTGCCCCTCGAGGTCATGAATCTGGCGTTCAAAGTACGGCGCAAACTTGTCGCAATTCACCAAACTTGTTTGCTTATTCTTCAGCTGCTCGCCATAGAGCCCCACAAATAGCGCGCGGATGTTGTCGAGAAGCTTATCTATCCATGTCATATGGACCAGGGACTGATACACGGCCTAGAGGAGGGTTAGTCTACACTCTTGGGCACACGGCCATAGGCATGGACAGCGCTGCTACGCTATATCCACGCACCACGAAGATGAGACCTAGGTCCTTTGAAGTGGTCCATTTCAGTGTATACCCCTCCTTGCGATATGTCGGCTTGGAGCCAGCGTCGTCGGCCTGGGGTTGCACGCGCTCCTCAATAAAGACTTCGCGTATGAGGCTATTGATTATGCCCGGACCGACGGGTGCATAGTTTCGTGACCAAAGTACCACACCAGACGTGGTCAGAATCTCAAAAGTGTCGAGCATATTGCCGTTGTCGCAAGTCGAAGTTGTGGCCTTTGCGGCCGACGTATGACGAACAGCGGGCTGGGGTTAGCTTGGCGAAGCCACGGAAGCAGGAACGCGAACAGACCGCACATTAAATCTCCCCGGCATCGTTTCTGCACTCAACAGCACAGCCCGTCTGCCACTCACTGTTTTGTCAATTTCATTCACGATGCAGCGTTCGACATTTTCGAACCCCCCGCCCGCACACTCGCCGCCACTCCACCATCCCGTACCTCAGCACGTCTCCACTGTTCCGCAACTACGTTCACCCCCGCCACCGCAGCCTCCCTCACAACCCCAAAGCGGATATGGATATGGCCAACAGCAGGGCGTACCAGTACATCCCGGAGCGGGTGGCTACAATATGCATCCGGCCTTCGGGGGCTTTATAAATGACCCCACCGCCCAGCTGGGCTTCCAGATGGGCAAGAGCGCTGTGAATGCTGGCCAGGAATATATGGAACAGAACGTACGACCGCTTGACTTTGGCCATTCTGTCCTCATAAACTGTGGACTCGCTCATCTCGAAGAGATGCTGACTCTATTTAGTTTGGCCGCTTCATCAGTATCAGCGCTCTCAAGCATTACTTCAACGTCTCAAACACTTATGTGGCCAGCAAACTTTGGATAGTTCTCTTTCCATGGCGCCACCGCCCTTGGTCTCGCCAACAACGTATGAGTAACAATACTCAAGATGTCTTCTATCTTCCGCCCCGCGAAGACATTAACTCACCGGACATGTATATTCCCATGATGGCCCTCGTTACCTACATACTGCTCTCTACACTGCTAGCAGGCTTACGGGGCGCTTTTAAGCCAGAACTGCTGGGATACACGACCACACAGGCCATTTCAGTCATGCTGCTTGAGATCCTCGTGATCAAACTTGGTACCTTTCTACTCGCCATATCGAGCTCGTCGCAGTTGTTAGACCTGGTAGCGTACAGCGGGTACAAATTTGTGGGTGTCATAGTCTCGATGCTCCTCTCCTCGCTGTTTAATCAGCTCAACTTCGGCGGCGCATGGATATCCTGGATCATATTCGTCTACTGCTTTGGCGCAAACTCATTCTTCCTGCTTCGAAGCCTACGCTACGTCCTGCTGCCAGACCAAAACCCGCAAGGCGTTGGGGGCAGCGCTGCCGGATATACTAATTCAAGAAGTCAGCGCAACAGAAGAACACAGTTCCTTTTTGTATACAGTTATGTTATCCAACTTGGTTTTATGTTCTGGCTCAGCAGGGTATGAATGTGCATCAAGGGATAAGCGCGCCACAGCGCTGCTGATGAAACGACCAATGAATAGTCAGCACGTGATCCTTATTTGACTAGGACACGTAAAACATCATGGTTTGAATTACGAGGCTTTTTAGGAAATGTGCTTGAACTTGTTCTGTGCACTACTGAACGCATCTAACGGTAGACACGATGCCAGAGAGGCAAGTGCAATACGTAGGACGACATTGATGCAGAGCAGGATTGGCATCAGCGTATTTACATTCAAGAATTATGAATATATAATACCTTCCATTTTGGTGCCAGTGGACTGAGAAGTGGTTGGATATGTGTACTGTTTGCCGTGTGGAATAGCTCGGGAAAATTAGATCCTGAAAAATTACCGACATCTATTGGTACATCGAATTCGTAAGGGCATCAGGCCTGTGGTTGACGACAGCCATTCCAAGCCGACGGACTCGAGAATATAGACATACTATAATAATTGAATGTGCACTCCATCGATGAAACGATCGCGACGGAAACAAACACCCCTTCTCGCTGATGCCTATCAATTTTTTGTCAAAGCATACTGGTGCCTTAGTTGAGGCTAGGAAAACAAGGAGGCAAACTTGCATTGATCTGAGTTAGGCTGCAACTCGGATACGTTAGTGTTGTCTAAAACGCAGGTTGACAGCATCCCCACTCATCGCATCCAGCAAACACACGACGTCAATACCATCGCAACACCACCGCAGTCTAAAGGGATACGCAAGCATCACTTATATAAGATAGCATCCTCGTTCTAACTTCTTACCATACGCATACTACTAGAGGTGACTTATAGCGTACATTCCCCTTGCACCTTCTGACCCGATGCCGTACCAGGGCAGATTAAATGCACCATCCATTGCACACCCTTCCCAACAAATAGCTCCGTAGAGCCATAGCAATTGAACGCCTTACCGATAAATGAGTTGACAAGCTGCCAAAGATAATTGTTGAATATAAAAAAAATAGGAGAGCAATAAGTTGGATACAAAGTGAGATAGGAATGATTTTCCTTGGACTCATACAAGAGAGTTTCGCGTTAGAGAATATACACAGTGGTGTCAAAGTTGAATAAAAGGAATCCAGGTGCGGTAAGCCATCTGCGTGCTCTTTTCTTGCTAGAAGATCTCTGTATAGTTGACTGCGAGTTTTCAAGGCTAGGTGGGTGCGAGGATGTTAAAGCACACCTTCCCACATACCAGGACCTGTTTGGTGAAAGACCTGAGTTGCTTCTGTTCCACAGCAAGTTCGCTTCTTTCCATAATCTTTCTGGTAAGGTACACGTCGTTCAGGCACGGTACCCTTGGGGGACTGCAGCCCCCTTGGTCCAGTACCAGACATAGAGATCGGATCTTCCGATAAGACAAATGATTGAGCTACTGAGCGATCTGGAAGAACGGTCGTGGATCCTCGTAGGAACGAAGTTGACCTGGCATTATGAAGCAAATTACGAACATTTTGCTGAAGATCAATCGATGACCGGCCACGCTTCCTACTTGGCTTCGATGCAGGGATGCTCTGTGCAGGGCTCTCAATCCTGATCGGTGTCGCTTCAGCATCGTCAATATGGAAGCTCTCGAGGTCTGGCGAAGACATCGGCTCGCTGGGAGCATATTCGTATTGTTCTTTGCACTTCGATAGCGCTGGGTACGGCAGTCTCGCGCTACGGCACGTCGCCAATCGGGCCAATTTGGCCTGACTCGGCGCCCAGCCAGCGGAAGAGACAGACGAAATCGAAGACGCGCGCGAAGATCGAGAATTGTCTGTAACCATAGATTCTGGAGACGATGCAGAGGACGCTATCGAAGGAGCAAGAGAAGGACGTCGGCTAGGAAAGTGATAGGCTTCCAAGCCACTCTTGATTGGATTGTACTGATCAATGCAGGTGCGCGTCAAAGACGAGCTTTGAGCCTGCGCCATTGCGGTGCACATCGATGGGCGCCTTGGTCCAACTCCAATAACACTCACCGCAGGAGTGTTAAAAACGCTGGATTGAGGTGTCAGGGTAGGTGTAGGCAACGGGCCCAAGCGAGCAAGCGATGGGGTAGGGGGAAGAAGTTCTGGCTTTGGTTCAAGAAAACGCGGGACTCTGTAGTGTGATGGCGTTGGCGTGCCCTCCTGTGAGCTTTGTCCTTCCGACAGGTGAGAACGAAGGGAGTCATGGACGACATGTGATTGCACGAGAGGTCGGACAGGAGTGACTGGCGTTTCGAGGTTCACATCCACAATTTCTAAATCAGGTGTCAGACAAGGAATCACGGTTCTCCATGTATTAGGAAGGCAGCCGCCAGGAGATGGAGGTGTGTTTGACGGTGTATGACGGAGAACAATCTCTTGCCATTTCTCCCAGATAGGATCAGTGATGTGGAGTTTCCAGTTCACAGCAGCCAGAAAGGCCATTTCGTTAGTGTTGATCTCACAGACCTTCAGCCCCGATATTTTGCTCCACGCTCGGGCAGAGTAGTTGCGGTCCTGCAAGTACTTTGACGCGAGTATCAAAGCAGCGAGGAACATGCGACGTCCGCACTGTAACGCCCGAGTGGCAGCAGCATCTTCAGGTTGCTCCATGGTGAAGTCATACTTAGGTACATGTGCCTTAATGAGTATCAAGTAATATAAAGCAACTTGGAGGGTAGAATAGCTCGTCCGAGAACGACGTAGAGTCTCCTGGATGAAAGTCCGAAGGGGTAGCACACCACGGCCAGATACAGTCTCAGAGCGGCTAGCTGGACGAGATGTGGGCCAGATTACTTCAACCATTTGAGTTGCGGAATCTTGAGGTATAGGGATCAGCGGAGAGACCGGGAAGATTAAGAGGCGGATATACTAACCGACGAGGCAGTCGACAAAGTTGACCTTGCGATCGCGTTGGCGGACTAACTGCGGAGGTTGTCGGCCAACAGTCGAGGATGATCGGCGGGGGTGTTGCCTTTGTTCCGCAGGGATGGAGATATCTGTCCGCAGAGGCGGCAGATTCCTTTCCATAACGACTTCCCGGCATGCTGGCTGATACGGTGGGAAGGTGCTAACTCTACCGATTGGTGCGAGAGAACCCAAGGATCCCGAGGGGTTTGGTCGGGGCCCAAGATTCCATCCCTCCACGTCCCAGGTGGAACCAGACTGTGAAGAGAGTGATGTAGAATTGGACAACTGCGACAGAGTGTCCGAGAACACTGAAGAAGTAGAAGACGAGGCAGAAGAAGAAAGAGATGAGGTGTAGGGGTGGCTTCGTGGGGAGGTGGTGGTGCTAAGATAAGGAGGATAAATGTCGAGATTCATGATGTTGATGGAAAGCGACGTAAAACGTCCAAGCAAGGGAATGTGACTGATAAAGACTGAGCAGAGAGTGATACACGCCTTTGCGTTACGTCTCCAAGTGCTGACCTCGCGGTAGACCAGAAGTTGTATTCAAAGAGGTGATCAGAAGGTCGTGGCGTGACCGAGCAGAAAACCGATGGACAAACCGTACGAATGTAATCCTACGTTGTGATCTTGTGATGGATGCGTGATTGATAGACACAATGGTTCTGTGTCCTGTACAAGCTGTCTTCGAGCCTGGATTCTTCGATCGCAATGTGTTGTGTGTACGAAGTTAGGAGACGGGTAAAGTTCGGCGTACAGACAAATCAGGCGATGATGGCAAAGCTCGAGAATGGGGGTCCGATCAAAGACCGTAGGTGCGAATGACGGGGTATGAGAATGGTGCTCGTTCGAACCGTAGAGGAGGTCGGACGGGCGCCAAGCGCTCAATGAGGTTCTCCAGTAACCGTCAGCCACAGAAATCACCGAACAAGACCCTGAGGGAGACCTGTCCACAGTATGCTCCGAAGACAAGCTTTAGGATAGCCGTTGCTATCACGAAAGCTTGAAGATCCGAAGTGCTGCGGCGATCTAGCAGGCGAAGCCTCCAATGACGAAGACCTTGTTCTGAGGAGACGTGGTGAATTTCTGGGCGGCGGCTACTGGAGTGATATCGTTTGCGGCAGTGTACATGGCGACTGTTTCGTCTGATGTCAAAGTATTTCCTAATAGTGACTTGGCTCAAAAGCCAGGTCGACGACGGGAAAGTAGCTTTGTGCGTCGTTGGAAGAGTCAGGAGAGAGTGGTTTGGAGTTAGGTGTGTATTATTGGTGGTTGGCGCATACAAAAAAGTTTAGAAGGATTGCAAAGTTGATGGATGGTGGTGGTGATGGTGGCGGCGGTAGTGATGCCAGATGACAGGCGAAGTGGCGGTCGGCACTCGGGCGGTCGTCTTGGGCCACGAAGGCGGATGAGGGCGGTAGTAAGAGGAAAGGGTAATGGAAGAGGCTATAAAGGCGCGGGCGACAAATGACTGACTGTTCGCGGAAGATGAGTCGTCGCAGGCACCAAAGCAGTGGCGAGTCGGGCTTGCGGGCCTGTTCGCTGCTGGCTGAAGACAAAGACTAGGCAAACGGGGGGAGAGCGGAGAGTGGCGGGAGGAAGAAGGCCGAAGAGAAGCAGGAAGAGCGCAGTGATGCAGGTGCAGCACGCTCAGATGAGGCCCTGAGGCTCGATCGGCGGTATAGAGAAGGCCATGGCGATGGGATGTCTATGAAGGGGGGAGATGATGGAGGGCGCTGGCTGGGGGCGAGGGCATATAATCGACCACCAGCTGTCCAGCCCGAAGGGGGGGTCTGTGCGCGAAGATGACTCTACAAGTGGCAAGTTTGGGACGCACCCACGCAAACCCACTGCGCCGAGTTTTCCACGCGTTGCAGATGCGGGCGTTTGCAATTCGCAGTTTGCACCGAGGTTCTGTCTGCTGGCGGCGACGACCATGGCGACGACCACGACAACGGCGACGAGACACGAGACAGGAGGGTTTGAGCCTGCGGGTGCGGGTGCATGGCTCGTCAAAGTCGCGCGCGGTAGGCTGTAGGCTGCAGGCTGCAGTGTCGCAGAAACACTGCCTCCCGGTGCCAGGGAGGGGATGGGAGGGGATGGGAGTGGGAGGGGGAGGTGGCTCAGCACTCGACATCAATACCTTGCATGTCGAAGCAACAAGGCGTCACCTGATGTTGCTCCTCCGCCGTTGTCGATGTCGATGTCGATGTCGATGTTGTTGTTGTTGTTGTCGTCGTCGTCGTCACTTGCCTTTGCATGTCGCTGTCGTTGTCGTTGTCGTTGTCGGTGTTGCTGTTGCTGTTGCTATTGCCGTTGCCGTTGCTATTGCCGTCGCTGTCGCTGTCTTCGTGAGGTTCAATGTTGGTATTGTCTACCTCCATTACACCCTACGACCTGCGACCTGCAACCCTCTACGAAGCTGCCTCCGCCTCTGCTTCCATCACTGCCACTGCCGGACGCCCAAGTCTGCTCCCGCTGCCCCAGTGACCCTCATGCTCAGATGCTCAGCTGTTACTTTCCCCCGCCCACCGCCACCGCCCGCCTAGCAGTGCCAACCAGTGCTCACCAGCCAATGACGTCGCGCCTAATCGCCGTCATGCAGCTGATCTGACATTGGCCGGCTCGCCCGCCACACAATTTCTCCCAATACTCCTCGCCCTCGCTCTCGCTCTCGTTCGTCCGCTGTCGTGACAAATGGGCCCAGCCAGCCTCACTGGCCTGGCACCCAGCACCTAGCACCTGGTGCCTGGCGCCTGCTCAGCTCGGGCCCTCGCGCTCAACCCTTCGTAATACATAGCAATAATGAGGGGTCTTCATCTGGATGTCCGGCTCAACCCCCAGCTTGCAAATGCCGCAACCCAGCTGCCATCTACACGTCTCGGCACCGCCCTGCTCAGCCTGTTGGGGGCCGTGGGCCCCGTGGCTGCTACTGTCGAGATTCTCCATCGCCTCCAAGACCAGACATCGACCTGTACGCTTCAGTAGTTTCCCGCTCCCCCTCACGCTGCCTGCAGCCTTCGTACAAGGATCGTCCGGTCCTAGGCCGCACAGCCTTGTCCACGATGTCGCCTCTGACTGGTCCCAGGCGCGGTTCGCAGTCCGATCTGCTCCGAGCACACAAAGCACACGCTGCAAAATTGCCGCCTGGCTGAGTCACCGCACGTACCACGCTCACACTCGGTCCGTCGCCTGGCCACCAGCCAACCACCCCAAGTGCACACATCCTCCACGGACATTCAACACTTGTGACGCCACGACAAGAAAAATCCTGTTTGCTGCGACCGCGACTAAGCATGGGCTATCCTCGGCCTTTCACCCTCCCGAAGTCTGCTGACACCGTGTATCCTTATGCCGCCACGTCCCAGCCGCGTGCGCGCTAGCTGGCCCCCGAAACCGTCACCAAGTCGGTCAGTCTTGTTGACTTCCTGCTCGCTGCTGCCTGCCCCGCCTCGCAAGCCGACATGTCGTCACGGAAACGCTGACCGCCCCCGACGAAAGAACCAACACGCGCCTCACAAGCGCCATGTCTTGCATCTCTATGGCGCCTGTTGCGTTCTCGACCTTGCAATACGCAATATCTAACCGCGATCTATTTGAACATGCTAGTCGTATTACAGCTTCTAGATTTTTATAAAAAGCTGTATGAGACACTACGCTTTCGCAACAGTATTTCATGAACTCACAATACAGGTCTTCCAACAACCCAAAACTTTCATCATGAATGTCAACAATGCCAAAACCTTCAGTTTCTTCCCTCATCACACAGAACGGGAGGGAAGGTCAATGTGGGGGTCTGAACCAATACCTTCCTGCTCCCCTGCCCCGAGAATCTCTATCGTAGCACTGCTCAAGGGAGCGTTAGGGTGTTCGATCTTATTCCATTCACTGTCACCGCTAGGAGACTTCGATGATAGGTTAGTTGCACCGGAAACCTCGGCTGGAGGATGACCGGCTATACCCTTCTTCCCATCCTGTCCGGCAAAAGGACAACCAATACCAGTCATGAGCTTCTGTGCGTCAGAGCCTGAGGCTGCCGTTCGGTCGGGAAGCGTGGAGGCTGTTTCCTCGACTGGCCGCAACGTTTGGTCAATCTCAGCCTTTGCATCACTGTCCAGTGCATCTCCCGGAGATAGACTCTTATCTACAGCCTCTTTCTTCACAACTCCATTTGGAGCGATTTGGCGGAACATATCCATTGGATCGAACCAAGTGCGTACACCCTGTAGTTGGAGCTTCTCGTTGACCGTGGCCACCGTAACTCCCTGAATATCGATTGCCCCTCCGTGGGCCTTTGCTGTTACCTTCTCGCCTTTGCTGTCCCAATGTTAGCATCAAATCCACGCATGCGCATTGTGCACCTCACTTGTTGAAGCCCACATAGTCATTCTTCATCACACCCCAGTGACGCCACCGAAATGACACAGTGGGCGGCCCGCTGTATACCTCAAGCACCTCCCACGCAAATGTGGGCATCATTCTCTTAAACGTCTTGTGGCTGCTGGAAAAATCGGAATATGCAGGTGAATAGTATTCGTTAGGGGCAATGATGGCATTGTATGTTCCCTCCTTGAGCATGTGGTACGCGTCTTGCGGCTCGGAGCCATTGATGGCGAACGAGTAGTTCTCCGGGTCAATGGTACGCCAGTCGGATAGTGTTGGCTTGAAGGAGGCCTCAACCTCCCAGTTCTTCACCAAGTTTTGTACCAGGTCTGGGAGTGAGAGTGCCTCGTGGCTCATGATCTTGGCTATTACACACACCAGTCATATTAACACTGTTGCTCGAGTCTATGTTTTGGACGCTGGCGCTGTCACAACATGCCACTTTAGGCCAAAAGCAGCACGATGGCGTGCGACTTGGCACAGCATAGGCAGGTTGTAATGGAAACCTAACTTACTTTCCGCAAACACTTTCCTTGTCTTCGAATAATCCGGAGCCCGGCCGTACCGCCAGTTGACATTCGTGTCTTTGAGCACCGCATCCGAATCTGTCACGTAGTCTGGAAGCGCAGGCGGGGCTTGGGTGTCAGCTGCGACCATTGTGGGGACCGTCTCGAGTTATATAGGATGAAGAACAGGAAAGGGGGTGCTCGGTGGAACAGCCAGTCAACGAGGGTAGCAGATTTTATGTATCGGGTCTGATCCCGCAGTTGTAAGATGGAAAGTCACAAATGTGCGTAACACCACTGCCCAACGGAAACCAAGGTCCAAGGCGATACCGAATTGATCACAAAATGAGAGAAGGGGTTACAAGCGGGATTTAAAAAGCAACGAAGGGGGACAGGGAGGGACCATTTGCTTGTCAAGGCAATCAATTAGCCAAGATGGTCTTGCAGGAACTGGGCTGGATGCTAACGGTGGCTATCCGTCCGAGTGGTCTGGTCTGTCCGCGGTACCCAACAGTCTGGCGTGCGCTCCATTATCGCGTGTCTAGATGCGAAAACTCTCGGGTCGTACAACTCCCGTAGGGGACAGATATCCAGGCCAGAATCAGATACTTGCTGATTCAAAATCCATCATCATCCGAGACGTCGTAGTGACTCTCTCATGCAGTCAGGCATGCCTACGCAAGTCCTTGCATCCCCTAAGAACACGGTAGACCGTCCCCAGAGGAGAGCGCAAACTGTGGAGTCGAAGATGCATATCCTGTCGGCGTAGAGCGCCGCGCGGACCTGAGGCCGAGCGGGAACCCGAGCGCGCTAGCTCGACGCCTAAAGTGTGGGCCAGATCTCAGGCAGAACGAATAGGCGTCCCAGAACTGTCTGCTGGCGTGACGCTAGGTGAAGGCAGGGTTTGCCGCCTTACTCATGTACGACCACCGCGCTGCGCTGTATAGGCCTTCACCCAAAAGCTGGTCCAGATCTCATTCGACATGGTCACATTGGCTTCTTCCTAGCCGCGTTTGGAATTTGCCATCCCATGTTACTAGCGGACCTAACGCAGGGAGGCCAAACACTCCCCCGTTTGCTCCGTCTTGAGCCGATGGGACATGGTGAGAGATTGTCGCAACACGTATACGATGTATTTTCGTCAGGTATCGTGATATTTTGGTTGTCACATATATCCTATCACGTTCTCATTCCCCAACATCCTGGATCGCGGCTCGAATATTGCATATGGGTGTTGATCGAGATGTGTAAGGAATTTGACAGCTTACGAGTTCTGCAACCACTAGACCCACATACATGCATCAGACCATGCGTTTTGATGAACACTTCTCCAGGTAGAATAGCGGGAGACTGCATAGTGAATGCACGGCCATTAAGGAGGAACTTCCGGGTGTATTACGGCATTTGCCCCTGACTAACGCGCGCTTCTTGATCGTTCCGAAGGACGGTCGTCTAGTCTGAACATGAAACGCGTAAGTCAAGTACATCTTCTGTACCGCTGCGGACACACTTGAAACATTGTCTAGCTCGGAGTGTACTTGACGGACGACGCCGTGAATGTGTTGGGGGATGCCACACAAAGAGTTCGCTGCTTGATACTATCTCTAAGCTGAGTATGTATAGTCTTCCTTTTTCAATAACCCCGTTCCTCTCGCACCCAGCGCCCGTTGCATCGGTAACCCATAACGTTGTCATTTTTTAATAGTAGTAGTTTGTCGTCTGTTGGAAAGAACAGAAGAAAAAGCCCAGAAAATCGGCATTGATATAAACGGGGCTTTATAATTACCTTTCTTTAATATGGCTACGACCGATGGAGGTTCCGTTTCATCAAGCTATCTTTAACGTCCCTCTCAATCTATTTACCTCAAGCGTATCAGCGCCCAACATAAATTTCTGCTGCTACCTTCGGTTCTATACATACGCAGTCCCATAGCGTTTGCAGTGCTTGTCCGTAGCATTTTGTTAATATTCAATATAAATGTTTATACCTCCGACTTATAGTAAATTACTTGAAAAAATAAATGTTCATCTCGCTATACATACTAAATTTCATGCTCCCTATTTAACGGACTAGATATGTGCTCAGTGTTACAGTTCCATGAGGTTCATGTGCTATGGTTGTAAACCATAATGTAGTAAAGCACTAGATACGGGGCCTTGGCTATCATGGTAAGATAGTAATGGAGTTCTTTCTTAAATCAAACAAAGGCTGCTTGATTTTCTCCTTCATGGTTCTAGAATTTACCCACAATCTAAGTAGACAGTTATGGCACTAGAATAGTACAGGACAGTAAATTATTTCGTTCCCAGATCATTTTTCCCAAACAGAAGATATCACATGCACATGGGGCGCCTTTCCCCCCTCATTAGTGGATGGGAGTGTCGCATCCGTTTATGATACGAAGTAGAAACAACACTTAGGTGAACCTTAATATTTGTTATATTCAAGACATGGATGTTACAAGCCAATATCAAACAAATGCTTAGTTCAATAAACTTACAGCCAGAGCGTTTAAATTAATTTTTTCAGTGGCGTACAGTACCCATATCGTATCATTTCCGTTTCTCGTATATGCTTTCATTATCATAATGAAGTTTATGATAATATAACTGAGGTCAGAAGGTTAGTGCCCGTCCTTGTAAACTTCGTAGTTGTACGAACCTGTACTTACTTACGGACGGCTAAAAGCAAGAGCTTACAAACGGTGCAGAATAGCCCTCTGGTGAAGCCTTGTTCATACAAGCTACGATAGCTGATTCCGTATCATATATACTTAATAATACCGGTAAGTACGTACTTCTTGGACTGTGATTAGGACACTTTCGTATGCATATACTAAACTAGTGCTAAGCACGTGCTTTGCTAAGCCTAATTAAGCTATGACGTAGCTTATTATCAGCTCTGACACAACGCTAGTGACTGAATAACTAGACAAGCCGTTGCTGTTGTCGTGTCTACTTTTTTTCGGCTATCGAAAGTTGCTGTAGAGGCTTATCATTGCCTTTCAAGAATGGGACGGCGACAGCGTCTTATAAGTGCCTCGATCCTACATGCCATATTCAGCCCGAAGACTGCACATGGCCCCGACTACTATCCGAACCTTCTTGCCCGTATTTTGGCATTCTTTTCAATCTTCCATCTTAGCCTTGCTCGATATAGAGCGGCACTGTTCAGGAAGCTACGAACAGAGATATGGGGAATGGAAGATGAAGAGTACACAGAGTCGTTTCGATCTCCCAGCCGAGGCAAACGGACCGATCTCATTTCAGTTGGTGATTTAGGCTACTCGGGATCTGTGAGACAGTATGAATTTTAGCATACAGGTAGTTGCTGACACCCCCACAGACCTTTTTTACAACTCCCAACTCTAAGTTCTTACTTAAGTCGCTTCCTCGTCATTTTGAGCAGTCTTTCTTCCGTAATAGACTTCTCGATCCCTACGTCGAGCATATGGGGTTGAATCCAGACTCAACTCTGGTCCGTATCACCGATTTGCTGTACTCACCTTCTCCGACACTGGGGGCTGCCCTCGGGACTGCTCCAGGGCATCATATCATCATGGAGAATATACTTTATGGCAAATCGAGTTGCGCCAAAGTTGATCAAGAGAAATGGGAGGCCTACGATCTCAAGCCCAACGATTATTTTTATCCTGAGCGCGACATAGCCGGCGGAAACCTAGCCCCAGATAGCGTGAAGGACCGTTTGATTGATGAATTTCTAGACAAGGTCCGCTTGACTATTGACGAAAAAGAGGATCTTGTCGCGCAGATCTCACGGGACACGAAGGTATTACAGATGTCGAATGCTGTTGATTACAGCCTTTTTCTTGTTCGGTATCCTGCTTCAATTCATTTGGCGGAAAGCGGAAGCGTACCTGTTCCACCAGGGAAAAGGTCGCCATGGCGCAACGGCGTTATCTCACGTGATGGCAAGTGGGTCTACCGAGCGATTCTCCTGGATTTCTTCTGGGCAAAAGATGCACTGCAAGCTCAAGCTATGACTGGGCTTGTGAATACATTCAACTTCCTAAAATGGGGCCGAGATCATGGGCCCATGAGCATCACAACGACGAGCGATGAATATCGGAAACGTTTTCTACGCATGGTCGACGATATGATTGAAGTGCCAGACAGCAGTGGTTATCCTGCTGGACAGCTACCAAGTCAGCTTTTGGACAGTATTGAGTAGATCGAGTACTGCGACAATGTCTCCTGGCTGGATCATATTCTTTCTCTTATCCTTTCATCATTCGAGAGCCAGTATAGATACCTTGGGGGAGAGGTAGCCAGATAATTAAAGACTTTGAACGGTTGATGGGGATTCGGAAATGGTGTAGGGACGTAGAGTAATGCCGATGTGCGTTTTTTGGGTACTTGCTCATGTATTTGGTACGACCATGATGTGGTACTTGAAAAACATGGCGTATCCCTATCCGAGCTCCCTGATGGCATCGTCTGCGTCGCGTTGTAGTCAAAGGGCAAGGATAGGCAGTATGAAGGAGTTAGATGAACGTGTTATAACTATGGATGACGTCCATGTACAACAAGAAAATAGGTTTTTGTAGCATCGCAGATCTCATTGCATAGCGGTGTGGCGTGCCGCGATGTAGATCCGGCCACGGACATGTGAGGCTTTCAATTTGTTTTTGACAAAGGAAGGGGACCATGGCTACGAATTGGCATGTGGTTTTTAACCCGTATATTATCTGGACCAAGGGAGAGACGATGAGTCGATCAGTGAACTAGCCACGTAGAGTTGCCACACCTGGGGCTGATCCTTTCAGCGCAATATTTCAATGCAAATAACGTACAAAGTAGCACAGATTCGAGCCGCCCGGCCTTGACGCACACTGACGATTGCTAGTTTCATCGCCGTGGCACAGGAGCCTGGTTGATTGCGCAAAGGGACCGGGTAAGGGCTGAGAGAATATGACATTGGAGTGGGCAGCAGGAGGTAGGCGGGCGCACAGAGGCATGTCGTCATCGGGCAGACTATGAAGCTGAGATGGAGATTCACGATGCGGCTTGCGAATGACAGCCGACACCTGCTACTAAAAGCCGGCGGCTCTCCTAGGCGGGGGGCACAGCCGGGAAAGGGTCCAATAGCCTCATGGGGGATTGTCTGGGTATAGAAGATGCGGGTGGCCACGAGATCACTGCAAGTAGGTACGTGCTTTTCCCTCTGCAATACCCTCGCATGGCGAGCATAGCGGAGGCGATCAAGCACTACGGGGCCATGCTCGGACGGACTCCAGCGTGTGGTGTAATAGTATGTTGGGGCGTTGGTGCTTGTGCTTGCGAGGGTCTTTGCTGTGTGCTGCCTGGCGTGCAGTCGACGAATTCTGGCAGGTGTCGAAGGGACGTCCAGTGGGCGGAGCGGTGAGCAGAGGTAGCGGGCAGGGTAGTGGGCAGGGTAGGGTATGGCAGAATAGGGCAGGCGTTGTAGGGTGGCGGTGGGGGGATGGCGACGGCAGCCCTGAGGCATGACGTCAAGGGCCCGTGTATCCTTGCGCGTTCGAAATCGTGACCTGAGCCGGTCCGGGCGACTGCGACGCAAAAGCACACAAAAGCGCAGAGTACTCTTGCTCTTCCGCCCTTGGCTCAGCATTGCTGAAGACACGCCCCTCTCCCTCGACATCACGACAGCATTAATCCCCATCCCTCGGCACGCCACTCACCCGCATCCGTTTCTGTCTGTCTCTGTCTCTGTCTCTGTCGATTGACCACTATCCCTACTTCGGCGGCACGACGTGCTTGGGCCCAATCAGAACTGTCCTCCTACGTCAGTGAGCAGCCTCCGCGTCCAGCTTCCACAGCCTGCTGCTGCCACTATGTCGGTCCTGGCCTTCAAGGCTCTTGGCTACGGCGCCGACAAGATCCCCGATAAGCTCTTCGAGGCCATTCCAGGCGGCTTCTTTACGCCTGAACATAAGAGACAGTCCAAGCCCAGGTCCAAGACTGGCAGACGACGCCCTCCCGAATCTCATGGCAAGAGCGAGCAGCGAGACGATCACGCCGACGATAGCGCCTACGACGATACTGACCACGAGCCCAACCGCAGGCGTCAGTCTCGTCGCCACCGCACGCAGAGCCTTGGTCACACGTTGAGCCGCAGCCCGAGTCGTGGGAGACGCAATCAGCGTCCCAGTGACATGTTCAGTTCAGGATCCAACATGGATAGAGGCAGGACGGCTTCAGGGCCACATTTTCCTCACCCTACCACTTCAGAGTACAGGCCCTATAATCCACAGGACTATGCCTCTCCGCCACCCGCATCAACTGCACACTCGGACACCCACCATCGTCGGCCAGCGCCAGCAGCCTACGACTACAGCTATCAGCCCCAGGTAAATACCGCCTTTCGTTGTCGAAGTGCCACAGTTCCGACCCACCGACCTCTACCGACTCCGTTGCACATGCGACGAGCGAAGTTGGTCGGCAGGCCTCGAACCTGGACGACCCCCTCTCTCGTTGATATTGCACCTCCGTCTCCTAGTTTCGCTATGCACCGTACTGGCACTCCACTCGGTGCTATATTCTCTCCTTCCTACGACCCGCCTCTTGCTGCTATACTCAATCGCCCTTCCACTAACCCTCCTCAGCCCACCTCTACCACAGCAGCGCGGTATACCCCAGCCGCCGGTTATACTCCCTCGCCAGCGAATACAACTATCTTCCCGTCGCCCGTCACTGGCTACGCGTCGTATATTCCCGCCGATTATGCTGCCTCAAATCCTGGCCATTATGTTTTAGGGAATACCTATCCATCCCCACCGCCTTTCTACCGACAACAGTCGCATTCCCAGCCTTCGCTAGCCCAGTATCCTAATCCCGATAATCAACAGCCAACCGCTGCCTTCGATCCACCACCGGACCGCCATGGTAGCACTTCGTCCTCGCGCCATCGTCGCCACGGCGGCGCAAGGCATCACAGGGCAAGGTCTGCTGGTCATCACGGTCGCTCTCATAGCCGAGTCACTGACAAAGTTCGTGAAAGGCTTGAAGGCATAGATCTGCATGACAGGAATCTGGCGGCTTCGGTGGGAGGTGCGTTGGCCGGAGGGCTGGCCGGCAGGGCTGTCGGGCATGGCACGCTAAGTACTCTTATAGGAGCGGGTATCGGTGCGATCGGCGGCAGAGAACTTGAAAAACGTCACGATATGTAAGTGAAAGACGCTTCGCGTTGCAATATCATGGTTCCCGCCCGTCAAAAGACGAGTGTCTAAGGCCCCGTTTGACCGTTTGTAACGTCCTAAGAAAGCTTTTGTTTAGAATGTTTTACTGATGGAATGCTTCATAATTAGGAAGAAACCGCGTTCAGGATCGCAAGCACCAGAACGAAGTTTAAGCCGGAGTCAAAGTCATAGTAGACAGGATTATTCCGGATCCCCATCCCGCCGAGACGATCGTTTCAGCGAAGTCAGCTGCGATGATTCTGATTCTGACGGTCGTCGAGCTTCGAGGAGGAGGAAGCGCCGAAGCCGCCGCGATTCTGATTATTGACCTAGATAACTACCTAGGTTTCTGGGCAGGATCTCCACCAGAGATGCTATAGAAGGCGGCTTGTTGACCACGGCCAAACTCGTGATGACCTTATGATTTATGATACTTGGATTAGTTGTACAGATGGATTGATGGCCTTGTGGATTAGATGTCGGCATGCTTTCCTTCAACAATACTTGCCGATTATTAGCCGACTGCTAAACTATTTTTGAGGTGTGGGTTCTGCGTTGTCGGAGCGGCTCCGACGGTGATGCATTGCAAACACTGCAAGTGGGGCGTCTTGAGACTGAAGGGTGCTGGTAGCTATTAAGGGGCTTGAAGTGCACTCTGCGTTGTACACTATACTAAAAGAGCCTCAGAATCTATTTCGAGTATTCTCATGGGATGGTTATCTGTATAGAAGAAAGTATTGATGGCTATGTCGTGTGAGACACGATGATAAATGGCGTAGTGCTTAGCACAACTAGATCTGCATCTCTATCATAAGACCCTTTACGCCCGACTTCCCAATCTACGGAGAGATTCCCCGAAAAGAAGTCATACACGTGCGACGTCGCGTGCATAGCGTATCGGAGGCTTTTTGCGCTTCGAGATTGGCTGTGTGCACATAATTGATACCAAGCTAAGGTTTCTAGCGCGTTTCTAGAACGATGGCCTAGCCTGAGCAGCCAGGTTACGCGAATTCTGAAGAGCCTAGAAAAGAGCTGGTACTGAACGGTGTGAAACGTAGGGGTACCATTGTGCTGGGTTGATGTGCTTGTCAGGTCAAAGTGAAGTGGTTGGTGGCGGAAAAAGATATAGAAGCGCCGACTCTCGCACTCTCTATTCATTTTGTTTAAAGAGGCGTCTTCTGAGTTGTGGCCAGTCTTCCGTTCATGTAGTGGTTTGCTCGTGCCTCCTCCGAGCGTTGATTTGCTATCTGGAAGACGACGATATATATACAATTGCTACTCATTGTTGGTCAAGGGCAATTATTCCCTCTGCTGTTTATTTTTTTAGTACCGGTTTCCCCAATACCTCCTGCGAGAGCCAGTATATCGATATCTACTAGCTGTCGCAAAATCAGTCAGCGCCTCCAACACACGACAAATACGTAATTTCGTTGTTCTGAAGATCAGCCGTTCGATCCGCAACGAGAAGAGGAACCTGCTCTGCACCGCGATTGTGTTCTGTATAGACAGAAACCAAGCATGGGGAGAGAATTAGGAAAAGACTGGACGACGCCACCAGATTACATGTCCGCAATGCGGCATTTGACAGTTGAGATACTGTATTGTCCGAGAGAAAGTTCATACCAACAAGAAACAAAGCCGCAAGAGAAGAATATTAGTAGTACGCTGTCAGAACATGGTTTGTTTTAATGTCAATGGTTTCGAAAAGAGACTGTAGTAACGTGCAATCGTAGTCTCCTCACTCACAAGCCTTTTTCAAAACGCAAAAGCTCTCCATACTCTCCACCTCACCATTACGCCTCCGGACTCGCTATCCAACGATATTGTGCTTGCTTCCCTCTTCTCTCTCCAATCCTCACCATACTTCGTCTCGGCGTTAGTGTCGCTCTCTCTCTCCAACATTGCGTTGAGTTTTGAATTTCCGGATTGCTACTATCGCACCTCCATATCTCCCGAGTTCTTACTCCAAAAGGGCCTATTATTGCTGGCATGTAAAGTGCTGTTCTGGAGGAGCCATTTGCGTGTCGAGCAAGTAGTACAAGAGCTAGATGGAAAGACTACGAGACAAGAAGGGAATAGTGAGGATAAAATTGATTTGGAGGGCTTGGTGGGAAATGGGCATGAAGAGTTTGATATCAGGAAGGTAATTGGGAGAGTAGCGGAGGTAGAAGATATGCTGGGAGAAGCAGGGAGAAGGATGTCGGGTATGGAATAAAGTCACGGGAGATAGTCATTTTATTCAGGCTGCAATACGGTGCAGTGCATTGAGCTTTTCTGATACATTCATGGCATCGCACGTTTTTTGGGGAGATGGTTTGTTTTAGCACATTACAAACATAATATTCTCATCCAAAAGTCTCAACTTCGTGCATACAAATGGCGCAATATAGAGGTGCAGGATTACCGTCCCACTTGTCACACTAGACTAGTCGGTCATGGTAGGTAATGCTTAGTATGTTCCTTTTCGCCTTCTAGAATCAGATCTAGTGTGCAGTTTGAACATGCCACTCGGCCGTAGCGGTGCAGCGATCAGAGCAAAAATATCGAAAAATGCTTTCCAAGCAAAGTGAAATTCTTCTTACATAAACAGGAGCTTGTAGGGAACTCCTTACCGGACGGGCTCAATGCTCCTCCCAACATGCCTCCATCATGACTAGAATTAGCCATAGTGACCGCCAGACATCGGAATGCATGAACTATTAAATGTAGGCACCTGTACATGTATATAGATTTCTCACCGAGGCGGAGAAGATGGATATAACATCTTCAAGGACTCCGATAGGTGGGATTAATAAAGCAGAAGAGGATCGTAAGGGCGCCGAAAGGGGATTCTATAGTAGTCTTATTTACGCAAGAGATGTCTCACGCCCACTTGCACCAATCGACATTGCTGATTATAATGATACATTCAGACATGCACTTGTGGCCATAGATGCGGGCATGTGCAAAATAGAGTTAGCAACCTCACGTATTTTCGGCGAGTCATATTCTATAGTTTCCGCAGCCGATAGCTCTTGCATACTAAACTCTCTAAGTCTGACCCATAGTGTGTAATGACACGACTGGTCAAGCTGGCCTTAGGGGAAGTGGGTCGCGTTCTCCCAGCCACATCCATTGTAGCCCGCTTGCTGCCACATTTTCACACTTCTAATCTCCAGCCAGCCTTGCTCTTTCCAGGTAGGATACCATACGTCGCGAGCATCCCAGAACTGGCGCCTGGCTCGGGGTTCGGAGTCGACCCACGGCTTCCCAGATTGCCCGTCCTCAAACCAGCCATTCGTAGCACCCACTCCGAGTTTGACAACGAGATGGAATTTCTGATCGAATGGTGTGGCTTTACTGCCTGTGTGGCCCCAAGGATTTTCGAAGCTTGTGCCGTTGGAGCTCGCAAAAGGGAACCGACCGTATTCCCAAAAAGGTAGGTCAAAATGTGTGAAACTAACTTGAAGTAGTCGGGAGTCAATGTATGTGAAGATATACTTCTCGGTCCACTGCATGGCATGAGTACGCGAAGGATGGAACTTAAAGCAAAAAGACTCACCTCAACGCCGAATGTATGAAACCCAGTCGAGTACGTGGTATGAAGAGCAGCACGCTTGACATTATTCCGCCACCACCCATCATTCTCTTCATTTGGACCAAAGTGTAGAGTGCTACTGACGACATCGTTGCCACCTTGCTTGTATTTCCAATCATTGCCCCGAGACTGCACAATATCGATTTGTCCAGAGCGTGGCCACCCACCATATGTATCATCCGATGGCAGCATCATGATCGAGGGCCAGAGCCAGTCACCAGCTGGAAGCTTAGCGACAACCTCGACGCGTCCAAATTGGATAGAGGCTCCGAGCTTCGTGTTTATTCTACCAGACTTGACGGGATTGACAATTGTCCCGTTAGTAGTGTTGGTGGTCGCCATACAGTCAACCCAGGTTTGTCCTGTACAGCCAATGCTACGTAGATCAATGACGTTGTTGTTCTCTACCAAGTTTTCGTCTTGGAGCGTCGGTCTGATGTAGAGCATATCGTTCGCTACAAACACGTTCTCGAGCGTAGTTTGCTCAAACTGACCGAAGCTAGATATGTTTCTCAGCAGCATGAAGGGTCGTGCTCAACAGAATTCTCACCGAAATCCGCCAAGCTCGATCTCTTTGGACCATACCGACTCATCAAAGCCCATCGAGAAGTTGTCCTCTAAGACCGGACAGTACTTATTCCTGGTAACGCTTCGATAGCCATCCCATACGAGAAACCCAGCGACGCATGCACCTATGAAGGCACCGATGAGTGGAATCCACGTCACCCAGTACTCTCTTACGCTCTTCTTCTGGTTAAGCCACGGTTTGTCGATGGGCTGGTCCTTTTTAATTCGTCGTGACCTGAAATATCTCTCCCGGGTCGGGACGAAAGCATTCATCTCTGACATAGTGATAGTGAAGACGTGTGGAAGCAAAGGAAGTAGCTGGGTAGCTGCAATAGATAGAAGCGACAGGAATTGCGAGGGGCGCGATTTCCAGAACCAATAGAAGCCCGAGCAAGTGCTATTTGCTTCAATTTTGGACTAGAAGGCTAAGATAGATGCCCCACAGCACTCCAACTGAACAACCAAAGACGACCCTTTTATCGACGGGTATCCACAGAAAGCTCACCAGCGATACGGCGGGCCAGAACTTGTAGCCGTCAATCATCATGGGCCAAAATCTATCTCTGACTTCTGCTTCTACTGTGGGCCAGGGCGGGCTTGTGGCTGAGGCGGCATGGTTCACATAAGCCATGTATATAAGGAACATGAGGGTGTTGAGCACGGCACCAAAGGTCTGATCGAGGGTAAACTTGATTATGAGGTTGCGCTTGCTCGTGCGGAGTTTGGGGGCTTTATTGTGTAGTTGCCTCTCAGCAGTTGAGGTTGGGATGTTGGAGGGAAAGTTGTCCTCGAGAAAAGCCTGCCACAAGATGTTGGGTGGATTGCTTATCAAGCTAAAGACTGTAAACTTGACGATGGGAGTAAGGGAGAGCTTAAATGGAGTCTGTAATGATGAACATCAGCATGGAGGTCAGGTCGCTTGTCCTCAGGCATTGAGCGTACGTCTTCTCGGTAAGAGGAGATTGCTTGGGCAAGAACATTAGAAGTCAGGCTCAGCACAGCTCCCTGCACCGTCTGAGAGGTGATTGCCGACAGCATGAGGGGTGCAGCGAGCAATGTAGGTAATTGTAGGAGGTGGATTGGGTGGCCAGAAACGGTACGGATGATGGAGAACGAGGGCAATGCAATTGGATGGACGAGGCGAAGGGTTTATAGTGTGTAGACATAGACAAGGTTGAGACAAGATGTCTCACGAATGTTCGAGGACGCGTTTCTCAGCCGGGACCAGGGCCGGATGACGCAACATCATAAAACTGCACGTGAGCACTTTAATGCGTGGCGCATACATACTTGTATGCAGTGCCATTGAGAGCCCCTACATGTATGAGGATTGAAACATAAAGAGGCTGCACCAGAGAGCCCTTGCAGTCACTTGTTTCCTTTTTGTTCCATGGGTGGCAGAGGCAGGCCATGTCACATGACTAGCACGCCCTAACATGCATGCATGTGATGTGTGCAGTCGCAGACATAGACAGAGCACAGATGGCCTCAAGAAAAATCAAATTCCGAACGGTAATCTGTAAGCCCAAGCCTTTGCCAAGGGCCGCTAGCACCATGGTGAAAGCTTCGCATAGCTGCTCTTGGGCCTGGACGTGAGGGATTACACGGCTGGTAGTTCTACTGGGGCTTTAGGGTCCAGCGGCGACACGCCCAGGCTTCGGCATGCCACCATTACCTTCGTATCATCTTTCGCCATCCGAAATGAGAGACGCGCTAGCTGAAAGGATTCGTCTGCCCTTCCATACCCGAGTACTCACCCGCGAAATGACAATTGCGCCAAACGGCAAAAGCTCAGCTCCTCCACAGGGGCACTGGGGCGCCATGATGCTTATCACACGGCGCCTCCTAAGCACGGACCCAGGTTCTCTTGCATGGGCTTTTCTTCGCGCTCCTACAGGAAGGATAAGGGAGTGGTATGTGCACTTGTCGCCGCAGACAGGACTCGAAATATACAAAGGGACAGGGAGACAGAGAGGAAGAGAAGGAGAAGGAGAAATAAAAAGAGAGAAAAGGATGCTCGGCGGCACCGCGATGATTATGCGCTCGGCGTCATCCCAACAGTGGTCTGGGCCCTAAGGGTGCCATGCCCAGCCGCAGATAGCACCATTCCTACTTCGTCGCTCCCTGTCGCCCTGCTATGATACTATAGGAGGACACAAGTCCACCCTGCAAACTTGCGAGCCGTCAGCGAATCCTGTGCTCACAATGATACCGCCCCGACACCATCCTAGTATGAAAACCGAGCCTGCGTGGGGGAGAAGGGGGAGGGGTGTACGCAGTGCCGCATTTCCCTTTACACCTCTCGCCGCCCAACCGAAATCATGGTGAATTGAACAACTCCAAATACCCTCAACTTTTGCCCTTGGCGGGCGCACACGTATTTTTTTGCTGGACAGCGCTGAGAACCTGTTCCAGCCTCGCTCGTTTTGCCTGCCCTGAGTTGCTTTCCTTCGCCTGGCCACATCTCTCACTAATGCTGCGCCCCGGCATGCGCCTGTCCGCAACCACGTTGCGCATAGCTGCAATCTTCTTCCTGGTCTTCACCTGTTTTCTCTTCTGGCTTCCACACCGTTTCAACCACGGCCGCTTCTTCGCACACTCTTATAATGAAACTTCGCACCACCTCCGTCCCGTTACCGCCACCGAGACCGAGGCACCATCCACACCGAGCTTCACCCCCCCTAACGCCTTGACAGCCAACGTCAAGTTTCACGAGTCCAACGATGATTTCTGGCTATCAGTTGCACACGCGCTGGAAGATGCTCGACCGCACTGCCCTCCCATAGTCCATTATAAGCATGGGTTGAACAAGACACACACGGCTTACGAACCGCTCCGCCCCGACAAGCCGCATCCACAGAACATCAACATGACCGATGACGCCGAAATGGAGCTCATGCGTGAGCATCATACCATGCGCACTGCCGCCTTCCGTCTGGCTCCAAGCTTACCTTTTGTGAGCGATACCACGGGTATAGTCGTTACCGCAAGCCCCAAGCAAATGTCTTATCTTCTGGTCTCTCTGCGAATGCTGCGCAGGACAGGCTCTAAGCTGCCCGTCGAACTTTTCCTCGCCAATGAGTCCGAGTACAATGCCACCTTGTGCGAAACCGTCTTGCCGGCTTTCAACACCCGCTGTGTTGTCATGTCCACCATCTTTGCTCCCAAGATAAGACACTTCCAATACAAGATTTTTGCCATCCTCCTTTCATCTTTTCAAAACATTCTCTTTCTCGACAGCGATGCCTTTCCCATCCACGACCCTTCTCCCTTATTCTCCACCCGTCCTTACACGTCTCACGGTCTCGTCATATGGCCCGACATCTGGGGCAACAGTATCTCATCACACTACTATCACATTGCTGGTATTCCCGAAGTTCCGGTGTCTCAGCGATTGTCCCCGGAGACGGGACAAGTCATGATTGACAAGCACAGACACAGGGAGAGTTTACTCATGATGGTCTACTACAACTACTATGGCCCGTCCCACTACTATGCAATCTTCTCGCAGGGAAACGCTGGCCCAGGAGACAAGGATACCTTCGTTCCAGGAGCTATAGCTGTGGATCTCCCATGGTATCAAGTTAGAACAAGGACATTCATGCTGGGTCGTTGGAAGGGAGGACAGTTTCGTATGGTCGGCATGGGGCAGAGAGACCCTGCCGAAGACTTCATGTACGGAGGCCCGGTACCAAACCACCTCCAGGGAAAAGAAAATTGGGAGGAAAGTGGCATGGCAGGCAACACAGGTAAGGCTGCAGCACCGCAACTGCCACGTCCCATGTTTGTTCACCAAATGGTCATGAAGATACGGCCTGGGCTTATACTGAGGCCTGATGTGCTATCGTATCATACTGATGATGGTGGATGGCAACGGATGTGGACGGCCGAGGAAGATGCGGTCAAAACATTCGGATACGACGCCGAAGCTGTAATGTGGGAGGTGATGGAAGAGGCGTCGTGCCTGGCTGGAGTAGAGCCAGAAGCCTGCGACAAGCTGAAAGAGTATCGGGCTGCCGTCTTCAACGGGTGACGGGAGTCCAAGCATGGTCAGTATTCAGAAACGAGCGCTCAGTACACCAGAAAGACAACTGCGGAACGCTGGGGCTTGGAGAGGGTCAGGGAGGGGAGAGAGGAGAGAGTGGAGAGGGGAGAGGGGAGGGAGGAGCTGGCGTGTGGGCGACACATAAATGACAAGCTTTGCAAGTAATGGTTCGGCCTGTTCCAACACGGCATGGGAGGATTTCTCGCCCTTCCGGCAGCAACCTATGAAGCCGGTTAGAGGTTTTTGTATACCCTATTGATTTTATGATTTTAACAAACAACACTATCGTCCTAAATGCCTCAAAGATAGTAGTGTTTTCCCTACTATATGATAACCCGGTGAATCATATGTCCCTAACAAGATATGTATACTTCGTGGCGGCATTGAATCGCAACTGATGCTGCGCCTTGATCTGCAAACCCCGTGGCCTCTGACGTCATAGCCATGCTCGAGCATAAATGCCTCATGGGCCAACTACCCATAGGCCGTTTGATATATGCAAGTCGAAATCCACTCACAAGTACATCGACAATCCACCCTTCCCTTCGGTTGGTACACTCCTCTTGAAACCTATACGCCCGTCAGTACGTCGTCAGCACAACTCGATCCAACCATCATGCCCGTTGGCCAACAGGAATCCGGCGTTACGTCCGGCGTCAAATTTGTAACTTCCACGGTCGGCAACACGGTCGGAGGTGTCACGAACACACTCGGGGGCGTCGTGGGTGCACTGGGACGCGGTGTCGGTGAAACGGTCGAAGGGGCCACTGGCAGTGCCGGCCGACCTGTTGCGAGAGGGATTGCAGACGCAACCACAAGCGTCGAGGAAGGTGCGAACAAAATCGCAGGCGGTATTAAGAGGGCAGGTGAGGGCAAATAAAGTAATGGCAAGGATGATGGTGCCCTGGGAGGATGGTTGGGTGGTAGTGGCTTCGAGCCTGATGCAGGATGGTGGTTGGCTCGCCGAGAGGGCATGTACCGGATGTACATAACGAGAGCAATTTTATCCCAGCCATTGATTTCCCATTCCAACGTGCTAGGGCAGCGTCCAGGCAAACGCGAACGCAAACATGGAGACGGCTTGGGCAGTGGTGCTCGCAAATACAAGGGCTAAGAGTCATGACGAAGGCCACCGATGCACAGGATGCGTACGCATGTCGTCACGGACGCCGTGTCTGCTTGGGCTTCTGTAGCATGTCCATCATGGCCGCGGAAGAGGCCTGATGGTGGCTGGAAGGATACTGACGGTGCAGAGGTGTACCTTGCCGCCACACCCCTTCCCCACATTTAAATCGCCGGCGCGACGAACCGCTCTCAGTTAGCTACAGGTAGACGCCAAAATATCTGCAAACACTCTGCCGTTCGCCTATCACCGCTCGCGCTCCCCTCCACAACACCCTCTGTCGTCCAATTACACCTCGTCTAGCGTGCGCTGCAGATCGGGGGCGGTGCTTTGGCTGTTGTCTTGCTATGCTCCCGCGACACTCCGTCCGCATCTTCCGCTTCCGGGGGGACACTGGATGTGCAGAATCCGACACAGCACGCCGTCAACTTTGACCCGGTCCCAAGTTTTTCCTATGTTCGACCGCCGACCATCGACCCTTATGTGTATGCTGTGCATATCCTCCCCTCCTCCAGGCAATCAATGCTATTCTTTGCACCTCTATTCTATTCTACCGCGGAGCCACCACTCCAGTCATGCCCAAACTGCATGCTAGACGGCACAAACGGTAGTATCTAGCTCGACCCAACAGAAAAGATCGCTCTTCCCGGCCCACAGCCTTGACAAAGCGGTCGGCATGTTGGAACGCTCATCCAATGATGAACCGCCCTGCACAGTGCAGTTTTACCTGGTATCCCGCAACCGTTTACCCATGTCTTTACGCCTAACCCGCTCTTGGCTATGACTTCTATTGACGGGTGGATAATGGTTGGTCTTGGTGTGAGCTGCCCAGTCTTTTTGTTCGACTACGATCACGATGATGGAACGGTGCAGCATGGGTATTTAGCTGTCCCGCCTGTCCAGCCATTTCCCTTTCCCACTACTGTCGTTGTCGTACACAGACGTACCCTTGCATTCTTCTGTTGTCTCAGACCGATACGTCGTTCCTCGGTCTCCGCTTTCGTTATATCTGCTACCATCGACCGCGTATACATCCACTTAGCCATCTTGCAATCGTCTTCGGGTAGCTAGCCACCATGAAATCTTTCCTCGCCTTCGCTCTGGCGGCATCCACTCTCGCCAAACCAACGCCTCAATCTTCGACTCCTGATGGATGCCAGGATTCCCGTGATGGCTCCTTCCAGGTCTCAGTCACCAACGTGACCCAGCAGCCATCTAAGCGAAGCATTGAGAGACGTCAACAATCCGGTATCCTCACGCTCACACTCGAAGATGGAAATCTAAAGGATCAGGCTGGGCGCACAGGCTACATTGCCAGCAACCATCAGTAAGTTGTAGATATAGTCTCGTAGACTTATGGTGCTGTTCTGATGTGTCTCATAGGTTCCAATTTGACCAACCTGTCCAGGCTGGTGCCTTGGAAACATCAGGCTTCTCAGTCTGCAGCAATGGCACACTCGCACTAGGAGGATCCGCTATCTGGTATCAATGCTTCAGTGGTGACTTCTACAACCTTTACGATGAATCGCAAGGCGAGCAGTGCAACGCCATCTATATCTATGCTCAGTCTAGCGGTGGTAGTAGTCAGACGGGTGCCGTCACGCAGGTCAGTGATGCTTCCCGTCGAAGCCACTCGAGAGCTGTACGCTGACGAACAACAAGGCCTCTGACGGACAGCCTGCCGCCTCGACTCAAGTCACTGCTCCTATCTCTCAGCTTACTGACGGTCAACCCCAGGCGCCTACTGGTGCACCTGTTATCTCTCAAATCTCAGATGGTTCGTTACGACTTGGAATCCTCATCACGCATCCGCCTCTCAGCTAACTGTGCGCCAGGTCAACCTCAGGCTCCTACTGGTGCACCTGTCATCTCCCAGATCAGTGATGGTCAGCCTCAGGTCCCTACTGCTGCTCCTGCTCCGTCTGGCCCTGTTGTCTCGCAGATCAGCGATGGTCAGCCTCAGGTCCCTACTGCTGCTCCTGCTCCGTCTGGCCCTGTCATCTCCCAGATCAGCGATGGTCAGCCTCAGGTCCCTACCGCCGCTCCTGCTCCGTCTGGTCCTGTTGTCTCGCAAATCAGCGATGGTCAACCACAAGTCCCTACTGCTGCCCCTGCTCCGTCTGGCCCTCTTATTTCCCAGATCAGTGATGGTCAGCCCCAGGTTCCAACTGCTTCAGCAACCTTGCCACAGGCCCCTCTTGCTTCGGCCAATTACACTATACCTAACGCTACTGCCCCTGTGTCCTTCCCCGGTGCCGCCTCCATGCCTATGGTGGGTGTTAGTACTATTGTTGCTGGTCTTCTAGCTATGGTCTTCATGCTGTTCATGTTGTAAACTTCTCCAAATTTTGTACTTGAACCAGCTAGAGTTGATCGGGTGCATATATGGCGCGATTTGTCTGGCGTATATTTGGTGTTAGCGACATCATGTTGGAAAACAGCTAATATCCTTAAAAACGTCGCAAGGTTTAGGTAGCAACCAAGTAATTAGTAATAATTCTAATCAATCATTCAAATTAAGATACTTGCTACGCAAACTTCGTTTCTTCTATTAACATTCAAAGCACTCTATGTTATCGCGATCGGAGGTTTCCGATTTGTGTTCAAACTTGAACCTCAATCAGATGCTCATACGCTGAGGCTGGCATGTTTGTTGGAAGTTGCGGTTGTCACATGCGCGGCAGTAGCGTCACACTAGCGTTAATTCTATACATGTAGTTATCTCAGCAGGCACACAGAATCAACACTCTTACACATTCATTCATCGATGTTCACTACTTGAGAATATCCTAATGTTCAACGGAAACTGGCATCAGTGGACCTCGCAATGATAGAACCACACATTCACCCTAATATCAATCCTACACAGATTTGGAAATAAAGGTATGTCCCTTATGTGTTATTGGGGACGAAGTGTACAGTCTGGACCATCCCAGCCATTCATTCATGACTGGAATATTAATTTTACATTCTTTAGCTGTTACTAAGCAAGAAACGACTTTCGCAATTCTTTTTGTCCAACTTGCAGTCCTACCTAACTTGTCGAAACCCCAACAAAAGGGCATATGCAATCACAGAAAACCTAATATGTGAACATTACTTTTAGGTGAAAACCCTGGAGCTTCCGTTTCATCATGCTCAGTTTTGCCGCCTTCAGACCAACCAAACGATCAACAAACCCACTACGGTCACTACTACCCATGGGGTCCGACCCAGCGATGAAACAGCACCTGAGTCTGTCTGTATGGCTGGTGGCGGTGACGAAGATGATGTAGGAACCTCAGTGGCATCCGGCTTCGCAGAAGTAATCAGTGCCGTTGGGGTTATTGAAACCGAAATCAAGCCATCCAAGACGCTAGAAGAAGATGAGGGCGTGGGAGAGGTGACCGTAGAAGTTGGAATCCCACCCGTCGTTAAGGAAGCTATTGTGGAAGTCACTGACTCATCTTCCGTTGTACGCGCAGCGCTCGTTGGTGTAGGGAAGGTTGAAAGAGAGTTTAAAGGCAGCGATGTTCGGGATGGGAACACAGAGGAGGAAGATGGTGCAGTTACAGACGAGGTGCTGTCACTGTTGTTGCCGACTGTTGCTTGGACTACTGCCATAGCTAGTCCCGCAACAGCAGGTTTGAATCCATTGTCTTCCTGGAACTTCACTGCGTCAAAAGCGCGGCCTTCTATAGGTAGCTTCAACTGCGTGATGCGTCGTCTAGCCGGATTGATGTACATCAAGAAGGTGTATTTAGCCTCTCCCGTTTCACCCAGAGTGCCAGGTGCCTTGTATGCAAAAAGTGCGTCATCATCGGTTGCGATCTCTACCACGTCTCCAGTGGTTTGGAAGTTGGAGCGCGCATAGTGAAGAGTTCGAGTGGAGTTGGTCGTGTCAAGGAGAAGGATAGTGTAGAGGACCCCCGGTGTAATACCTGACGAATCACCAAGGGCAAAAGTAGGTTCGTTTTCAACTTCTAGAGCCTGGCCGTTAGACGTGATACTGTACGGCGAGGTACCAAGAAGATAGCAGACGTACCGGCCTGCGAGAAAGTGGTTCCATCTATGAATCCATCGACTGCGTTGCCCGTGTACGAAACCTGTAATTTTGGATCGCCGGTGAAATCTGTGCTGAGGTCTGCTGGAACGGACTTTTGCGACGATCCAAATTGGATGGATGTAGCGAATACTGTCCAGTGCAGCAATACGCGCGAAAACATTGCGATGTGAGGAAAAGCAAACGAAAACAACCCCAAGCGACTGCCTCGACTCAAGTTGATAATAATGCGCTGCACATCTTTCTTATATGTCCGTTGCCCTTTCATGCTCTAACGTCAAACACTTCCGGCCCTCATAGTTTGACGATAGGCACATGCCACACTGTGCTCAGCCTCACGAAGAATCCCTAATCCAGGTGCACTCTTAACGGCTCATGGGCAATGATAGGCACGCGCGGCCTACGTCCTGACTAGAATCTAGCAAAAGGTGTTTGATTTAGCCGCAGTCGTCGACGGGACGCGTTTCAAGAGGGCGCGGGGGCCACGTTCGTACCGGAAGCCTTGCATTCCGGGCGCTTGTTGCGCGACATGGCCAGATGCCTTACGCCTCAGTCCGTATCTTGATTGGTACGTTGTTCAGGGTGCTACATGTCTTCACCTTCAATCGTCTCAAGCAAAGCCACCTCTGTTGCATTCTACCATTCTATCTAGGAAGCTGATGCAACAGCCTAGTTCTTTACATATAGGTCAACGTATTCATCAACATCCATATTGTCAAGAGTTTTCCCATCCTGAGCAAGTGCCACGAGCTTGTCTACGTGCTCAGCTGCGTAGTGCGGCCCAAGATGTCTCTTATACTTGGCAAGAATCTCAGGCTTAGCCTCGTCTCGCCGCCATCGGTGGCCCAGGGGAGCTTCGACAACCTCTTCCTCCAACACAGTTCCGTCCTTGAGCTTGACGGTAAGTGCATTGGAAATGGTACGCTTCTCGGGATCATGGTAGTCCTTAGTGAACTGCGGGTCTTCAACACAAGAGATGCGTTGTCGGAGTGATTCGACGAGGGCCGAGGTGGCGGCTTCGCTGCTGTCAGGGTAGTCTGTGGCCTCGAGGCGATTGAAGACCAACATGGTGGCGACCATGTACTAAGTAGTTCAATTAGAATCGCCCGGTAATTACGTTTGGCTGAGTCCGCTTACCTGTACACAGTGATCACGATCGGCAAAATTCTCCATTGGCTTGAATTGCTTATCGATGATGCGAATGCAGGCTTCATGGGTTCGATTGACAACGCTTTCGATGTCTTCAGCAGTCTTGCCCATGGCTTTGAGCTTTTTGTTCAAGCGTTGGGCGGCCTCGACGGCGGTCTGTGAATGGAATTCGGCTATGGAGGTAAGCATACAACAAGAAACGTGCATCGCTCGGTGAACGTACCGGGGTAAGAAACCTTGAACAAGACATTCTCCATGACATAGCTACCGTACGGCCTCTGGAACTGAAAGGGCTTGCCACCAAAGTTGACATCATAGAAACCCCAGGTTGGGGCAGATAGCACAGTCGGAAGGCCTTGCTCACCCTTGAGCACTTTGAGGACAAGGTTCACAGCCTTCTGACAAGCATCACCGGCCGCCCAAGACTTGCGAGACATGGTATTAGGCGAGTGCCTATAGGTACGCAACGACTGGCCGTCAACCCAAGCTTGAGAGACAGCATCTCGGGTCTGAGCTTCGGTGAGCCCCATCATCTTAGAAACCACGGCTGTAGAGGCGAGCTTCACCAAAACAACATGATCCAAGCCAACCTTGTTGAAAGAGTTTTCCAAAGCCATACAACCTTGAATCTCGTGTGCCCTGATCATGGCCTCGAGCACGTCCCTGACCTTAAAGATCTTACCGTTACCAAGCTTACCCCCAGCCTTGTTCGTTCGGGTGATCCAGTCGGCGACGGCAAGAATGGCACCAAGATTATCTGAGGGATGACCCCATTCAGCAGCCAGCCAGCAGTCATTGAAGTCAAGCCATCGAATCATAGCACCGATGTTGAAGGCACCATTTACGGGGTCCAGCTGGTAGCTGGTTCCAGGTACCTTTGCGCCATTGGGCACAACGGTGCCCTCGACGATAGGGCCAAGGATGTTCCTACATTGCTCGAATTCCAAGGCCTTTAGGCCGCAGCCAAGTGTATCGACAAAGACCCATCGAGCGGTGTCGAACTAGAGGCATATGATGTCAGTTAGGACGGCTGGGTAGAGGGGAAAGGGCATACCGCAAGCTCGGAATCGATGGGAGTGTTGTGGACGTAGCTGGCCACGTCCTTGATTTCTGGATCAAAATCGCGCTTGGAGGCAACGGGCGGGGCAGCACTCTTGAGGGCCGACATGGTAGAGAAGGTGGCGACAGCAGGCGTGCGTGCGGTGACGGGAGTCGAGGAAACGGATCGGAGTGCAATTGGCCTCACTGCCCTGCAAGAGACGACGGCGCGCTGTCGAAGGGTTTGTGAAGCAGAGCTGCACAGGCTGCGACTGAAGGCCGACATTCCCAAATTAGCTTGGATTGCGCCCACGAGGCGTTGGAGTAGCTCTTGAAAAGAAAAGGAAAGTCAGAGAGAATCGTACGCGTGCTTGCAGGCGGCCCTGGCGAAAAGGAAGCTGGTGTTGCAGCAGAGCTCTCGGCTGGTGTCGATCGGTTCAGAGGGTCGAGCCGCTGGCAGCCGAGGTCGCGAAAGCAATTCCGTGCGGCGGCCCACGGCCGCGCAGGTGGAAGTGCAGCACCTACATGCATGGCCCAGAAGAGCAGGTTGCGCTTGGTGGGTCGATTGTCCGAGTTGTGTGCGGCATATGTATCTAATTGTCCTGTCGTCCTGTCGTCTTGTTTCTACACTTGCACCCAACCACTACCGATTCAAACCCCGCATGTCGACCTCGTATGGGTTGTGCATCGCCAAAAGTGCACGTGCCGGCCGGTTCACTACATATGCATGAGCTTGCATGTGAGTACTTGCAGCACTCATGTGTATACCGTTGGACAGGGCAAGCGCTTGACATACATCAAACAAGTAGAGATACAATCAACTATACAATATTAGCATTTAGGAGAGTAGAACCATATCTATACGTCCAAACTCCATTAGATAAAACAACTGAAAAAAGCTTTCAACATATCCCCGTACATAATGTATACCATCTATGAATGACACATATGGACTCGAACAAATCTGTGATCTACATGCATGCATCCACATGCACAGTGATTAGCGAGTTGCACCTGTCATCCACCATTGAGTCCGACAGGCACCACGGACAAGGAATACATCTATATAAGACGATGGTCTACGTCTGCTCTAACAGTCAACTCTCATGCAAGTCTTGGTGCCCAAGCTCCTTGCACTGCCCTATAGTCGGCTTGCCCATATCAATTTCCAGCCGTCATGCATCCGTACCTTGCTAGCTTAACAGGCCGACGCCGCTAACACGCGTACGACCTTCTAGTCAAACTGTCTCTGTCAGCACATGTACCCGAAAGCGCACTAGAAATAAACCTACGGGGGTAAGGAACGATTCGGCAACGAATCGTGCTCGTGCGTTCAGCTGCCGCTGGTCAGTTCTGTCGTAGACACAACAAATAGACGCCTTACAAAGAGCTTCATCTCCGATATTTCCTTGTCCACTTCCTCCATGAATTGGATGATGAAGTCCACCAGCTTGTGCTTGAGCATTTCCTCGGTATGGAAGTTGGTGATCAAAAACGAGATGTCGTAACCCTGCGCAGTGAGCCTATTGTACGCATAGTTTCCGGACACGCTGCATACCTTGACCGGCTTCCTTCGCAGAATGAAGAAGGCCTCCGCCCGTTGTGTCAAGAATCGTGTGAATTTGTGCACCAGAATATTTTCTATCTCATCCGCCTGCTTAATTTTTATGCTTATCCGCACACTGTTGATGCTGGGCTCGATCAGGACCTTCTCGTTCTCGTTCCTCGACACCGTAAGGGGGTTTAGCAACACTTCTGGTGAACTCGCAGCTTCAATTTCAGGTACGTTGTGCCGCTCGGAAGCTTGCGAGGCAAAATTGGAAAGCGAAAGCGCGGCCGTGAGCGATGAGCGCACACATTGGAGATATGGGCGGAGTGATTGGGACTAGATACGTAAGCAGCTGATTTTGTCTGTCTACTGCCATAAAAGTAATGGGTTAAATACCATGGCGTGGCTTGGGCGGAGCCTCGCGAACTTTGCAGTCGTATGGCCCAGCTAGAGTGGTGGGAGATGGGGCTATGACATGCCACTATCTATTCCAATTGCTGGTGATGTGAGGTCCGTGGTGGGGGAGCTGGACTGGGGAAGGTGGCGGACAGGGGTATGCGAACTAGCGCCTTGGCATTGCCCGCCGCTTCCTCATGCTTCTGCCGTTTGCCATCCATGCAACAACTCGTCCGACAATTTTGACTCAACTTGGCCTCCTTTGCTCCTTTCCTTTCGGTCTTGACCTGGTGTAATTTTTCCTTACGCTTATGCTGGAAATATCCAACATGGATTTCATACCAGGTACCCAACGTGTTTTCCGAAAGCCTCGGCCATCTTACTAACATGGAGAGCGTAGTGATTGTAAAGCATCAAGGTAAGAAGCATGAAGTCGATGTCGACCCGGCCTCGGATGGCGCTACATTCAAGTATCAGCTCTTCTCCATCACGGGAGTCGAGCCTGAGCGTCAAAAGATTATTGTCAAGGGTGGGCAGCTCAAGGATGACGCCGACATGTCTAAGTTGGGTCTTAAGCCCAACCAAACCCTTATGATGATGGGTACGCCGTCGAGCGATAGCACAAATGTCATCGAGAAGCCGAAGGAGAGGATAAGGTTTTTGGAGGACATGACCGAGGCTGAGGCTGCGCAGTCTGAAGGTGCCACACCGGCTGGCCTGCAGAACCTGGGCAATACCTGCTACATGAACTCCACACTCCAGACTCTGCGATCAATCCCTGAGCTTCAAAACGAGCTTCTCAGGTATTCAGCAAGGTGAGTGTGGCCACTGGTACCAAACAATGAATGCTTGTTTATCATTTAGCAGTAATGCCGGCCCAAGCTCCGCAAACCACCTCAGCCAGTTTGGCTTGAGTGGGCTGGGAGCTTCTATGGATCTGACTGGTAGCCTCCGAGACTTATTCAAGCAAATGTCCGAGACGCAACAAGGCTTCCCCCCGCTCATGTTTCTCAACGCTCTTCGAACTGCCTTCCCACAATTCGCTCAAAAGGCAAAAGATGGACATGGGTATGCGCAGCAGGACGCCGAAGAGGCTTGGTCTCAGATTGTCTCACAACTCCGACAGAAACTGAAGATTAAGGATACCGTGGAGTCTTCTAACGGCCAAGAGACTAAGGATCTCTCCTTCATCGATAAGTACATGGCAGGCAAGTTCGAATCGGTGATGGAATGCGATGAGACTGCCGCCAAAGAAGGCGGAGAAGAACCTGTGTATAGTGAAGATTTGTTCTTTAAGCTGAATTGCCATATAACTGTGGAAACGAACCACCTCCGGGATGGACTAGCCGCGGGTCTTAAGGAGCAGATTGAGAAGCGTTCGGAAACGCTGGGTCGGGATGCCATGTACACCAAGACTTCTCGCATCGCTCGTCTCCCTAAGTACCTTACTGTGCACTTTGTGCGTTTCGATTGGCGACGGACAACAAACAAGAAAGCCAAAATCATGCGTAAGGTTACTTTCCCAGAAGAGCTGGATGCCGTAGAATTCTGCACTGAAGACCTCAAAAAGCTTCTCATACCCGTACGTGACAAGATACGTGACATTAGGAAAGAGGAAGAGGATGTTGAGCGATCCCGTAAGCGGCAAAGGCGCATGAAAGCTGGAGAGGAAAATGACATTGAGCCGTCCAGCAGTAAGGAACCGCTCCAGAAGAAAGCTGAGGCGAGCAAAGCTGCAGAAAAGGTTAAAGAAGAGGACACAGAGATGCTGGATGTGGAGTACAAAACAGAGGCCCAGATTGAGGCAGAGCGAACTGCATCCATTCTCAATGCCAAAAAGGAACTCCTTGGACTAGTGGACTCAAAACTAGCGGCCGATGAAGGGGCAAACCAAACCGGTCTTTATGAACTGCGAGGTGTTATCACACACCAGGGTGCTAGCGCTGACAGTGGGCACTACACCTCTTTCGTGAAGAAGCAGGGCGCGAAAGATCCCGTGACTGGTAAGAGAAAAGAGGAAGATGGTAAATGGTGGTGGTTCAACGACGACAAGGTCTCTGAAGTTGACTCGGAAAGAATTCAAACCCTTTCGGGCGGAGGTGAGTTATGAAATTCAGTCTCATCGAAGCCTAATTACTAACCAGGACCAGGCCAGAGTCACTCTGCACTGATTCTCCTGTACCGTGCCGTGCCACTGAGCACCCTTGAGCAGGAGGAGAACTAGGCATGAATATAGATACTCTCTCTTGTCCACGATCAACATGCATCTGGGATCCGCATCGCTTGAAACGACGACAAGCGGTAATGAATGGCATTGGCGTTGCATAGAGGAGACTCACTGCATGGAATGGATAGACAATTGCCCTAACGTCGTGGCATGGAAATTTTATGTAAAACAATGGTGACATGATGAGGATTGGCCTTCTTGCCTTTCTTAGGTGATTGTTTTTCCCTTTCCGTGCTGGGTCACCCGCGAAAGGAACGCCAAGCCAAGCTTTCCCTTGATCCACTCCCCACTTCAGCATCAACTCCCCCGCTACTATATCGTGCGTACTGCTATATCACTTCTATTCCACGTTCCGTTGCTTTCCAACGCTCTCGACATTCCATTCAGTACTTACGTCACCATGTTTTACAGTCACGAAAGTAAGTTTGCGCATATAGAAGGCCGACAAGCCATTATGCAGTAGCATAGGTTGACAAGTACAGTTCTAACCTCACGTAAATATGGTGTAGCTACAGTCTGGTCAGTTCACTCGTTGCATACATCGTCTTGGCGCGACTGACAGACGAGGAAGGCTCGTTGCAACACTCGGTTCCAGGTCGACTTCGAAGAAGATCAACCGGAAAGCCATCCTAGAAGTCGATGTCCCAAAGGCCTGTAGGACCATCATAGACCCAGCCGTTCCCATGGCACTGCGCCTGCAGGGCAACCTCCTGTACAGTATAACGATTGCCTGTGATCAAGTCCACCCTGACTTGAAGGCAGGTACGGTGTTACACAAGTGTACCTCCAACAGTGCAGATATGTATTATCAGATGCACATCAAGCATACGCTTCTATGCATACAATGTTACGAGCTGTGATAGACACAGTCCTAGATCCAGAGGCAGGCAAGGCAAGGTGGGCTGCTTTCTCTGCCTATCTCTCGGAAATGTTGTAGGCTAACGACGTGATAGGCGGAAGCAGCTTGTCCTTCCAGATGATCCATCTTTTCTCCCCGAGTTCGGTATGCCACCGCTAGAGCTTCTGGCGGAATTGGATATTGTACCCCCTTTGACGCCCTTGCCAGTAACGAGGGACTCACAATCAGGAACATCTTTTACTTCACAGAAAGACCCCCTCACTCCATCTCCACACATAGGTGGACTTATTCTTCCGGTATCGTCATCTATTATCTCTAGAGAACCCAGAATCCACGGTGACCAATATGGACGTTCTGATGGTGCGAGTCCGTGCCCAAGCGAAGTGATGATTGATGATCCTCCCTTCACGTTCGACGAGAATGGCGATTTTGTAGACCTCACGGAAGCAAATATCATCTCCGAAACCCCTCTCCGCCTAGAAGAAGATCAGATGAAGATGCATGCGATTGAAAGTGCTGGAGTGGGAGAAGAAGGTAGCGATAGATCATGGCCTAATACAAAAGTAAGTATGTCTGCAAGATACCTTATATTAGAGGCAAACCAGCCCCTTATCCCTTCTCACCATAATGATTTCTCCCTTCTAAAAGGTTGTACATATTTCATCTGCCTTCTCAACTACCCAACACTAATTCTGGTAGCACGGGGGGGAGCGAATGGGATTCGATCTTCCTTTGTTTCCGTTAGGAGAAACTCTACCTACTACGCTTAAGGCAAACCTCCATCAGCTGTCGGAAGTTGTCGGATCTACTTCAACAATTACTGCACCTAACCGCCGTAAAACGCGATCTATGCGCACCCTTCCCTTGGACCGGGCAATGGAGCTGCGTAACACGGACCTAGCAGACTGGAATTCAAACTATCTGGAAAATATGAAAGAAGCCATTAAACTCAAGGGTCAGCGCCGCCAAGTCCAACAAGGGAAAAAGAATGCCGAATACTGGACGTGGGCATCTGGTATTGGAGGTATTGCTGGCCGAGCGCGCTGCTCTAAAGGCCCTACCCCATTCGACATGTTCATTGGCGACAATCTATTTGAACTTTTTACAGGTGTTAGTCGCAACATTGCCAATTGTGGGAAACGTGGCCTGGACAGCGGAATAGATGATACCACCCAAAAGGAGTCACGCCGCGTGCGCCAGAAGACAGGCAAACCAGAACAGCAAACCAGGCATCATGTGGACGAAGTTATGTTTCTTCCTGATGGCGACGATGTTGAAATTATGCGGGAAGCCCACTCTGCTCTTGATGATCAGCAGATAATCTCGAGCATGCCATGGAACTTTGCAGCTTCCGCTCGTGGCTCTTCAGCAGTTCCTCAAAGTGGCCGTATGGGTATACCCGGGTCGGCGGATCCGTCTTCTTCTCTCGCGGAACGTTGTAGTCGTCGTGTAGTTTCAGCATCGCCACTACGTGGCCGTGGTCGTCAAGACGATGAAGATCTATTAAGAGATTCGGGAACAGATTATGATCTATTTGGCGATCTCGGTGGATATGATTTCGATTTTGGGGGGCTGGGTGTTACTTCAGCTTTACCTGAGCCCGCAATTACAGAAATCGATGCACGCGTTCGTGAGGCGTTATTAGAAGAGGGAGGAAATTTTATTGCATATGTCGCCGAAGCATTACATGAAAAACGATACAGTCTCG
>Ga0247757_10000028_pt1 | contig 102961 bp, 90 predicted proteins | sample UWRJL126311R4_FD_180929 | JGI IMG/M metagenome (GOLD analysis project Ga0247757, IMG submission 180929) | Plant litter microbial communities from Arlington Agricultural Research Station in Wisconsin, United States - UWRJ-L126-311R-4 | ecosystem: Environmental > Terrestrial > Plant litter >...
CCGTTCCGCCGCCCAGGTCCTCTACGCCGAGACCTCGCTCGACTGTGGCGACGCCATGGAGCTCGTTGGGCTCCAGGCCGGCTGCGGCTGCGACTGACGGGGCCAGTCGCAGCTCGACGTGACATTTGCCGCGCTCGTCGCTCCGTCACACGACGGACGAGCGCAGCGCCGGCTCGAGCAAGGCGCACAGCTCGTCGATCTCGGCTTCGCTGACGCGCAACGAGGGCATCAAGCGCAACAGGTTGGGCCGTGGTGCGTTGATCAGCAGTCCGTTGTCGAAGCAAGCCGCGACGATTGCCTCGGCCGTTGGGTTCGGGAGCACCAGGGCCCACAGTAGGCCACGACCGCGCAGCCCAATCCCGCGGCCCGCGCTTAGCGCGGTCAGCCGCCGCTCGAGGTAGCGACCACGGGTTCGCACGGTCGCCAAGAACTCGGGGCGCGACACGACGTCGAACACGCTGTTTGCGACGGCGACCATCAACGGATTGCCGTTGTATGTCCCCCCTTGGTCGCCGGGCTCGAAGCAACTCGCTCGCTCGTTGGCTAGCACGGCCGCGATCGGCACCCCTCCCCCCAGACCCTTGCCGAGCGTGAGCACGTCGGGTTTTACGCTCTCGTAGTCGCAGGCGAGCAGCGCGCCCGTACGACCCATGCCGGTTTGCACTTCATCGCAGATCAGCAATAGGTTCCGCTCGTCGCACAGGCGGCGTAACTCCCGCAAGTACCCGTCCGGGGGCACGACCACACCTGCCTCGCCCTGGATTGGCTCGACCATCACGGCAACCGTCGAAGCTGAAATCTGCGCTTCGATGGCGGCGACATCCCCGTGCGGTACTTTGACGAAGCCGGGCATGATGGGTGGGAAGAGTGCGTCCCAGCCGGGCTTTCCGCTCGCCGCCATCATGGCCAACGTGCGACCGTGAAAGCTGCCCAGAGTGGTGATGACCTGGTGCGCGCCCGCGCGATGCACTCGGCCCCATTTGCGCGCAAGCTTGAGGGCGGCCTCGTTGGCCTCCGCGCCGCTATTCGTGAAGTGGACTTGAGCCAGACCGGTGGCCTGCGTCAACTCGCGCGCAAAACTCAACTGGGGCGCGTTGTGAAAAGCCGGACTCGCGCTGATCAAGGTTTGCGCTTGAGCTTGGAGCGCGGACAGAATCTCCGGTGGCGTGTGCCCGAGGGAGTTCACGGCCCAGCCCTGCACGAAGTCGAGGTAGCGCGTCCCTTGGTGGTCCCAAAGGTATGAACCACTTCCGCGCACCATGATCCGCGGCGGGCGCGCCACGATCGACATCAGCCGCGCCTGCTCAGCGAGCAGCGCTTCCGCGGGGGAGCTAACAGAGACGGGCTGTAAACGAAGGGGATGTGAGGAAACGGTCACGGCGGCTATCCTTTCGGGTGGCTCGCCGTGTCAGGCGCGACGTAACCACCCATTCGTGGGCGGTTACGCGAATTGCCGGTGTCGAAGACCGCTACGGCATTCCGCGCCCGCCGCAAATAGCGGCGCGACGAGCGAAACGACGATTAGCGCGGGACGGCATCGGAAGGCGCAGTATGTCAGGACGGCGCTTCGCGTCAAGGACTGCGCGATCATCGCCCAAGCGTGGCCGGCCCCGGAATCGTGCGCCCGTTCGCGGGCCCTTCGACCTCGCCGGGTCGTGGCGAAGCGACACACGTGACGACAATGTTCGAAGCCACACTCGCTTAGACGCGCGGCCGTATTCGATATGATGCAAATCGATAGCACGTGAGTGCCACATACGATGCGTACCGACTAAAACGCCGCACGCCAAAGCCCGCTATTTTCTCGCCATTTTATCAACCGAAGCGGGACAACCATCGTATCTTCATTCGGCACTTCGCATCACTGCGAGGTACGAGCAACGGATCGTAAGCTCCGTTGAATAACGAGAATTGCTTTCAGACGGAGGTCTAACGTGAACAAATTTTCTTTGGTCTCGCTCATCTGTTTCGTGGGAGCGGGCGCGTGTGCAGTTGCGTGCGGGAGTGACGACGACACGAGCTCGCCCCCCAGCGCCGGCGCCGGCGGCAAAAGCGGTGGCGCCGGCGCCGCGGGCAAGGGCGGCGGCGGTAGCGGCGGCACGAGCGGTTCCAGCACCGAGGCGGGCTCGGGCGGTGAAGGCGGCGAGGTGGTGCAAACCACGCTCTATGAGCGTTTGGGCGGACACGACGGCATCGCCGCCGCGCTCGATGCGATTGTTACCGAGGAATTGAAGGATCCGATCATCGCTTCTTACTTCTCGCAGCAAGCAAACCCCTCGCATAAGCCGAGCGCGGGGGACATCGGTGAGTGCTTCACCAATCTGCTCGGCAAGGCCGCGGGCGGTCCCGAGGCTTATCCGTCCAAGACGAGCAGCGGGTTCCAATGCCGCTCGATGGCCGCGTCGCACGCGACGCTCGGCATCGGCGCGGGCACGTTCGACAAGTTCGTGACCATCGCGGCCGGCGTCTTGACGGAAGCCGGCGTTGCCGCGGAAGACGTCGCCACGATCGGCGAGGTACTGAACGGTACCAAGGCCGACATCGTCGATCCGAACGTGCCGAGCGGCGCGGCTCCGTGCAAGTCTCCGGCGAGCTGTGCGGTACCCGTGGGCGAAGGTGGCGCGAGTGGCGAAGGCGGCGCGGCCGGCTCGGCGCCGTGATCGCAGCGAAGTAAGGAGAAGCAAACATGGCGCGCGCAAAATGGATTCGTGTTTCGGTCTACGTAGCATCGGGCTTGGTCGTTCTGACTGCGGTCGCCGGATTGCTCCACACACCGCTCGGTCGGCCGCTGCTCGCCCGCATGGGTGTGGGCTGTCCGGTACAAGCCTCGCCGGAAGACGTGGAGCGAGCACGGCTCAAAGCTGCGCGCGCCACTCGAGGTAGGGACGCGAGCCCAGCGCAACCTGCGCTGGGTTTCGTCCTCGACCGGATGACGGCCAAAGACGTCGAGGCGTGGGCCGAACGCGAGCATGTCTCGTGCGAAGACCTGCGCAGCGGCACCGTCGTCAGCTGCAAGGACGTGCCTGAGAGCGCGCTCGGTGGCCGCAGCGGAGGCCGCGTCGACGAGCTCGTGCTGGCCTTTTCTCCGACCAGCAAGCGGTTGGTCAACATCTCGAGTAGTCAGTTCGGACTCGACGGCGAGCGCGCGGCCGCGCAAATGAGCGCGGTCGTAGCGGGTCTGGAACAAAAACTCGGTAAACCGACGCGCGAAGTCGGCGAGCGAACGGGGGCCTACCTGGCGTCCGCGCCACTACGAACCGCGCTGGTTCGCTACCGCTTCACCGACTACCAAGCGGACGTCACGGCGACCAACTTGCCTGGCAAGGGCATGGTCGTCCGCGAGCACTACATGTCCGCCAACGACTGACAATGAGCACGAGGCTGGCGAGCCGCACGCTTGCCGGCCTCGTTTTAGTTCAGCAGCCCGCTCGCGACGTCGATGCCGACGTGACACAGGATGCCCGGCAGCAGGCTTGCCCGCCGGAGCGCGAGCAAGCCGAATCCCAAACCGTAGACGGCGATGCGCAGGGCGCTGCCCGCGCCTTGTTCGAGGTGAGCGAGCCCGAACAGCGCGGCCTGGAGGACGAGACCCAGGGTGGCACTGCGGGTAAAGGCCCCCAGCTGAGTCTGCAAATAGCCGCGGTAAACGAGCTCCTCGCAAGCGCCCACCACCGAGGCCACGAATAGCCAAGTGAGGCGCTCGGCCCCCGTGCTCGGTAGCAGCGCCGTGACCGCGGCGTTACGCCCCGCAAACAGTGGTGCCGTCAGCGCCTCGATTGCAACAATCAGCGCGAACGCCAGCACGGCGAAGGCAGCGTCGATGGCCGCGTCCGCGGGGCGTCGCCACAGACGGCCAACCAGATCCGGGAGCGCGTTGCGCGTCCGAAATAGCCGGGCAACGTACAGCACGAGCAAGCCATTCACCAGTAAGAGCGGCAAATACTGCTGCCAAATGCGAGTGCTGCTCGAGCCTGGGAGCGCCGCCGACACGGGCGGCGGAGCCGCGCGTTGGAGCAGCGAGCCGGTGATGGCGACGGCAAGCATTACAGCGACGAGCGCGGCCGTGTGCCACGGCGGCGCCAGTGCGGCGGCTTCGCGCGGCGCGGTCTGCTGGTTCGTTTCGATGCGCAACGGTTGGCAGGCTCCTTGCTTTGACCCGCAGCGGAGAGTCGCACGCTTCACGGCCCGCGCCTCCATTTACGATCACCTCTTTCACTCGGAGTTCGCCATGATTACCGATGCCATCGTCGCTGCCCCCCCTGTGCTCGCTGCGGGCTGGTCCCTTCTTTACCTGCTGTTCGGTGGTGGCTTGGGCGGCGCGGTCTTGATTTTCTTCGGCCTAAAGTTGATTGGGCGCTAATCAGCCTCAGCGGCCGCTTGCGGTCGAGCGGTGGCCGGCCACAAACTAGGCCGATGCCGGTCGCCGTCGTTACGGGAGCCAATCGCGGACTCGGGTTCGAAACGGCGCACTCGCTCGCGCGACTGGGCTACCGCGTTTGGCTCACGGGGCGCGATCTGAGCAGCGTCACGCAAGCGGCGGCTCACCTGTCGAGCGAGCGCCTAGACGTGCAGCTAGCAGTGCTTGACGTAGCCGCCCCCGCAAGTATCGAAGCCTTCGCCCAGCGCATGAGCACCGAGCCGTCCATCGCGGCGTTGGTGAACAACGCCGGCTCGAGCCTCGATGGCTTCGATGCGAACGTGGCGGCCGCAACGCTCGACAACAACTACCGCGGCGCAGTGCGGGTGACGAACGCGCTCTTCGGCAAGTTGGCGTCCGACGCGAACATCGTCATGGTGTCGAGCGGCATGGGCGAATTGTCCAACCTGTCCTCGGCCCTTCAGAAGCGGCTGCTCGCCGACACGTTGACCCTCGAGCAAATCGAAGAGGTCGCGAGCGAGTTCGTGAGCGCGGTGGGGCGGGGTAACCATCGAGCCGCGGGCTTCCCCAGCAACGCATACAGCGTGTCGAAGGCCCTGCTGAATGCGTTCACGCGCGTGCTCGCTCGCTCGCTGGCCGGCAGCGCGAGGCGGGTCAACGCAGTTTGCCCCGGTTGGGTAAAAACGCGCATGGGCGGTAGCGCGGCACCACGAAGTTTGGAACAGGGCGCGAGCGGAATCGTGTGGGCGGCCACTTTGTTGCCCCAGGGCAGCGCGCAGCCTGCGCCGAACGGCGGGTTCTTTCGCGATGCGAAAGCCATCCCCTGGTAGGGATCGGTGTTACGTTCGCCGTTGGATTAAGGAGAAGCGAGATGACTTATTGCGTCGGGGTTCTGCTCAAAGAGGGGATCGTCATGGCGTCGGATTCGCGAACCCACGCCGGGGTCGACAATTTTGCGCAGTTTTGTAAGATGAGCGTGTTCGAGCGCGAGGGAGACCGCGCGATCGTGTTGCTCAGCTCCGGCAATTTGGCCGGAACTCAAGCGGTGATCTCCATCCTGAAGCAGCGCGCAACGGCCGATGACGGCAAGCCCAACGTCTGGTCCGTGCGCACCATGTTCGACTTCGTGACCGTCGTCTCCGACGCGATCCGTGACGTCGGCAATCGGGATCGCCCGCATTTGGAGCGCAACGATTTGAAATTCGACGCATCTTTCATCATCGGTGGGCAGATCAAAGGCGAACCGCCGCGCTTGTTCCGCACTTATGCCGAGGGCAACTTTGTCGAAGCCGGAACCGGGACGCAATTTTTCCAAACCGGTGAAGCCAAGTACGGAAAGCCGATCATCGATCGCGTGATCAACGCCGACACCAGCTTGGTGGATGCCAGCAAATGCGTGCTTGTTTCGTTCGATTCCACGATGCGTAGCAATTTGTCCGTGGCCATGCCGATCGACCTGGTTCAATACCGAAATGACCAGCTAAAATTGGAGCATCGACGCCGCTTCGAGGCCGGTGATGCCGATTTTGCCGCACTCAGCCGGCAATGGAGTGAAGGCGTGCGCAGCGTGTTTCGGCAACTGCCGGACGTGCGCTGGTAGGCGGCCGTCCCGGCATTCGCCGGGTCGAGACCAGCCGACGCGACACCGAAACATTGCAAGTCTCGGTTCGAGTCGATGCTACAAGCAACACCATGAAAATCCGAGTTGGCTACGAGCTTGTCTTCGATTGTCCGCAGCCAACGTCGATGCTCTTGATGTTGAACATTCACTACACGCGCGCCTCCGACATCCTGACGGCCGATCATCTCAAGACAATTCCGTCAGTGCCGGTCGACATGTACCGCGATCTATTCGGGAACTGGTGCACGCGCATCTTGGCCCCCACGGGGATCACGCGCATTACTTCGGACGCGCTCGTGAACGACAGCGGATTGCCGGATGCCGTCTTCGCTGACGCCCGCCAGACGCCGGTCGATCTGCTGCCCCACGACTCCCTCATTTTCCTGCTGGGCAGCCGCTACTGCGAGACGGATCGACTATCGCCCATCGCGTGGGAGCTGTTCAAGAATGCTCCTACCGGTTGGGGCCGCGTCAAGGCCATCTGTGACTTCGTTCACGGCCATCTGACCTTCGGCTATGGCTTCGCTCGCAGCACGAAGACCGCCTGGGACGCCTACCAGGAGCGCACGGGCGTGTGCCGCGACTTCGCCCACCTCGCCGTTGCCCTCTGCCGTTGCATGAATATCCCGGCTCGCTATTGCGCAGGCTACTTGGGAGACATCGGCGTGCCGCAGACGACCGCGCCCATGGATTTTTCGGGTTGGTTCGAGGCTTATCTCGATGGCAAGTGGCACACCTTCGACGCTCGCCACAACGTCCCGCGTATCGGGCGAATCGTGATCGCGCGTGGCCGGGACGCCGCCGACGTCGCGATCAGCACTTCGTTTGGAGAATCCGCGCTCACGAACTTCACGGTCTGGACCGACGAAGTTCGCAACTAGGTGAACACCACGCCGGAGCGCACGTCGCCGCTAGGCGAGGATCCGCTTCAGGCGTGATACCGCTTTGATGAACTCGGCTTGCTCGGGTACCTTGCTCGAGTAGCGAACGCTTCGGCCGGCCACGGTGACCGTCGCGACCCCGCGCGATTCGATCATCTGCCCCTGGTTCGACTCGAACCATGCCTTGGCCTCTTCGTACGTCATCGTGCACGGTATAGCACGGGGCCGCGTTTTGCTCACCCGGTGCCGCCACGCTCGCTCGCTGCCTAGGGCGCGCTGAAAACTTCGAATTCGTACAAGGACGCGCCGGCGCTGCCGACCATCGTTTTGGCCTTCATCCGGATGAATTGGCCGGTGGTGGGCGTGGTCAATTGCACCATCTGGTAGTTGGGAAAGCCGGAGATCGTTTGCGCGGTGGGCGTCGTGTAGGCGAGCTGCCAGGCCCAATTGTTCGGGTGGGTGGGATCGGCGTCGTCACACGTGGCCACGCACACTTCGATGTCGTACGTCTTGGCGTAGGCGTTTTGCCAGACGAGCTTCACGTGCGTGAAGTTGGCGGTCACGCCGTCTCCGAGGTTCACATAGATCCACTCGTTGGCGGCGTTGCTGCTCGCTTGCCAGCGCGTGCTGGTGTTGCCGTCGATCGCGCGGCTCGCGACGTCCGCCGTCGCGCTAGAGGCGACCGCGGTCTTGCCGATGGCGAGGTTCGGACCGACGTACGTTCCGGCGATGGTGACCGTCTGCGGGATGAACGCCGTCGGGAGCCCAGTGCCGTTGATGCCGGAACCGAGCGCGCGCACCCAAAAGCTGTAGGGCGTGCCCGGGTTCAAGTCCGTGATCGTGATCGGCGCGCCCGTGGTAGGCGCGGTGGTGGGCGACGAATACAGTTTGGCGTCGGCGACCACCGCGGGGGTCTGCGGTGTGCCGGTCGCGCGGTACAGCTGATAGTTCTGCGTGTTGTTGGATGCGGTCCATGACAGCGCCACGGTCAGGTTGTTGACCACCGCCGTGAAGCCGACCACGGGCGCGGGCGGCACCAAGCTGCGAACCGAGAATTGCGAGCCGACTGGCGTACGAGCTTCGGCCCAGAAATACTGCGTGACCGTGGTGTCGATGCCCTCGCCCGCCACGTTCCAACTGATGCCGGGGTTGAGCGACGATGCGCCGCCCAGCACGGGCTTTTCGCTCGTGTGGTAGCCCCACAAAGCGGTGTTGGCTCCTCCGGGCGCGGGGTCACTCAGCAGGCCGAAAGTATCCGCAATGGCGTGGCGGATCGTGTTGGCCGTGAGGTCATAGTAGAGGTCGGTCCAGACGAGATCGTAGGTCTTCGCGCTGGCGGTACCCTTGGTCGCCGTGCTCTTGCCGATTGCATTCTCCGACTCGACCCAGAAGCGATAGGTTTGGTCGCCGAGCTTGCGCGTCATGTTGTAGCTGAGTTGACTACCGGGCACCGTGGCGCCCGGCAATGCGGGCTTGTTGTCGTCGGTCGACCAATAAATATTGTACTTCGCGGTGTTGGTCGAGTTGTCGACCCAAGACGCGCGCACGTACCACACGCTCGAATCGGGGCTGACCGTCACGCTCGACGGCGCGCCGGGCAGAACGCCCGTGACGCCGGAGCCAGAAGCAGGCGCGCTGTCGCCGATGGCGTTGTAGGCGACGACCCAATAGTAATAGGTCGTGTACGCGCTGAGATCCGAACCTGGAACCGTGAAGTGGTCGCTGTTCGCCGGCAGCTCGTATTGCGCGCGGCTCGGCTGCGTATTCGTGGTCGCGACGTACACGCGATAGCCTGTTTCGTCGCTCGCGACGTCGCTCCACGTCAGATCTGCGTCGCTTGCACCGGCCGCGACCACGAGCGAGGTCGGCTGCGCCGGGACGGGCATGGGCGTGGCCTTGCCCGTGATGGCGGCGCTCGCCCCAATGGCATTGCTCGCTTGCACCCAAAAGCTGTACTCCTGCCCAACCGTGAGGCCCTCCGCGGTCGTTGTCACGGCGTCCGCGGCCACGGATGCGTTGGGCACGCTCGGCTTCTGCTCCGTCGTCGACCAATACACGTCGAAGCCGGTCTCGTCGTTGGCGTTGTCCGTCCACGCGAGTTGCACCGAAGTTCCGCTCAACGCGTGGAGCACGAGGTCCGTCGGGGCCTTCGGTACGGTGGCGGCGGGAGGCGCGCCGCCGGCGCCCCCGTTCCCGCCTCGACCGCCCGAACCACCCGGGCTGCTGCCAGCCGTGGCTTCCACCACACCCGCGCTACCGGCATCGGTCGCGGCCCCCGCCGCTCCGGCTTCCTCGAACCCCGCGCTGCCCGCAGCGGGCGCGCCAGCGTCACCTGAATCACGGCCACCCTTGCCCGCCGGGGATGCCCCGCTCGCCCCCGCTCGTTCGCTTTCACCGGCTTCGCCCAAGAATGGGCCGTGCTCGGAGTCTCCTCCGCAGCCGATTGCGGCCTCCACGACCAGCAATGAAATCGATGCAGCCGCGTACCAACGCATGAGCAACCCTTCCTAAGCAACCGAATCCGCTCGAACCAAAGCGAGCGGCTCGTCTGCTCAGCGGGATAAGGCCCCTTGGTGCGCAAGTGCATCACTCGTGCGGACCGCGGAGCCATCCGCCGTGATTTTGGCCGAGATTTCGCGGTGCGCCCCGCCGCACCCACGACGACACTCACGCACCTTTACCGACCGATCCGAGGGCGGCTCAAATCAGCGCGCGCAGGGCCTCGCTCAGTTCTTCCACATTCGCGGCGCCGTCGAAGCGCGTGCCGTTGATGAAGAAGCTGGGAGTACCATTCACGCCGCTGCGCACCCCACCGTTGAAGTCGCTGCGGATCCGTTCGAGGTAACGGTGGCTCTCTACGTCCGCCTGGAGCGTCGCGCCGTCGAGCTGCAAGCTCTTGGCAATCGAGGCGAACGCATCGGCACCGAGCGACTCTGGCCCGTGACGCCGTGACCACGCAAAAATCGCGTCGTGTGCCTCCCAGAATTTTCCCTGCACCGCCGCCCCTTCGGCGAATTCTGCGGCGGGCTCGGCCGCCGGGTGCATCTCGGCCAGCGGAAAATTTCTAAATACGAAGCGCAGCTCTTTGCCGAACGCCTTTTGCACGGCGCGCACCACAGGATCGGCCGCGGCGCAGTGCGGGCACTGATAGTCGCCATATTCCACCAGGGTGAGCGGCGCATCAGCGCTGCCGGCGGAGTGATCGTGAGCGGAAACGGGAGGGCGGAGGGTCATTCTTAGCCTTTGGCAGGGAGTGCATCGAGCGCATCGAAGATGCCGTCAGCGCCGGGGTTGACGCCAATCGGTGACAAGAAACTCCAGCGGATGATGCCCTCGGCGTCGATCACGAACAGCGCGCGCTCGGTCAAGCCTTCGCTTTCGCGGTACACACCGTACTCACGGGCCACGGCGCCCTTGGGTTCGAAATCCGCCAGCAGCGGGAAGTGTAATTTGCGATCGCCGGCGAACGCCGCATGGCACCACACCCCGTCGACCGAAATGCCCAACAGTTGGGCCTTCTGCTTGCGGAATTCGCCGAGCATCTCGTTGTACAGCGCCATTTGATCGCCGCACACCGGACTCCAATCAGCGGGGTAGAAGGCGAGCACGACTACCTGACCGCGGAAATCGGCCAGCGACACGCGCTGGTCGGGCGTGCTCGGGAGAGAAAAATTCGGGGCCACGCTGCCCGCTGCGAGGATCGACATCAGCCACACCTAATGCCAGCGAGTAGGGATCGCCACGGTGGATCGGATCGAACACGATCCGATCGATCGATAGCGATCCGATCCACCACGCAACATTGGCGAAATCTCGCCATTTTCGCCTCGGCTCGGAGGTTGCAGCGCGCGGCGCATGGGATGCGTGGTCGATTTTTGTCGCGGGTTACTGCTGGCTCCACTCGTAGCGGCGTTGGCAATCGGTGACGACGCAAAGACCGACGACTCAGGGAGCCGCCGAGGCAGGAGCCGCGGGCGCTGCGGGCGCGCCAGATTCAGACGCGAGTGCCGGCTCCGGAGCCGAGGCAGGTTCGAGTGAAGCGGGCGGTGCGGCCGGGGAAACGAGCCAGCCAGGCGCCGCAGGCGCGACTCACGACGAACAGCTCGCTCAGTGGGCTCGGCTTCGACACGAAAGTCGGTCCCCCACTCGATGGCGCCGGTCAGCCGCTGCCCTCGAACTACGACCCGTCGCGGAAGCAGGTCTCGACCTTCCACGCCAAGGCAGAGCTCTACGCGGCCGGGCTCGACGGGCTCGACGCGGCGAGCCCGAAGAAGCAAGAGGTGCTGTTCGAGGACAAGCAGACACCGCGCCGCTCTCGCTGCTCGACTTCAAGAGCAACAGCAATGATTCTCGGGCTGCCGCGCGCTACAAGATCAGCGCCGGGCAAGGCCAGGGCTCGAGCATGGAAATGTCCGTCACCTTCTGGTGGGAGGTGTCACCAAGAGCGGACCCCGCGTCGGCGGCTCGACCGGCTTCAAGTACGGCTACAGCTCGACTATTGGGTTCAATGGCCGGCAACGAGTACACTCGCGGGGATGAGCTTCGATCCCGGCCGCCGATCCAAGCTCACCCACCGCGACTTGCCGCGGTTCGGTGACGACACGCTGTTTCATCGCGCCGCGCGCGAGGTGTGCGAGAGCGAGTGCCTGCCGCGGAAGGAGTTGTTCGAGGCCTGGGAAGTCGCTCGACGCACGCGCCGCCGCTTTCGTGGCGGGCGCGTGATCGACATGGCCTGTGGGCACGGACTACTCGCCCAGCTCCTGCTGTTACTCGACGACTCTTCGGCCAATGCGCTGGCCATCGATGCGCGCCTGCCAAGCAGCGCTCACCACCTGAACCAGCGATTCGCGCGCGCTTGGCCGCGCCTCTCGGGCCGCGTCGAGCTCGTCCAAGGTGATCTCTCGAGCGTTGCGTTGAACTCGAGCGATTTGCTCGTTTCTTGTCACGCCTGTGGTTCACTGACCGATCTGGTTCTTTCGCGAGCGATCACGGCCGGCGCCCGCGTCGTGGTCCTGCCCTGTTGCCACGAGAAGCTCGGAAATGACCAAGGCGGGCTCGGGGGTTGGCTCGACCCCGCCCTGGCCATCGACGTCACGCGCGCGGCGCGCCTGCGTGGGCACGGCTATCGCGTGCACACGCAGGCCATCCCCGCCGAAATAACCCCCAAGAACCGGCTACTCTTGGGCGAGCCGGGAAACTCGGGCTAGCCGCGCTGCTTGTGGTCGGCGCGCACTGATCGGGTTCGCGCTCGGTGCAACGCGCGTGCTTCGCGCGCCTTCAGCGGGTCGTGGCGGTCACGCTGCCAAGCCAGCTCGCGTTCGAACTTGTGCGCTTGCTGGAGTCGCTCGCCGTCGACCCGGCCCGCTTCGACGGCAGCGAGCACCGCGCAGCCGGGTTCGCTCTCGTGCCGGCAGTCGCGAAATCGACAAGCGGGCGCGAGCTCGTCAATCTCCCCAAACCCGGTGCGGCCGAGGTCGGTGTCGTCATCGGCGAATAGCGCGAACTCGCGCATGCCCGGGGTATCGATCAGCAGCGCGCCACCGGGTAAGACGAAGATCTCTCGCCCAGTCGTGGTGTGGCGACCGCGAGTGTCGCTGTTGCGCACGGCACTCACCGTCTGCACCGAAGACCGGAGCAGTCGATTGGTGAGGCTCGATTTGCCGACGCCGGATGATCCGACGAGCACCGCCGTCGTCCCCGGCAACAGCTCACTCTCCAACTCGGCCAGTCCGGCGCCTTGTTCGGCACTGGCCAACATCACCGGGACACCGCGCAAATCAGCGCGCAACCGTTCGGCGTGCTCGGCCGCGAACGACGACAGATCGGCCTTGTTCAGCAGCACCAACGCACGCGCCGGCGCATCGCGGATGGCCCGCAAATAGCGCTCGATTCGGCGCGGATTCAGACCGTGGCCCTGCGCGTGGGGATCGGCATCGTCAGCAGCGAGCGCGCAGACGACGACGGCCAGGTCGACATTGGCGGCGATCAGCTGCGCTTCCGAAGTGCCGCCCACGGCTTTGCGCTGAAACAGGCTGCTGCGCTCCAACACCTCGACGATGCGCCCGAGGGCGTCGGCCCTCGCTCGCTCGAGAACGACGAAGTCGCCCACGCAAACCCGGGTCGCCTGGTGTTTCAGGCGCCCGGCCAAGACAGCGCGTGAAGTGCCCTGCCCGTCCGAGATCAGGTATTGCCCGCGCGCTTCGGACAGCACGCGCGCGACATGGAAATTTGGCGGCAGGTTACCGTCTGCGGAAAGAGTTTGGAGCTGAGTCTGAAAAAATGAGCTGAATCCAAGCCGCTCGAGCGGCTCACGTCGATCGAAGTTCATCGGAAATCCCCGGATAAGTCGGAGAAAAATGGCGGCGGCACCCATGCACACGAAGGCGCACGGGCGACGTGGTGGGTGGTGGGCGCGATCGAGCTACGACCGCGCGCGTGCGATCAGCACCTCGAGCGACGGCGGTTCGCAGACACGAACGCTAGTCGAGCTCGGAGCGGGGCGAGACGGACGAGAGACCTCGCGCGGGCTGGGAACGCCGTCAGAGACAGCGAGCCGCGGCACGCGAGGGAACACGAACATCGGCGATGTTTTTGCGATCGTTCATGACTTACTCCTCGTGTGAGCCCACCCGGGCACCTTTGGAGAGTATGCCGAATGACCAGGGCAACTGCAAGAGCACGTTGGCCAAGATCACCAGTCCTCCGCCGAGCAGTAAGCTCGTACCGAGCACTTCGTTGGCGTAGTCGATGTTGGCTAAGCTACTGAAAATACCGGGCAAAAATAGCGAGAGCACGCTCGCGAACAGGGGTTCTGCACCGTAGATGATACCCGCCTCGCTCGCGCTCAGCTGCGGCTGATAGCGATTCATCCAACTGAACGCAATCACCGTGCACGGCACACACAGGATGAACAGCAGCCCGAGGGCCATCGGTGTCGAGAACAGGAGCGTCACCTCCGAGGGCGTACGCATCGTGCACAGGGCGATTGGCGCGAGTACCAGCGCGACGCACACGAACATCACTTGCGTCACCACGGGCGAGCGATTGCGGCGGTACCCGCGGTGATCGAGAAACAATATTTGAACGGCGAACGAGCAGGCCGCCAGCAACGTCTCGGTCTCACCGCGCCCCAGCCGCAGGGTCACCCAATCGAACCCGGAGAGCAGCGAGAGCCCGAGCGCACTCACGCCCACGCACAGGACCGTTTTCGCGGGAGGCCATACCCGCGCGCTCAGCGCGGTCACCAGCGGCAGAATGACGATGTAGCCTTGCGTGAGGAAGGCGCTGGTCGATGCCGGACTGAAGTTGAGCGCGTCCATCTGCAGCAACATGCCCAGTGCCGAAAATACGGCAATCGCGCCGCCTTGCACGAGTTCGTCCTTGGTCGGTCGCGAGTGGCTCGAGATCGCCAGCAAAACAGCGCCGAGGCCGAAGCGCAGCACGACCGTAGTCGACGCGACGAACCAAGTGCTGATGCCCGGGGCCTGCGCGGACAACTGCAGCCCGAGCGCCTTCATCACCGGAAAGCTCACGCCCCACAGCGCACACGTTCCGATCAGACCCAACAGCGCGCGCAGCCGGAGCGCGCGGTTCGGCAAGGCAACCTCGTTCACGTTCTGACCTCAGTTGGCCGGCTGCGCGCGGAACAGCCCTGCTTCGCCGCCGAACCAGAGCTCGGCATCACTGCGACCGCGAACCACGCTCAGCGGGCCCTCGATGGCGATCGAGCGAAAGCCCTGACCATCGAAGTGCGCCGCGCCGGTGCTGCCGACCATCCACAGCGAATCGGCGCGGGTGCCCCAGAACGAGGCCACGTGGCCCACGGGTGACGGCACGGTCGTCCACTTGCCATCTCGGTAGTGAAAGAGGTCACGCGCGGTGCTCACCCAAGCTTCGCCTCGAGTCGCCCACAGGTTCTCGGGCTCGGTCCACGCGGGCGCGGGGATCACGAGCGCCCAACCGCGCGCGTCGATGCCGGAAATCCCGCTGGGGTCGAGCCCCCACAGCACTCCATCCTGAAGGGTGACGACGCGAGTTTGCGATCCGGCTTTGGCGCTGGTCCAGCCCGAGTTTCGCTTGATGATGCAGATCGCATTCGTGCGGCAGACGAGCTCTGGGTCGGCCGCGCCGAGCACGCCCCACAGTCCACCCGGCGCGGGTCCCCCGAGTTGACCGATTTCCTCGCGCCCGTCGCGCCAGCCGCTCGGCAAGTGGCGCAGGTAGACGGCTCGCTCGCCTTTTTCGTCCTGACGGCGGCCCATGATGCGCGGCTCGTTGTCGCGCCCGAAAAAGACATTCACGCGCTCGGTCTCACCCGCCGCGAGACGGAGGTGCGCTGGCAAGGGCAATTTGCGAAGTCCCCGCGCATCCCCGACGTAAGGCGTATCGGCCAGCACCGCGATGCGAGTGCCCTCGCCCAACGCGAGCGCGCTGATCGGCACCGAGAGCAATTGCGTGAGCGTCAGCGTCAGGGGCGAGGCAGGCGCCGCGGGCGGAGCTCCGGGTGCGGGCGGCCGGGGCGCCGCAACGGCGGGCGACGTGCTAGACGCGGCAGACGCGGCAGACGCGGCAGACGTGGGCATGGCATGGGACCCGGCCGAGGCGGGCTCGAGCGCCGGATTCTGCTTCGCAGCGCAACCCGAGAGCCACATGCAGCAAGTGCAAATCAGACCCAACTTCATTTGGTACGCGCGAACTTAGCCCAGATCGGGCTGGGCTCGGCGCGCCGCCGCGAGCAAGCCGCACCCAGCTGAGTTTTCGGCCACAAACCAGCGTGCGGGCCCTCAGCTTGCCACGAGTTCAGCGAACAGCGCGGCATAGCGCGCAATGATCTGCGGCCAGGAATAGTGCTGCTCCGTATAGGCGCGACCGCTCTCGCCCAGGCTACGGCGTAGCTCACCACTGGCCGCAAGGTCGCGTAGGGCCGCCACGAACGCGGCCGCGTCCTCGGGCGGCACGAGTTGTCCATTCTTGCCGTCCGCGACCGCATCGGGGATGCCTTCCAAGCGCGCGGCCACGATTGGCAGCCCGCTCGCGGACGCCTCGATCGCCACGATGCCGAAGCCTTCGACGTTGCCAGGGACGACGATGTTCGGCATCACGAACACGTCGCTCGACGCGAGCAAGTCGAGCAGTCGCTCGTCGCTGACGCTACCCACGAGCCACACGTTGTCCGTCATGCCGGTCTCGGCGGCGGCACGCGCAATTTCATCCCGGTGCGCGCCAACCCCCACGACTACGTACAGGACGTTGGACAGCTGCGGCAGCACGTGGCGAATGAACCACGCGGCGCCCTTGCGCGGCACGAGCCGCCCCACCGTCACCAGTGCGACGCGGCCCGCGCGACGTCGTTCCAACTCCGCGTCTCGGCGTTCGTTGCGCGAGAGCGCGAAATAGCGCTCGGGCACGCCGATCGAGATCGCGCGCACTCCCCGCAAGCCGCGCGCTTCGGCAAGCTTTCGTGTCGAATCGCTGTTGGCGATGAACGCGTCCGCGGCGAGGAAGACTTTCAGATACGCTTGATAGATGCGCGGGCGGAACGTGAGATCCAAGCCGTGCACGGAGATGGCGACCTTCTTGCCGAACAAGCGCGGCAGGAAGCCGGCCACGCACAGCATCGCATCCCCCAGGTGAATCACGTCGTAGCGATGCGCGGTGAATGCCACACGCAAAAAGACGTACGGCAGATACCAAATCAAATGCGCTTGCGAGCCACCCCACGTGATCGTCGTTTTGGGCTCGGGGAAACCCGTGAGCAGGCCGTAGCTGAGGCTCTCCATTCCCCCCACTTTGGGCGGGTACTTACGGGTGACGAATAGAACGCGCATGGGCGTGGGCTAGACCTAGACGGATCCCGACCCGCGGGTAAGTTTTTTCTGGAGCAGCACCTGGCCGTAGTCTCGAGACACTTCGGCGTAGCCGGCCCGAAGATAAAATGCGTGGGCGCGCTGATTCGCAAGCTCGGTATCGACGAAGCTCGCGGTCACGCCCTGCGCGACGAACCAATGCTCCAAGTCCGCAAGAAGCTCGCGGCCCCGCCGAGTCTGGATCGAGGGTACGATCGCCCGCGCCACTCCCAACGTCAGGATGTAGCCAATGCCATCGTGGGGGATGAGCGACTCCCAACGGCGACGCGCCAGCACGTGCCTGGGCATGGACGCGACACGCAGCGCGAGTCGCGCGAAGCTGCTCGCGGGCAGGGCCCGACGAGTGTGAGCCTCGGTGTCCCGGTAGCGAACGGTACCGGCCGCAAACGCGCCATGATCGGGCGCGTGTGCCGGACCCCGCTCCCACTGCACGTGCGCGGCGGGGTCGACGAGCAATGCGGCGTACAAGCCTTCGAGCACCACCAGCCCCGCCCGCGATGACGCGGTGTCGGGCAAACAGAGCCGATGGCAGCGCGCTAGTTCTTGGAGATCGGTTTGCCCGAGCTCAACATCAAGCGGCTGACCAGCCATAGGTATTTCACTCCCCGACGCATCAAGGGCAAAAGGCTCGCCCCGGTCTTCGACTCACCGGAATGTCGCGGCGGAGACTCGTAGTACACCTCGCGCAGATCGACCCCGCGACGCGTCAGGTAGTACATCAGCTCGATGAAATACTCGCCGTAGTCACCGGTCAGATCATGGCTGCTCAACAAATCACGTCGACAGACGATGAAGCCGCTCGTGTAGTCCGTGATCTTGAGGCGCAAGATGTGATTGACCGAGAAGTTCAGCACCGCAGATAGGCCAGCGGCGAGCACTTCTCCCTTGGGTAAGCGGTCGGCGAACGAATCCTCGGCGCGGGCGTAGCGGGTCGCGATACAGCAGCCGGAGACCCGCGCCACATCGTACAGCTTTCGCATCACCTCGGGAGGATGCGAATGATCGGCGTCCATCCAGGCGATGTAGTCCGTGTCGGCGGCCCGAATGCCGATCTGGATCGAATCAGTCAGGCACGGTTTTACCTGGCGCGCGATCAAGCGCACGTGCGGGTTGGTGGCGGCAATGCCACGCACCAGGTCGGGGGTGCCGTCGGAAGAGTTGTCGTCTACGACGATTACCTGGCAGCCGGGCATGGTTTCGCCGAGGCCGGCGATCAACGACTCGAGGTTTCCGACCTCGTTGAGGGTCGGTAGAATCACGGTCAGGTCGGAGTACATGCGGTCAGACATCTGAGCTCAGGCCTCACTTCCGAGCGCGGCCGCCGGAGCGCTCGCCAATTGCCGGTCTCGAAGCTCGATTAACAGGATGATGGTGCCGAAGAAGCTCGCCAAAGAGAGGAAGATCCATACCGCAGAGACCGGGAATTCAGCTCGAATCACGACGCGCTCGACCTCTTCATCACCCTTATTTTCGACCAGCAACAAGTTGCCCCATGGCTCGACCACGATGTTCGCGTCGGCCGGGGTAGTGGTCACGACCATACCGAACTTGGGTACGTTCGCACGCAGCAGATAGCGACCGTGTGCGCGCAGGCGGCGCAACTTGATGCGCACGTTCTCGAACGAAACTTGGTCGGGCTTCAGCAGATTGAAGCCTCGTTCGTTCACCCAGTTGGCATCGAACCACACCGGCAACTTTCTCTGCGCCACCCAGAGGTCCGGCCGATAGTCGTTGCCAACGACCAGGAAGCCGTCGCTGTAGCCCGTCCCCAAGAGGACGTCTCGCTCACCTCGATAGCGCCGGATGTGCGTGTAGCTATCGATCTTGTCGACCGCCGCCCACTCCTCCTGGAACACTTGGATGGGGTTCATGGCCGTGGGGCGCACGGTGTCGTTCGCCATCGTACCGAAGAAATGCGAGGCCGAGCGAGTCCACCACACGCCCGAGCCGAGCATGAACAAGACGGCGAACGTCGCGAGCGGCCAAGTCGCCCGCGGGAAGCGCGCGAAGATCACGTCGGCGCCCAAAGCGCAGAAAATTGCTAGACCAAACGCGGCCATGCCGAGGCAGCGCTGCGCGACCCGAAAGTTCCCACCGTTGAGCAATCGAAACGCTTCCCAAGCGGTGGACGAGCAACTCAAGGTCAGCCCGGTGATCACCAGGATCAACGCGAATAGGCCAGTGCTGCGCCGGGCCTTCGAAAAACCGGCGAGCGCAACCCCGACCAGTGCCAGGAGCGTCGCGAGTGGCGGCAGCGCATGCGCAGTCTCTTCGACTCCCCAGCCCCGATTCAACCAATGCAGGCCCTTGCCCACGTAGCGAGTCGGTTGCACGACGCCAGTTTGCACGAGCGTGTAGTCGAACAGATTGCGTACGCCGGTCCATAGGGGGATCGATCCGAAATCGCCGACTTGGCGGGTCATCGGGAACTTTGCCCAGCACGCCAGTTTGAAGCTGATGATCGACAACGCGAGCACGCAAGACACGGCAAACAGGCCGATCGTCTCGAGCAATTGCCGACGCGTGGGGCGCTCGAACGCCCACTCCACGAGCACGAAGATCGGTACCACCGGCACGAACAAATACGTAAAGGAGTGAAACGTGGGACCGAGCAGCAGCACTCCGAGGGCCAAGCCGAACACCAGCGCGCTGCGCAAGGTGCGCTCTTTCATGACCCGCTCGACGGCCCACAGCAGCGCGGGCAAGCCCAGGTGCCAGAGGAACATGTCGTTGCCGACGGCAATTTTCCACAGCACACCCAAGCTGGTCGCGATGGCGACTCCGCCGACCAATGCGGCTTCGGCGCTGACACGCCGGCGCATCCACGCGGTGAAGGCGAGCACACCGCACACGCCCCACAGGCCCTCCAACAAGCGCAACCCGATCGTGGGCCCCGCCAGCAGGATTAAAGGCACCGCCGCGGAGAACAGGTTGCTCTGCGGATCCTGCAAGAAGTAGGAGCCGCCATTGAACACGAAAGAAAAGAAAGGAAACTCACGAAAGCGGCGCAGCCCTGTGTAGATGACGTCGGCATGGGTCTGCGAGATGAACCAATCCGCACCGTCGCAATGCAAGGCGATCCAAAATAGGAGCCCACCAGTCGCAAGCGCAGCAGCCCAAATCCCGTACCGCCGCCAGTCAAGTTGTCGCTCAACCATACGGGTCGCGATGCGATAGCACGCGGCTTCTAGTGGGGCACCCGATTTGTGTCGCTGCTCGCCGCCAACTTCGGCAGCTCGAGGGGCATCGGGGCCTCCCGAAGTGCGCGTGCGAGCAGCAACAAAGCCCGCGAATTGACGGGCGGTTCGACGACTGGTAGGAGCGAGCGCGCGTTTTTCGGAAATTTATGCTGACTTTCTTCATCTAGCGCATGTCGTCCGAGTCGACAGCCAGTGGTCGCGCGCCCTGGGCGGCGCGGCTGTCGGCGCGTAGCGCGCAATGGTTCGCCGAGTGGGAGCTCGTGCGCGGCCGGCCGAGCTACGACCTGACGATCTTTCTGATCTCGCTGGCCGCATTCATGCTGGTCGTGCCGTTCGGCGACTTCGACACCATCATTGGCGACAACATCGCCCAGGTCGGCTACTGGCGCATCCTGTTTCATCGCGCGTTCGTCGGCAGCTGCGGGGCTTCTTCGATGAAGCCGGGCCTGATCTTCCTGCTCGGCGCCGCCCATGATTTGTCGCTCGCCGTGTTCCACTCGACGGTGCTGATCAAAGCCGTGTTCGCGCTGGCGGGGGCCGGACTTGCCACGATCGTCGCGCGCATCGCGCGCGATGCGGCGGGACCCATCGCGGGGGTCGGCGCCGTCGTCTACATGATGACACAGACGGCCGTGCCGGAGATGTACATCACGGGCACGTCGATGCTGCTGTTCCTCCCCCTGTTGCTGTGGGGCGTATGGCTGTTCGCCCGCCACCGCCCGATGGCGGGCGCGGTCGTACTGTGCGTCGCGGCATCGATCCGCATCGAAGCGTTCATGGTGCTGTTCGTGCTCGCGCTCAGCGAGCAGCTATTCCAGCGCAAATGGCGCGCGTTCATGCTGAGCTCGGCGGTGGTTTTCGTCTCTCTCGTGATCACGGCGCTGGTTTATTACCTGGTGCAAGGGAGCGTCGCGCGTTTCAACGCGGGAGGCCCCCCCGTCGGATACGTGTTCAGCCACGAGCCGAGCGCGACGATTCGCTTCATCGGCTCGCTCGAGTACGTAGTCGTCTCGAGCGCTCGAATGCTGTTCGAACAGAGCGGTTTTCCTTATCTGGGCGCGGCCGCGGTGTTCGGCTGGGCTCTCGACCGAGCGCGCCGTTACTACCTCTCGCTGCTCGGCATTCCGCTATTTTTGATCGTGTACATCGCCACGGGCCAGGGTAGCCCGGAGCTTCGCTATTTCCATTTCTTGGCGCCCGTGACGGCGGCGCTCGGCGCGGCCGGAATTGCACGCGCCATCCGCATCGGAGGACGAGCGCACACGCGAGTGCCCAGCTGGCTCTGGCTTTCGAGCGCGCTTGGGGCGGTGGCAAGCTTCGTGTTCGCGGCCTCCAAGCCGCTTTGCTCGCTGTCCTTACTGATCGTCGCGCTTTCGGTCGGAGCATTGAGCCGCAAGCTCCACTTCACCCGGCCCGCCTTTTTACGCCATTCTGCGTGGGCGCTGGTGTTCGCGGCCGTCTGGCTGCAAGGCAAGGCGCGCGGCGCGTGGCGCGTGCACATCGGGCCCGCCGACTACACCGTCGATGCATTGAGCTTGTTGAAGCATAGCCCCGTCCCAAAGGGGCAACGCATCATGACCGAAGACGACATCATCTACGGTGTGCTGGTGCGGGACCGGACGTTTTTCGGTAAGGCCCAAGCGCTGCAGGATTTCAACCTCAAGGACGACACGGAGCGCGCGGAGATTCTGGCGAGGACCGACTACATCATCGTGTCGCGGCGCAGGCATCCGTACTATTTCCTGATCTACGATCCGCTGCGGCAAGGCCGAGGCGACCCGTTTCGCGCCGTCATCGACAAGGCGCGCCGACGCGGCAAGGCGGGAGACGCCCATGGCTACCACTTGGTGCCGGTCGAAGTCTCCAAGCAGTGGATCGTGATGAAGGTGGAGGCCCCGCAAAGCGCGACGTAGCGCACGACGCCCGGTTTCGGGAACGATTGCCAGCGCCGGGCGGCGATGCTAGTCCACGCGCCGTCACCGCGATAAATCGCGGTAAAACCACGGAGTTCTTGCGTGACAGCCGCCTTCAAGCTCAGCCTGCTGAGCTACCCGTACCACGCTTCCAAACATACCGGGCGGGGCCACGATCGCTACGTCGCCGAGCTGGTGGAGAACACCAGCCGCGAACGCGACCATGTGACCATGACGGTCGTCGATGGCGGCTTCGCGAAGAACACGCTCGACGGCCTGCTCCGGCTACCCGCACAAGCCGCCTCTCTATTGCGATCGAAGGCCGACGTGTATCACGCGATCTCGCCGATGGGCGGCGCGCCGGCTGCGCTCCTCGGGCGACGCCGCCTCGTGGTCACCATTCACGATTTGATCGCGTTCAACGTGGCTGGCTACGAGAGCGGGCTCAAGCACACGCTCGCCCAGCAATGCGTGCGCATCTGCCTGAAGCTCGCCGATGCCATCATCGTGCCGTACCAAGTCACGAAGGACGAACTCGTGGCTCGTCTACACGCCGACCCCGCGAAGGTGCACGTCGTGAACTACGGCGTCGACCATCAAAGCTACTTCCCTCAGCCGGGCGTCGCGCGCTTGCCGCGAACGGTCTTGTACGTCGGCGCCGTCAGCCGCTCCAAAGGCGTCGAGGTACTGATTCGCGCCTTCGCGCGCGTCAAGGCGCGGGTGCCCGATGCGCAGCTGCTGATCGGCGGCAAAAGCAGCCAAGACCAACCCGCGCTGGAGAGCCTCGTGCAAAGCCTAAACCTGAGCGACGTGAAGTTCGCCGGCTTCATTGCCGAGAAGGATCTGGCCCAGCACTACGCCGAGGCCACGGTGATGGTGTTTCCGTCGCACTATGGCTTTGGCTTGTCGACGCTCGAGGCAATGGCGTGCGGTACGCCGGTGGTCGGCGTACGTGCGCTCGACGCGCCGGAATTCTTCGCCGACGCCGGGATCTTGGCCGAACCAGACGACGTCGAGAGCTTGGCCGACAGCCTCTCGCGCGTACTGAGTGACGAAGCGCTGCAGCGCGATCTATCGCTACGCTCGATCGCACGCGCCTCGCTGTTCTCCTGGGCCCGAACCGCGCGCGAAAATGTGGACGTGTACGAACAGGTACTGAGTCGCAAACGCTGAGCTTGGTTCAGGCGGCGGATGTGCGCTTGGCGCTCAGCGACTGCAGCAACTTGAGCGCCACCGCCCCGAGCAACACGTCCACGAGCATATTCAGCATGCGCGACGCGACGGGCAACACGATCGCGAGCGAACCCGTGGCTTGCCCACCGAGCATCGCGTACATCAGGCCTTCGCGCACGCCGAGCCCCCCCGGCACGATGATGGCCAAAAATCCCACCACGTCGGCCACCAACGACGAGCCGATCACGACCAAGGCTCGCTCCAAATCGATGCGGTAGCCAATCGCGAAGCAAAACAAATACGCGGCCAAACCGGAGGTCAGCGCGGCCGCGAAGTGGATCAAATGGAGCTCGAGGAGCAGCCGGCGCGTCACCGCGAAGTACGAAAAATTACGTTTGAATACGCGGTTGACGAGCATGACGAGCCCGTTCAAAAGCGGGCGATTGAACAGCACGCTGCACGCGTCCACGAGCAGCAACGCCAAGAGCGCGACCAGCACGCCCTCGAGGGGCACGCTGCCATGCGTGAACAGCAGGCACAGCAGCCCGAGCATCATGGACATGCCCAGCGAAATCGCCAAGTTCACCAAGTTGACGTAGACGATCAGCGCCTTCGAAAAACCGAGGCCGTCGAGCCAGTACATTTGCAGCGCGTACGACCAGATTTTGCCCGGGATGTACTTGGTCAAACTGCTGGCGTTGACGGCGGCCACGCTCTGCCGAAAGTCGATCTTGCTGCCGCCCAGCGAGTTCATCGACGTGTACCAGGCAAGCGTACCGAGCAAGCTCGTACCGAGGAGCCCGAGCGCCGAACCGATCAGATACAAAGGCGCGATGCGGAACTCGTGGGCGCGGATGCTCGCCCAATTGCGCTGAAACGCCTTGTAAAAGAAGAAGGCCGCGCACAGCACGATCAGCGCCGAAAGCAACGGCTTGGCGAAACGACGCAGCCTGGACATCCCGAAGTGAGCTAGGCCGCCCGAGTGGCCACGAACACGGCCGTCCACGTGTCGAAGCCGAGGGGCTTGTTACTCATGAACTCAGCGGAGTCTTTCAGGCGCAAGCCGGCTTCTTCCAGCAGCAGCTCCACCTCCGGCAAAAACAGATAACGCATGGCGTGCGTCTCGCGCAGCTCTTCCACGGCACCGCTGCGCTTGTCGGTGATCGACACGTGATAGTTCACGTCGACGCAGTTTCGATTCGGGTGCGACACGGGCTCGGCCTGACGCGTGACGGAGATCGCATCATTTTCCAGGTGACGCGTCCGCGCCGAGGGGCGCTCGCTGAGCACGGTTGGGCCGTACCAGCAGTCGAAGATGAAGATGCCACCGGGCTCCAAATGCGCTTTGGCGGTCAGCAATGCGGCTTTCAAATCCGCATTGCTGGTCTGGTAGCTCATCACGTGGAACAAGGAGACTACGACGTCGAACTTTCGCCCGAGCCGCACGCTGCGTACGTCTCCCGGGTGGAATTCTGGCGCGGCACCGGACGAAGCGAGACGAGCTGCGCTCGCGGCATCCGCGGACGTCAGCTGGGCGTTCGCGGTGGCGAGCATTTCCGGAGAACGGTCGACACCGGTCATGCGGTAGCCGCTCTCGGCGAGCAAGAGCGCGTGGCGCCCGGTGCCGCAGCCGAGATCGAGCACGGCGCGGGCGCTTTCGTGGTGCTGCTGGATCAGCGAACGCACGTAGTTGGCTTCGCCCAGGTAGTCCTTGTCCTTGTACAGGAGGTCGTAATACTGCGAGTAAGCGCCGAAGACGGACATGCTGGGCTTTTTCTGAGGGTCCGGGGCTACCGGCTCGGGGCGCGGCGCGAGGCACGCCGAGAGTCGCGCATTTCGGCGCGGACACTAGCATACGCTTCGGAACCGAGGAACGTGCCCGGCCCGATGTTTGACGCTTCGGAGGTCGCGTGATACCCGCATCGGAAATGTCACAAGCAGCCGCCAAACGGGCGCTTATCACGGGGATCACGGGCCAGGACGGCTCTTACCTGCTCGAGCTCTTGCTCGCCAAGGGCTACGAGGTCCATGGCGTCGTTCGCCGTTCGAGTTCGTTCAACCGTGGGCGCATCGACGCCGTGCACTCCGATCCGGCCTACCAAGGCCGCTTTCACCTGCACTACGGCGACATGCTCGACACCAACAATCTGAACCGCTTGGTGGCCAAGGTCGAACCGACCGAGATCTACAACTTGGCGGCGCAGAGCCACGTCAAAGTCTCGTTCGAGATGCCCGAGTACACCGCCCAGGTGGATGCAGTGGGCACGCTGCGCTTGCTCGATGCGCTGCGCGAAACCGGCGTCAAAGCTCGCTTCTATCAAGCGTCGACCAGCGAGCTGTTCGGCAAGGTACAAGCGGTGCCCCAGAGCGAGACGACTCCGTTCTACCCGCGTAGCCCGTACGGCGTCGCCAAGCTGTATTCGTATTGGCTGACCGTGAACTACCGCGAGGCGTACGACGTGTACGCGGTGAACGGCATCCTCTTCAACCACGAATCGCCGCGCCGCGGCGAAAGCTTCGTCACGCGCAAAATTACGCTCGGCGCCGCGAAGATCAAGCTCGGCAAGCTCGATACGCTCCGCCTCGGCAACCTGAGCGCGCAGCGTGATTGGGGCTACGCGCCCGAGTACGTAGAAGGCATGTGGCTCGCACTGCAACAGCCGACGCCGGACGACTACGTGCTCGCCACGGGCGAGTGCCACACGGTGCGCGAGTTCTGCGACCTCACCTTCAAGGCGCTCGACATCGACGTGCGCTGGGAGGGCGAGGGTGAAAGCGAGCGCGGCATCGACGTCAAGACGGGCGCCGTGTTGGTCGCGGTCGACCCGAGCTACTATCGCCCCACCGAGGTCGACCTACTCTTGGGCGACGCGAGCAAGGCCAAAAAGCTGCTCGGTTGGTCACCAAAGACCAGCTTCGAGCAGCTCGTGAGCCTGATGGCGAAGGCCGATTTCGAAGCCCTGCGCGACGACGCGAAGACGCCCAAGATGTTCTACTGAGCGCTCCCGCGCCTAGCGCGTACGCAGCGAAAGCAAGGCACTGCTGATGCGCGCGATTTGCGCGTCCGTCAGCCCCGAGCTGGAAGGCAGGTACAGCCCACGCCGCGCCAGGTCGTCGGTGACCGGGTACTCGCCGGAGACGTCGCAGCCGAACTTTTTCAAGGCCGGTTGTCGGTGCATGGACACGAAGAACGAGCGCGTTTCGATGCCCGCGGCCTTGAGGCGCGCCATCACTTCGTCGCGGCCGATCCCGAAATCATCCCCGATCAGGATCGAGTACATCCAGTACGAATTGGTCGTCCACGGCAACTCGGGCGGAATGGTGACGCCCCGCTGGCCCGCGAGCAGCGCGTTGTAACGGACGGCGTTCGCGCGGCGACACTCGAGGTAGTAGTCCGCGCGCTCCAACTGCGCGAGCCCGATGGCCGCGAGCACGTTCGGCATGCGGTAGTTGAAACCGATGTCCTCGTGCACGTACCGCCGCGAGCCATCCAGCGGGAAGCACAGATTCTTGTAATAGCGCAGACGCTCGATGAAGCGCTCGTCGCGAGCGACGACGAGTCCACCTTCGCCGGTCGTGATCAGTTTATTGGCGAACAGGCTGAAGCAGCTCATGTCGCCGATGCTGCCGCACAGCCGCCCGTTGTAGCGCGAGCCAATGGCTTCGGCCGCGTCTTCGATCACGAGCAGGCCGTGTTTGTCGGCGATGCGCTGCAAGGCGTCCATGTCGCAACTGTGGCCGTACACGTGCACGGGCATGATCGCGCGCGTTTTCGGCGTGATCTTGGCTTCGATCAGGGTCGGGTCGATGTTCCAATTGCTGGCGTCCGCGTCGACGAACACGGGCTTCGCGCCCGTGTAACAAACCGCGAATGCTGAGGCGATCATCGTGAACGCGGGGATGATGACCTCGTCCCCCTCGCCGATGCCCGCGGCGACCAGCGCCAGATGCAGCGCGGTCGTCCCCGAAGTGGTGGTCACCGCGTACGGCACGCCCAAATACTTGGCGAACTCGCGCTCGAACTCGCCCACGTAGCTCCCGCCAGACGAGATCCAACCGCCCGAAACGGCTTTGGTCACGTACTCGAGTTCGCGCCCACCGAGCAACGGTTCACACACCGGGATGAAATCGCTCGCGCTCATGCTCCGAATACCACCTTGTCTTTGCTCTTTCCGTCGTACGGCCCAAGCTTGATTTCGACGATCTTGGTGTCTTCTTCGATGTCCAGGCCGTGACCACCGGCCAAGAGCAGCACCATGTCGCCCGTGTCGAGCGTGAGTGAGGTGAACTCGGTCTGGTCGTCCGCGCGGTACAGCCGCAAGAGCGCTTTACCAGCGCCGATCAGCAAGAACTCTTGCACGATCGAGTTGGTCTCGATCTGACGCTTCAGGTGATAGTGCGCCTTGATCACTTCCCCGGCCTTGTAGAAATTCATCCCCAGCTGCAGCGGGTTCGCCGAATCAGTCAGGAAGTTGTACTTCGCGTCGCTCGTCGCTCGCGCACGAATGACGAGCGCGTACGCGAGCCCCTCGTGCTCGACGGTTTCGATTCCGGTGGTGGTCATCTGACAACGCGCTCATTACCACCGTCTCAGGCGCCGTGCAGACGCAATCGGCCTGCGTTCGCACTGCGCGGCCGGCGTGCCCGGATTGACGAGTGCTTGGCCCCGTGACAGCTTCCGGCCTCCGAAAAGGCTGAAATGCTCGATCAAGTTAGCGTGGGCGCGGGTCGCGCCGGGGGTGCGTTGGGCGCGGCGCGGCGGCGCGCAGCGGCCGTGTTGAGCTCGCCTTCCGCCGCCCTCCTCGGCATCGGCCTCGTGTGGTTCGCGGCATGCTTCGCGGTCTTGCTTTGGACCTGGGGGCTCGATCCGTTGGTGTTTCCGTCTTCGGACGAGGCCGTCGTCCGCTTCGCGGCTTCACTGATCGGCAAGCACCAAGCTCCATTTTTGGACCTACCGTTGCCCGATCCCGAAGACCTGCTTCACCCGCGCAGCTGGATCACGATCGGCAACCGCGCGACGCCCACTTACGCGCCCGTCAGCTTCTACGTGTACGGCTGGCTGCTGCGCTTGCAAAGCCTAGGGCTGGTACTGATCTCGGTGATGCCCGCCGCCGCCGTCGGCGCGTTCGCGGCCGGCACGGCTCGGCTTTTGCCCACGTCGCGTCGTTGGTTGGCACTCGCGGCGCCCGCGCTGGCCTTCCCGGCCCTGTATTGGGTGCTGCGCACTTGGGTCAACGGCTCGCCGCTTCTGATCGGTATTTGCTGGTCGTTGTTCTTCTGGGCGGGTTGGCGTGAAACGCAGCGCATCGGTTGGCTCGCGGCGTCGCTGCTCTGCCTCGGCTACTCGAGCGCCGTTCGCCCGGACTACGCCGCATACCTACTGCTCGTGGCACTGCTGCTGAGTGTCGCCGCGAGCCCCCGCGAGTGGAAGGTGATCGCGAGCATGGTCGTGCTGTCGGGCGTGCTCGCGCTGTCGGCCAACTTGATCCTGAACAAGTTGATCACGGGTCACGCTGGGCGAGCCGCTTACCAAATGGCGATCGATCGCCAATGGGGGCCCGCTGATCCGAAAGAACTACCGGGGCTCGGCCTGCTCCGTTCACTGCTGATCCCGATGGGCATTCCCAGCTGGGAAGTGGGCAGCACCGCGTTTCGCAAGTACTGGCTCACGCTCGGGCCAGCTCCGCTGCTGTTGTTCGGACAGCTCGCGCTCGTGCCTCTGCTCCTACAGGGTTCTCGACTGCAGCGTGGCTTGCGCGCGGGCGCGGTCCTGGTCGTGTTGTTCTTTGCCGTCTCCCGCCTGCAAGATCAGGTGTTCGGCGCACAATTCCCGGACGGGCAAGTGCATCACAGCGTGCCGCGCTACCTCAGCCCGGTGTACTTGATGGCGGCCCTCCCACCGCTGCTGTTCCTCGGTCAGTGCCGCAAGCTCGCGATTTTCGTGCCGGGCGCGGTGTTGCTGAGCGTGCTGGCGGTCGGTGGCGTACACGAGATCGCTTTTCACGGAGTGAGCTCGCAAACCTGGCTGCGTGAGTTCGTGGGCAAGCGCGAAACCGCACTCCGGCAATTGTCTCGCTCGATCCCGGCGACGGCCACCGTGTACACGACATCCGAGGACAAGTGGATCTGGTCCCGCTGGCGAACCTGGATGATCGAAGACACGGAGGCTTCGGCCAAGTCGATCGACCGCGCCGTGGAGGCGAAGCTCGAGCTGTACTTGCTCGAGCCGAGCTACAACGCCAAGATCAAACGGCTGGCGGCGGCCTTGCGTCGTCGCCATGTCTCACTGGAAAAGGTCGATTCACGGCGTGGCGTCTACCGCATCGTTCGAGCCGCCGAGAGCGCGCCCGAGCCGGCGGCGGCTCCGCCGCCCGCGCCTGACGCCCAAGAAGCCGAGTAGCGTCGCGAAGAGTAACCCAGGGCCAGCGCCGGTACTGCCACCCCCAGTTACGGACACGCTGCAGGCGCGGCTCGACGGGGACGAATCCGCATCATCGGCGCTTGCGGCAGCGGGCTCCGACGAAGGGTCCGACTCTGCTGGGACCTCCCGCAAATCGATGCACTTTGCGAGCGACACGACGTGGCGCGCGCCCGGATCCCAAGCTTGCAGAGTGAAGCAGGGTCCATTCTCTTTGACCTCGGCGTAGAGCTCGATGTCTCGCGTTTGACTTGCGTTGGCCGTCAACTGCAACGACGTTCGCACGCCCGAGACGCTGCCGGTGAAGGGAGCCTCGCCTACGGCGACCGGTACGCCCGGCGTCAGGTAAAGAACGCCCGCGTAGCCAAGCCGTTCGAGGCTGCCACCGCTCAGCGCGGGCAAGCGCACGTGGGCTATCAGCGCCGAGTGTTGGCCAGACTCTCGACATGGCCCGCCACACGGTTGATCGCAAATCAGCGTTGGCACTTGTTCCGTGCTCAGGGTCACATCGAGATCTCCAGTCAACGCGAGGGCGGGCGTAAGCGACGCGCCGGTCGTGAAGCTCAACTCGAGACGATCGTTTTCGATTGCCCCCGCCGGAGGTGGCTCGCTCGGCTCTGCAATCCGTGCGCTCAGCTGGTAGCGCTCATTTGGGAGGAGCGTGGCACGCGGAGCGAGCACCAGGGAGAGATCGTCTCGGACCCACACGGACGACTCGAGTGACACTTGGTTGCCCGCAGAGTCGCTCAGGGTTGCGCTCTCCAGAGACAAGTGGGGGTAAATCGGATTGTCGTCAATCGAGTACGCATTCAGCGCGACGACTACCGGCGCATCGCGAGCCACGCCAACGCTGGCCTCGGCAGGGGTGGGCGCACCGAAGCTGAAATAGCTCGGTGCAGCCTCACCGCAGGCGTACGCGCGCAACGGCACCGTCAACGCGACTAGCCCCACGACCGACCCCCAGAACTTGCGATGAGCGTGCATACCCCGAACTCAGCAAGTTCCGTTCCACGAATGTTCCGCCAGAATTGCCCACAATTTGCGCGATGTGAGGAGCGGTTGGCACGATTTGGCACTCTTTCGGCGCCGCTTTCGCTAGCGCTAGCCGAGCGACTTGAGCGCGTCGATCAACTCCGCCGCGTGCCCTTCCGGGTTCACGCTCGGGAACACTTTGCTGACCTTGCCCGCGGCGTCGATCACGAACGTCACCCGCTTGGCTTTGCCATTGGACAGCGGGACGCCGAACGCGTTGGCAATCTCGTGGCTGCTGTCGTCGAGCAGTTGGAACGGCAGCTCGTACTTGTTGGCGAACAGCTTGTGAGATTCGAGCGAGTCTTCCGAGACCCCGAGCACCACCGCGCGGCTATTCAGCTCGGCGTATTGATCGCGAATGCCTTTGGCTTCGACCGTGCAGCCCGGGGTGTCGTCTTTGGGATAGAAGTAGACGACTAGCGGCTTGCCCTTCAGTGCGCGCAGGTTGACGACCTTGCCGTCCTGCGCAGTCGCCGACACATCCGGCACTTGCGCACCGACTGCGAGCAACGAGCTCGTGGCAGCCGCTGGCGTTGGCGCTGGCGCGGCGGTCACGCTCGCGGCGGAAGCGGCGGGCAACGCGGCCGGCGCGGAGGACGTCGCCGCCGGGGCTTCCCGGTTGCAGGCACCGACCAGCAATGAGGCGGCGAGCGAGCCGAGCCGGGAGATTCGGAGCACCTTCGAGTTCAAGCTAATCACCGACTCAAATTAGCACACGTCCGGCGCCGCGTTGCTCGTCGCGAGTGCGGCGTAATTGCGCTGAAAGCCCTAATTCGCCCGGCTCCGCGTCTCGTCCGAGCGGGGCTCGTAGTGCGAGGGGTGATAGCCGAACAGCCCGCGTTTGCGGATCACCTCCGCAATCTCGGGCGGCACCATCTCTTGCCACGATGCGTCCCCGGCTTTGATGCGCTTGAGCACGTCGCGCGAGAAAATGTGCAAAATCGAGCGGTCGAAATTCTCGAGCTGCTGAATACAGCCGCGATCGACGAGGTGACCGAATAGCTTCACCAAGTCGGGGGACACCTTGAGATTCTCTACCGTAGTCAGCTCGTTGCTGGCCGCTTCGAGCAGCGGATAGACGTACAGCTTGAGGTCGTTCTTGAACAAGCGCCCGAACGATTCGAGGATGCCGCCGTCGAGGTGGGCGTAGTACTTTTCGTCGAACAGCTCGAGCAAGCTGCCCGCGCCCATGGCGATGCCGATGCGCTGATTGGTGTAGCGGCGCAGGTAGCCGGCGAGCCGGTAATATTCGAAGTAGTCCGAGATGAGCACGATTTTTCCGGTCGCGGCCATCATGTCCGCGCGCGCCAAGAAATCTCGGTAGTCGATCTCACCGCTGGCCATCAGGTTGCGCATGGTGATCTCCAAGAGCTGCACGGGCTGCGCCTGTGTGCCACTCTCGACCAACGATTTGCTGAATGCGTCGTTCGCCGAGTTCAACATGTCCATGTTGACTCGCGTGACCGGCCGAAAACTGCCGCGTTCCACCAACACCGGGTGGCGGTGCAGCACCTCCGAGGGCTGCAACACCTGACCGTGGGCGCCGAACATGGCGGCCCCGGACAAGCCCAGCTGGACCAGCTTCAGGCTCATCACGCGGTTGTCTACGCTGCGGAACTCGATGCCCGAGAACTCGATCATGTCGATCTCGATGCGATCGGTGCTCAAGTTGTGAATCAACGATTCGATCAGCCGCTCGGGGTCGTGATGCAAAAAGAACGCGCCGTACAGCAGGTTCACGCCCACGATGCCGAGGGCCTCCTGCTGCAGCTGATTTTCTGCATCCAACATGCGGACATGAATGATGATCTGACTGTCTTGATCGCGCGGATGAGCTTGGAACTTTACGCCAATCCAACCGTGACAGTCGTTGGTGCCGGCGAAGTTGCGCGCCGAAACCGTGTCCGAAAAGGCGAAGAACGCGGTCGTGTCGCCGCGTGCGTCGCGCAAGCGTTGCAAATTCAGGTCGTGCTCGTAGTCGAGCATGCTCTGCAAGCGCTTGCGCGCGACGTAGCGCTCGGTATGCCCGTAGATGGCGTCACTGACGGCCATGTCATACGCGGAGATACTCTTGGCGATCGTGCCGGCCGCGCCGCCCACGCGAAAGAACCAGCGCACCACTTCTTGGCCTGCGCCGATTTCGGCGAACGTGCCATAACGTCGCGGGTCCAAGTTGATCGCGAGAGCCTTGCGATGCGTATCGAGGAGGCCGTCTTGAACGAGCGAAGTTCGGGATGCCATGTGCGAACATTCTGTCGGCCGGGTATTTCGACAGCGTGTCGAGCCTGCCAAACTGGCCCGATTCTATGTCCGCGACCTGCGCATGTCAGGCGCGAACCCACCGGTCCGTGAAAGGCCGTTTGTTTCCGGCCGTCGCGCGTGACGAATTCGCGGCCTAGATGGCGGCCTGGGATCCAGCTAGACGGCAATGTCCGGTCCCAGCTCTCGGCCGCGGGGATGCCTGCATGGTGGGCTCGTTCGAGCGCCGGCCATCGAGAGGAACCCCGTGCACATACGAGGTGCGCGGCCGGATCGCGATCGCCAACCTGCCCCTAGTCGCATAAGGCGTGGACGAGCCGGCTCAATTGGGCCGGCAAAGCCCTATCTCTAGCAATCGAGTCGAGCGGGTCGTCGGCGAGCACGCCGCGAATGTTACGCCGATGACCGTGCATCGTGAAGAACAGGCGCGCCGTGTCTTCACGGAACTCCGGATCCATGACCATCAGTTCACTCAGGGCGCGACCCAGGCGCACGCGATCCGCCGGTGAGAGCGTGGGCACCTGACCGATCGGGTACAGCTCGAGGGTGCGGTCGAGCGTCTTCATCGATAAACGCTCGACGAAGAAGTTATTCTGCACGAATGCGATCAAGACCAGCCACACCACGAGCGGCAACCCCAAGCGAGCCACGAACTCGCCCACGGCCTTCTTTGCCGGCGTCCGGTGACGGTAAGAATTGATCGAGAAGAACCACGCGTGCAGTGGGCCGGAGACGGCACACGCCGCGAAGTACTCGGCCGTCATCGCGTACGCTTCGCCGAGCACCACGTGCACGACCTTGTTCGGATCGGAGAGCGCCGCATGCGTATCGCGCGGTCGCCCGAACAACTCGTCGAACGCCACCGCGTGCGCCGACTCGTGCAGCACGTAGTTGGGCAGAGGGCGATTCTTCTGCAGATCGGCGAGCGTGAAGAAGCCAGGCCGCGATCGCTCGAACGCGCGCAGCGCGGCGTGGTTCGCCCGATACGGAACCTTGCGCGTCTTCAACACCGTATCGAGCGCAACCAGCGGGAACGCGAAGTAGTCCCCCGGGTCGTCGAGGGTGAAGCCGATGCCGCGCGCCCGCGCCGCGTCGCGAACGCGCCGGAAAAACGGGTTCTGTTCGTACAAAAAACCGTCGCCCAGGTTTTGCAGCAGGCGCGCGGGGCCGTGGCTCTGCTGCTGCAAAACGAGCAGGTCGGCGATCGAAATGTCGGCGCTGCGCGCGGCCACGGTGACCTGCGCGCCACGGCGACGACTCTTCACGCGTTTCCGGCGGTGTCCGAAGGCGTGCTCGAAATCGGAGACCAGCGCAGACGCGGCTTGCGTGCCGCGCGCGCTTCGTCGAGCCGACCCAGGCGCGTCAAGTGCGGCGCGCCCTTGACCAGCTCGGGTGACTCTTCCGCCTCTTTCACGATCGCCTTCACGGCGGCCACGAACGAGTCGATGGTCTGCTTGGTTTCGGTCTCGGTCGGCTCGATCATCAGCGCGCCACGCACGACGAGCGGGAAGTACACCGTCGGCGAGTGATAGCCGTAATCGATCAAGCGCTTGGCCAGATCCAGCGTTTTGACGCCGGTCTTTGCCTCGAGCGCTTTGTCCGTGAACACCGCCTCGTGCAGCATCGGCGTTTCGTAGGCGAGCGGCAGGACGTCCTTCAGCAAGGCCGCGATGTAGTTGGCGTTGAGCACGGCCAAGTCACTCACGCTATGGAGGCCTTCGGCGCCCAGCTCGCGAATGTACGTGTAGGCGCGGACCATCATCCCGAAGTTACCGAGGAACGAGCGCACGCGACCGATCGTGTGAGGCCGCTCGTGATCGATGATGAACGTGCCGTCGGCTTGGCGCACGACGGGCGCCGGCTGAAACGGGTCCAAATGACGCTTGAAAGCGACGGGACCCGAGCCGGGGCCGCCACCGCCGTGCGGCGTGGTGAACGTCTTGTGCAGGTTGTACTGCATCACGTCCACGCCCACGTCTCCAGGACGCGCGCGGCCCAGCACGGCGTTCATGTTGGCGCCGTCGCCATACACTTGCCCGCCCTTCTCGTGCACCATCCGCGTGAGGTGGGGCATCGCGCTCTCGTACAGGCCCAGCGTGTTCGGATTGGTCATCATCAACCCGGCAACGTCACCCGTCGCGCTTTCTAGTGCGCGAGCGAGCGTTTCCGGTTCGACGATACCCTGCGGACCCGATGCGAATGGCACGGCTTCGAACCCGTTCAAGGTGCAGCTGGCCGCGTTCGTGCCGTGGGCACTGTCGGGAATGAAAATCTTCCGCGGTGAGCGGCCTTGGCTCTGGTGGTACGCGCGGATCATCATCAGACCCGTGAGTTCACCCTGAGCGCCCGCGGCGGGCTGCAAGCTCACGCCGTCCATGCCCACGATTTCGGCGAGCAATGCTTGCAAGCGCACCATCAGCTCGAGCGCCCCCTGAGCCAGGTGCGGCGGAGTCAGTGGATGCAGGTTGGCGAAGCCGTCGAGGCGCGCGGCCCACTCGTTCACCTTCGGGTTGTGCTTCATGGTGCACGAACCGAGCGGGTAAAACTGCGTGTCGATGCTGAAGTTCCATTGGCTCAAGCGCACGAAGTGACGAATCGCTTCGGGCTCGCTCACCTCGGGCAAACCCGCGGGGGATTTGCGCTCGAGGCCCGGAAGCGCTTGCTTCGGATCGATGGCGGGCACGTCGAGCGCGCCTAGCGATACGCCACTGCGGCCCGGTGCACCACGCTCGAAAATCGGAGACTCTTTGAACTGGAGTCCCTTGGCCGCATCACCCGGCACTGGCTACTTCTCCTCGGGAGCGTCGCCGTCGGACTTCTTCTTCGAGCCCTTGTCGCTGCCGTCGTCGTCCCAGCCGCCCGCGTTGACCTTGCCTTCGATCTCGTCCGGCTTCACCGAATCCGGATTGGGCTGCATGTTGGTCTGCTTGACCGCTTTCCACGGGTTGCCGGCGTCGCTCTCGCCCAGACCCCATTCACCGGCGATCTGATGCGCTTCGCCCTCTTTGGGAATGCTGTACACGAAGTAGCCCTTGCCACTGCTGGTCGCCTCGGCGCCAATCTGGCCGATCTTGTGCTGCGTCCAAGTGTAGCGGAGCACGTTGCCGTCGACTTCACCCTGCATTTCGCCGTACGCGTCACCACCACCGGTGCGCCAGGCGCCCTGCGCGGTCTTGCCGTCGACCAACAAGTGCAAGTAGCCGTAGGTACGGTCGTAGTAGACGCCCTGCCACTCACCCTTTTCAGGCAGCTCGCCCGCTTTGATCTGCGCGTGCTTGACCTCACTGCTGGGGCCGCAAGCCGTGAGCGAAAGCGCGCTCGGGACGACGAGCGCAGTCAACAAAGAGAGTTTGACTAGGTTCCGAAGGAGCATGGCGCGGACCATATCATGGGGTTCTAGGGAGAGAAGGGCGATCGCGATCCGGCATCGCACCTCGCGAGAGGCGTTGTGCCCGCCGTGGGCCCGGCTCGTTCACGCCGAAGAGGCGGAACGGAGCGTGCGGCCCAGTGTTTCACCCAGGGCGGTGGCTTCCGCCTCGCTCGTGGGCCAAGGCGCGCGCAGCTCATTTTTACGAACATTTGAGCCGTCGGGTTCTGCGAGCAGAGCGCGCAGCCAGATTCGCGCGCCGTCGCGCTCGGCGTAGGCGGCGACGGGCGTTTGACAGTTGCCCTCCACCGCGCGCATCACGCCGCGCTCGGCTAGGACGGCAATTTTCGTTTCCGGGTGGGATGCGGGAGCGAGCAGCGCCGAGACCGCGGCGTCTTCAGCGCGCTGCTCGACGGCCAAGGCGCCCTGACCCACTGCGGGCAAGGACCGCTCGGCGGAAAGCACCTCGCTGGCCTCGTTTTCGATCCCCAAGCGCAACATCCCTGCGCGCGCGAGCACGATCGCTTCGACTTCGCCCGCGCGGCATTTGCGAATGCGCGTGTCGACGTTGCCGCGCAGCACCGAGAACTGCAAATCCGGACGCAGCGCGCTGAGTTGGATGCGGCGGCGCAAGGAAGAAGTCCCGATGGTCGCGCCCTGGGGAAGCTCGTCGAACGTCGCGCCCGAACGAGTCACGATCACGTCGCGCGGGTCGACGCGCTGCGGGAAGCATTCCACGGACAGCAAGGGCGCGAGCTCGGGCGGCACGTCCTTCGACGAGTGCACGGCAAAGTCGGCGCGGCCGTCGAGCAACGCCTCTTCGATCTCTTTGATGAACAGGCCCTTGCCGCCGATTTCACTCAGCGCGCGGTCTTGGATCCGGTCGCCGGTGGTCACGACCTGCAGTTCTTCGAACGTGAACTCGGGGTGCAGCTTCTGCAGCTCCGCAACCAGTGCGCGACATTGAGCGAGCGCGAGCGCGCTCTTGCGAGTGGCGTAAGTGAAATGCGTGCGGGCCATGATGGGGTGAGCGTGCCGCTCAGGCGTACTCGAAGCTGTGCCCGTTCGCGGCAATCGTCACGCGATTCGTGTCCGAGCCGGAATTTGCCTCGATTCTTCCGACGATCTTGGCCTCTACCCCGTAGCGCGCGGCGGCTTCGATCACGCGCACGGCCGCTTGCGGGCGAACATAAAGCTCCAAGCGGTGCCCCATGTTGAACACCTGGTACATCTGCTTGGCCTCGATGCCCGAGTCCTGAATGGTCTGAAACAAAGGCGGCGTGGGGAACAACGCCTCTTTCACGTAGTGCAAGCCGCGTCCGAAGCCCCGGCACTTGGTCTGCCCGCCACCGCTGCAATGCAGAATGCCCGCGACCTGCGGGGCGATGTCCGAGCCCAAGATCGCGCGTACGATCGGCAAGTAAGTGCGCGTGGGTGAAAGCAGACCCCAAGCCACGTCGTGCGCGCTGCCCGGCAAGGCATCCTTCAGTTGGAAGCGCCCGCCGTACACTTTGTCGACCGGGATGGTCTCCGAATAGCTCTCCGGAAAACGCTCGGCGTACGAATGAGCGAGCAATGCGTGACGCGCCAACGTCAGCCCGTTGGAACCGATGCCCGAATTCTCTTTACTCTCGTAGCTGGCCTTGCCGGTCGACGAGAGCGCGACGATCACGTCGCCCGGGGCGACACGCGAAAAATCTCCCACCGCAGCGCGCGGAACCCGCGCAAAAACCGTGGAATCGGCGATCACGGTGCGCACCAGATCACCGACGTCCGCCGTCTCGCCACCGGTCAACGTGATCTCGATGCCGTGCTCGCGCAACATGGCCGCGCACGACTCGTAGCCGTCGATCAGGGCGGAAATCACGTCCCCCTTCACGCGGTGCGCGTTGCGACCAATGGTGTTGCTGACCAAGAACCCGCTGGTCGCGCCGACACACAGCAGGTCGTCCGTGTTCATCACCAACGAGTCTTGCGCGATGCCGCCAAACGCGCTCGCATCGCCCGTCTCCGCGTACAGCAGGTAAGCGACGGATGACTTGGTGCCCGCGCCGTCCGCGTGCATCACCCCGACCATTCGTGGATCGCCTGCGGGGTCGGGGATCACCTTGCAAAATGCGCCGGGAACCTCGCCTGCCGAATGCTTGGCGATGGCGCGGTGCACGTCTTCCTTCGTGGGAGAAACACCGCGGTCGAGGTATTCGTTGCTCATGGGATGCTCCGAAGGCTGACCCCACCTAGATCGAGTGCCGGGCTCCGGCAAGGCGAGTTTCTGGATTCGGCCAATTTCGAGCGCGGGGACACCAAATGCGGCGCCCGCATGCGCGAATGGCGCCTCCGAGCGCCCTCCCCTGGTTCGGCTAGCGCGGAGAGGGCGCGCCGATCATCGCGCGAAGCTTGCTCGTCGCATCGAGGAGACCCGGTGCACCGCCAACTGCCGGCAGCAGGTACGGCGCGATCAGCTCCGCCGCGCTATCGACGTCGTTGACGAAGCGAAACTTCGAGGAATGAGGCAGGATCGTCGTCAGCGTCACGCCGACCGCGCGGACCAGAGCGCCGCGAAAGCCGCCGCCCTCCGCAACGACCACGGACACACTCATCTGGCTTACGAGGTCGCGGCTGAAGCTCGCGAAATTTCTGCGCGTCGCCTCGTCGGGGGGTGGCGACCCGCGCTCCACGACGAAGAGAGAACTGACGGGGTGCGTGCTCGAGGCCACCATCGCGCGAGCGACCTCGTTCACCTCCGCCGAGAGCATGTAGTTCGGCGCACCGCGCCAGATTTGAATCAGAGTCGCTCCGCACACACCAACCACGTGAACCGCGTCCGCTCGCATCACGGTGGGCGAGATCGATGGTTCGGTCGCAAGCACGGACGGACTCATAGCCACAGTCTTGCACGGCCGAACTCGTTTCGTGTCGGCGACTGCGATCCTCCAAGCGCCCGTGTTCGTAACTGTTGCATTGCTGCCGTCGAGACGGCAAGCCGACGCGCGGCCCAAGCTCGCCGACGCGCGCCGCAGGCCCCCGTACCAACGCGCAAATTCTACGGCAAACTCCGTGCCCGCAACTATCCGCGAGGGGGCTGCGCCGCGCTGCCCACTACTTCGGCGATCGTCCCGAACTTCGACGCGGACAGGAGCCGCGCCAAACCGCGTTGCAACGACCAAACCACGAGCGGGCCGCCGTACACGAACCCGGTGTAGATCTGAATCAAAGCGGCCCCCGCGGCGAGCCGCGCCCAGGCGTCGTCGGCGGTCTCGATCCCGCCCACGGAGATCAGCGTCAAGCGTTTGCCCACGCGAGCGTACAGGCGCTCGAGCACTTCGAGCGAGCGCCTTTTCAAGATCGCCCCCGAAAGGCCGCCTGCCCCGCAGGCTTCGACGCGCTCGGCAGAGCTGTTCAAGCCGGCGCGCGAGATGGTGGTATTGGTGGCGATGATGCCGTCGAGCTGGAGTTCGAGGGCGAGATCTGCGATCGCGTCGATGTCCGCGTCGTTCAGATCCGGCGCGATTTTCACGAGCAGTGGGCGGCGCGGGGAGATCGTAGCGAGCTCCGCCTTGACCGATGCGAGCAAAGGGCGAAGCAGCTCGACTGTCTGCAAATTGCGCAGACCCGGCGTGTTCGGCGAGCTCACATTGACGACGAGGTAGTCGGCGAGCGGCCCGAGCAAGCGCGTGCTGGCGACGTAGTCACTCGCGGCGTTCTCTTCCGTGACCGATTTGGTCTTACCGATGTTCACGCCCACCGGGACGCTGCGCGTCGCGGTCAGGTGAGTGGCCACTCGGCCCGCGCCCAAGTTGTTGAACCCCATGCGGTTGATCAGCGCGCGATCGGCGGGCAAACGAAACAGCCGCGGCTTCGGGTTACCGGGCTGAGCTTGCCCGGTGACCGTGCCCACTTCCACGAAGCCGAAGCCGAGCGCCGCGAGCGCCTCGTAAGCCGTCGCGTTCTTGTCGAAGCCCGCCGCCAAACCAATGGGGTGTGCGAAGCGCAGGCCGAGCGCCTCGACGGCGAGCTTGGGGTCGCGCGTACGCAGCAAGCGCCGCGAAATGCCGCCGAACAGCAACATGAACCAACGCAAGCCCGTGAGGGCCACGTGGTGCACCCACTCGGTCGGAAGGAAGCGGAGGACGCCCTGAAAGAAAAGTCGGTACACGGTCAGTTACGAGATGCGAGGACGCGGGCTTTGGGCGCGAGCGAGAGACCCGAATTCTCGGCGTCGATCTCCGATTCCGGGAGCGCGTTCTCGGTCGCGCTCACGGCTTCACCCTCGGCATCGAAGGCAAACAGTTCGCTGATCGCGGCACTCAGTTGTTCCAAGGACAGCGTATCTTGGTTTCGCTCGAGCGCAGCCTGACGCAGGCGAATGGTGGGTTGGTGGAGTAAGCGATTCACGGCGGATTCGACCATTTTCGAGAGCGCGGCTCGGTCTTCGGAAGGTAGGTGCTTGAGCCGGCCGCGTAGGCTTCGTGAGAGCTCTTCTTCGAGGGAGCTGGTCAAGCGCGTGCGCAGTTGGACGATGGTCGGCGTGGCTTGCTCGGCATCGGCCCAGCGATCATAGCCCTCTGCCTCGCGACCCACGATGGCTTCGGCGGAGGCCGCCTCGCGCGTGCGCGTCGACAGCGTATCGGAAACGACCTTCGACAGGTCGTCGATGTTGTACAGGAACTCGCCGTCGAGCGTTTCGATGCGCGGGTCGACGTCACGCGGCACGGCCAAGTCGATGAAGAACTGGTTCTTGCCGCGGCGCGCTTTGCGCGCTGCGTTCACCATGTCGTACTCGACGACGTAGTGCGGCGCGCTGGTGCTGGTCACGACTACATCGGCTTCGATCAAGCTCGGCTGCAACGCGGTCCACGGCCGCGCGCTGCCGCCCACTGCGCTGGCCAAGTCCTCGGCGCGCGAAAGCGTGCGGCCGACCACGATCACCGAAGCGCCGCCCGCCTTGAGGAGCCGCGCCACCGCCTCGGCCATTTCTCCCGACCCGACCAAAAGCGCGGTATGACCCGCTAAATCTCCGAAAATATCGCGCGTGAGGTCGACGGCGACGCTCGGCACCGACACCTGCCCACTGCCGATCGCGGTCTCGGTGCGCACGCGTTTGGCGGCACGGATTGCGCGCGGCAACGTGCGGTGCAGCACGGAACCGACCGTACCCGCTTTACGCGCGAGCTCGTACGCTTCCTTCACTTGACCCAAGATCTGAGGCTCACCCAGGACCATCGAGTCGAGCGAGGCGGCGACACGAAACAGGTGCCTTACCGCGGTGCCCCCAACATGCGCGTACAAATGCGAAGCGATGCCAGGCGAGTGCGCCGCGAGTGCGTCCACGCACGCCTTGGCGACTTGCCCGAGGTCGGAGTCGAAGCCCGCGCGCCCGGCGGCCACGAGCTCGACGCGATTGCAGGTGGAGACGAGCAGCGCCTCGCCCACCTCGGGCCGTTGCACGAGCGCCCGCAAAAAGTCCGGCAAGCCGGCTGCTTCCAGCACCAGCTTTTCACGAACGGCGATCGGCGCCGTGCGATGCGACAAGCCAACGACGACAATCATCAAGTTGCTCCGCCGTTGGCGCGTACGACGTACAGCAGCAGTACCAGCAGCATGCACAACACGCCGGCGATCGTGCCGTAGGCGGCTTTTCGCCCACGGAAGCCAGCCGTCTTACGCAATACGAGCACGGTGGCGAGCAGCACCCAGGTCGCGTAACCGAGCAAAGAGCGCAGCGCCTCCGCACCGCCCGGGTTGACGAGTTGATGGCTGAACACGGCACCCGTCACGACACCGAAGGTGAGCAGTGGAAAGCCCGCCAGCAGCAAGCGATGCGTGGTCGTGTCGAGCGCGTCGAGCGGTGGCAAGCGTGAGCCCATGGCCGCGACGCGCTTTTTGGTGCGCAAGCGGCGCTCTTGCAAGAGGTAAACGGAGCCCGCGGCGCCCGCGATTAGGAACAGACCGATGCCGAGCACGTTGGCGGCAATGTGAAACATGAGCAGGGTCCGCGACACGCCCACGGAAGCCTCCGCGCCCTGCCCCACGAACTGCGCTCCGACCAAGAACGTGAGTGCGATCGGCGCGATGAACGCACCCAGCGCCGACAAGCGCAGGCGCGCGCGCAGCGCCAGATACGCGGCTACCGCGATCAGCGCGGAGAAACTGAGGGCAAAATGCAGCGAATCGATCGGGCACACGTGCGAGAGGAGGCTCGCGGTGACCACGTGAATCGCGTGCAGCGCACCACCGAGCGCGAGCAAGCGCGGCGCCCACTGCGCGCGCGGTGCGGCGCCGTCTTTACGGGCCAGTTCCAGGAAGAACAGGGTGGCGGCCACCGAATAGGCGATGACCCCGAGATAGAATGCGATCGTGGCGATGTCGACCATGGCGCTCTTTACAGGTTGCGCACCAAGAAGGACGCCAGCAACTCTTCGTCGCTGCCAGCGGGTGCGGAGGCGCGAGCGACCGGCGCGGCCGACTGCTGGGCTTGGTGCTCGGCAAACGTACCGATGGGCGAGCCGAGCCAACCGGGCACGATTTCGTAAGCGTTTTCCGCAATCACCATCGACTCGCCGAGCATGGAAGCGCCGAGCTCGCTCAGGAAGCCGACCGTCTTTACCTTGCCCATGACTTCGTGCGGATCCGTCAAGCCGCTGACTTCGGCCATGACCCGCGCCGCCTCGACCAAGCGAAAGCGACGCTGTTCGGTCTTGATCGTGAGCAAGCCTTGGCTGAGCTCGACTTCACCGTTGCCGAGCCAGCGGTCGAGCGCTTCTTGCGGGAAGAAGACGCGGTTTTTACTCATTCCGGGCGGGCAAGCTTACTCCCCCGGACGCGAAACGGCCAGGTCGCCCGCGATTACTTCGCGCTTGGATTCGACAATCAGCGCGATCGCGCTGTATTTCTCGGTGCGCAGCACGCGCAGCTCGGCGATCGTATCTTCCGGGAATTTGCTCTCGTCCCCGCGCATGGGTGTGTCCTCGGAGCCAGCCTCCTCCGGCGTATTGATCAGCATCCGGCGGCGGGTCATCTTCGAGCCAGTGGTCAGGCTGGCGCGCCAGCTGTCGCCCTTGCGTAAGACGAACAGGCGGCTACCCGGGAGCAAGCCGTCCTCGCTGCCTCTGTCCAGGAACGCGATCTGGTCGCGCGAAATGTACACGCTCGGGTAGATGCTGGTCAGGACGCGCGCATGCACCTTTGCGCTCGTCTTCAGCGGCGGCACCACGTCGAAGCGTCGACCCACGGGACCGATCATCGCGCCGCGCTCCACCACGTCCACCGACTCGGTGAGCATGGCGCGCGCCATGCGCGTGTCCGGATTGAAGTCGATGATTTTGACCGTGCCGCGGATGGCGACGATTTCCCCGGGCGGCTTTCTCGCTCCCCGCACCTGCTCCGGTTGGCGCACGGAGGTGAACACGGTCAACTCTTGACCTCGGCTCACGGTCACGCCTGGCCGCAGCGTCAACACGACGTGGTTGCCCTCGGCGAGCATCATCTGCTCCTCGTCCGAACCGACCAGCTCACCCCACACGTCACGCTTCGGATCGCCGATATAACCCTGGTCGCGGAGGAAGATCGTATCCTTGACGACGTGCTTCGAGCGGTTCGAGTTGAGGCTGTTGCCGGAGCCAATCGTGGTGATTTGCCGGGGGTTCAAGGACAGCATCTGCTGGCCGCTGCCGGTGGCGTCGGTGAGCCGCAGTTGATCTCCGGGATAAATCCAATGCGGATTGGAGATCTGGGGGTTGTACTTCCAAACCTTGGGCCACGCCCAAGGGTTCTGATAGTAGCGATTGCACAAATCCCAGAGCGTGTCGCCGCGCCGCACCAAGTGAATGTCAGGCACTTGCTCGACGGAGACCTGCGCGTCGTCCGGCAAGATCGCGCGCGTGCCCTGCAGGCCGGCCTTGCTGACACTACCCCCGCTCGCACTCGTGCCGCTGTCTACCCCTTCGGTAGGAGCGTTCGTTACGACCGTGCTGCGGGCCGAGCCATTCTTCTGATTCTCGCCCGGGTTCGCCGAGGTCACGAGCACCGAGCCGTCGTTCTGCGGTGAGATCACGACTGAGCCACCGCTGTCGGCGGGGAGCGCAGGCGTAGCCGTATCAGGACCAAACCCTTGGGCGCGAGCCAGTGAAGGGCTCAGGGTGAGCGCGCTCAGTGCCGCCAATAGAAAGCCTCGCTGCATGACTTGGGTCCTCACCGCTTGCGTTTCGAGTTGTCGGAGCCTTGGCCAACGTCCGAACGTGAGCCGTAAACGCGAATCACAGGTCGTGGGGACTGGTCGGCCGCAGACTCTTCCGGCCGCAGCGCGGCGGTCGGCGCGTCCGCAGCCGGCTCGCGCGTATCATCGCCCGGTTCGAGCTTGACCACCATCAATCGGGGACGGTCGACAGTCGTCGCCGAGTCGCTGGCAGAGCGCTGCGGCTGCGTAGAATCCTTACGTATTTCAAGCGCTTCGAGGCGTTGCTCCAGGCGGTCGTTGTGGCTCTGCAACTTCGTCAGCTCGGCCTGAACGCTGGCCAGCCGCTTGGCGAGCTCGTCGTGGCCGCCGCCACAGGCAGTCAGCGACCAGGCTGCGGCCAGCAACGGAAACCATGCGAAACGTAGATGGAGGGAGCGCATCGCGAAGGATCGTAGGGCGTTCGTTGCCAGCGGGCCAAAAAGCCAGCCTTTCGGCCTTCGGCTGGCTAGCGTACTACGGGAATTTTCCTTGCGAATTCGATTATTTACATAGCGTTGCTGGACGAAGGACCGATCGCCCCCTAAGGTGAGCGCGTGGGGTTCCGCCGCACCCGTCGCAATCCGAACCGTCCCAGGCCGAAACTCGACCTGCGGAAGACTTTGTTCGTTCTGCCCAACCTGATCACCCTGGGCAGTGTGTTTTGCGGCTTCAACGCAATTCGGCTCGTCGCCAAAGAGACGCCGACCGAAAACGACGTGTACCGCGCAGCTGTACTTCTGATCTTCGCGATGCTGTTCGACATGATGGACGGGCGAGTCGCTCGTATGACCAAGACGCAAAGCGCGTTTGGCCTGCAGCTCGATTCCCTGGCCGACATCATCTCCTTCGGGCTCGCGCCGGCGCTGCTCGTGTACAAATGGGTTCTCCATCGCGAGCCCATCCCCGGGATCTTGACCGCATTCATGTTCGTGTCGTGCGCGGCGATTCGGCTCGCGCGCTTCAACGTGCTGAGTTCGAGTCCCAGCGGCGCGCCGACCAAGCCGGGCAAATACATTCTCGGACTACCGAGTCCGCCCGCGGCCGGCATTTTGATATCCTTGATGGTCGCCAACCACGGTGTGGGCGGCGCGCTCGGAGCCGAGCGTTACACGCTCTTGTTGTTTTGCGTGACCATCGCCCTTGGCTTGCTGATGGTTTCGAACGTGCGCTTCCGCTCGTTCAAAGAGCTCAAGGTCAACACCGCGACGCTGCTGTTCGTGGTCTTCACGGTCGGCTCGAGCGTGTTCGTGTGGCAGCGCTTCAAGCCGCAGTTCGTATTGGTTTGGCTGCTCAGCGTGTACGTGTTCATCGCCTTGGTCGAGACCCTGCGCGTGCTCTCTCGCCGCCTGCGCGGTTTAGATGGCTTGGACGAGCGCACTTCCGTGCCCCCGCCGATGCCGCACTGAGCGAGAGTTGCCGCCCGAGGGCGCGCGAGACGCGCGGCTAGGCCGCGTTTTTCGAGGTATCCCCGTTGACGGCTTGGTTCAAGATCTCGACCCAACGCCGCGCTTCTACCAGCTCGGCCTTGCCGAAACGAACCTGCCAAACCGGCGTGGTGACGTCTTTCACGTTCACGAATAGGCCGGTGTTCAGCCATGCCTCCATCAACCGCGTGACGTTGGTCCCATAGTGCGCGAAAGACTGCTGAACACCGCTGGACTGCAGGGTATTGGCCTCCTCGATGTAGATCTTCCAGCTTCGAACGTCAGCGCTCGGGTACGACTGATGCACTCCATCCGCGGAAAACAGCACGAGATTGCCGGCCACGGCCACGCCGGAGCTGCGCTTGTAGGCCAGCGCACGCGGGGGCTCGCCCGCCGCAGCGACCACGAATGCTTGGAATGCAATCCGGCCCTTCTCGTCCCTGCTTTTCTCGTAAAAGAGTTTCGCGGCGTAAACGGCCGCGAGGGGCAGCATCAACACTAGACCGCCGAAGAAGGCCCCGAAGCCGAGCATCGGTGAAAGCAGGGCCACGACGAAGCCGAGCATTCCGGGAAATGACGCCAACGTCAGCGCGGCACCGAATAGCTTGAAACGTGTAGCAAACTTCATCTGCGCATCTCACACCGAGTCTGGCTTTCTCCGTGTTTCGGCGCATTGAACGATCTTGCTCAAATCTGCCATCATGGGCGGATGGTCGAAATCCTACTCGGAATTCCCTTCGGGTTCCTGCTCTGGTTTTTCGTGCGCTACGGCGTCTTGGGGTTTTACACGGTGGGCCCCAACGAGCGCGCGGTGATCAGCACGTTCGGGCGCGCGCAACGCACCGGGATGAGCACCCTCGAAGACCCGATGGTCGAAACGCTGCGCGCCGACGAACGGGAGCGTTACGCTTATCCACAAGTGCGCGTGATCGGCCCGGGCTTTTATTGGAAGCTACCGTGGCAGACCGCGCACAAAGTGTCCGTCGCCACCAACACCGTCTCGATCGCCTATGACCCCGAAGACCCCGCCGCCAACAGCAGCGGGCAAGTGTTGGATGCGGTGACCAAAGACCAGCTGAACACGGGCTTGAACGGTCAGCTGCGCTTCACGGTCTCGGAGCGAAATTTGTATGCTTACATCTTCGGTGTCAAACGACCGATCGCGCACATCATGGGCTACTTCGTGTCGGTGCTGCGCGACCGCATCGCCAACTTCGAAGCGCCCGACTCGCGCCTCGCGTTGGAAGGCGCAGAAGCCGGAGGCGAGGTGGGCGCGGGCGTGCAAGGGATCTCGATCAACGATCTGCGCAAGAACCTGCGCGACTTGAACGACCACATGGCGGAAGACTGCGCCTCTGCCTCAGCTCGCTACGGCATCAGCTTGGACGCGGCGTTAATCACCGGCATCGACCCCCCGCTGGACGTCGATTCGGCGCTGGCGGCCATCAATACCGCGCACAACCACGTCTCGAGCGAGATCAGCCTGGCCCAAGCGGCGGCCGATCAAAAAATCGTGCAATCACGGCGCGCGGTCGAAATCGAGACCTTGAACGCGCAGGCCGAGGTCGAGCCGTTGCTCACCCTGGCCGTCCAACTACGCCAACTGCGCGCGACGGGCGAAGGCGCGATCGCGGCCTACGTGCGCAACGCGAAGCTCTCGCTCCGGCGCCGCGCGCGGCAACTGGTGTTGACCGCCGACCGGGAGGCACGCTGATGTTGTTCTTGACCACGGTCGGGATCACCTTCGTCGTCTGCTTCATCGGCGTGCCGATCTTCCTCGCGATCGTGCGCCTGCTCGGCGTTTACGTGATCGTGCAAGAGCGACAATGCGTGGTGTTCGAGTTGTTCGGCAAAGTCCGCCTGATCGAAAATCAGCCCGGCATTCACTGGCCTTGGCTGAAGATGGGCCCCTTCGCGCCGCTCGTGTCGTTCTTCGGCAAAAAGCGAGTCGTCGATCTGCGGCTCGACCAAACTTACCTGCGCAGCCAGCCCGTCAACTCCGAAGAGGGCGCGCCGATGGGCATCGGCGTCTGGTGCGAGATGTTCGTGAGCGACCCGCTGGCGTACTTGTACAAAAACTGGGACCCGGTGGGTTCACTCCGCGCGAACGTGTCGAACGCGACCGTGCGCTGCCTGAGCAACATGAAACTGTCCGATATGCTCGAGACGCGCCACGCCATGAGCCAAATGGTGCGCGAAGAGGTATCCCTCAAGTCCCGCGAGTGGGGCTACATGCTGGGTAGCACCTACATTCGCAAAGTGCACTTCCGCGATTTGGGCATGATCCAACAGATCGAGCAGAAGGTCGTGAACCGTCTGCGCCAAGTCACCGCCGCAATTCAACAAGACGGCACCAACCGCGTGAACGTGATCCGGTCCACCGCGGAACGCCAAGCCGCCGTCGCGTTCGCCCAAGCCGCTGCCACTCGGCCGCAAATCGTCGGTGCGGCGCTGGGAGAGATCGCCAAAGACCCGCTGATTGCCACGGCCTTGTTCGACTTGCTGGAAACGCAGAATCTCCTGCTCAGCCCGCATTTGGAGGTGAGCGTGCTCCCGGAAGGGACGCAGTTCGTCGCGGCGATTCCGGGACTGGGGGGGCACGCGGGGCGCTGACCGCGATTGCCCTCACCTACTCTTCGCCCGTTTGCAGCACGGGCCGGCGCGGCCGCCGCGAGGCGAGCACGCTTCCACCGTGGCCCAGGGTCGCCATCACCGCAAAGCGCGCCCTTTTCCGCGCGGCCTCCCCAAAAAACCAAACCCAAAGCGAAGCGCCACGTGGCAGGCTGCGCGGCGCATGAATTTGACCCAGGTGAGTCGCAGCCTGTCCGAGCGCGTCTCGGAGCTCACGTTTCGACCGCCGGTGGCCTACGTGTACAACCCGCTCGAATACGCGCGCGCGCCGCACGAGGCGTACTTGAAGCGGTACGGCAAGGGAACCAAGCGCGCCTTGCTGCTGGGCATGAATCCAGGACCGTTCGGCATGGCGCAGACGGGTGTGCCCTTCGGCGACATTGCGATGGTCAGGGACTTCTTGGGTGTGTCGGGGAAGGTGGAAAAGCCCGCACGCGAACACCCCAAGCGCACGATCACGGGCTTTGCTTGTACGCGTTCCGAAGTCAGCGGCTCCAGACTGTGGGGCTTTGCCAAGAGTCACTTCGAAAGCGCCGCGCGCTTCAGCGAAGATTTTTTCGTCGTCAACTATTGCCCGCTCGTGTTCATGGATGCGGGTGGGAAAAATCTGACCCCGGACAAGCTGCCCAAGGCGGAGCAAGAGCCACTCTTTCAGGCCTGTGACGGGGCACTTCGGGACATCGTGAGTACGTTGAAGCCGAAGTTCGTGATCGGCGTGGGCGCGTTCGCGCTCGCGCGAGCCCAACGCGCGCTGCCCGATTTCGGCGGGAAGATCGGGACGATCCTGCATCCGAGCCCCGCGAGCCCCAAGGCCAACCGGGGCTGGGCCGCGATCGCCGAGCAAGAATTGCGCGATCTCGGCGCGCTCTGAAGTTCGGGCTTCCGATCGAACGTTGTGGGTTTGAAAGTCGCGGGTCTACGCACTAGGCTGCGCCCCGAACCATGCTGTTTTTGCCTAGTTTCACTTGGGACGTCGATCCCGTTTTCTGGCGCATGCCCCGCGGTGCGGTAGCCGGAACGATCGGCGCCGTCGGGCTTTTGATGGTGCTCTATGGCCTCGCCAAGAAGGAGCGTGAGCAGCTCATCACCGGCGCGTTCTTCGCGGCTGCGGGCCTACTGATTTTTCAGTTCATGGGCCCGATGGTCGAGCTGCGTTACTACAGCATGCTGTTCGTCGTGGTCTTCCTCGGCGGGCACGCGCTGCTGAATTGGCAGATCAAGCGCGGCGGAGGTGGCCCCGAGGTGGCCGGTGACTTCATCGTGTACGGCGTGCTCGGCGTCCTCGTCGGTGCCCGCCTGGGACACGTGATGTTCTACGATTGGGAGAAGGCGGTCGACGATCCGATCTGGGTGTTCAAGATCTGGACGGGAGGGCTTGCCAGTCACGGTGCGGTCGCGGGCTTGATCATCGCCATGTGGCTGTTCACCCGCAGCCGCGGCATTCCGTTCCTCGAGGGTTCGGATCGCTTCTCGTTCTCGGCCGCGCTCGGCGCGACGGTGGTGCGCATCGGTAACCTGTTCAACTCCGAGATCGTCGGGCGCAAGGTGCCGGATCAGAGCTGGGGCATGCGTTTCCCCCGCAATCCACCGGATCACGGCCTCGTTCCGATCCCGCTTCGCTACCCGAGCCAGGTGTACGAGATCGTGCTCGGCACGTCGGTGTTCGTGGGTTTGCTGATCGCCGACCGGCTGATGGGTAAAGAGAAGCGACCGCGCGGCGCAATGATCGCTTGGTTCTTCGCGCTCTACTTCACCGGTCGCTTGTTCACCGAGTTCTACAAGGAGATCGAGGCGCTGGACCCGAACTCCCCGGTCAGCATGGGCCAATACTTGAGTATCCTGCCCGCGTTGCTCGGCTGGTACGGCGTGAACTGGACGATGAAGCGCAAAGAGCCTTCCGGCTGGGGTGAGCCCCTGCCCGCCGATGAGGACGACGAGGACGACGAGGACGACGATGAGGACGACGAAGCGCCAGCCCCCGCTCGTACGAGTAAGGCCTCGCGCACGGCTCGCGCCGATCGAGACGAAGAGGACGACGAGGACGACGAAGACGAGGATGAGGACGACGAAGACGACCAACCGGCTCCGACCAAGAAGTCGCGCTCGGTCGACCCCGACGTCGATGCCGAGTTCGAAGCGGGCAAGCTCAAGAAGGTCCGCGAAGAACCGAAGGAGTAGCGTGTTCTTGCGGTCGTCGTGCTCCGCGTCGCCAGCGGAACACGACGACTCGGCCGAGCGTCGCTCAGCCCAACTTGGCTTTGATCGTGATCTCGGGCACGCCGCCCAGCGCGCGCGTGATCGGGCAATTCTGCTTCGAGAAGGCGACTTTTTCGTCGAATAGCGCCTGCTCGAGGCCCGGCACCACCGCGTTGGTTTCGAGCTCGATCTTCGTGATTGCGGGGCCTCCGCCGATCTCTCCCAACGTGACCGTGGCGCTGGTCTCGATGCTCGTCGGGGTGTGACCGGCCGCGCTGAGCTGCGCCGCCAAGAACATCGAGAAACAGCCCGCGTTCGCGGCGCCGATCAGCTCCTCGGGAGTGGTGCCGGTGCGCGCGCCTTCGAAACGGGAGAGGAACGTGAACGGTGCGTCGAAATAGCCGGTGCCGCCCTTCATCGAGCCGACGCCCTCTTTGAGGTTGCCGGTCCACTTGGCTGAAGCTTTAGAGATGGCCATGATTGCTCGCTCCTGATTGGAAATGATTCGCCGCACAGGCAGGGCGCGGCGCTTGCACACCGGGACGCCGGAGTGGCTCCCGAGGGCGACTACACGTAATGCCGCGCTATGGACGGGTCAATGCGCACAAACCAACGGGCGCGGGCTGCTGAGGGCGAGCCGCGGGCGGGCCGGATCGAAGATTTTGGGATCGCGAGGCGAGAGCTGGGGATGGCGCTTGAGCGAGCGGGCCAACGCATCGCGAAACGTGCCCGTGGTGTCGATCTCGATGCGCTGCGCGGATAGGGCGAGCGGCTGAAATAGGCCATCCCCGCCGGTTGCCAGGTAGTCGCTGGTCGAGATCAGCAAGGTTTCGCGGTCCGAAATGACTTTGCCGTTTTCTCGCACCAGCTTCACTTCCGCGCCGGTTTTACCGCAGCGCGCGTGGACGCGGATCCCGCTCAGCGAAATCAAACCATGCGCATCGTGTTGCAGATGCGCCAAAATGACCGTCTTCAACTCGGCACCCGTCATTCGAATGTTCGCCACGAGGTTATCGAACGGCATCGCTTCGAACAGCTGTCCGTAGCTCAATTGGCCGGCGGGCAAATCAGCACGCAAGCTGCCACCGTTGAGGATCGCCACGTCCGAGCCGGCGACCGATTCACGCAGCAGGTCCGCAAACAGATTGCCGAGCGCAGACTCGCTGCCGTGCTCGCAGGCCATGGCCTCGCTGATCGTGCAACCGAGCGGTGCTTCGCGAAAGCGCTCGGCCTTTGCCAACGCGGGTTGAATGGCTCGAGCCACGTCCGGATCTTCCGTCGTGGGTAGGCCCTCGTAGTCCGTGAGGGTGCACGGACCGCCCTCGGTCAGCTTGGGGCACAGTTCGTGCGGCGGGAAAATCTTGCGTTCGAGGATGCGGTGAGTCGCGCCCTCCAGGTGCAAGTCGATTCGCGAAAAGGCTCGACCGCGCGCATAGGCTTCGACGATCGGAATGCCGTTCACCAGCTGCGCGACGCCCGCGTGCGTGTGGCCCGCAAAAATCGCATCGACGCTGCCCGGGGGTAGTGCGCGTGCGACTTCGAAAATCTCGGCGTCGGCGCTGCAACTGCGCAAATCCGAGGGATCGCTGAAATCTTTACAGTCTGCGCCAGCGTGCGCCACGCCGATCACGATTTCCGCACCTTGGCTGCGCAAGAGGCGCGCTTCTTCCGCCAGTGCGGGGGCCAGGGGTGTGACATCGAGCCCCGTGAACCAAGCGCTCATCACGATGCTCGGCGTCTCGTGCGTCAATAGGCCGACGAAGCCGACGCGCACGCCACCCACGGTCACCAGCGCCGAGCGCCGCAGCTTGTCCCACGCGGGAGAAGTGCGACCGACGCGCGTGACCAAGTTGGCCGACACGATCGGAAAGGTCGCTTCGCTGATGCGCGCGCGAATCGCGCCCTGAGGGTCGTCACCCGCCGCCGTGGGACCGAAGTCGAACTCGTGATTGCCGAGCGTCGCCACCGTCATGCCCAGCGCGTGGTAGGCGGCGATCACGGACGCGCCCTCGGTCAGGTTCGACTCGAGCGTGCCTTGGAACATGTCCCCCGCGTCGACCAACGCCAGGGCCCCGCCATCGAGCGCGCGCGCGCGGCGCAAGTTGTTGGCGTAGCCGGCGAACGCGGGCAAGGCACGCAGCCTGCCGTGCAAGTCATTGATGCCGAGAAAACTCAGCACGATCGGTGTCGTGCGCGGTACTTTCACGGACGCCGAGGGCGCGGGGCTGCGAATCGGCGCTTGGACGCGCGTGGGCGGCGGGGCCTGCTCGGCACACGCCGCCAACAGCAGGCCCGACAGACCGGCCAGAATAGAGCGAGAGGGCGGCATTTGAACCGAGATCAGCTTGCCGGAGGCTAGCTTTGTTCCAACAGGCCGCGCAGCCGCGCCGGCGCGATGCGAAAGTCACGCTTACAGTATTCGCACGCGATCTCCAACACCTCGTTCGTCGAGAGCAGATGCTCGAGGTCGTCACGGCCGAGGCTCGCGAGTGCTGAAACGACGCGCAACTCGTCGCACCAACATTCGAAGCGGATTGGGCTTTCTTCCAAGCGGGTGAACGGCATGCCGTACAGCAGCTCGTCCAGCAGCCAGGTCGGGGTGAACGCACCATCGGCCAACTGGGGGTCGATGGACTCGAAGTCACGCAGGCGCTCGGTCATCACCATCAGCGGACCGCGCCCGACCTCCGGCAATAACTGCACGAGGTAACCCCCCGCGCTGATCACGCGGTCGCCCTCGAACAAGGTGCCGACGGCGAGCATCGAAATCACCTGCTCCGAGGTCTGCATGTAGGACATGAAGGAGTGGGAGATCCCGCCGTCTTTGGGCACCTCGACCACGCCTTGATTGATCCGCCCGTTGCCGAGCGTGCGCATCAGCTGCAGTACGGCACCGGGGCCGAGGTCAATCTCTTCTGCTCCGCCTTTGAGCTGGACGAGCCCGCGGGTTTGGCCCGAAGGATGCGAATCCGCAATCAAGCTACCGCTGCCGCCCGAGCCCTTGATGATGCCTTGCACTCGCAGGTTCGGGGCCATGGTTTCCCGGAACAGGATCGAGCCCGTCAGCAAATCACCAAAGTGACGGGCCGTCTGCCCAGTCACCCCCTGAGCCTCGATGGCACCCTGCACGGTTTGGGTCGTGCGTGCGGTGATGACTCGGAAGGCGCCGTCGTCGGTGATGGCGCGGAGTACGGTGTCGGAGGGCTCGCTCACCCCCCAAATCTAATGCCTGAAACGCGCTCTGCACAGCCCTGAGTTTCCGGGGCGCGCGGCGAGTGCTTCCAACGAATGTTCCGCGCTATAAGTGTCTCGATGAGCCCGAATGAAGCTGACCGCGCCACCTTGCTGGTGTCTTGCGCCGACCGGCGAGGCATCGTTGCGGCCCTAGCGCAGGTCCTGTACGGCCATGGCGCGAACATCTTCGATTCTGACCAACACACCGACCCGCTCGCGGCCCAGTTTTTTCAGCGCCTACACTTCGACCTGACGGATCTACAGACGGACCGCGGCACGCTCGAACGCGCCATTGCCGAGGTCGCCGAACGTTTCGGCATGCGTTACGAGCTCCGTTACCGGAAACGTCAAAAACGCGTGGCCCTGTTCGTTTCGCGCTACGATCACTGCCTTTACGACTTGTTGCTGCGCCACCAGAGCGGCGAGCTCCGCTGTGAGCTGCCCGTGATCGTCAGCAATCATCCGGATTTGGCGCGCGTCGCCCAGCAGTTCGGGGTGGATTTCCAGGTCATCCCGGTGACCGCCGAGACCAAGCGGGAGGCGGAGGCCGCCCAACTCGAGCTGCTGCGCGAGCGAAACATCGATTTGGCGGTCTTGGCGCGCTACATGCAGATCTTGAGCGAACCGTTCGTGACCGGTTTCTCCGGCAAGATCATCAACATCCACCATTCGTTCTTGCCCGCGTTCGTGGGCGGTAAGCCGTATCATCAAGCTTACCAGCGCGGGGTGAAGCTGATCGGGGCCACCGCCCACTACGCCAGCGCCGTGCTGGATGAAGGACCGATCATCGAACAGGACGTGGTTCGCTGTTCGCACCGCGATTCGATCGACGACCTGGTGCGCAAAGGGCGCGATTTGGAGAAGGTCGTCTTGGCGCGCGCCGTACGCCTGCATTTGGAAGACCGCGTGCTCGAGTACGGTAACAAAACCGTGGTCTTCGACTGAATCGGTTCAGGTTCGGTCGGACGCGCCTCGCAAGCGCGCGACGGCGGCGTCCAAGTCTTGCCAAGTGATGACTTGCCGGACGCGTGGGTCACTCGAGCTCAACTTACGGGCACTTTTGCCACCCACCCAGACCTCGATGGGAGTGGGCAACGAGCTCAACACGCGGCGCAAATGCACTTCGGTAACCGCCAGGTCGGAGGCTTCGGAGATCGAGACCCCGACTACATCCGCCGACAACGCCTCCGCGGCCTCCGCGATCTGATCGGGCGGCGTATTCACGCCCAACAGGCGCGGCGTCGCCCCCTCCAACGCGAGGTACAGGGCAACCATGTCCAACCCGAGCCCGTGCTGCTCGTCGGACAACGTCGCCAGCAACACAATCGGGCGATCGGAACGGTCCTCGTACGCCGAGAGCAACGAACGGAGCTTGCTCGACAGCACTTCCGAAATGAGATGCTCATGCCGAATTGCGATGCGGCCGGCGGCCCACTCGACGCCCACTTGCTCCACCAACGGCGCAGCGACATCAGTTAGGAATTGCTTGGGCCCGAGCAGCGTCACGCTGCGCCGGAGTTCGTCGCGTAAGCCGTCCGGGTCGTCGTCCATGAGTCGGCTCAACAGTGACTCGATGTTCGGCGTGCGCGGATTGATCTCTGCATCCGCATGCGCGGAAGCGACGAGCAAGCCGCGCAACGCCTCCGTGTCGCGGTGAATCACTTCACCCGAGCGATAGCCCGCCTTGAGCGCCCGCGAGATCAACACCAAGCGCTCGATGTCGGTGTCGGTGTACACGCGCACTTGCGACTCGTTGCGCACGGGCTTAGGGAAGCCATAACGCCGCTCCCACATCCTGAGCGTGTCCGAAGACACCCCGGTCAGGCGGGAGGCAACTCGGATCGAATACCCCTGGGGAGCTTCTGTTACGGCGTTTTGACGCTCCACCATATACAGACTAGCGTTAGTCCTGGACAAGGGCTCGTCAAGCCGGCTTTGCGTCCGGCCCGTTTTTCTAACCGTTGGATATCAGAGCGGTTTCGCGGAACGGGCGGCGGCGATGGCTTGGTCCAGGGCCATCGGGCTGAAGCCCACCAGGATCTGACCCATTAAATCGATGACCGGAATGCTCGAGCCCGAGCGCCCTGCTCGCTCCAGCTTTTGCCTCATTTCGGCCGCGGCCACCGGATTCTCGTCGATGTCCTTGTCCACCACCGTCACGCCCTTTTGCTTCAAGTACTTGGCCGTGTCGTGGCACGGCTTGCACCAAGAAGCGCCGTAGATCGTGGCCGAGATCCCGCCAGCGGACGCCTTCTTCGGCGTGTTTGGCGCATCACCGGGGGCGGTGGAAGGCGCCGACTCTGCCGGGGCGGGCACCGCGCTCGGCGCGAGCGCTTCGAGTCGTGCGCTGCGTTTGCCCGCGCCGAGTTCGTCCCAGGCGGCGCGCGTCATCGTTTTCACCCGGTAGGCGCCGGTGGGCGTCACTTCATTCAAGTTCGAGACGTACACGAGCTTACCCGTGCCCTCTTCCCGGGTGGTGACCACGACGCGCACCGAGTCGCGCCCCTCTTTCGGCACCTCCGCTGGCTTTTGCACGACATGGAAGTCTCCCTTGTCGTCGATCCAGGTCAAAAGCAGGTTCGCCGTATCTTCTTTGAGCTCGAGGGGGGGCAGCTCGTTCGGTTGCGGCACGGCGCCGGTCTCGTCAGTCGGGGTGGGGGCGGCTTGCTTACGGCACCCGCCGAGGGCCACGCCGAGCGCGAGTAGCAAGCCCAAGGCATGAGCGGTTGATCGACTCATCGTGCGTGAAGTTATCACCGGCCGGGGCCCTTGTCTCGTTTGGGCTTGCCCTGCTTTCCGCCCCGCGCATTGGCAGCTGCCGCCGCCGCAACGGCCGCATTTTCAGCGGCGAGCTTGCGCGCCTTGGCCTCCGCGTAGTCCTTGAAGCCGCCGTCGTACAGGTCGATCCCGGTTGGCCCGAAGCTGGCCGTACGCGTGGTGACGGTCTCGAGAAACCGGCGATCGTGCGAGATCAAAACCACGGTGCCTTCGAAGCCAACCAACGCCTCTTCCAGAATTTCGGCGGCGGGAATGTCCAAGTGGTTGGTCGGTTCGTCGAGGAACAGCAGGTTGCGCGGCTCCAAGAGCAATTTGGCGAGGGCCAAGCGCGTGCTCTCGCCACCGGAGAAACTCGATACGCGACGTAGCGCGTCGTCACCGTAGAAGCGGAAGCGCGCCAGGTACTCGCGAGCGCCGTCGACGTTCAAGTCACCGCGCACACTGCGAATTTCATCCACCGCCGTCTTCTTCGGATCGAGCGAGCCGAGGTGTTGGTCGAAATAGCCTTCGCACAGGTTGGTGCCCCGCTTCACGTCGCCGCGATCGCTGGCCTCGCCATGGCCGGCGAGCAACTTGAGCAACGTGGACTTCCCGCAGCCATTCGGGCCGACGATGCCCAGGCGATCGCCGCGCCGTAGCAGCAGCTCGAAGCCCGAGAACAACTCGGCGTCCCCACGCACGCCGGCCGCGCCTTTGACGTCGAGCACGATGTCACCACTGCGGGGCGTCTCCGCGAAGCGAAAGCGCATGCGTTCCGCGCGCGCCCACACGTCCTCGGGACGTTCGATGCGGTCGAGCTTGTCGAGCATGCGGCGCCTGGACTGCGCCTGCTTGGTGTTCGAGCCCGCGATGTTCTTGCGGATGAAGTCCTCGGTTTTCGAGATGAACGTGGCCTGCTCTTCGGCCAACCGTCGCTCGCGCTCGAGATCCTCCGCGCGCTCTTCGTGATACTGCGTATAGGGCAGCGGATAGCTGCGAAACGTCGTGCGCCCGAGCTCCATCGTGATCGGGCAGACTGCGTCCAAAAACGCGCGATCGTGCGACACCACGAGCACCGCCCCCCGCCAGCCGACCAGATAATTGGCAAGCCACTCGATGGTCTCCAAATCGAGGTGGTTCGTAGGCTCGTCCAGGAATAGCATCTCCGGCTCGCCTGCGAGCACGACGCCGAGTGACAAGCGGCCGCGCTCGCCGCCGGACAACGTGCGCACGTCTCGTTCGAGATCGGCCGGGGTGAACCCGAGGCGCATCGCAATCATCTCGACGCGCCGCTCGAGTTGGTCGGCCCCGGCGTGCTGATAGCGATCCATCGCCGCGGACAGTCTATCCAACGCCGCCGCATCGCCGCTGGCCGCTGCTTCCTGCGCCGCGGTCAGCTCGTGACGGATCTTGAGCAAATCTCCGAAGCCCGCGAGCAGATTGTCCATCACGCTGCCCTCCACGCGCGTCTCGTGCCCTTGGCGATAGTAGCCGAGCAGCGCGCCCTTCTTCAACGTGACCGAGCCTTCGTCCGCGTCGAGCTCACCCGCGATCACGCGCAGCAGCGTGCTCTTGCCCGCGCCATTGGGAGCAACCAACCCCGCGCGCTCGCCAAGCTCGAGCCGGAACGTTACACCTTGAAACAGGCGCTCGCTGCTATACCCAAAACTCAGATTGGCGACATCCAACAGTGACAAAGTGACCGCGGTCTAGCACGGGTCACGAGCCCTGGGCGGGTTCGACGCAGGCCTGGTCACATTCCGCCGTTCCGACCGGAACCGCCTCGCCGCCGCGTACCCTCGAATCCAAGGTCGACGCCGGAAGACCATGAGCTCCTTGCCCTCGCTCACCGGCGCTTCTACCGTTGGCAGGAGCTCACGTAGCCTGTCCAGCCCGAAGACAAGGGGCACGGTGCATGATGCGTAATGTCAAAGAGGTGCAGAAAGCGTTTGCATACATCACGAACGGCGCGCGGCTGCTCGTGTTCGAGCACGCTGATTTTCCGGATGCCGGGCTGCAGGTGCCGGCCGGCACGATCCAACCTGGTGAAATACCCGAAGCGGCCGCCTTGCGCGAGGCGACGGAAGAGACGGGCTTGCTCCGGTTCTCGAACGTGCGTTTCTTGGCGACGACTCATTTCGATGCGCGGCCGGCCGGCAAGGACGAGCGGCACGTTCGTCACTTCTTTCAACTCGAGACGTTGTCCCCCGTGCCCGAAGCTTGGCGACACCACGAGCGGCACGGCAACGATGCCCTTACCGCCGCGATCGCGTTCGATCTGTATTGGCTTTCATGGTCCGAGGCCGCGCGACGCTTGGCGCATGGCCATGGCGAGTTCGTTCAATGTTTGCGCTAGGACGGCTAGGTCAACCACGATTTTTTCGGATCGCGCGTGATCAGAAACCTCGTTGCCGCTAGCACGTAAGGCTCAATGACCCCATGCTAGCGACGCCAATGCGTGAGATATTCCCGGAAAACCAAGTTCACCCCCGCATTGGCGACAAGATCGCCACCTACCGCAAGGAGCAGGTCGATCACGTCAAATCACTAATCGCCTCGCACCGTGTGGTCGTGGTGGGCATGGCGCAGAACCCCTTCCCGAAGCGCGCGCGACGCTTGCTGGACAGCCAAGGCATCGCTTACGAATACCTCGGGATCGGCAGCTATCTGAGCGAATGGCGCCGGCGCTTGGTGCTGAAGATGTGGACGGGGTGGCCCACCTTTCCGATGATCTTCATCGATGGCGTGCTGATCGGCGGCTTCGAAGATCTCGTGCCGTTGGTCGAGAGCGGCGAGCTGAAGAAGCAGTTGGCGAGCCCCCGCGCGTGAGCAGTACGCGCAGAACAGGCGCGCAGGACGCGCGTTCAGTTCGGATCGCCGGAGATCGGTCCACTCGCTGACCTGCGTCACGCCCGCGGTCACGGGGGGCGACCCGCGACCAATGAAAGGGTTTCAAACGGCGGTCGACAGAAGCAGGACTGAACTCGCCGGGTGCAACTGCCCCAGCCGCATGGACGGGTGCCGCAGCCGTACAGTCCCCGCGTTTTGCGAAAACGGTCCAACTTTCTCCGAACGCCGTGGGCGCCGCCTACTTCGCCCAAGAACTGGCGTTTCGCGGGAGGGCAAACCGTTCATGGAAGGTTCGCGCCGCTGGTCCCCTAAGTCTCGCGCTCGCTTTTCGGGTCATGCGACGAGCGGCTGCGGATCTGTCCTCGCGACCAGCCTGTAGATGCCATGCAACGCGAGCAGCAGTGCGGGGGCGAGCAATTCGTAGAAGACACGCCATTCGAACGGGTAACCGAATGCCAAATACAATGCGGCAATTGGCGGGACCCCGATCAAGCTGAGGCGCAATGCCCGCGGCTTGTGGGAAAACCCGTAGAAGACGCAGAACAGAAGTGAGAGCCAACCGAGCAGCGAGTATTGGGCCTGCGTTCCGAACTCGGAATACATGGACAAGTGATAGTCGAAGAAGTGTTGCACTTCGCTGCCGGGATTGCGCGCGTAAGTCAGCATCAGCGCGCCGCGGACCACCGCGAAGACAGCGAGCTGTTTGGCGATTTGTTTTCGGTATTCGCGCGTCGTCAATGAGCCGTGTGCGCAGGCGGCGAACACAAGCACGAATACGAGCGTCGTTTCTTTGTTCAGGCAGGCCAGCCCGAACGCGATCAGGTAGGCACGCCAGTGCTCGCGGACGATGAGCGCTAACAGCAAAGTACCGAAAAATAGCGCGGTAAAGTCGTAAATGTAACAAAACTGAAAGAACGGAACGAGGGCGGCGAGGGCAATGTACGAAGCCAACTCCAGCGTCCAGTGCTCGGCATAGAAGCTCGCCGCGAGATAACGAAACGCGCGCTTGTATCCAAGCAACGATGCAAATAGCACGCAGCTCATGTAGAACGCCGCCACGTAGTCGGCGGGCCGCACCACGAGCTGGCGCATCAGGGTAACGACCGCTGGCGTGTCTTCGAACAATTGCTCGAGACCATCGGCCACGGCGTCGGGTGTCAGCGCCACCAGCAAGCCAACGGTTTTCGGAACGAGCACGCGATAGACCCAAGGCCGATACGCGGTTCCGTTGATCAGGTCCGGCAGCCGCGCCATCGAGGCCCGATTGACCCCCGATATAGACAGGAACAGGTACACGACTCCGGCCACCACCAACAGCGTGGCCAGCGTGTTCAGCCGGCGCCACAGAACTCGTGGGGCATCGCCCTGCTCTTCGTGTTTCAGCGCCGAAGCCACCATTTTTGGAAGCCGCATATCATGGCGACAAGATCATGTCCGCCGCTCGCCGGCCCGTCGCGCAAATGCGCGGCTCCTGAGTTGCGGCCAGGTTTCACAGACATCAATCGACGTTAGTCGTGGCCAGCCGAGCCCATCGAGCTTTCCGAAATGCGGGAGCGTCGCACACGCGCGTTTGCTCATCCGTCTTGCTCCGCCTTGCTGCTGCGAGCTGCGCGTAGGAGCGCCATCGGACGCGTGCTGGGTGACGCTGGGTTCGATCACCCATTTGCTCGAGCTCGGGGGATCAGCGGCCCGCTCCCCCGAACAGAGCCTTTTGCGCCTCTTCCGCCCGCTGTCGGCCGGCGCACGGGCCGGCTGAGCTTGCTCCCGCCAGCCACTCGGATAGACTGCGTTCACGCTCGGGGCGCGGTCCCACAACCGCTGAGAAGTACCCGTAGAACCTGATCCGGTTTGCACCGGCGTAGGGAAGCGCGCTGAAAGATTTTCGGCGTTCGTCCCGTCGCCCAACGAGGAAGCACGAATGTCGACGAGAAGCCTGCCACTGCGTGGCGCCGCCAATCCCTCCAGCCATCGGGATGGAACGAACCCGGGCTCGTTCGCCAATGCACCGCACCTCGGCGGCGCGCTGACGTTCTCTTCGCCCGACACGCCCGGCATGCCACAACCGAGCGAGAAGACCGCGTGGGACTTTCTGCCCGAGGGCTGGCGCCGCGACGGGGACTGCGCGATCGCGCCTGCGGGGTTCGTGCCGATCACGCAGCTCGAGCATGCTCGGCTCGGCACGGTGACGCCCGAGATGAAGCGCGTCGCGGAGCGGGAGCCGCACCTGACGCCAGAGCAGGTACGGGACGAGGTCGCCGCGGGCCGCATGATCATTCCGGCCAATACTCAGCACTTGCGTCACGCGCTCGAGCCGATGTGTATCGGCCGCGCGAGCAAGACCAAGATCAACGCCAACATGGGCGCGTCACCCGTGTCTTCCAGCACGGATGAAGAGGTGGAGAAGTTGAAGTGGGCCGAGCGCTGGGGCGCGGACACCGTGATGGATCTGTCGACCGGCGGCAATTTGGACGAATGCCGGCAAGCGATCATCCGCAACTCGCGCGTGCCGATCGGCACCGTGCCCATTTACTCGATGATCATCGGCCGTAAGATCGAAGATCTGACGGTGCCGGCGATCATGGACAACTTGCGCCATCAGGCGCAGCAGGGCGTGGACTACTTCACGATCCACGCGGGCGTGCTGCGGGAGCACTTGTCTTTCGTGCAGCGGCGGCTGATTGGCATCGTCAGTCGTGGCGGCTCACTGCTCGCCAAGTGGATGCTCGTGCACGGCCAGCAGAACCCGATGTACACGCACTTCGAAGAGATCTGCGACATCATGCGTGAGTACGACGTTTCTTTCTCGCTCGGTGACGGCTTGCGCCCCGGCGGCTTGGCCGACGCTAGCGACGACGCGCAGCTCCGCGAACTGGAAACGCTCGGCGAGTTGACCGAGCGCGCCTGGCGCAAGGGCGTGCAGGTAATGATCGAAGGTCCGGGGCACGTGCCCTTCGATCAGATCGAATACAACATGAAGCTCGAGCGCAGCTTGTGTCACGGCGCACCCTTCTACGTACTCGGCCCGCTCGTGACCGACGTATTCCCGGGCTACGACCACATCACGTCGTGCATCGGCGCGACAGCAGCCGCGTATCACGGCGCGAGCATGCTCTGCTACGTGACACCGAAAGAGCACGTGGGCTTGCCCAAAAAAGACGACGTGAAGCAAGGCTGCATCGCCTACAAGATCGCCGCTCACGCGGCCGACGTCGCGCTCGGCATCCCTGGCTCGCGTGATTGGGACGACTCCTTGACCAAGGCGCGCGCCGCCTTGAACTGGGAGAAGCACTTCGAGCTCGCGTTCGACGGCGACACTGCGCGTGCCTTCCACGACGAAGACTTGGACGTCGACACCGACTTTTGCGCGATGTGCGGGCACGACTGGTGTTCGGTCAGAATCTCCAAAGAAATCGTGGAGTTCGCGAGCGGGAAGGCGGACGGCTTCGAGCGTGACAAGGTCGTGCAATCGGCCGCGCTCACGGCCGAGCAGCGCGAGATCCTGGAGAAGCGCGGCGTGCTCAGTCCGGACGAGATCCACCGTTTGGCTTCGAAGACGCGCAAAGCAGTGGGCGCCGAGGCCGCCAAGGGCTCGTGCCATTCCGACTACGTGGAGCCACAGACGGCGCAGCAAATTCAGGAACAGCGCTTGGTCCAACTGCGGACCAAACCCGAGGTCACGGCGGCGGAATAGCGGGCGTCATGACCGACGCATCCGCACGCCACGTGTTTCACATCACCGAGCGCGTCACGTTCGCCGCCGCGCTCGAAGCCGGCGCATACGAGGCCGAGAGCTTACAGACCGAAGGGTTCATCCACTGTTCCACGCGCGCGCAAATCTTGCGCTCGGCCGCGCGCTTCTTCGGCGGGCGATTGGGGCTGGTGCTGCTCTGCATCGACGCGGAGCGCCTGGGTGATCGATTGCGCTACGAAGCCGCGGACGGCGAGGCCTTCCCGCATTGCTACGGGCCGATCCCACTCGAGGTCATTCCCGCGGTGATCGATTTTCCGTGTCGCCCCGATGGGACCTTCGAGCTGCCGCAAGAGCTCGAAGTGTTCTCCGACTGAGCGGCTCGGCGGTCGTGAACGGTCAGCGCTCAACTTGATCTGAGCACGAACAGCGTGCAGTTACCGTCGGGGTTGATGGGGCCTTTGACGACCTTGCAGCCCCCGCACTGATTCGGCGCCGCCGGCACGTACTGCAGGCAGGCGGAGCAGCGCTTGCTGGCCTCCATGGTCTGGTCGACGTACTTGGCGACTTCGTTTCGAATGCGTACGTCGTCTGTCGACAGCGTCGAGACATCGTTGCAGTTCGGCTTTTTGGAGCATGCCAGAAGCCAGCCGGGCAGCACGACGGCGGTCGAGAGCCGCGCCACGTTCGCCAATGCTTCGCGTCTCTTCATTCGCCGCGTCATGTTACCGACCTTTCGAGCACAACTTCGTACGAGTTCTGTGCACGTCAATCCGTTGTCTAACAATGAGTTTGAGCAATTTGCCATCGAACGTGTACAACGATTGAACAATGGCAATGCCTTGGGCCGCGCGCCTCGCTCCGGAGCCATTTCGGGATTTCTTGCCCTACGCCTCCGCCTCGGCGTTGAAGGTGATTCATGTGACGCAGGTCGCGCGCAGGGCGCTCGAGGTGGCCCAGCACGTCAGTGATCAAACATCGCGGATGCGCGCCGCGGCTCGGCTGGAGGAGTCACTTCGCGCCGCTGGTTTCGACTCGGAGATCCGCATCCTGAGCGAGCCAGGTCCCGGTCTGACGATGGCCGGGCTGAGCGAAGGAGATCGAACCACCATCGGTGACCGCGTGCTCGCGCTCTATTTTCACTTACTTCACTGGGACGGCCCGCTCTTTCTCGACCTGCGCCCTCGCCACTTCCGGTGGGTAGCGGAACGTCGGCAGCTTTGGTTTTATCCGAGCGGTCTGTGGTGTAATCCCGACGCTGATTTCACGGAACACCTGCGTGCGCTCTACGCGGGCTTCTATCGACAGGATAGGTTGGCTCTCGCCCGTGGCATCGAGCTTTACCGTTGGGATTGTTCGCCTTCTGACGGCTTCGATCTGCGAATCGAGCAGCTATTGCGCAGCCATTTCGGCTCGGCGGGCGATTTGCCGACCCGTTTCTCGATCGCGCACTTTCGGACCACGTTCGACGCGATCTTCGACGAAGTAGCCGCGAGCCACGCGAAGCTGCACCCCGATCTCACCTTCCTCGGCGTGGAGCTCGTGAGCCTGTATCTGACGCTCGAGTCAGTCGCGGTCGCCCTCGATGCGCAGCGCGCGTTCGAGCGCGCGGTGGGGCTCTGAATGTCCGTCGCAGCGGGCAGCCGCGCGCGCCCCGTGTTGGTCACGGGCGCGAGCGGGTTCATCGGCGGCGCGCTAGTGCGTGAGCTGGTCGCGCGCGGTCGAACCGTGGTAGCCGCCAGCCGTCGGCCCGCACAGATCGCGGGTGCGGACGGCGTCGAGTGGCGCAGTTGCGACTTGAATGAACCGCATACGATCGCAAGCGCGCTCGTCGGAGCTCGAGTCGCATACTATCTGGTGCACAGCATGGGTGGAGGAGCATCGCACTTTCGCGAAATGGAACTCCGCGCCGCCCGAGCGTTCGTCGCCGCGGCAGAACTCGCCGGCGTCGAGCGCATCGTCTACTTGGGCGGTCCCGCCCCGCTCGGTCCACCATCCGAGCATCTGCGTAGTCGGCTGGAGGTCGGGGAGATATTGCGCTCAGGCGCAGTAACGGCGGTCGAGCTACGCGCGTCCATGGTCATCGGTTGCGGCAGCGCATCTTGGCAAATCGTGCGTGATTTAGCGGTACGCCTGCCCATCATGGTACTGCCCAAGTGGCTGAACTCGCGCACTCGGCCCGTCGCGCTCGACGACGTGATCGAAGCCCTCGTCGCCGCCGCCGATCTGGAGCTCACCGAGAGCACCTGGTTCGACGTTCCGGGTCCCGAGACGATGAACGGACAGCAAATTCTAGAGCGTATCGCCGCGTTGCGAGGGCGTCGCTTCTTGGCGGTGAGGGTACCGCTATTGACCCCGCGGCTATCGGCACTGTGGCTGAGAGTGGTGACGAGCACCGACTTCGACTTGGCTCGAGAGCTGGTGATGGGACTGCAGGAAGATCTACTCCCCAAAGACGACCGCTTCTGGTCTTTGATCGGTCACTCCGAGCTGATCTCGTTCGACGTCGCGGCTCGTCGCGCGCTGGCCGCCGAGTGATGACGCCAATTCCGCGTCTCGCCCCGATCGCGTCGATAGCGTGGCTGCTTGGTTTTGGAGTGCTCGCCCGCTGGGGCACGTGGCTGCCGTTTGCTTTCGCGGGCGCGATCTTGACCGTCCTGATGCTGCGCACGGGCGCCGTGGGTGTGGAGACGCTGAGGCCTTCGCGGCGTCACTTCGCGATCGGCGTGTTCACAGGCGCGCTGATGGTGCTCCTCACCCACCTCGCCTATGCGGCGGTGGCAGCGCTCGTTCCGAGCGTACTTCCTGCAACTCGAGAGTTGTTCTGGCTGCTCAACGTCGAAGGCTTTTCCGCGCCCGAGCGCGCGACGTTGATCGTGGTCATTGCCAGCTGTGAAGAAGTGCTGTTTCGCGGCCCGTTATTGGGCTCCGGAAGGGCCGCCCGCAAGTTCGGGAAATGGCGATTCGAGCGGCCGCACTTGAGTCGAGTGTGCGCGTGGGCGGCGGCCTATGCGCTGACCACGCTACCGCTGGCGAGCCCGTTGCTCACCCTCTGCGCGTTCGTGTGTGGCGGCATCTGGGGGGTACTGGCCGTCGCGACAGGTTCGCTGACCGTGCCCATCTTGGTGCACGCGATCTGGGATCTCGGGGTGTTGATCGTTTGGCCGTTGACCACACGGCCGTGATGCCGGCCGTGATATCTCGGCCGTCGACTCAAAAGTCCATCACCTCCGCGCGCGCGGCTTTGGGCGTGCGCTCGTCTTTGTACAGCAGGGGATAGTCGTTGCGGCCGACGACGGGCTGGTAGTTCAGCCAGCTTTGGGGGTCGGCGATGCCCCACAGGCTGACGCTGGTGATGTCGGCTCGGTTCGTTCGATACACCGCGAACAGCTCGGCGAAACGCGCGGCCTGCGCGCTCTCGAGCTCGGGTGTGTATTCGACTTGCGGCGACGCGACGAAGCTGCCGGTGGCGTAGTCGGTGTACACGGTTACGTCGAGTTCGCTCACCTTGAGTTTGTAGCCAGCGGCCGTGAAGCGGTCGAACGCACCTTGCAAGTCGGCGGGCGACGCCCAGAACATGTTTTCGTGGCTTTGAAAGCCAACACCGTCGATGTGAATGCCGCGAGCTTCCACCGCCGCGAGCAAGGTGAGGATCTTGTCGACGCGGCTGGTGACCGAAAAATCATTGTAGTACAGCTTGCCCACGGAGCGGCCGGGCTCGATCGCTTCGAGGGAGTCTCGAGCGTACTTGTATGCCCAGTAAATGTACTCCTCACTGCCGAAGAGCTCGTACCACTGCGATTGCTCGGAGCCGTCGCGGTAAACTTTGCCGGAGCGGCTGCTGATCGCTTCGTTCACGACATCCCAGTTGTCGACCACGTCGGCGTAGCGCGCGACGACGGTTTCGATGTGCGATTTCAGCCTGGATTTCAGCAGCTCCAAGCTTTCAGGGTCACCGGCCTGGATGCCTTCGAACATCCAATCGGGCGCCTGCCGGTGCCAGAGCAGGGCGTGCCCGGTCAGCTTCATGCCGTGGCTACGTGCAAAGTCGGCGATGCGATCGGCCTCGGTCCAATCGTACGTGTCCTCGGCGGGATGGATGACACCGGCCTTCATGGCGTTCTCGGCGGTCAGGTGATTGAAATCACGCTCGATGATCGCGACCGAGTTGTCCAAATGCCAGCCGTTGATGGCGGTACCGATCGGGAAATAGTCCGCGTACTTCTCGGCGAGCGAGCCGGAAGTGGAGGTCGCGCCGCTTGGCCCCCCGCTGCCTGCGCCGCACGCCGCCAGCGACAAGGCGCTCGCGAAGAGCGCGAGCCGTACACCACGAAAACCAAAGTGACGAGAAATGAGGCGAAGCATACTGGTACCGGAACCGGTTCCAGTTTCTGCCACAGCGTCAGCCGCGCGCAAGGCGGCTCGAGCTAGTTCGAGCCGATCAGCACGTCGCCGTCGTCACTCGAGTAGTAGATACGGTTGCATTTTTCGACCGGAACGGCACCGATGCGATCCCCGAGGTCGACGGCCGTATAGAGGGGCGCGTCCGGGCGATCGCGAAAGCGCGCGACTTGCTTGCCGCTGCCTTCGTCGAAGTAGAACAGGGTACGCGAGTCACTGGACAGGCCGGTGGGCAAGGCCCGAGTGCCGGTCGTGCCGTCGAACAGATTCTGACTGATGCTCTCGGGCATGGCCCAACTGGTCGCGGACCACACCGACTCGAACACCACCGACACGCCTTCGAAGCCGCTGGGAAAGCCATCGTCGGGCTCGGGCGTGAACGCGGAGAAGACGAAGGATTTGCCGTCCGGCGCCAAGACCGGCGCTGCGTAGTGTTGCATGGTTTGGATCGCGCGCTGATTGATGGCGGTGAACGCGCTGCTGTCGGCGGTGGTGCCGAACGCACCGCTGCGCGAGCTGCGCGTCACGGAGGCGAAGGTTTGGCCGTCGACCCCGAGCAAGACCATGGTTCTGCCATCCGCGCTGAGCGCAACCCCGGCCGCGGCGCTGAAATCATCGGGCAGGGCCACGGTGGCGCCCGCGTCGAACGCCGCGCTGGCCGCATTGCGATGCGCACTCATCAATACCTCATCGCGCAAGAACAAGATGTCCAGCTCGTCGGGCGTGATAGAAAGCAAGCGCTCGTTCGCGGCCGTGGATACTCCGGCGAGCGGCGTCGGGCCGTTCCAGGTGGCGCTCTCGGAGCAAATGCTGGGCGTGACCGGGATGATCATGCCCTGCTCTAGACCGCCTTCACCGCCCGCACCGGAGCTGCTGTCAGTGCTGCCGCCGGCAGCGCTTTCTCCGGCGCTGCCACCGTCCGAGCTTGGCCTTCCCCCGCTGCCCGCCGTCGGCTTGCGCCCACCGCCACCGGCTTGCGACGAAGTGCCGCCATCGCTGACGGCAGGTGAGCGGTCATCCGAATTGGACGAGCAAGCCACGCCCACGCACAGTGTCAAACCGAGAGCGGTGAAGGTGGAGCGGTTCATTCGGCGGGCACGCAGCTGTAGTTCTGACGCCAATTGGTGAGGGTCGGGCTGGCCGTGAGTTGATCGTTCGGAACCATCCGAATCGTCACCTTCAAGTATTGTTGAGACTTGAGGCCCGCGGCAAGCAGCATTGCCCCCACGTCACTGCCGATCCAGCTGGTGTTGGAGGCGCCCTGCGCGGTGCCGAGCTTCACCACGCCCGACATGGTCACCATCGCCGGGTGGAGCGGCACTGTTGCAAAGTCGCTGCCTGTTGCAGAAGTCTGCGCGTAGAACTCGATTTTCGAGTTCGCATTGGGCGTGACCGTTTGCCAATCGAAGAAGCGCCACACCGGTTTAGTGCCTGAATCGCAGACCGCTTGGTAATTGCGCTCGTAGTTGGCCGGACCGAGGATCAAGATCGGCGGCGGAGGCGAACAAGTGCCGCTCAAGCACACCGAGCCCAAGCAGCAGTCGTTCGTGACCGCGCACACGCCGCCTTGCGCCACGCACATGCCGACCGGAGGCGCGGCGCTGCAATGGCGGGTCGGGGGATCGGTGAGCGGAGTGTCGATCTTGCACACGGCCGTCTTCGGGCTGGCGAGACCACCACAGCAGTCTTCGTCGACTTCACAAGTGCTGGCGCTGCTGGTGCCGTTGGTCTTACAACTGTCGAGCACCCAGAAGCCGCGCTCGTTCAGATAGTTAGCGCCGGTCGTGCTGTAGGCTTGATTGGACAGCAAGAAAGCCGGATGGCTCCGATCGGTGCCGGCGCTGGGCGTGTCGTCGACAGCCGCGATCCAGAGCGCGCTCTGGAGTTGGCTGTAGTTCAACATCTGCGTGAAGCTCGCCGTATTCGAATAGTCTTGCTGCACGGACGCCAAATTGAAGGTATTGCCGTACGGCCGAGTACTGGTGAACACGACCCAGCGGTAGCCGCCCGCTGCGCGCGGCGAGACCGTCGGTTGGTAGGCCTTGTTCGCGTCCACCGCGCGTTCGCCAGAGTTGAGGCTGGTGAGCGCGACGGGGGTGGGCGTGGGCGCCGACGTATCGACAGACCAAAGCTTGCCTGGATCTTCGAAGTAGTTGGTCGGCCCCATGTAGCCGTACTTGGTCCAACTCGCGTTGGTGCAGCACGAATCGGTCGGAATCGTCGACTGATAGATGACGCTGCGCGAGTCGCTCTCGAACGTCGGCCACTTGAGCACGTCGCCCGCGGGCCAAGTGTTCACGATCGAGCGCCGATTCGTGAACGTTTTCGCGCTTTGGCTGAAGTCGAAGATGCTGATGCCTTTGCGCCAGCCGGCACCCGTGGCGGAGTCACCATCGACGTAAACGAGTTTGCTGCCGTTCGGTGCGAACGACGGGACCATCATGGCGGTGCTGCCGAGGCCCCAATTTCCAGGGCTGGTGGCCGTCACGTCGACCGGGACATCGCCCGAGGCCTGAGGGGTTTGCCAAACCGAGTAGTAGCTGCCGTTGGCGTTGTCGCCACCGTCACGCACCGCCGGGGTGCGGTTCGTGTCACCGGTGGGTTTGAACGCGGACTGCGGAATCGCGGTCATCGCGGCGCCGTTGCAGTTCACCTTCCACTGCAAGAGCACGGTTGCGTTGCTGCTGCTCTCCCAATAGTTGAACTTGAAATCGTGATCGCCGGCCGTGAGATTGACGGCGCCGTAGAAGGCGCCAATCGCCCACGTGCTCGCAACGCGGTTTTGGTCGAGGTAAAGGCGACCACCGTCGTCGACGTTGCCGAGCGTCTGAAACTCGTACATGCCCGTACACGGAGCCGTCAGCACGCCCGTCCAACGCACGGAGAACGAGTCACTGCTGGTCAGCTGCGAATACTCGGTGCGGCGCGTGCCCCACGAGTTGTAGATGTTGGCGTCGTAGCGAGTGAACGCTTTCTGCAGCGTGGGGTTCTGCGCCATCGACGCGCCGAACGTGGTGTCGCCGTAGTACGAGACGGTGAGGCCAGAAGTGGGCGCCGTGTATGACGCGGGCGGGTACAAGTTCGCGGTGGGCACGCGCTCGCTCGCGACGGAGCCATACTGCCAGCGCAAACGCACGAGCGCGCTGGTCGTTTTCTCGACGTGTTCGACCTTCAGGGTGTACAGCGTGCCCTGAGTCATGGCTACGGCCGTGCCACACAGGTTGGTGATCGCGCCGGTGCGCGTGATCACGACGGTGCCGCCGACCGTGACCTTTACGTCGTCGTCACCGTCGATGCAGAACGTGACGTTACCGGTGAACGGCGATTCGACGCGGCCGTTCCAAACGCTGCTGAAATTATCGACCGGCAAGCCATATTCGACGGCGGGACCGTCACTGCCCCAATTGGCGTACACATCGGGCTCGAGCCGCTGCAGCGCGATGGGCGCGGTGTACGAGTTATTGGCGTAATAGCTCACGTCCATGCCGTGCACGCCGTCGTTCGGGTACAGCTGTGCCTCGGGCACCGTAGCCAGCGGGAAGCTGGGCGCGCTCCAGGATAGCTTGATCGAGGATTCGTTCGCGCTGTCGAGCTGATCGAGGACGATCGGCACCTTGCTGCCCGCGGTCATCGCGATCGTGCCGGTGAACGTGGTCAGCGCGCCCTGGTAGCCGAGCTGATTGATGATCGGCATGCCATTGACGAGCAGCCGCACGCCGTCGGTGGTGTCGATCTGAAAGGTGTAAACCTCGCTGCTGTACGCCTGAATCAGGCCGCTGCGCCGCACCGAGTAGTCGACGGGCACCATGCCGCCCGGACTCGCCGTCCCGAAGTCGAAGTTGACGATCGGGTCCATGCGCTTCCACAGCGGGCTCGCGACCGTAAAGGTGGTGTTCGGGAAGTACTGAGCAAGCAGACCCGTGCCGTTGCCGCCAGCCTGCAAGCTGTTCGACACACTGACGACTTTGGGAACTGCCGTCGTGTTGATGCCCACCACGCTTTGCTTGGTGTTTCCGTAGACATTGTTGGCGGCGAGCACCAAACCGCCATCGGGCGTCAGCGGGGCCCACGCAAAACCGCGCCAGTCACTCGCGCCTGACTTGTACGGGTCGCGCGCCGGCGAAGGAATGAAGTCGGCGATCGGCTTGATCACGCCGTTCGAAATGCTTGATAGACCGGCGTTGGTCACGCTCCACGCACTGTCCGACGTGGCAAAGTAGTTGCCGTTGGCCGACACCGAGTGACACACCGGGCAACCGTCGACGGTCGCGAACGCGCTCTTGGCGGCGGTGGTCGAACTCGGATCCGCGACCATCATGTTGGTCGCGCCGCTGCGATTGTACTGCGTGTAGTAGATCAGACCGCGCACGGGCGCCGAGCTGAAGCGCAGCGTGCGATTGACCGCGGGCGCGGGCGTGGTGCCGAGCACGCGTTGGATACGAATGCCGACGTCGTTGCCCTTGCCCGTATTCTCGAAGTCTTTCCACACGGTTTGGGGAATGACCGCGTTGGGCGTGGTAGGCTCGGGGATGATCGTGCTGTAGTTGAAGGTGGCGGTGCCGGTAGCTGGGTAGCGCAGTGAGATCTGAACCGCGCTTGCGGCCGTCCCTCCGTTGTCCCACTGCAATACGGGCGCGGTGACGCCGAGCGGAAAGACGGTATTGTCGTAAGGATAGAGCACCGTCATCGGGTCCGTCCCCGAGACGGGCTTGGCGAAATTGGTGACGGCGTTGGCGGGCGCGAGTGAGTTGTCGCTCAAATTCACGGTAACATTGAGCTTGCCCGTCGCGCTGAACTGCCCCGCGTAGGCCGTCACATTGAGCACCCCCGGCACCGCGCTGAGCATGTTGACCGCGCCGTCAGCGACGGTGGCCACGTCGAAGCGATCCAACGTCCAAGCCGGCGTCAACGTGCCGGCATAGCAACCGGTCGGCTGCAGCGCGACGCTGAACGTGGGGTTCGCGGGCGTGACCGTGAGCCGACTGCGCTTACCGTCGGGGCCGCCGATCGCGCTGGCCGGAACGATTTGCTTGGTGATGCTGGGAGAGCTGTAGCGGAGGTACGCGGCGCTGCCGCCCGAGCCCTGATAGTACTCGTAGCGGAACAGCACGGGAGTGCCCGCGGTCAGGTTGATCGTAGGCGAGGCATACTCGGTGACGCCCTGATCTTTCCATTGATCGATGACCAACGTGCCGTTGATCCAAAGCCGCGCGCCGTCGTCCGTGGAAGTGTAAAAGGTGTACGCCTCGGTGGTGGTCGGGAAGATGGAACCCGTCCAGCGCGCCGACCAGCTGGTCGCGCCAATGCCCGCCGGGCCAGGCGCGGCACCGTTGTAGTTGTTGTTGATGTTCGATTCGGTGCGCGTGGCGGTGACCGTCCAGCTCGAGGGGATCGAGGTGACGGTTTTGTCGATGCGATTGAAATACTCTGCCTTCACGTACGCGGTATTGACCGCCGAAATGCTGATGTCCTGCGTGCTCGGAGTCATCACCAAGCTCGTGCACCCACTGCCTTGCGGGAGCGGGATGGTTGGCCTCATCGTCAATCCGCCATCGTTGATGAACGGACCACCATCCAGGTTCAAGCCGTTCGCGTCATCGACGATACGCTGACAGTAAGGATCGCACGGATTGTCGATGCACGCCGTCGACGTGCCCAGACCTTGGGCTTGCTGGCCACCAGTCGGCACGCTCAAGGTCGCGATGCGATCGCCGATGCACTCACCCCAAGTGCTCCCTTCACACGTGCGCTTGCCCATCGTGCAGGACACGTAGTCACCCGAGCGACGCTCGACTTGACCGCAGTCGACTACCTCGTCCGCATTTTCGCAGGCGCAGCCCTTGTTGGGGGTCGCGCACGGGTCGACCACTGGTGGTGGCTTGTCGATACCGCCAGCGTCATCGCTCACATACGGCGCGCCATCGTGCCCCCCATGTGAACAAGCAGTACCGAGGGCGAGCAGCGCCAGGGCTAGGGCCAAACGCAGTGGCTTCTCGAACATGGATCTCCGTTGGCACGAACGGCCGCTTTACCGGCTAAGTAATGCGCAGCCCTGCAAGAAACGGGACACCCGAGCCACCCGAGACGCGACGAATGTGGGTAAAATGCCGGCAAAAACGGGGGTTCGCTCCCGCTATCGCACATCACCACGCAGCGCCCGACACGCGCGCCGTCGACGCTGAACGCGGTTGGTTTCAGCCCAGCACGTCGGCGATGACGTAACGGCCTGGCTTCTTTCCAGCCAGAAACTGCGCAGCACGCAACGCGCCGTGGGCGAACAGATCGCGGTTCGAGGCGCGGTGAGTGAGCTCGAGCCGCTCGCCGTCACCGAGCAAGTACACCGTGTGATCGCCGATCACGTCCCCGCCGCGAACACCGAACACGGCCATCTCGTCGTCGGTCCGCGCGCCGACTTCACCGTCTCGACCCCGCAACTCACGTACGTCAGGCCGCACTTTTTTCACGGCTTCGACCAAGCGCGAGGCCGTGCCGCTCGGCGCGTCGATCTTCTTCCGGTGGTGGAGTTCCACGATTTCGACGTCGTAACCGAGGCCGAGCCGGCGCAGCGCGTGCTCTACGGCTTCGGCCAAGACTTGCACGCCGAGGCTCATGTTTCCGGCCCACAGCACAGGCACGACCTCGGATGCCTTGTCGAGCGCGCGTTTGGCCGCGGCATCCAAATTCGAGGTCCCGCTGACGATCGCAATGCCCTGCCGGGCGGCGATCGACGCGAGTTGAGCCACCGCGGAGGCCGTCGAAAAGTCGATCACCACCTCCGCGCCCAGCAAAGACGAAGAAACGTCGGGGCTCGTGACCACGCCGAGCGCCCCCAAACCGGCGAGTTCGCCGAGATCGCGCCCGAGTAGCCGATCCGAACTCGAGCAAGCGGCGCCCACGATTTCGAGCTCGGGATTGCCGCTGGCGAGGCGCGTGATGGAAAGGCCCATGCGCCCGGAAGCGCCATGCAACGCTAGCTTCACGACGCCTCGTACTCGGCCATCACCGCGCTGAGTCGCGCGCGGCATTCGGCGGAGGCTTCGACCAGCGGCAAGCGCACGCTCGCGTTCATGCGGCTCTTGAGGGCAAGGGCGGCCTTGGCCGGCGCCGGACTAGCCTCCGCGAACATGGCCTTGTTCATGGCGAACAACGCGACCTGCTTCTTTCCGGCCTCGACGAAGCGCCCCGCGAGCGCGTCACTGACCATGGCGCTGACTTGTTTCGGGTAGACATTGCTGGTCACGCTGATCACGCCCGTCGCGCCGATGCTCATCATGGGCACGGTCAGCGCGTCATCGCCGCACAGGATCGAAACCGGGCGCTTGGCGCGCGCCAAGAGCTCTTGGCTGTGGAGCACATTGCCGGTCGCGTCTTTGAAGCCGACCACGTTCGGACAGGCGTCGATCAGACGCAGCGACGTATCGACGCTCAGCTCGACCACGCTTCGGCCCGGCACGTTGTACAGCACCACGGGCGCGCTGACCGATTTTGCGATCGCGCTCACGTGCTGAAATAGCCCTTCTTGAGTCGGCTTGCTGTAGTACGGCATCACGACCATCACCGCGTCGGCGCCCGCCTCGATGGCCGCTTTGGCGCCCTCGATGCTCTTCTTGGTGTTGTTCGAACCCGTGCCCGCGAGCACCAGCGCGCGCCCCTTGGCGATGCGCTTGCTGCGCGCGATCAGCTCCCGCTGCTCGGCATCCGTCAGCGTGGGCACTTCGCCGGTGGTGCCGCAGGGTACGAGTCCCGCAATGCCCCCTTCGACCTGCGCCTCCAGGTGCTTCTCGAATGCAACGAAATCGACCTCGGAACCGTCCGGTGAAAACGGGGTCACCAGCGCCGTGTACGCGCCGGAAAGGCTAAGCTCTGCCATGGCGCGCTTCTTTTCCCGCGTTCTGAGGCGCGGCGCAACCATGCGCCGCCGCTTTGGCCCGCGCTTTGTCGGCCCGCCCTAGGCGAGCCACGGCCGCCCCGACTTCCGCGACGATGCTGCAGGAGGCGCCCGGATTTGGGCGGAATTGACCCCGTGACGGGCCCGGGTACTATCGATTCCGGCGCGATCATGGCCTCGATTTTACCCGGTCGTCGGACCGCGATTTCACTGCCGTCCGAACGGCCCAAAGGCGCAGGTCAGCCTTGCCTGGTGATCATCTCGGGCCCCGAGATGGGGCGGCGTATCGATTTGAGCTACGAGGAAGTATCGATTGGCCGCAGCGACCAGTGCACGGTGTGCGTCAATAGCGATCTCGTCAGCCGGCGCCACGCGGTCATCAACCGCGTACTCGGGCATTTCATCGTCGTCGATCTGAAGTCGACCAATGGCACGTTCATCAATGATCAACGGATCGAACGGGCGGAGCTGAAAGACGGCGACCTGCTGCGCACCGGCAAGACGGTGCTGAAGTACCTCGAGAACAACCTCGAGCTCGAGTACATGCAGCACCTCTTGAGCTTGGCCGCGGTCGATTCACTGACCGGCCTGCACAACAAGCGCCACTTCGACGAAGTGTTCGGCAAAGAGGTGGCGCGCGCTGACCAGACTCAGGTGCCGCTTTCCTTGATCGTGCTCGACATCGATCACTTCAAGAAGATCAACGACAACTTCGGACACCCCGCGGGCGACGCCGTGCTCAAGCACGTCGCGTCCGTGGTCAAGGGACAGATCCGACCCGCTGACACGCTGTGCCGCGTCGGCGGCGAAGAGTTCGCCCTGGTTTTGCCGCAGACTCCGCTGAACTTGGCGACCCAAGCGGCGGAACTGGTCCGAGCCGCCGTGGAGTCCAGCGCGTGTGACGTCGCGGGCACGATCATTCCGGCCACGCTCAGCCTCGGCGTGGCTCAGCTGGCACCCGGCGAAGGGCCCGAAGCGCTGTATCAGCGCTCGGACGAGCGACTGTACGCGGCCAAACACAGCGGCCGCAACCGCGTGTGCTGACGCTCAGCGCGTGAAAGATTCGATCAAATCGCTCAGCGCGGGGTAGCGCGTAGCGAGTTCCACGCGTGAGGGCATGCTGAAGTCGGCAAAATCGAAGCCGGGCGCGACGGTACAACCGCACAGGGCGAAGCCATCCCCGATCACCCGCGCCGCTTGCAGCGTGCCGGCCGACACCACCCACTGCGGGCATTCACCGTGTTGCAGATTGGGCCCGAGCTCGACCCGCTGATGCATCCCCTGTCGGTCGATGGTGTGCAGCTCCAGGGTCCCGCCCAGGTAATGGTGCCAAACCTCGTCACTCAGGACGCTGTGGAACGCCGAAAATTCGCCGGCGCGCAGCAGAAAGTAGATCGCGGTGGACGCGGCGCGCGAGACGGGCGCAAACGGGGCGGTGACCGACGCGGGCGCGCGAAAGGTCTCGCGAAAGAAGCCACCCTCCGGGTGCGGCGCAAGGCCGAGCGCCGCAATCACCTCCTGCGCAGTCAGCGAATTCATGCGCTCGCGCGCTTGTTCGGCACGATTACGGGTCGCGTGTAACGGAGACCGGGTTTCTGGCCCAGGCACTTGGCGCTCAGGGCGGCCGCGAATCGGGCGCGCGCGGCCTCGGGCAACCGCGCGAGGCAGTGGCTCGCGAACGTTGCGTCGGCCTGACAGCGAGCCAAGAGGCGTGCGACACGCGGTCCGTGGAGCCGGCTGCACGCTGCGCATATCCCCTGATCGAGCAGGGAAAGCGAGCTACAACAGCGGCAGGTTTCGGGGGCGGGCATGGCTTTTGGCCTTAATGGAGCGCGCCCGCGCGGGCCAAGTTCTGACCAGATCCATCGCCAAAAACGCGTCGCGCGTCGCGCGGGGAGCGGAAATTGTCCACCGCCGTGGGCCAAATCCGCTAGCTTCGGCCGATGGCCCACGACGAAGACAACCATGTTCATGATGAAAATTGCGACCATGAGCACGGTGATGAAGAATTTGCCGACGAGCTCGACGAGTTCCTCGGCGAATTTCAAGAACTCCTCGGCACCGACCCCGAAGCCGCGATGGAGCTCGTCGAAAGCGTCGACGAATCATTCGCCGCTCATCCTTTGATTCGTATCGCCCACGCTCACGCAGTGTGGGTGACCAAAGGCGCCGCAAGCGCCCGCAGCGAGCTCGAGACGCTGATCGCGGCCGAGCCGGATTTCTCGGATGCGCACTATGCGCTGGCAGACGTGTACGGCGAGCTGAAAGAGGATGCGCTGCGTGTCACCCACTTCATGCGCGTGCTCGAGCTGGACGAAAAAGACGACATCGAGTCCGGATTCGACGCAAGTTCCTTCCAAGACCTGATCGTGAAGAGCGCCGAAGCCGCCCTCGCTGGCTTGCCTTCGCCGTATCTGGAACGACTGAAGGACGTGCCGGTGCTGCTCGAAGCGCGGCCGAGCAAGGTGCTCGTCAAGGACGGCTTCGATCCGCGCGCGCTCGCTCGCTTCGAAGGGCCGACGCTCGATGCGCCCTCGGGGGGCGGCGTGATCCCCACCCGCATCGTCCTCTACACCGCGAATTTGCCGGCAGAATTCGAGGATGAAGAGGAATTGGCCTCGGAAATCGAGATCACGTTGCTGCAAGAGATCGGCACCTACTACTCGCTCAGCGACGAAGAGCTGGACCGCCTCGGCCTGGAGTGAGTCCGCGCTAGATCGAGGAAGGCGAGCGCGGCTCGCGTCGGCGTGAAAGCGCGCGGCGTGAGCGCGCCCACGCTGCGCGGCGCACCGAACTGCTCCAGGCGCAGAACGTGCAGCAGCTCACTTTGCTGTTCACGCTGAACCGAGAAGCGCGGCACGATTGCGACGCCGAAGCCGAGCTCGGCGAAGCGCTTCAACAGTTCGACGCTGCTCATCTCCATCGCCACTCGCAGCGTGAGGCCTTCGGCGCTAAACGCCAGCTCGACCAGCGCCCGTGAGCTCGTCGTTCGGTCGAGCAGCAAGAGTGGATGCGGCGCGAGCTCGCGCACGCCCAGCTGCCGACGCTTGGCCAAGGGGTGCGTGGGCGCGCAGACGGCCACATCTTCTTGCGGCGCGAGCTCGACGCAGTCGAGCCGCTCACGCACGCTGCGGCCCGAGACCACGAGCGAGGCGGGCAGCGGCAAACTCACGATGCCCAAGTCGACCTGACCCTCCGAAACGCGCTCGGCGATCACGGGCGAAGGACGATTGTCGATGCGTAGCTCGACCTTGGGGTAGCGCTCCCGGAAGGCCGCAAACACCGGCGGCAGGAAATAGCAGGCCAAAGTGTCGCTCGTCCCCAGCACCAGCTCGCCCGAGTCGAGCGCACTGAGCGACGCGAGCTCGCTCGCGGCTCGCGCCATTTCATCGAAGATACGCGTCGCGCGCACCAGCAGCGCGCGGCCGGCGTCGGTCAGCCGTGGGCGATGCCCGTCGCGCGAGAACAGCTTTTGCCCGAGTTCACGCTCCAGTAGCAGTACGGCCTGGCTCACCGACGACTGCGTTTTGCCTAATTGTTTTGCGGCCTTGGAGAACCCGCCGGCAGTGGCGACCGCGCTGAAAGCGGCTAACCTCGCGCTATCCAAGATCATCGTCATTGCTTATCAATCTTATCATTTTCTATTGGATTGCATAATGCCTTGGGCAGGCCAATGCTCCGCCCATGATCGTCATCCCGGGTCGTGCAGCGTTGTCGGCAGGGCGCCTCTCCAAGCGCCTCACCAAGATTCAAGGGCAGAACCCGGCGCTGACCGCGCTCAGTGCCCGCTTCGTGCATTTCGTGGATCTGGGGAACGCGCAGCTTTCCGCAGATGAACAGCGGTTGCTCGAGCGCTTGCTCGAGTACGGGCCACGCGAGTCGAGCGCGCCGCTCACGGGCGCGCATTTCTTCGTCGTGCCGCGCCTGGGCACGATCTCGCCTTGGGCCTCCAAGGCCACCGACATCGCCAAGATCTGCGGCCTGCCCCAGGTGCGGCGCGTGGAGCGCGGTATCGAGTACGTGGTGCAAGGCCCGATTAGAGACGAAGCGGCGCTGCTGCGTACCCTTCACGACCGCATGACCGAATCGGTGCTGCACCACGAGGCAGAAGCGAGCAAGCTGTTCGCCCGCGCCGAACCCAAGCCGCTCCGCAGCATCGATGTGCTGAAGCACGGGCGAAGCGCGATCGAAGAAGCCAACAACCATCTCGGATTGGCGCTGGCGGTGGACGAGATCGAATACTTGGAGCGGAGCTACCACGCGCTCGGTCGTAACCCCACGGATATCGAGCTGATGATGTTCGCGCAGGCCAACAGCGAGCACTGCCGGCACAAAATCTTCAACGCGGACTTCGTGATCGACGGCGAAAAACAGCCGTTTTCGCTATTCAAAATGATCCGCCACAGCACGGAGAAGAGCCCGGGCGGTGTGCTCTCGGCGTACCACGACAACGCGGCGGTGATCGAAGGACACCGCGCCCCACGCTTCTTCCCGACGCCCGGAACGGGCCTGTATCGCGGACACGATGAAGCGCAGCACATCTTGCTCAAGGTCGAGACGCACAATCACCCGACCGCAATCTCTCCCCACCCCGGCGCGGCCACTGGTTCGGGCGGCGAGATCCGGGACGAGGGGGCCACGGGCCGCGGCTCCAAACCCAAGGCCGGGCTCACTGGCTTCTCTGTCTCGAACCTGCATTTGCCCGGTGCCGCTAAGCCCTGGGAGCACGAGTACGGCAAACCGACGCGTATCGCCTCCGCTTTGGACATCATGCTCGAGGGGCCGATCGGCGGCGCGGCCTTCAACAATGAATTCGGACGGCCCAACTTGGCCGGGTATTTTCGCACGCTCGAGCTCTCGGCGCCGGGGCCCGCGGGACGCGAAGTGCGCGGCTACCACAAGCCGATCATGCTCGCGGGCGGCTTCGGGCACATCCGCGCTGAGCACGTCGAAAAGGGCATCATTCCCGCGGGTGCCGCGATCATCGTGCTGGGGGGCCCGGCGATGCTGATCGGGCTCGGCGGCGGCGCCGCATCGTCCGTGAGCTCGGGTGCTTCGCACGAAGAGTTGGATTTTGCCTCCGTGCAGCGAGACAACGCGGAGATGCAACGCCGCTGCCAAGAAGTGATCGATCGCGCTTGGCAGCTGGGTGATGACAACCCCATCGTTTCGATTCACGACGTGGGCGCGGGCGGTCTTTCGAACGCGCTGCCCGAGCTGGTCAATGACAGCGGGCGCGGTGCCCGCTTCGAGCTGCGCAAGATCCCGAACGACGAACCGAGCATGTCGCCGCTCGAGCTCTGGTGCAACGAATCCCAAGAGCGCTACGTGCTCGCAATCTTGCCCGAAGATTTGCCACGCTTCGAAGCCCTATGCGCGCGCGAGCGCTGCCCGTACGCAGTGCTCGGACACGCGACGGACGACGGCCTGCTCACCGTCGACGACGCGCACTTCGGCAATCAGCCGATTGCCCTACCGTTGCAGGTGCTGCTGGGCAAACCTCCCAAGATGACGCGCACCGCAGAAACGGGCGCTTTTAGCCCGGACAGCGACGACCTCAGCGGCATCGACTTGAACGAAGCCGCGCGCCGAGTGCTGCAGTTGCCGACCGTCGCGGACAAGACGTTCTTGATCACGATCGGCGACCGCACGGTTACGGGTCTCGTGGCGCGCGATCAGATGGTCGGCCCCTGGCAAGTGCCGTGTGCCGACGTGGCGGTGACGGCGACGAGCTACGACACCTACACCGGTGAAGCGATGGCGGTCGGAGAGCGCACGCCGATCGCGCTCCTGAATGGGGCGGCATCGGCGCGCATGGCCGTGGGTGAGGCCCTGACCAACATCGCCGCCGCGCCGATCGCCCAGCTCTCGGACGTGAAGCTGTCGGCGAACTGGATGGCGCCCGCGGGCCACCCCGGTGAAGACGCGCGACTGTACGAGGCCGTGCGCGCGGTGGGCAGTGAGCTCTGCCCTGCGCTCGGCATCGCCATCCCCGTCGGTAAAGATTCGATGTCGATGCGCACGGTGTGGGAGCAAGACGGCGCGAAAAAGAGCGTCACCGCGCCGCTGTCGCTGATCGTGAGCGCGTTCGCCAAGGCCAGCGACGTGCGGCGCGTGCTCACGCCCGAGCTGCGTCGGGACGAACCGGGCAGCCGGCTATTGCTCGTGGATCTCGGCCTCGACCAGTGCCGACTGGGGGGCTCGGCCTTGTTCCAGGTCTATTCACGGGTTGGCCAAAATCCGCCCGATCTCGACCAGCCCGCGCTGCTGAGCGGTTTCTTCGCGGCGATCCAAGAGCTTTCGGCACGCGGGCAACTGCTCGCTTATCACGACCGCTCCGACGGAGGCCTGTTCGCGACTCTGTGCGAGATGGCATTTGCGGGGGGCACCGGCCTCGCGATCGATCTGACCGCACTGAGTGGCGACGCGCGGGCCGTGCTATTCAATGAAGAGCTCGGGGCGGTGCTGCAGGTGCGAGGCGCCGAGTTGCCCGCGGTTCGTGCCTGCTTCGATGCACACGGCCTCGGCGCCGCGGTTCACGAGCTGGGCGGACTCGCCGACGGCAATCGCCTGCGCATCATGCGCGGCGCGGACGTGCTGTTCGACGAAGACCGCGCCGCCCTGCGCGCGCTCTGGTCCGAAACCACGCACGCCATGCAACGCCTGCGTGACGACGCCAGCTGCGCCGATCAGGAGCACGAATCACGCCTGAATCTGGCGGATCCGGGGTTGTCGGTCCGGCTCGCCTTCGATCCGCAAGAGGATATCGTGCAGAGCGTCGTGCGCTCGTCCGCGCCGCGACCGCGCGTCGCCATCTTGCGCGAGCAAGGCGTGAACGGCCAAGTGGAAATGGCCGCGGCCTTCGACCGCGCGGGCTTCGATGCCGTCGACGTGCACATGACCGACATCTTGAGCGGTCGCATTGGCCTCGAGGAGTTTCGCGGCCTCGCGGCGTGCGGCGGCTTCTCTTATGGCGACGTGCTGGGCGCTGGCGAAGGTTGGGCGAAGTCGATCTTGTTCAACGCGCGTGCTCGCCGCGAGTTCGAGAACTTCTTCGCGCGGCCGGACGCTTTCGCATTGGGCGTGTGCAACGGCTGTCAGATGCTGTCCAATCTGCGAGAGCTGGTGCCCGGCGCCGAGCTCTGGCCGCGCTTCGTACGCAATCGCTCGGAGCAATTCGAGGCGCGGGTTTGCCTGGTCGAGATCACGGACAGCCCGTCGATCTTGCTTCGTGGGATGCAGGGTTCACGCTTGCCGATCGCGGTCGCGCACGGCGAAGGGCGCGCCGAGTTCGAAAGCGACACGGGGCGCGCGGCGTTGGACGCGAGCGGCCTCGTGGGCGCGCGCTATGTCGACCACTTCGGGCAAGTCACCTCCCATTACCCCGAGAATCCCAATGGCTCGCCCAACGGCATCACCGGATTGTGCAACCGAGACGGCCGCGTGACCCTGCTCATGCCCCACCCGGAGCGCGTCTTTCGCAGCGTTCAGTACTCGTGGCGACCGCGCGAATGGGCCGAAGATGCGCCCTGGCTGCGACTTTTCCGCAACGCGCGGGCGTGGGTCGCCGAGCGCTGAATATTCCGCTGGCGCGGCTCGTCGATCGACGGGCCTCCACCCGCTCGGGACCGAGTCGCGCTATGACTACTCGCTCCTCTTCCATGCAGCGCCTGTCCCGCTTCTTCGTGCTCGGCTTGCTCACCCTCGTGGTCGGGCTGGCCGCGTTACCGAGCGTGTCGGCCGCGGAGCGCACGCGCAGCAAGCGGCCCGCGCGCAAAACGTGCCCCTCACAGAGCGCGCAGAAGTTCTTGATCCGCTCGAACTTCGTCAAACACGGTGCGCTCAATCCAGCCCCTCACGAACGCGCACTCCGCTATCGCGCTGAGCAATACGGCATCGTCGAGGGCTTAGGGCTCGAACGATACAACAAAGAGAAAGCGTATTCGAACGCGGTGAGCCTGCGCTTCATGGGGTTGCCGTTGCAAATCCACAAGAAAGTCGCACCGGCGTTGCGCTGTGTGGAACGCTACCTACTCCGTACCTGCACCGGCCCCAAAGAGCGCTACACACCGCGCGCTTTGGGCGGCTTCCGCCAAGCCAACACCTACCGCGGCGGCGAGGTCTCCAATCACCTGTTCGGCATCGCGATCGACATCGACCCGGATCGCAACCCGTGCTGCGGCTGCGTCGCCCCGTGGCCCGACCACCCCGCCTGCCACGCCCCCGACAAAACCGTGTTCCAACGCACCGCGCTACCGCGTTGCTGGATCGATGGCTTCGAGCGCTTCGGGTTCTATTGGCTCGGGCGCGACCCGGAACTGCGGGATACGATGCACTTCGAATTCCTGGGTGATCCCGAGCTGTTAGGGCCCTAACCGGCTCGAAAAGCCCGCCTCGGCCCCCCACCAATACACGATCGTGGGGCAGGACCGGAATGGTCATTTCATCGCCTGGCGCGAGCCTCTCGAGATTCAGCGCTTCGAAAAGCTCGCCGCGAAGTAGCCGTCAGTGGCGAATTGCGTGGGGCCGATGCGGAATGCGGTCGGGGCTTCGCCGTTCGGCCAAAGCGTGCTGAGCTCAGGGCAATCGAACGGCACGGGCTCGAGGACGTCGAGCACACGCGCGACGAGTGCCTCGCACTCTGCCTCCAGTACGCTGCACACCGCGAAAACCAGACGGCCTCCCCGGCGCACGCGGGTTGCGGCCGAGCGTACGATGCTCTCCGCGAGCGCCGACAAACGCGCGGGATCTTCCGGCAAAAGTCGGGCTGCGATCTCCGGGCGACGGCGCAGCGTGCCCGTGCCCGTGCAGGGCGCGTCGACCAACACGCGGTCGAAATTCGCCGGCAGGTCGCCCACGCCGACCGTCCAATCGACCGCACGCCGCTCTGGCGGATCCAAGTGCAAGCGCTCGTACTCGGCCGTGAGTGCCTCGAGTTTTTTCGGATAAACATCGGTGGCCCAGACGGCGCCCGCGCTCCCGACTTGCTCGCTGAGCAGCGAGGTTTTTTGGCCGCGGCCCGCACATGCGTCCAACACGCGCTCGCCAGGGCGCGCCCCCAGCGCGAGCGCAATCGCTTGCGCGCCTTCTTCCTGAACAACGAACACGCCTTCTGCGTAGCCTTCGCGTTTGCGCGGATCGCCTTCGCCGGAGATCAACCGCGAGCGCGGCGAAGCGCGACCAGGCAGGGTTCCCTCGAGCCAAGCCGGCACGGTTTTGCCGGAGACCAAGCGCAAGCCGACGACCTTTTCCGGCGGGGGCACGATCAGCGCTTGCGCTTCCGTTTCTCCAACCGATTGCACGAGTGCATCGAGCAGCCAGGGTGCGATGTTCTGGCGAGCGGCGCTGACGGGCGAGAGTTTCTCGCCCTGCGCGACCTTGCGCAAGACGGCGTTGGCGAAGCCGGCCACTTGCTTGCCGCGCGCCGCGCGCACGCCATTCACGGCCGCGTTCACGGCCGCAAAGGCCGGGATGCGGTCGAGCGACAACAATTGGTACGCCGCGACCAATAGCTCGGCCTTGACCACGACGTCTTTCAAACCGCGCGGAGCGAGCGGAGCCAGTCGCGCCTCGAGCGCGCTCTGCACACGCAGCGTGCCGTAGAACAGCTCGGTCGCGAGCGCGCGATCGCGGTCTTCCAGACCCTTGCTCCGTTCGAGCTCCGCCGACAACGCGGCCGCACCGTACGCGGCATCGCGCAGTACGCGGATCAGCGCTTGCACGGCGACGCCGCGAGCGCTCGCGCCGGGAACGTGGGGCGGCGCGTCTGCCGAGGAATCAGTCAAAGTCTCAGCCTCTCGGACTTTGGGGGGCTTGCGAGTTGGCGTCCCAGCGCTTCTCGAGGTCATTTTTGAATGCGAGCAAGGTGAGGCCAACCAAGATCGCCATGCCGACCACGTGCGCCAACTCACGCATGCGCATCGGCAGCGGGCGACGTAGCACGCCTTCGATCACGAAGAACAGCAAATGCCCGCCGTCCAAGACAGGGATGGGCAACAAGTTGAACAACCCGAGATTGATGCTGATGAGTGCCATCACCCAGATGAAGTGATCGGCGCCTTTGCGGCCTTCTTCACCAGCCACTTCATAGATGGTGATCGGACCCGACAGCGCCTTCAGGCTGATCCGGCCTTCGATCAAGCGCACCAAGCTGACCATCACGAAGTGGGTCACGTCCGCGGTCTCTTCGATCGCCTTGGTCATGGCGTAGCGCAACGGAGCCGAATGCTCGACGCTGTCTTCCGGTGCGAGCGGCACCCAATGTTGGGTCTGCCAAACGTAGCGCGACGACGACTGACCGTGGTCGTCCGTGAAGTCCTCACGGCGAACTTGAAAGGTGCCGGAGCGCACCATGCCGTCACGCGCCGCCTGGTAGTCGATGCGGTGTGGGCGATCCGGTTGCGCGAGGACGCGCTCGCGAAAGGTCGACCAGGCCGCCACCGGGTCACCGTCGAGCTTCAACACTTTGTCACCCGGCCTCAGCCCGGCTTTGTAGAAGTAGCTGTCTTCGGGCACCACGGCTGCGTACAAATCCGCCAGTTCGAGACCCGTGCGTTCGAGCAGGGTGGTCCCGGCCGCGTCGGGCGTGAGCGCGACCACGCCCGCCTCGAAGACCGCGACTTCGGCCAAGCCACCGAGCGCGTTCGGGACGGAGATCGGCCGCAGGTAGGTGATGGGCAGAGTCTCGCCCGCGTTGTCGCCGAAGGCCTCGTTCAAATCCTTGAAGCGGCGCACGGGCACGCCACCCACGTTGGTCACGATGTCGAACGTGCGCAGGCCTGCGCGATACGCCGGGGACTCTGCGTTGGGCACGCCGATCACCGCCGAAGGCGCGCTGGTTCCGATGCCCACGGTGCCGACGCGATCGGTGATGTCGAGCTCGCGCCGCTCGACCTTTTCTTCGCTCGTGACTTCGACATCGACGTGGCGATTGTCGCGAAAGACTTTGAAGTGCAAGAGCTCGCCCGGGCTCTTGGTGATGATGCGCGTCACTTCGTCGAAGGTCGCCACCTCCTCACCATTGACGGCCATGATGCGATCACCCGGCAGCAGCTTGCCGTCCGCGGGGTGGCCGGGCAGCACCACGCCCACGGTCGGCGGCAAGAACGGCCCGTCACCCACGAACACCGCGAAGTAGAGCAGCACCGGAAAGACGAGATTCATCGCCGGGCCGGCGAGCACGATCACGATGCGCTTGTACAGCGGTAGCGATTCGAAGGTTCGCTTGCGATCCTCCGGCAGCACGACGTCGCTTTTCGCCGCTTCCAGCATGCGCACGTAGCCGCCCAGCGGAATCAGCGATACGCAATATTCCGTCTCGCGTCCGCGCAGCCTCAACACCTTCGGCCCGAAACCCAGGCTAAAAGTCAGCACCTTCACGCCGAACGCTTTGGCGAAGAGAAAGTGCCCCAGCTCGTGAACGAAAATCAGCGAGCTGATGAGGATGATGGGGTAAAAAAGATCCATCCTCGAAGTCGCGGAACCCTAGCACTCATCGGCCGGCGTCTGGCAACAGAGCCCAAGTTTCCAACAAAAACGAGGCGTGGGGCGGCTCGATCACGCCTCCCTGGTTCGGGACCGCGCACCTCGTCCGGAAAAAACATGACTGTCGCACCGAAAAAATCGCCCACGCTGTCGCGCGTCAACTTGCATCACCTGATGACCCCCGAGCATGCCAACGCGCTCGGTAACGTCCACGGTGGGGTCATCGCGCGCTTGGTCGACGAGTGCGGCGCGATCTGCGCCATGCGTCATGCGCATCGCCCGTGCGTGACGATTGCCATCGATTCGATGACCTTCCGTGAGCCAGTACACGTGGGGGCGCTCTTGATGTGCGAAGCGCGCGTGAGCTACGTCGGGCGCACGTCGATCGAGACCTCGGTGCGCGTGCACTCGGAGAACCCGGTGACCGGGCAAACCACGCACACCAACTCCGCCTACGTCGTGTACGTCGCACTGGGAGACGACGGGCGTCCCACTGCGGTACCGGAGCTCGAGCTGGAGACCGAAGAAGATCGCAAGCTATTCGCTGCTGGCGTGGAGCGGCAGCGGCACCGTCTCGCGCACAGCACCTGAAGCGCTCGCGCGAGTAGGAGCGCGTCGAAAGCGCACCCTGAGCGCCGAGGCGTTCGCCGCTCGCCAGCGTTCGACCCCGATCGCACTGAGCTCGACGGGCGCTCGCGCCGTCAGTCGCGCGAGGTCTACGCGCACCCCGACGAGGCATCGTCCCCTGGAAGGAAAGAGCGCCCTCGTGGGTTGAAGATCCTCCAGCTGACCGCAACCCCTTCGAGCTGCCGCATCGGCCAGACGACCAACCCGTGCTCGAACCAACCCGTGCTTGATTGCTAATTGATTTCCGATATTTATGTACGATCGCCTGGCGACAGCGAGCGCTTTCCGGACGAAAACCGAGCTGGCACCGGGCAAGGCTAGGGATTAGGTTCCCTGGGATTTCGCGGGCCCTCCCCTGCCCCCTCTCCTTCCCGCGAAAGCATTGACGAATATCTGCGGGGGCGAACGAGTCGAGTGACTCGTGGCGCCTCCTCGCGAGTGGACCAAAAGAACATGCTCACCTGGGTAGCGAAGAAGCTTTTCGGCACATCGAACGAACGCGCGGTCAAACGGTTGCAACCGTTGATCGCCGAGATTGCCGGACGCGAAGCGGGATTGAAGAAGCTGACCGACGCGCAGCTGCAGGCCAAGACCGCCGAGTTCAAACAGAAGCTCGATCAAGGCGCGACGCTGGACGACATTTTGGTCGACGCGTTCGCGGTCTGTCGTGAAGCCAGCTCGCGCGTGCTCAAGATGCGCCACTACGACGTGCAGATGTTGGGCGGCATGGTCCTGCACAAGGGCTCGATCGCCGAGATGCGCACCGGTGAAGGCAAGACGCTCGTCGCGACCCTGCCCGTCTACCTGAACGCGCTCGAAGGCAAGGGCGTGCACTTGATCACGGTCAACGACTACCTGGCCACGCGCGACGCGGACTGGATGGGTCGGCTGTACAAGTGGATGGGCTTGAGCATCGGCACGATCGTCAATCAGCAAAATGACGAGGACAAGCGCCGCGCGTATCAGTCCGACATTTGCTACGGCCAAAACAACGAATTCGGCTTCGATTACCTGCGCGACAACATGAAGTTCTCCGCGCTGGAATACATGCAGCGCCCGCTGAACTTCGCGATCGTCGACGAAGTGGACTCGATCCTCATCGACGAAGCGCGCACGCCTCTGATCATCAGCGGCGCGGCCGACGCGGCCAGCGAGAAGTACCGCACCCTGAACGAGCTCGTCACGAAGCTGATCAAGGACGAGCACTACAACGTCGACGAGAAGGGCTTCAGCGCCGCACTCACCGACGAGGGCGTGGAGACCGTGCAGCGCATCGCCGGGATCGACAACCTGTACGACCCGGTGAATGTGCAGAGCTTGCACATCTTGAACCAGCTGCTCCGCGCGCACGCTTTGTACAAGCGCGACCAGCACTACATGGTCTCGAGCGACGGCAAGGTGCTGATCATCGACGAGTTCACGGGCCGCGTGCTCGCCGGTCGGCGCTGGAGCGACGGCCTACATCAAGCGGTCGAGGCCAAGGAGAACGTGCGCATCCAAGAGGAGAGCCGCACGATGGCCACGATCACCTTTCAGAACTTGTTCCGCCTGTACAAAAAACTCGCGGGCATGACCGGTACCGCCGAGACCGAGGCCCACGAGTTCTCGCAGACGTACAAGTTGAGCGTGACGGCTATCCCCACCAACAAGCCGAACATCCGCCAAGACGATCACGACGTCGTGTACAAGACCGAGCGTGAGAAGTTCAACGCGCTGACGCGCGACATCCTCACCCATCATGAAGAGGGTCGCCCCGTGCTGGTCGGCACGACCAGCGTAGAGAAGAGCGACGCGATCGCGCGCATTCTGAAGAAGAAGAAGATCCCGCACAGCGTGCTGAACGCGAAGCATCACCAGAACGAAGCTTCGATCGTGGCGCAGGCCGGTCAAAAGGGCGCGATCACCGTGTCGACCAACATGGCCGGCCGCGGTACGGACATCATGCTCGGCGGCAACGCCGAGATGATCGCGACCGCGCGCTTCAAGGAAACTGGCAAGACGCCGGAGACCCATCCGGAAGAGTACGCCGCGCTGCTCAGCGAGGTGCAAGCCAAGTGCAAGGTCGAGCACGACGTCGTGACCGAGCTGGGCGGCTTGTACATCATCGGCACCGAGCGCCACGAGTCGCGCCGCATCGACAATCAGCTGCGTGGTCGCGCGGGGCGCCAGGGCGACCCGGGCTACAGCAAGTTCTACCTTTCGCTCGAAGACGACTTGATGCGCATCTTCGCGGGTGACCGGGTAAAGAACTTGATGGATCGCATGGGCATGCCCGATGACGAGCCGATCGAACACCCGCTCGTGTCGCGCAGCATCGAGAACGCGCAGCGCAAGGTCGAGGAGCGCAACTTCGACATCCGCAAGAACTTGCTCGAATACGACGACGTGATGAACGCGCAGCGCAAGACCGTGTACACGCTGCGGCAGCAGCTGCTGCTCGGTCGCTACGCTCCGGAAGAACACGACGAAAACGGCAAATCGACCGGTGAAGTCCGGACCATCCCCGTCGACGAAAAGACGGCCGAGCGCTCACGGCCGCTGGTCGCGCAGCTGATCGGCATGTACTGCGATCCGCCCCTGCAACCGAGCGGTGACGACGGCAAGTACCGCGCGCCCACCGTGGAAGAGCTGGAGAAGGCGGGTCCACTCGTCGAGCTCCGCTCGCTACAGACCGACGCCTATCACACCTGGGGCGTGAAGCTGGATCTGGAGACGCGCCGCGAGCTCACGCCCATCAGCGCCTACAACGAGCTCGTCGAGCTCGTGATTCACGGCCTGTCCGAGCAGCGCGAGCGCGTGTTGGACTTGCTCGACCGCGTGGTCGGCGCGATGGTCGAAGAGAACTGCCCGCCCGGCAAACAAGCGGAAGACTGGGATTGGAAGGGGATCCACCAAGGATTCAAAGAGCACTTCCGCGTCGACCCCAACGAGAGCATCAACGAGATCGGCGATGCGGACTACTTGGTTCGCGAGCTGTACCGCTTCGGCGAGGCCGCCTTCGTCACGAAGGAGCAGGAAATCGGGCCCGAGATGCTGCTGCGCGCGTTCCGCCGCCTGTACGTCGAGAGTATCGACGAAGCGTGGGTCGAGCACCTCTCGAACATGGAGCACTTGCGCGATGGCATCGGGCTACGCGGCTACGGTCAGCGCGATCCGAAGAACGAGTACAAGAAAGAGGGCTACAACCTGTTCTTGAACATGATGGCGAAGATCTCGAGCACGGTGCTCGTGCGCCTGTTCGAGGAACGCGCGCACCGCCAAGAGGAGATCGCCGCGATCGAAGCGGAGGCCGAGGCACGCTACCGAGCGGAGCTGGAAGCCGCCGTCGCCCGCCACCCCGGCGAGTCCGACCCCACCCCCGAGGCGGCTCCGCTTCCAGTTCAGGCCCGCAAGAGCGCGCCGCCCACGCCCAAGATCGGTCGCAATGACCTGTGCCCCTGCGGCTCGGGCAAGAAGTTCAAGAAGTGCCACGGCGCGATCCTGGAAGAGGAAGGCGCCGTCGACGACGACGAGACCGAGGACGCCCCGGCGAACGCGTGATCGAAGTCTCGAACCTCACCAAGGACTACGGCACCGTAGTCGCGGTGCGTGATCTCTCATTCTCGGTCGGGAAAGGCGAAATCGTCGGCTTTCTCGGCCCGAACGGGGCGGGCAAGAGCACCACGCTGCGGGTCTTGGCGGGGTTCTTGGGGGCCACGAGTGGCCGCATACGCATCGCCGGTCACGACATTGCCGAGGCTCCGCTCGCGGCTCGTCGCTCGCTCGGCTACATGCCGGAGAGCGCGCCGCTCTACCCAGAAATGCGCGTCACGGAGTACCTGCTGTTTCGCGCGCGGTTGAAAGAGGTACCGGGTTCGAAGCAAAAGGCCGCGATTGACGGCGCGATGGCACGCGCGGGGGTCGCGCACATGGCCGGCACCGTGATCGGTCACTTGTCCAAGGGCTATCGACAACGCGTCGCGCTCGCCGACGCTTTGGTCAGCGATCCCCCGCTCTTGATCTTGGACGAGCCCACCGCGGGGCTGGATCCGAATCAGATCCGTGAAGTGCGAGCCCTGATCAAAGATCTGGGCGGTGACCGCACCGTGCTGCTCTCGACCCACATCTTGTCCGAGGTCGAAGCAACGTGCGAACGAGCGATCGTGATCGACCGCGGTCGCTTGGTCGCCGAAGGCACGATCGAGGAGCTCCGGACTCGCCAGAAGACCAGCTCGTTCAGCGTGCGCGTGCGCGACGCGAACGCCGCGTCGGAAGCAGCCGTTTCCGGCATTTCGGGGCTGGTAGTGCATGCTGCGGAGAGCGAAGGTGCGCGCCGCACTTTGCACGTCACCCTGGGCAACGAGCTCGACGCCGAAGCGGCGATCGAAGCGCTCGTGCGCGCGTTGACCGCGGCGGGCATCGGCATTCACGCGCTGGTCCCCGCGCAGGCGTCGCTCGAGCAAGTGTTCAGCGAGCTGACCGCTCACGAGACAGCGCTCGCCAAGACCGAGCCAGAGGGCAAACCGTGAACGGTTTCTTGGCGGTGTACCGCCGTGAAGTACTCAGCCTCTGGGTCACCCCGCTCGCCTGGGTGCTGCTGACCGTATTTTTGCTGCTGCAGGGCGCAATCTTCTATTCGATCATCACGCACTTCGCGAGTATGGCCGATGTTTCGGTCGATACCGGACCGGTGCAAGCCTACTTCGGGCAAGAGTCGATCTTCCTGCTGATGACGCTGCTCTTGGTCTGCCCTGCCCTGACCATGCGCGTGTTCGCCGAAGAGCGCCGCAGCGGCACGATCGAGGCCCTGCTCACCGCGCCCGTCACCGCCGCCAGCGTGGTGCTCGGAAAGTACGCCGCGCTGCTCACGACCTACGCGCTGATTTGGCTCCCGACCCTGCTTTACGTGGTCATTCTGCGAAAAACTGGCGTGGTTGATTGGGGCGTCGTGGGCTCCAGTTACCTCGGCCTCTTCGGCATCGGCGCCGCTTACCTGAGTCTCGGTACGCTGATGAGCGCAATGACCAAGAGCCAATTGGTCGCGCTCTTGCTCACCATCTTCCTCGAGTTCGGTTTGTTCATCCTGGGCGTCGGAGAGTACATCTTCGACCCCGGCCTGCTGCGCGACGTGTGCGCGCACGTGTCGATGATGGGGCAAATGGAGGACTTCTCGAAGGGTATCCTCGACTTGCGGCGCGTGGTGTTCGACGGCACGGTGACCGCGCTCGGTCTGTTCGTGACCACCCGCGTGGTGGATTCTTGGCGGTGGGGATGAGCGAGTCACAGAAAAGAGATTCGCGATCGACCGTGCGTGGCGGTGTGTCGCGATCGTTCAAGGCGTTCGCGGCCGCGGGGGTGCTCGGCGCTGCGCTATTGGCCGTCAACCTCAACATCCTCGTCGCGCGCTGGTACAAGCGCTGGGATCTGACGGCGGACCGGCTGTACACGCTGTCGCCGCCCACGCTGAAAACGTTGCACGCCCTCGAGCAACCGCTGGATGTAACCGTGCTCCTGGGTCGCGCCGACCCGCTCAGCGTGAGCGTACGGCAGATGCTGGTTCAATACCGGGCCGAGAGCTCGAAGCTGAATGTAAAATTCGTGGATCCGGATCAGAATCCGGCTGAATTTCAGGTACTTCAGAAAGACCTGGGCCTGCTCACCGGACACGCCGAAGACGGCCGCTTGGTCACCGACGCGAGCTTGGTCATCACCCGCGGCGAACGCCACTGGTTCATCACCAGCGACGAACTCGTGCACTACGACGACCAGTCCGGCAAAGCGCAGCCTCGACTCGAGCAGGCGCTGACCGAAGGCATCGCCAACGTCCTCGGGGACAGCAAGGCCAAGGCTTGCTTTGCCAGCGGGCACCGCGAGCTCTCGATTGACGACGTGGGACCGGAGGGGCTCGCCGAAATCCGTCATCGCCTCGAAAAGAGCAACTTCGACGTGGTCGCGGTCGATCTGGCGATTCCCGGCGCGAGCCTCTCCGAATGCACCGTGCTGGTCGTGGCCGGCCCAGGGGTGCAAGTCGACGAGGCGGCGTCCGCGCGCATCGTTTCCTTCATTCAGAGCGGGGGCAGCGCGTACGTGCTGAGCGCGCCGATCCTGGGGGAAGACAAGCGCGTGCAACGCTCCGGCCTCGAACCGATCGCGAAGCTCGTCGGGGTCAACTTCGGGCAAGACTTCATTTTGGAGACCGACACCGCGTTGCGCTTGCCACGCGGCGCCGGTGAAGTGTTCTTCGCGACCCCCCAATCTCACGAGGTGACCCGTGGCCTCGAGCGCGAAGGAGTGAAGATCGATTCGCGCGTGCTGGTGAGCGGCGCCCAGAGTCTGCGAATCCAGGCCAATTCTCCGGCCAAAGCGCTGCTCACCTCTTCCGACAAAGCGCTGTCGCTGCGCGACCTGAGCGGGCTGCTCGATCCGAATCACAAGGATGATCCGAGCGAGCAAGCCACGCGGGCCGCGTACACGCTCGCGGTCGCCGCCGAGCTACCCAAACCCGCAAGCTCGACCGCCAAGTACGGTCCGCGCGTGGTGATCGCGGGCGCGGCCAATTTGGTTTGGGCTCGGAACTACAGCGATTCGTCCTTGTACGGCGATCGGGTGTTCTCGGAAAACGCGCTGAGCTGGCTGTCGTCGCGACCGACACTGGTCAGCGTTCCGGAGAAAACCGAGCACGACGTCGGCTTGTCACTGAGCGAGGGCACGCTGGCCGAAGTGCTGCGCTACGTGCTCTTGTACATGCCCGGGTGCTCGGCGGCGCTGGGCACGTTCGTCCTCATGCGGCGGCGCTCGATCGAAAAGAAGTCGCGCCAAGACGAGGCGACGTGAAGTTCTCGGCGGGTATGCTCGTGAGCGCCGGCATCGTCCTTTTGGCCGGCGCTTCGACGGTCGCGGTCGTCGCCACGCGTGATGCGCCAAGCACGAAGGACAGCGACGAGCGTGGCCAAAATTTACTCTCGGCCTTTCGCAGCGAAGACGTTGCACGCCTGGAACTGATCACTGCCAGCCAAAAAATAGCCATCGAGCGCCGTGAAGCCAACGCCGGCGCGAGCAATTTTCGACTCGTCGAGCCAGTGAAGGAAGTGGCCGATCCGACGACGGTCGACAAATTTCTGGCCGCGCTGAGCAGCGCGCGCGCCGTGCGACCGGTCGAGCCAGGCCCGACGGCCTCCAGTCTGGGCTTGGCAAAGCCCCCGCTGCGTATTCGCGTGCAGACGAAGAAGCGCGCCTATGAGCTCGCGCTGGGCAGCGCCGCGCCCACCCCCGAGGGGTCGCGCTACGTACAAATCAACGTCGACCATGAGCCACCGCTGACCGTGGTCGTATCCAAGGCCGTTGCCGACGACCTGGCCGTCGAGCTCGACGCGTTCAGGCTGCGCAGCTTGGTGTCGGTGAACGAAGCGGACGTGACGCGCATCCTCATGACTTCGCCGAAGGCGAGCGTCGACCTGAAGCGCAGCACCGGCACGAATTTTCTGATGGCGGGCGAGCGCGACACGAAAGTATTGGTCAGCCGCGAGACGCTGAAGACTCTATTTTTCCAACTCAGTCGTCTGACCGCCAGCTCGTTCCTCGGCGAGTCCGAAGCCGAAGCCGCGCTCGGCTCGGCTCGCACCCACTTCGAACTCGAGCTCAGGGATCCGAAAAATAGCCTGAAGTTCGATGTCGGCGGCAGTTGCCCGGGTGATGCGTCGCAATTGGTCGTGGTCCGCCGAGCGCCGGACGTGCTGCGCGGCTGCGCGCCGCGCGAGCTGCAAACGACGCTCGATCTCGCGCCCCGTGAGTTCGTCGATCGACATGCGTTTTCGCTGCGAGCCGACGAGGTCGAAGAGCTCGACATCAAGGGCGGGTCGAACAAATTCGTGCTCTTGCGCAAAGGCAGCGGTTTCGTGCTGCACGCAAGCAGCGAGTCCCCGGTCGAGCTGGAGGCGGGCAATCAACGGATCTTGCAACTCTTGGAGGCCGAGGGCGAGCTCGTGCCGACCGACGCCGGTAAGCTGAGTGAGCTTGGACTCGAGCCGGCGCCGAACACGGTCACCCTGCGCTCTTCCGCCGCGCGCGACGCCGACGTCGTGGCGCAAGTGGTGCGCGTCGGCCAACGCGACGCCGACGGTAATCTCTTGGTGTACCGCGAGCAAGACGGCATCGTGCTGCGCATTCCGCGCGAGCTCGCACGCGGCTTCTCCATCGACTCCACTCTGCTCTACGCGCGCAAGTTGACCGAGTTCGGCCTTTCGAGCTTCGTCTCCGCGGAAATCGAGCAGAAGCAGGGTAAGCAAGTGGTGCGCCGCGTGAACGAGGGCCTGGTGCTCGACGAACCGAAGGGCTTCGACGCGGACGGCGTGCTGAGCTCGGACTTGATCCAAGCCTTGGGCGCGCTCACCGCCGAGCGCTTCGTCGCCGATCGTGACGATGGCTCGTTCGGGCTGCAACACTCCACACTGCGCGTTCACTTCGCTTTCAAGAACAGCGAAGGCGCGAAGGTCGAGCACCATCTGCGTTTCGGCAACGAAACCGCACTGGGCGTGTTCGCCAGCTTACAAGACGACGGGCCCGTGTTCATCCTGGCGCGCTCGGTGCGCGACACCTGCCAACTTTCGCTCCTCAACCGCGCCCTGTTCGCGAGCAGCAGTGATGCGTTCAACGGCATCACACTGGAGGCTCATGGCCGCACGTTGCGTTTGACCCGCCAAGGCGAGCGTTTCACGGTGGCCCCCATCGGCAGTTTTCCCCAAGAACGAGTGCCGGACCTACTCGAAGCGCTGGGCAATCTGCGACCAGAAGCGGCGTTGCACGTGGGAGCGGCTCTGCCGGGCGAGGGGTTCTCCACGCCTTCGCTCACGTTGCGGCTGTCGCCGAAGGCGGGCGCGCCGCAAACCGTCAGCTTTGGGGCCGGCGATGCGTGGCGTTCGACCAGCGTGTTTTACATGCGCGTCAGCGGTGTCGACGCCACGTTCGTCATCGCGCAAAGCAAAGTCCGAGCGCTGAGCGACGCGCTGTAGGCCAAGCTCGCGCGCGCGTCTCAGTTCATCAGCTTCGGTTTCGTCGCAGACTGGTTCCAGATCGCGTCCCAGTTGCGGCGGTATTCGTCGGTCGCGACTTGCGCGGGGCCGGTACGCGGCGCCGCGGCGAGCTCGAGCTCACGTCGTTCACCGGCCTCGTCCGCGCTGGGCTTGAAGTGGGTTTCGACGTCACACAAAGCGGGGAAGTTGGGGCGCGGCTTCAAGGTCACCACTTCACCGGTGATCGGTGCGCCTTCACGCAACGGGCGAACCGCGCCCAGCTCCAGGCGATCGCCGCGCGCGCGCAGGATTTGCAACCCTTCGCCGTCCGGCGTCACGCCGTGAATCAGCGCCACGTCTTGCGTTCCGGGCGTTGCGGGCGCGGCCGGCACAGGCGCGAGGGCCTTCGCGTTCTGGTCTTCGGCCGGCTTCTTGGGCGTCACCCGTTGGGTCTATCCCAGCCGGCCCTCACTCGCCACTCACGGCCTGAATTTCCGCAGGATTTGGCGCGTGTCTACATGCCGATCGCGGTGCGATACACCCAGCCGACGTTGCCTTTGACGTCGTATTTGATGCGGTACCAGTCGCCCCGGCGACCGGTGACCGCGACGCGCGTGCCCTGCAGCACCCGGGCCACGACGGCGCCGTCGCGGCTGGCCGAGGAGCGCACCAGGGCAACATCCCACGCGACCGTCGCGTGACCCGTGGCTTCTGTCACGTCGGCGGGCGCGACTTCGCCGCCCATGGCGGCCGCCTCCCCCTTTTCCGTCACGGGCTTGGCGAACTCGACCTTGTAGAAGATCGAGTAGGCCTCGTGCTTGTGGGCGATACCCACCAGAGACACATTGGAGAACTCTTTCTTCTCGCAGGCGATCAGCGCGTCGGTCTCGGCGGCATTGAAGGTGGTGCTCTTGCCGCTCTTCACGCTCTTGACGGCGTTCGACGTGAAGTCCAAGTCGAAACCGAGAGACAGCATGCCGACCCATTTGTCGGCGCCGGGGCACGCGGCCAAAGCTTGGATGTGAGGGCGCGCCAGGCGATCGAACTCGATTCGATCGCACTCGTCCTTTTGCTTTTTGCCGTTCGCCTTGCAGGTCAAAAATTGCGGTTCGCTGATCTGCAGCCGATCGAGCGCAGGCGCCGCCGGCGTGGCCAGCACATCCGGCTCGGCGGCAGGCGCGGCCGGTGCGGCGGCAGGCCCCTTACCGTCACCCGGAGCGCCGGTCAGGTCGGCACTACCGCTCTCGGCCGGCTGACTGGGAACACTGGGAACCAGCTTGAAGCCCGCTACACGCGGCCAAATGATGCCGATCGCAAAGCCTGCGGTCACGATCAACCCGACCCGGCCAAAGCGCAGGGTTTCCTGCTTTGGGTTGGGGACTTCGATCTTCAGGGGCTGTCGTCGCTCTGCCGGCAAGTGACCTCGCGCTCGCGCTTAGAGCCTGGTTCTACCATACCGGTTCGACTGCGACCGTCTGTAATCGAACAATTGCGACCGTCTGTAATCGAACAAACCGAGCCGTTTTGGCAGGCTTTCCGCGGATGGTGCCGGAATGGCTTTCATCCGGCAAACGATCCGGAGAGGATGAAGTGGGCGTTCCATGAAGTCGTGTTCGCAGTGCAAGCTGAAGTACCCCGACGATGCCGCCGGCTGCTTCTTGTGTGGCGGGGCGCTGGTCGCGATTCAGGATCCGCTCATCGGCGTTACGATCGCGGGCCGCTACCAGATCGAAGAAGTGCTCGGTCAGGGCGGCATGGCCACGGTCTACGCGGCCCGGCACCGGCTCGTCGATCGCCCGTGCGCGGTCAAGGTGATGAGCCCGCAGTACACGCGGAACGAGGTGATCCGCGAGCGCTTTCGGCGTGAGGCCAAGGCCGCGCAGAAGCTCGCGCATCCGAACATCATCGAAATCTTCGATCAAGGGGAGACACCCGACGGCCATGTCTACTTGGTCATGGAGCTGCTGCGGGGTGAGACCCTGGCCGACGTGCTCGAGCACGGCAAAGTGCCGCTCGAACGCGGGCTCCCGATCATGATCCAAATCGCGCGCGCGCTGGCCCGCGCCCACGACCTAGAGGTCATTCATCGCGATCTCAAGCCAGAGAACATCTTCTTGGCGCGCCTGGCGAACGGCGCAGATCAAGTGAAGCTGCTCGACTTCGGCATCGCCCGCTCGATGCAAGACTCGCGGTTGACGGGGGCGGGTGAAGTGTTCGGCACGCCCCAATACATGGCGCCCGAACGCATCACGTCGATCGAAGCCGGGCCCGCCGCAGACCTGTACTCGCTGGGCGTGATCATCTACGAAATGGTGACGGGGACTTTTCCCTTCGATGCCAGCGACATCACCACCTACTTCATCAAGCACCTGAAGGAGGAGCCGCTCTCGCCCAAAAAGCACGACCCTTCCATCCCTACCGAACTGGAACGGCTGGTGATGGAGTGTCTGGCGAAGGACGCCAAGGATCGTCCGGTCGACGCGCACCGCGTCAACACCGACCTGATGAACATTGCCGGCGCGATCGGGCTGCGCATTCCGTCCGATGCCTTCGGTGACGAGATCGAGTCGCGCGGTCCCGCAAAAACACTGCCCCCGGTGGCGATCGATCGCTGGGTGAAGCGCACCGCGGTGTTCGAGCAGATGCTGGCGCTGGCCTTCGCGGGCGAGCGCCCGAGCCAGCTCAGCGAGTTGCTGACCGAGGTCAAACGCCTGGTCTTCGAGATCAGCGAGCTGCGAGCCAAAGCCATCACCGAGCAGCGTGCGCTGGAGAGCATCGAAGCGCGCGGGCGAGAAATCCGCCAGCGCCTGGGGCACGCCGTCGATGCACTGGGCATCGACGCCAGCAAGGCGCGCGACGAATCGAAGGCCGCGCTGGCCGGCGCGGCCGCACTGACGCTCGACTTGGACCGCCCGGCGCAGGAGCTGAAACGCCGCGTGAGCGAGGTCATGCGCTGGGAGGGCCGTTCGGCATTCGTCGAACCCTACCCGGAGCTGGCCGCGGCTTACCGGCAATGCGCCGACGTGGTGGACCAATGGCTCAACGCGAAGCAACGTCTGGTCGATGCCGAAGCACGCGTGGCGGCTCGCCGTGGCGAGGTCGACGACCTCGAGTTTCAGATCCGAGAGCTGCGCTCCGTGTTGGCCAAAAACGAAGAAGAGCTCGAGCGTGAAGAGGGCGATCGCCGTAAGATCGTCAGCGAGCTCGGTCCGCGCGCCGACGACCTGGAGGGACTGCTTTTGGAACGTGCGACGCGCTTTTGCCTGCCGCTCCGCAGTCGGCGTGAGCTCATCCCCCTGTTTCGAGAGCTGGAATCCGACGCCCACGGCTGACCCCGGTTCACACCTGTAAGCGCCGAGATCCAATAACTTTTCTCGGCCCCTTCAGTCGCTGTTCTGCTGGCCGTTGATGTGCGCTCGGGGGCTAGCATCACGCTGGCCGCCTTTCCCGGGACGCCGATGCACAGCGAAGTCGAAGTCGCACAGAGCCGCAAGCCGGACAGCGGCGTGCCCGCTGCAGTCCGCAGCGAGCTGGAATCGAAATTGAATGCGGGCAGCTTGGAGCTGCCGCTCTTGCCCGGCGTGGCCATGGAGATCACCTCTGCCGCCGCCAAGGAAGACGTCGACACGCGCACCATCGCCGACATGCTCAAGCGCGATGCCGCGCTCTCGGCCCACGTGCTGCGCATCGTGAACTCGCCCGTATACAGCCCGCGCGCGCAGATCGTCAGCTTGCAACAAGCCGTCGCACGCGTCGGCGCAGTCAAGATCCGCGAGATCGCCTTGGTCATCGCTTGCCGCACCGGCGTGTTCAAGGCCAAGGGCTACGAGAGAGAGATCGACGAGGTATTCACGCACTCGATCGGCACCGCGCTGTTCGCGCAAGAAATCGCCCGAAACACGCGCAACAACGTGGAAGATGCTTTTTTGTGCGGCCTTTTGCACGATGTCGGGCGGCCCGTGTTGCTGCAAGCGCTGGTCACGTTACTACGCGAGGCCAAAGTGGTTGCCGATCGCGAGGCCGTCTTGGGCTTGGTCTCGGAGCTGCACGAAGCCGCCGGTTCGGCGTTGGCCAAAGCCTGGGCGCTGCCGGACACCGTGGTCACCGCGCTGGCCAAGCACCATTCGCCGCGCCCGGAGCAGGAGGGCGTGCCCGTGCGCATCGTCTCGCTCGCCGATCGTTTTGCGCACCTGTCGGCCGAAGGCAATGAGCTGACCGGTGAGGCCTTGACCGGCCACCCTGCCCTGGCCGCGCTCGAAATTTACCCGGACGTGCTGGAGAAGATCCTCAAGCGCGCGAGCGTGGTCAAAGAAACGATCGGAGTCATGTCGTGAGTGATGCTTATGATTTGATCGTGATCGGCGGAGGACCGGCCGGGCAAAAGGCGGCCGTGCAGGGCGCCAAGCTCGGACGCAAAGTGATGCTGGTCGAGCGCTCCCGCTCGGTGGGCGGCGCGTGCGTGCGCTTCGGCACGATCCCCAGCAAAACACTGCGTGAAACGGCGCTCGCTTTGGGCAAATTTCGGCGCCTGACCTCGCACGTCATGGATGTGAAGATGCCAGAGCACACCCAGATCGAGAGCTTGATGGCGCGCAAAGAAGAAGTGATCGCGTCCCACGAGAGCTACATGGGGGCGCAACTGGCACGCAACGGCATCGAGCAGGCGCAAGGCGTCGCGCGCTTCCTGTCGCCGAAGGACCTCGAACTCACCGACATCGCCGGCGCCAAACGGCGCGTGACCGCTCCTTACTTCGTGATCGCCACCGGTTCGTCCCCGCGCACGCCGGACGATGTGCCCATCGATCACGAGCACCTCTTGGACAGTGACTCGATCTTGTCCGTGTCGTACCTGCCCGAGTCGTTGACCGTGCTCGGCTCGGGTGTGATCGCCTGTGAATATGCTTCGATCTTCGCCGCGCTCGGCTCCAAAGTGACGGTCATCGATCGCTCGCCGCGCCCACTCGCGTTCCTCGATCCGGAGATCAGCGATCACTTCACGCGCCAATTGCAGGAATTCGGCGGCCGTTATTTGGGCGGGCGCAAACTCGTCAACGTGGCGTGGGACGGCCTGTCCTTGGTCGAGACCAAGCTCGACGATGGGCAACTCGTGCAGAGCGAAAAGCTATTTTGTGCGCTCGGCCGCATCGCTCAGGTACAGGGCCTGGGCGTCGAAGTCGCGGGCATCAAACTCACGCCCCGCGGCTTGATCGCGGTCGACGAACACGGCCGCACCGCCGCGCCGCACATCTACGCGGTGGGCGACGTGATCGGCCCTCCCGCCCTCGCGTCCACCTCGATGGATCAGGGCCGCCGCGCGGTGTGTCACGCCTTCGGCGCCGAAGTGGGCGCCGCACGGGAAGCAACGCCCGCAGGGATCTACACCATCCCCGAGCTCGCCAGCGTCGGCCTGACCGAAGCGGAAGTGATCGAGCGCCACGGCAGCGCACTGGTCGGCCGCGCGAAGTTCAATGAGGTCGCACGCGGTCAAATCTCGGCCGCAGACGACGGTTTGCTCAAGCTCGTCGCGCACCCCGACACGGGCGTCATCCTCGGCGCGCACGCCGCGGGCGAGACGGCCGCAGATCTGGTGCATATCGGGCAAATGGCTATCCTCGGCTCGATGACGTACGACACGTTCATCGACGCGATCTTCAATTTCCCGACCTACGCCGAAGCGTATCGCATCGCCGCCCTCGACCTATTCGGCAAACGCGCCCAACGGGCCGCCGCGGCCGAGTAAGAGTTTCTATCGATGGTCACGAATGTCGGCACGGACCGGCATTGCCTTCGGCGGCGAGGGTCGGGATCTCGCTCAAGGCACTTCGTGAGCGGCGCTTCGTACAGACGCGGGGCGCGCGGTCGCGCCGCCCCCGCGAAGTGATGGTGGGTTCGCATTCGGCTCCGCTCGATACCCAGACTTGCGCCCCAACGGACTGTGTTCGCAGGTGTTCGCAGGTGTTCGCAGAGTATATTTTGCGAGACTGAGCCGAGACCGAGACCGAGACCGAGACCGAGACCGAGACTGAGCCGAGACCGAGACTGAGCCGAGACCGAGACGCCCAAAACATACTGTGTTTACAGAGTATGAGTTCGAAACCAGGACCGAGGTCGAGGCACCCAAACACATACTGTGTTTACAGAGCATCATTTCGAGACCAAGACCAAGAGATCGAGACACCCAAAACATACTGTGTTTACAGAGTATGAGTTCGAAACCAGGACCGAGGTCGAGGCACCCAAACACATACTGTGCTTATAGAGCATCATTTCGAGACAAAGACCAAGAGATCGAGGCGCAAAAAACATACTGTGTTTACAGAGTATGAGTTTCGAAACCAGGACCGAGGTCGAGGCCCCAAACACATGCTGTACCTACAGAGCATAATTTCTAGACCAAGACCAAGAGGTCGAGGCGCCCAAAACATACTGTGTTTACAGAGTATGATTTCCGAGACCGAGACCGAGACCGAG